>Ga0315283_10003986_pt1 | contig 12735 bp, 9 predicted proteins | sample YL17G09_0_MG_FD_204541 | JGI IMG/M metagenome (GOLD analysis project Ga0315283, IMG submission 204541) | Sediment microbial communities from Yellowstone Lake, YNP, Wyoming, USA - YL17G09_0 | ecosystem: Environmental > Aquatic > Freshwater > Lake > Sediment | place: USA: Wyoming | collected...
TTGACCACGGCCTGGACGCTGAATATGGAAGGCGCGATCTCGCACGCCAGGTCCCTGAACCTGTTCGATTGGACGGATCAAGGGCCGCTCATCGTGCACCCCGGGCCGCAAGCCTGGCACGTGCTCGAATCGCCGCAACTGCATCATGTGAACGGCAAGTACCACTTCTTCTTCAACGAGCAGAATGTTCCGGTGACGTCCTACCTCGCGGCGCCCGATCTCGCCGGGCCGTGGAATATCCCGTCGAAACAGTTCTTCGATTCCGGGCGGGCGGTCGAGATCATCGAGCTCGGTTCCAGGTGGTACGTGTCGCGTCATGCGCCGGTCACGTACTTGGGGCAGGCGTTCTACACCATCAAGGTCGACTACCTGCAATGGAATCCCGCGTCGCGGCCGACGGTGGTTTCGGGGCCGATCATCGAAAACTGGTCGCGTCTTTCCGGGACGGCGTTCTCCTTTCAGCCGGTATTTTGGGACAACACGTTGGCGCGCGGCGCCGCGCCCAGCAATTTCGGCGGCAATTCCTGGATCGGCACCTACGAGCGCTTCCAGGGGCCGCTGCAAAACGGCCTGCCGGGCAACACGCAAGGCGACGGCCCGCTGGGCGCCATCCGTACCGCTGCATTCACGCTCACCGGCAACCGCATCGCTTTCCGCATCGCCGGCACGCCGGACTCGACCCAATGCTTCTTGGGCTTGTACAGCGAGTCGGACAGCCTGCTGCAAATGGCGGCCACCGGTCCGGCGGACAGCAGCGATACCCTGCAGGAGCAAGTGTGGGACGTGTCGGCGTGGACGGATTCGCTCGTCTACCTGTCGATTGTCGATCAATCGCCGACCGGGCACATCAGCGTCGACGAGATCCGCGAGTACTTCCAACTGGATGCTGCCGATGCGGGTGGCGCGCCGCCGATGCCGCTTGCGACGCTGTATGTGAACACGCCGAATCCTTTCAACCCGCGCACCACGATCGCTTTCGATTTACCGCGGGCGGGGCGTGCCCAACTGCAGATTTTCGACGTCCGCGGCCGCCGTCTGCGCGGCCTCGTGGACTCCGTCCTGCCGGCCGGGGCCCATCGGATTGTTTGGGACGGGATGCTGGAAAGCGGCCGGCCCGCCGCGAGCGGTACCTACATCTACCGGTTGGATCTCGACGGCCGTCCGGCAGGGGCGCGCACGGCGACGCTCGTGAAGTAGCAGCCTACAGGCGCTTGAAACTCTCCAGTGCGTCGTCCAGCGAGGCATACACATTCAACACTTCCAGGACCCGCACGATGTTGAGCACGTTGCGGACACGCGGCTCGAGGTTGCAAATGCCGAGGTGGGCGCTCCGGCTTGTCGCGCTGGCGTGCAGTCCGGCCAGAAGGCCGATAGCGACCGAACTCAAGTAGCTCGTCTGACCCAAATCCAGCAGTAGCTTCTTGCGGCCACTTTCCAACTGGCGCCGGAGCTCGGTGTCGAGCTCGGCGGTCGCGGCATCGTCCCGGAGCAGGACGCCGCCGGTCACGACGAAAACATCGCCGACTTCCTTCGTCTGCAGGGCCACGGATCCTCCTTTGGACTGGCGGGTGCTCTGGCCGCCGGACCCCCCCCGGTTCGGGAGTCGTACGCTGCAACGGGCCCGGTGCGCAATGGTTCCGCAGCCGGCGCCGGCGCACCGCCCCCAGCGGGCCGTCCCACGCGGTCCGCCCCCGTCGGGCCGCTCCCCCCGGGCGCCGCTCCCCGTCCAGACGCCTCAACGCACCTCCCGCGACAGAAAAGTTACATGCCAGTGACCTTTCTTCACGTGCGCAAGTCGTACTCTCCTCTTATGTTGAACGGGTTCGCGGGCCTCGCTCGAGCCCTGCAACCTGGGGAGCCGAATCACCGTTCCTCAGTGTTGTCTCGACGGTCGTCGCGCTACCTGGCCGGAATTTGGAGGCGTCCAATGCGCCGTATCGGCATTCGTTCCGCAAGTCTCACCCCGAGGTCCGCCGCTTTCGGCTCGTGGACCGTTGGCGCCGCGCTCCTGCTGGCACTGGGATTGGGGCTTTGTGGCTCGCATGCCGACGCCAAGCCGGCCGTGGTGCGCCTGGATCCGCCCTCGATGCCATCCTCCCCGCTGCTGTCCCCGAAGTTCGAGGCTCCGGTACCGCTGGACCCCGATGTCACCCCGCGTGACTGCGCGGCGTGCAAGGCCGCCGACGAGACCACGGGGCGGATTCCGGTGGACGCCATCCGGCTCGACTCGCGCGTGCTGCCCGACGGCATCACCCTGCGGGCGACCGTGGCGGATCCGGCGGCCCGTGACCTGCTGTGGAAGGCCGCCGTGGCCCGCGGCGAGTTGGTGGAGTCCCTGCGCTCCAGCGATCACACCCGCCTCTGCACCTCGTGCCGGGCGCGTGCCGAGATGCTCCGCGAACTGCATATCTCGGCGCGGCGCATCCCCGAGGGCATCGAGTTGGTCTACACGTCCGCCAGCCCCGCGCTCGTGAAGCAGATTCAGGCGGCGCTGAGCGCCACTCAACAGTTCCCGGTGCGCTTCTAAAGCAACTGCCGGCGCACGCTCCGGGGGCCGGCGCGCTACAATCGTCGCGAGCCCAGTTCCTACGGAGCGGTCGCCATGCGCCGGCCTCAGGTTCGGTTTTCACGCCGCGGATTGATCGTGCTTGCTGCCGCGGGCATCGTGGCGCCGACCCTGGTGCTTGCCCTCCTCGGCTTCGGACTGGTCGACCGCCTGTTCCACTTCCAGAACGAAATTCTGCAGGACTACAGCCGCTTCTCGGTGGAATACGCCGCCGGCGAAATCGAGCGCCAAGTGATGTCGCAGGAGCGCGACATTGTGGCGTATATGCAGATGGTGTCCTACTCGGAGCCCTTCGTTCCGGAGCGCGAGTTGGGGCGGGTCGAGTTGGAGTATCCGATCATCGAGCATGCGTTCTTGCGCGGGCTCGACGGAGCCGTGCTGTTCGGGCGCCACGCGCGGACGCCTGCGGACAGCTGCTTGGCGGTGACGCTGGCCGAGGATCACGCCCGCGCCGAGCGTCTCATCTGCAGCGTGCTGGATGATGCCGGCACCGCCCACATTTTGTTGTCCGGCGACATTCACTTCTATGTCGGCACCGAGGACGGCGAGCCCTATCAGTTGGTGGCGTTTCCGGCGCGCGATGCGCAGAACGAGCCGCGTGGCATCGCCGGGTTCTTTCTGAACGACGTCGCGATGCGCCAGGATGTCATGGCGCGCATCCTCGACACCACCATCCATGCCGCGGAAGGGCGTTTTTCACAGGATTTCGGCCGCGTCCTCACCTTCGTGGTCAATGACGATGCGGGCCGCGAAGTGTACACGCACCGGCACCAGGGCGACGAGGACCCGAAGCAGCGCCAAAAGCGTTTTCTGGCGCAAGCGCCGCTCGACGGCATCTTCCCGGGTTGGCATGTCCGCATCACCTACACCAAGCCGAGCGGCTTCGCGTGGTCGAAGCGCGTGCTGGGTGTGCAGGCGGCGCTCTTGACGCTGGCGGCGCTCCTGGCAGTCTTGGGTACGGTGTTCGTGGTGCGGTTCAGCCTGCGCCAGATGGAGCTATCGCGCCTCAAGTCGCACTTTGTCTCGAATATCACCCATGAACTCAAGACTCCGCTGGCGGCGATCCGGCTGTACACGGAAACCCTGCAACAAGGCCGGGTGCGCGATCGTGGGGATTCGGACCGCTTCTTGGGCATCATTCACAAGGAAGCCGTACGGTTGACCGCGCTCATCAACAACATTCTGGATTTCGCGCGGATCGAAGACGGCCAGCGCCGCTATTCGTTCGCGCCCGGCTCGGTGGCAGACGTCGTGCACGAGGTGGTCGACGCGTATGCCTTCCAAATGCGGAACCGCGGCTTCGAGGTGCAATTTGCGGCGGCCGAAGGCTTGCCTTTGCTGCCCATCGACCGGGACGCCATCAGCCAGGCGGTGCTGAACCTGATCGACAACGCGGTGAAGTACTCGCCGGCGGAAAAGCACGTCGAAGTGTCCGTGGTCGCCGAGGGACCGGGGGTGGCGGTGCGGGTCCGCGACCAGGGGATGGGGGTTCCCGCCGCCGAGCAGACCAAGATTTTCGAGGCCTTCTACCGCGTGGAGAAGGGCCTGCAGCACGATGTGAAGGGCTCGGGCTTGGGTTTGGCGGTCGTGAAGCACGTGGCCGAGGCACATGGTGGATGGATAAGCCTCGAGAGCGAACTGGGGGCCGGGAGCACTTTCGTGCTCCACTTGCCGGGAGCCGGCGCATCCACCACCGGCGCGGACGCGGTTCCGAAGGACCTTGCAACGGGAGCACCATGGCAACGTCGAAGCGCCTAATTCTGGTCGTCGAAGACGACGAAGCGATGCAGATGGGCCTGCGGCACAACCTGGAGTACGAGGGCTACGAAATCGTGGTGGCCGTCGACGGCCACGATGGATTGAAAAAACTGGAGAAGCTACAGCCCGACTTGGTGCTCCTGGATGTCATGCTGCCGCGGCTGGACGGTTTTGCGGTCCTTGGTGAGTTGCGCAAGACCCATCCACGGTTGCCGGTGATCGTGCTGACGTCCAAGAGCCTCGAAGCGGACAAGTTGCAGGGCTTCCGGCTGGGCGCCGATGACTACGTGACCAAACCCTTCAGCGTGCAGGAACTCCTGGCGCGAGTGTCGGCGGTGTTGAAGCGGGCCCAGCCCGCGGAGGGCGACGAGCCCGAGTCGCTGTTGCGTTTTGGCACGACCGAGGTGGATTTGGCGCAGCGTACCGTCCTGCGTGATGGCGCTACCGTGCCGCTGGCGGTCAAGGAATATGAGATGTTGCGCCTGTTCTTGCGCCACCGTGGTGATGTCGTGACGCGCGAGCAGTTGCTGCACGACGTCTGGGGATACCCCGCCGACAACCCGCCTAACACCCGGACCGTGGACAACCACGTCGCCAAGCTGCGTCAAAAAATTGGTCCCGAGTGGATCGAGACCGTGCAAAAACTCGGTTACCGCTTGCTGGCTTGATCCTAGAGTCGCGCCTCGCAGTTGACAGTTTGTCAGCTTCGCATGGTTGCAAATGCTCCCGGCCGGCTCCGCCCCGTTGCGCGCAAGTTCTCAATGTACCCGCAACGCGCCGACAACAACGGCCACCGTGTCGCCGCTATCGCCTGTTGAGCGCGGAAAACGGCGCATTTCTCGATGTGTGTGGGGCCAAAATTACAAATGCTTTCTGGTTGTCATTTGCCCAATCATGTAACATCAAGGGTGTCGACGCCGGATGCGTCGCAATGCCGCCATCACCAAAGGAACGGTTGAATCGGAGTCGATTGCCATGGATTGGGCACGAAAGCGGCCCGCCCTCGCGCTGGCCCTCATTGGTATTCTCGGCCTCACATTCGCTTCGCGTGCCGCGCACGCGCAGGGTGCGGCGTTCACGGACAGCAAGGGCGTGAGCGACAAACCCCAGTCCAAGGTTTGGAGCGACGGGGCCAATTGGTGGGCCTGTCTCGACAACCTCACCAAGGTGAGTTTGTACAAGAACGTCGGCGGAACCTGGACCAAGAAGCTGGATCTGCAGAACGCCGTGATTCCGTTCGAAAAGGGCGGCACGTGCGACGTGCTGCGCGATGGACCGACGTTGTTCATTGCGATCTACGACGCGATCTCTTCGAAGATCTACAAACTGAACTACAACTCCATCACCGACAACTATCAGTTGGCGACCGGCTTCCCGGTGTCCATCGCCATGCGGCCGGGATCGGAAACCATTGTCCTCGACAAGGACTCGACAGGCCGTTTGTGGCTGACGTACGAGGCCGAGCAGAAGATCTACGTCCAGTGGACGACGTCCGCCGACCATAAGACTTGGGTCGCGGCGCCGCTCGAAATCGGCAATGGCGTCGACCCGGACGACATCTCCGCCATCGTGGCCTTCGGCACCAATGTCGGCGTCGTGTGGACCGATCAACTGGGCCAGCGCGTGTGTTTCCGCACGCACAAGGACGTCGATTTGCCCACGGTGTGGCAGTCGCTCGAGATCGTGCGTTCGGGCTTCGGGTGCGTGGACGACCACATCAATATGAAAGCCGACGCGCACGGACGGGTCTATTTCGCAGCCAAGGACTGGTTTGATGGGGTGTGGGTGGGACGGCGCGAAGCCAACGGCGCTTGGGCCGTGACGACCGGCGCCAGCGGCCTCGATTGCGGCACGCGCCCAATCTTGCAAATCGACGAAGCGCAGAACAAGCTCTACGTGTTCTACACGCGATGGGAAACCTGCGTCAGTACCGGGAATCATGCGATCGAAGAGCGGGTCGCACGCCTCGACGCCAACCTGTTGTTCAGCTTGCCCACCGTGGTCATCGCGGCCACGGGTGTGGCGATGAACGATGCGAGCGGCTCCAAGGCACCGTTGCCGACCGGGTCCATGGCGATTCTCTGCGCCGGGGGAACGACCAAGGCCTATTGGCGCGGCTGGGGTCCCGTTTCCGGTCTCGGTGGCAGCGATCCGGGCGGGGCGTTTCCGCCGCCGCCCACGTCGCCGCCCACGGTGACGGCGGCCGACGTGACCGAATCGCCGGCGTCGCGGTTGTTGCTCTGCCGCTTCGACGAGATGGCGGGCACCACCGCCTCGGACGCCAGCGGCAACGGCGGCACGATGACGTTCGGAACCGGGATTTCCGTGCCGCATTGGGCACCAGGGGTGCGGAACGGCGGCTTGTTCTTCGATGGCGACGACTATCTCATCCATGACAACGGTGCGGCATTCGACTTCAATGGCTCCAGCTTCACGCTCGAAGCGTGGATCAAGCGCGATCTCACGAATGGGCCGGGGACCGGCGTGATCATCGGCCGCGCCGATACTCTGCACACGGATTTCGACTTCACGCTGACCGGGAACGTTCTCGAGTTCGGCTGGTCCGTGAACGACTCGATCGACACGTCGGTGAAGGCGACCGCCTCGCTATCCGATCTGGGTTGGCACCATGTCGCGGCGGTCTGGGATGCTTCGCTCAGCGAAGCGCGCCTGTTCGTCGACGGCAAGCGCGCAGTCTCCAAGATCATGCTGCCTTCGGGGTTCATCGGCAACTACCCGCTCACCATGGGTGCGATTGTCCAGGGGCCGGTGATCAACAAGCAGTTTGCTGGTTTCCTCGACAACGCGGCGATCGCCGGCAACGCGCTCTACAACTCGGACTTCGTGCCGCCGGTCCTGTACCCGGCCGCGCCGCAGCGCTACGCGCGAGTGACCTGGGGAGCCGCTTCGAGCCAGGCCGGCATCAGCGGCTACCACGTCGCGCGCGGCATCAATCTGAAGGCTCGCACGGACTTGACGACGACGCCGACCGCCAACACCTTCTACCTCGACCTGGCGCCGGCGGACGGCATCTTGGAGTACGCGATTCGCGCCGTGGATGGATTGACGCAGCAAGGTGCATCGTCCAGCGGGCAGCTCCGCTACGAGAGCACGCCGCCCGCGGTGCCAACCGCGCCGCTGGGTATGGACTGGGTCGCCGGAACGGCGTCTCTCGACGGCCCGGCATTCTGGGAGTTCGACGACACCGGCGGTGTGGTCACCAAGGATGGGACGGACTTTGGTCACGACGCGCGGCTCGGCGCCTTGGGCGCCGGCGACGCGGCGGAACCGACGTGGGTGAACACGTTCAGCGGCACCGGCCTGTCGTTCGACGGCGGCGATTATCTGGAAGCGGGAGACGCGCCGGACTTGGACATCCCAGGCTCGTTCACGGTCGAAGTTTGGATCCAGCGCTCGACGCTGGGCGGCACGCAATGCCTCCTGGCCAAGGATCAAAGCACCTCCAAGCGCAACTATGCGATCAGCCTCACCTCCGCCGGGCTCATCGAGTTTTCGTGGAGTAAGTCGAGCGGCACGCAGCGCAAGGTCACCTCGACCACGGGGATCACGGACATCACGACGTGGCACCACATCGCCTGTGTCAACAACGCGGCGACCACCACCAACACGATTTACCTGGATGGTGTTGCGGTGGGATCGGCGGCATTGGCCGGGCCGGCGTACACCGGAACCGAACCGGTGCTGATCGGCGCCCGCTCGCCGGGTTCGTTGACCAATTTCTTCAAAGGGCGGATCGACCTGGTGCGCATTTCCAACACGGTGAAATACACCGGTGCGTTCACGCCGCCACAGTTCTATCGCGGCGGCCCGCGGCGCGCGGTCGTCAAGTTGTCGTGGGGATTGCCCAACAACGGCCTGGTGCTCAACTACCGCTTGTACCGGCAACAGTTGCCGAGCGGCACGAACACCCTTCTGGGCACCATCCCCGCCGACGTGGCGTACTTCGCGGATGCCTTCGCCACGTCCGGGATCACCTATCGCTATACCGCGAAGGCGATGAATTCGGCGAACGTCGAAGGTGTGGCTTCGGCGCCATGCGACATTCTGATCCCGTCGGCCACCGACGTGCAGTCCGATCCGCCGCCGTTCGCAGGCGGCAAACGCCTGCGCATCGAGCCGAATCCGTTCAATCCGCAGGCCACGGTGCGGTTCAGCCTGGACCACGCGGGGCCGGTGCGGGTGGAGCTGTTCGACGCACGTGGCCGCCGGCTGGATACACTGTTCCAGGGTGTTCTGCCGGCCGGTGAGCACGAAATACGGCTGCTGCGTCCGGACGGCGCTACACGCAACTTGTCGAGCGGCACCTATTTCGTGCGCATGGAAGCCGACGGGCGCATCTCGCACACGAAGGCGGTCCTGCTGAAGTAGGAATGGCGGCCCTCCCGTCGCCAGTGGACGGCTCGGTGGTCAGGCGCGACCCGAGCCGTCCACGTCACTTTCCGCCCAGCGGGCGCGCTACAATGCGCCCGCAGCCGCGGCGGCTCGCCGCGGCGCGGTGCTGAAAGGGACAGACCGTGCGCCGGACCCCGTTGAACGACCTGCACGCCACCGCCGGTGCGCGCTTCGCGCCCATCGACGGCTGGTCCATCGTCACCGATTTTGGCGACGTGGACCGCGAGTACGCGGCACTCGACCGCGGCGCCGGCCTGCTGGATCTGTCCTTTCGCGCCAAGATCAGGCTGGCCGGGCCTGACCGCGCCAGTTTCTTGCACAACATGGTGACCAACGACATTCGGGCTCTGCGCCCGGGGCAAGGCTGCAATGCGGCCAAGCTGACGTTGCAGGGAAAAATGGAGGGTGGGCTGCGCATTCGCTGCACCGCGGACGCGCTGTGGGCGGATGTGGATCCGGGCGCCGCGGCCAAGATTCTGGAAAGCCTGCGGAAGCACCTGATCATGGAAGACGCGTGCATCGACGACGTCACGGACGACTGGGCGCTCCTTGCGCTGCAAGGGCCGCAATCGGCGCCGGCGCTCGCGGTTATGGGCGTGGATGTGACGCCGTTGGCGGCGCATCTGCAGCACCAGGATGCCATGATTGCCGGCGTGCCGGTCACGGTGGCGCGCTGCGATCACGCCGGAAGTGTCGGGTTCGACCTCTGGGTGCCGGCGGCCGGTGCCGCTGCGGTCTGGCAGACCTGCCTGCAGGCGGGCGAAGTGCAGCCCGTTGGTTTGGCAGCGCTCGACATTCGCCGCATCGAGGCCGGTTTGCCGTGGTTCGGCGCCGAAATCACCGGCGAACAGTTGCCGCTGGAAGCGGGCCTCGAGGCCGGCTGGATCAGCTACACCAAGGGCTGCTATCTGGGGCAGGAAACGATTTCGCGTTTGCACCATCTCGGTCACGTGAACCGCACGTTGTGCGGCCTCTGCTTCGATGCGAATGCCGCACCGCCGCCCCCGGGCGCAGTGATTCAGTCGTCCGAAAAACGCCTCGGGATCGTGACCAGCTCGACCCGCTCGCCCCGGCTCGGCAAGCCGGTGGCCTTGGGGTACATTCACCGCGATTTCGCCGCACCCGGTACTCCCGTCACGGTGGATGATCGCGGCATGCACCTGCGAGCCGAGGTTCGCGGCTTGCCGTTCGAGTGATCGCCGCGGCATTTCACGTCACCACAAGGAACAACGCGTTGCAACGGGCGCAAAATTGCGCCGAATGCCTAACTGCATTCGCACTGCATTGTCCGGTACAATAAGAACCAGCCGCCAAACGTGGCTGCGATCGATTTCCAAATCCGTGCTCCGCCGCAGACAGCTCACTGGCAGTGTCCTCGCCGTACCGCCCGCCACATCACTCCTTGGAGCTCGGGTTTCATGCCGGCATCCCGTTCCACAATCCGCCTCGCCATCCTCTCACTCTGCTTCGTGCTGTGCCCTGGCGTGCTGCGTGCCGAGACCTCCGACGGAATGATCGAGATCCGCGACGAGCACGGTGCGCTCGTCGATCGCATCGCGATCCCAGAAGGCCGTTGCGGTGCGGCCGACTTCGGCGCGCCGGCAGCGCCGCGTGCCGCCGGCAAAGACCGTGAGGCGAGCCTCCAGGGCACGTTGTTGGTCCCCGTGGCGTTTCACGTGATTTCGAAAACCGTCGTCGCAAACGGCACGACGAGCCTGGTTGGCGACGTGTCGACGTATAAGCTGGACTCGCAGATCAACGTGCTGAACAAGGCCTTTGCGTCGGCCGGGGTCCAATTCTACCGCTCGAACGTGGACCGCACCACCAACAACGACTGGTTCGTGATGACGATGGGCTCGTCGGCCGAGAGCGCCGCCAAGAAAGCCCTGGCTGTGGACCCGCTGCACACGCTGAACATCTACATCACCGGTCTGCAGAACGGGCAGTTGGGATATGCCTACTACCCGTGGTCGTTCTCGGAATCGAGTTTCCTGCATGGCCTCGTGATGCACTACGCGACACTGCCGGGCGGCAGCATGAGCCCGTACAACAAGGGCGATACCGCGGTGCACGAGATCGGCCACTACTTGGGCCTCTACCATACGTTCCAAGGCGGCTGCGCGGCACCCGGCGACTACATCACCGATACGCCGGACGAAGCTTCTCCCGCATTCGGCAATCCGACGATTCGCGACACCTGCCCATCGCTGGGCCTGGATCCGATTCACAACTACATGGATTACGTCGACGATGTGTGTATGTACGAGTTCACGGGCGGCCAGCGCACGCGCATGGCCTGGGCGCGCCGTACCTACAAGGCGAATTTGGGAAGCACGACACCACCGCTGGCGGCTCTGTCGGACCCCCTGGCGCCGGCCGGATCGTCGTCCGCCACCGCCAACGCTGTCGTGCACTTCCTCGGCGCGAGCCCGAATCCGTTCAATCCCACGACCACCATCCGCTTTTCCCTGGCGCGCGAGGCGCATGTGACACTGCGGATGTACGACGTCGCCGGGCGCGAAGTGGCGCGTTTGCTCGACGGCCCGCGGCCGGCGGGGGAGAACCAAGTGATTTTCGAGGGCCGCAACCTGGCGAGTGGCGTCTATTTGGCGCTCCTGCGCGCCGATGATGTCGCGGTACACGAGCGGATCATTTTAACCAAGTAGTGACCGCGACGGCGGCGCGGAGGTGCTCGGGACTCGATCCGCAGCAGCCGCCGAGGATGCGGGCGCCCTGCGCCACGGCGTCGCGGGCCCAAGCCGCGAAGGCTTGCGGTGTCGTGCCGTCGGCGATCCAGCGCATCGCGGCATTCGGCCGCCCGGCGTTCGGATAGGCACCGATCGGCCGGTCGTCGCCGGCGGTTGCGAGCCGCGCGAGCGCCGCCAGTAGCGTGGCGGGCGGCGCGCAGTTCACCAAGAATGCACCGATGCGCCGGCCGCCGGCTTCGAGCCGCCGCAAGGGCGCGAACGCCACCTCCAAGTCTTCACCCGACAGCAGGTCGCCGTTGCCGCCCGGCGCCGGGATCATGCTGACCCACACCGGCAAATCCGCTTCGAGCGCCGCCGCGGCGGCCGCATGCGCTTCACGCGCCGTGTTCATGGTTTCCACCAGCAATAGATCCACACTCGCGTCCACCAGGTTGCGCACGTGCAATCGGTGCTCGCGCCGGATGACGTCGAGCGGCGGCACGCGCTCCGGGTGGTAGCAATCCTCGAGGGGTGCGATGCTCCCCGCGACCAGGCCGCGCTGCGCGCGCCGGCACGCGTCGCGCGCTGCCTGGACGCCGGCCTGTGTCAGCGTGGCTGCTTCGGAGTCGCGCCCGGTTTTGCGCAGCGTGTAAGGATGCGTGCGAAATGTATTGGCGGTGACGATCTGCGCCCCGGCTGCAATCGCGTCCTCGTGCACCTGCCGCAGCATCTCGGGGGCGCGCAGCGCGGCATCCGCCGTCCACAGCGGCAGCGGTGCCGGCAGCCCACGGCGCTCGAGCTCGGTACCGGTCGCGCAGTCCATCCATACCAGCGGCGAGCTTGCCATCAGTTCGTCTAGCGCGCTCGACATGCGGTCTCCTCCCTCCGTCGCGACGCGAGCTCAAATCACCGCTGCCCCTCGCTCGAGCAGCAACTGGCGGAGCACCGATCGATGACAGCGGGATTCCTCTTCGCAGTAACAACCCACCGAGAATTGCGACGTGTGCGAAAGGGCAGCCAGCAGGTCCAAGATGCGACTGCTGTCAGGGTCTTTCATCTCGGCTCGATAGCGCTTCACAAAGGTGTCCCACTGGGGTTGCGTTGTGGCGTTCTGCGCCAGCGCCACCGTCTCCGAGGCAGGTGCGAGGTTCGGAAACCAAACGTCGTACCAATTGCCGGAGGCGAATTCGGATTTCGGAACGCCGCGCGGCGGACGCCTCACGGTGCCGATCCGGAGCCCCTCCTGCCGCGCTCTCGCGGAACCCAGACGAACGATGCGGATGGCCATGGATTCTGAACTCCTTGCGCCAG
>Ga0315283_10003988_pt1 | contig 12734 bp, 10 predicted proteins | sample YL17G09_0_MG_FD_204541 | JGI IMG/M metagenome (GOLD analysis project Ga0315283, IMG submission 204541) | Sediment microbial communities from Yellowstone Lake, YNP, Wyoming, USA - YL17G09_0 | ecosystem: Environmental > Aquatic > Freshwater > Lake > Sediment | place: USA: Wyoming | collected...
TGCGCATCGCCTCTTCCTCAGAAGCCGCGACGAAATGAGCCACACCGGTTTTGCGAGCATGAATCCGACACCCTCCCAGTTCCTCGAAACCTATTTCTTCTCCCATGACTGCCTTTATCACGGCAGGACCCGTGATAAACATCTTTCCTATGGGCTCGACCATAATAACGAAATCCGTCAAGGCGGGTGAATAAACGGTGCCGCCGGCACAGGGCCCTAGAATAACAGATATTTGGGGAATCCACCCCGACGCGATACTATTGCGAAAGAACGTGGAGCAATATCCGTTCAAAGCCCCCATCCCTTCCTGAACCCGGGCACCAGCCGCGTCATTCAAACCGACAATGGGAGAACCCACCTTCATCGCCATATCCATGAGCCGGCAGATCTTCAATCCCTGCGCTTCACCGAGGGAACCGCCCATGACAGTGAAATCGTGGGCAAAGATATATACCCTCCGGTCGTCGATGCTTCCCCAGCCGGTGACCACACCTTCGTTGCCCAGATCCATGTCGGCGAGGCCGAAATCGAGGCACCGATTTTTCACCCATGGGTCGAACTCGGTAAAAGTACCTGCGTCAAGCAGGAGATTAAGCCTCTCCCGGGCCGTCTTCTTCCCGAGTTGGTGCTGTTTCTCGATCCGCTCGGGACCGCCTCCGCAATCCAGGTTGCGTCTCCTCCGGAACAGTTCCTCCAGCAGCTTGTCATTTTGCGCCATTCACTTCACCTGCTTTCTCTCAAGTTTTCTTGAAGACAATCGCAACCCTACGTGATGTCGGCGATCTTACCTATTTATCCCTCAATCCGCAACCGGATTGCCGAACAGATCCCTCCTGCCCGAAAACCCGAAAACGGTTAAAGACGCCAGATCTTGCGGCACGGCGACAGCAGTACCCGCCTGTTTCAGTCATAGTAATCAGGGGCTTGCCGAATTCTTTTCCACTGGGCCGCGTCGTGGCCGTGAATCAGGAGGGCGGCCTCCAGCGCAACGAGGCAGCGCAGTTTCTCAATACTTTGGAGGGCAAGGTCATTGTCCATATTGGTCCGCGTCACGATCGCCTGCAGCAAATTTTCCTCGCAAGGGACACCGTCGCCGCGTCCGTCGAAGTCTTTGGCAGGGCTTCCGTAATCTCCACATATCGCGGCACATGAAAATACGGCATCCGGGGTACGCAGAACTCGATCAGTTCCTCCGGTGTGAGCTTCATCCCCGGTTTCACCACGACGGTGATCATGACTTCGTCTTCCGTCAGTACGAGATCCTTGACGGCAAAGGCGGCGGACTCCAGAACGGCGGGATGGGTGTTGACGACACTCTCCACTTCGAAGGAGGAGATATTCTCGCCCCTCCTTCTGATGGCATCCTTAATGCGGTCGACGAAGTAGTACCAGCCGTTCTCGTCTTTGTACATGGCATCTCCCGTGTGATACCAGAGGTTGCGGTACGCTTCCAGGGTCTTTTCCGGCATGTTGTAGTAGCCGCTGAGCATGGTGTACGGTTGTTTATCGCGCACGATCAGCTCGCCGATCTGCCCCACGGGAAGCTCCTCATCATACTCATCGACGATCCGCAGATCATAGCCTTCGATGCACTTGCCGCAGGTTTTTTGCGGCATCTTTTCCTCGAGGGGAGGAAACGTCGGCAGGGAGATCTCCGTCATGCCATAGCAGGTCGTCACCTTCAAGCCGAAGCGCTTTTCAAAATCCTCGTAAGGCTCAGGTAAAGGAAGCACGAAGGCGAGGCGGATCGGGTTGTCTGCGTCATTGGGCTGAGGGGGAGAGGACGCGATGATCGTCGCGAGATCCGAGTAGTGAATATCGCACTGCGGCGCCGTGTCGGGGAAGGAAAAGAACTCTGCGATGTTCATTGTCGGGAGTTGCATGGATACATCGACCGGAGCTGCGCCCGGCGGTGTGTAGACGATGACTTTCTTGATCCTCTTGAGGCCGGCCTGGAGAAACTGGATCCGTTCCAGATATTCCTGGTCCACGACGATCGCATCGGAGTCCGAGTTGTTGATCATGTACTCCAGAATCTGGCCCTTGTACGCAGTATTGAGCGGGACGTCGACGACGCCAATCTTTCCCAGGCCGAACCAGCAATAGATGTGCTCCAGACAGTTGTTGAGCAGGGTGCTGACCTTGTCCCCTTTCTGCAAGCCGAGGCTCAGGAAGGCGTTGGCGAAACGGTTCGCCGTCCTGTCCACTTCCCCATACGTGACCTGAGCCGTATGGGTGGCGAAAAATATCTTATCGGGAATTCGCTTGGCCTTGTCGCTCAAGATCTTCCCGATGGTGCGATCGGATTTGGCATAATCGATCATTGTTTCTCCTCCTCAGATTGTTTCCGCTCTCCCGCGCAGGCCGGGCATAATCGCGCCTTCGTACGACCTCTTGTCTCGCGGTCCCTACGATGCTCCCCTTTCCTTCGCTGCGCACGGGGAAGGGAGAGTTGAACGAACGCGGATAACTTCTCTCCGTTCTAAAGGGGAATGTTCCCATTTCTTCGTTGAATGGGCTTTTCTTCTTTCCCTTCGAGGAAATCGAACCCTTCGATGATCTTCCAGCGCGTTTCAGCGGGTGCGATGACGGCGTCGATGTTCATGGCCGCAGCGGAGTAGTAAGGATTGGCATATTCCTCCCTGTATTCCTTTACTTTCTCAGCAATGAATGCCTCGGGATCTTCCGCGCTTTCCAGCTCACGGCGGTAGAGAAGCGCCACCGCCTGCTCGGCTCCCATAATGGCGAACTCCCCTGACGGCCAGCTGTAGACGAGGTCCATGCCGTGTTCCTTGTGCGCTCCCATAGCCATCATCCCCCCTCCGTATGCCTTGCGGATCACGACAGTGATTTTCGGGACCGTCGATTCGCACACGGCATAGAGCAGCTTCGCCCCATGCCGGATGATCCCCGCATGCTCCTGGCCTACCCCGGGCAGATAGCCCGGCGTATCGACGAGAAAGAGCATGGGAATATTGAAGGCATTGCAGAATCGGACAAAGCGGGAACTCTTGAGGGAGGATTCCACGGTCAGGCAGCCGCCCAAATGCGTGGACTGGTTTGCGATGATACCGACCGGCCTGCCGCCAAAGCGGGCAAATCCAGTAATGATATTCCTCGCGTACTCCGGCTTGATTTCGAAAAAATCGTGATCATCGACGATGACCTCGATGATCTTCTTCATGTTCAAGACCTGCCGATAATTCGACGGTACGATGTCATTCAGGATAGGTTCGGCCCGGCGGGGATCGTCGCTACACTGCTTCCGAGGAGGGACCTCTTTCCAGTTCTGCGGCAAGAAGCTCAGAAGCCTGCGGATCTGCGCGATGCATTCCCTCTCACTGGGGAGTCGCAGATCCCCTATACCCGTTTTCTGTGCATGAATTTTCGCCCCCCCCAGATCCTGATACGATATCTCTTCCGAAGTCACCGCCTTGATCACGGCGGGACCCGTAATGTACATCTCTCCCAGATCGTCAACGAGAAAAATAAAGTCCGTCAGGGCGGCCCCGTACACCCCGTGGCCGGCATTCCTCCCCATGATTGCCGTGATCTGAGGAACGACCCCGGAGGCATGGGTGTTGCTGTAAAAAACAGATCCGGAAAAACTGAACCACCGCGCACCTTCCTGCACTCTTCCGCCGCCCGATTCGTTCAACTGAATGACCGGTACGCCCATTTTTGCAGCGTTATCGATAATTTCACACCATTTGCGCAGATGGGTACAGGTGCCCGAACCGCCCAAGACCGTCACATCATGGGCGAGGACACACACCTTTCGCCCGTCGATTCTGCCGAAACCCGTAATCAGCCCGTCACCCGGATAGTGTTTGTCTTCCATCCCGAAATCGGTGCAGAAAGTCTGGGCGAAGGTGTATACCTCCGCGAAGCTATCGGGGTCCAGCAGCAACTCGATACGTTCTCGGGCGGTCATCTTTCCCTTGGCCCGTTCGGCTTCCTGCTTATCAACCCCTCCGCCGGCGAATGCCTTCTGCCTCATTTCTAAGAGATACTGTACGCCATGTACTATGTCGTTCGCCATGCGCCCCTTCCTTTGTTGTTCTGATGAAATCCTTTTCCTAAGGCAACCGGATTAAGGCGATACGCGACTGTATCGTGCAGCAAAAATACGCGCTGCCTGGGTCTCGTCAACATGTCTCATTGCCGGAGCAATGGAACAAACTTCAAGAAGCCCACAGGAGCGGGAGGGTGGATGCCGTGCACCCGCCTGATCGGTAATCCCGGGTGCAGACAAACCTCCCCCTCCTCCTGCAGTGTTGAAGATGATTTTTCCAGGGTTATATCTTGATTGCCACATAGGTCCCGTCATCTACAGCCGATGCGATGTCGCGGGGCTTTACACAGTCGCCGATTTCGTACAGTTCCTTCACCTTTCCTTTCAACGCCTCATAGAGGCCCTTGCAGGGTTTTCGGTTGTAGGCGATGATTACGGCGTCTGCCGGCAGGGTCTTCTTCCCGTCGGCCGCTTCGACTACCACACCGGTCGCGGTGATTTCCACGGCCCGCGTATTCGTGAGCACCGTTATTTTCTCTTCCTGGACGAACCTGTCCAATTGGAACAGCCGGGAATAGAGATCCTGGGTATAAGCAGGCCGGTTGACGATGCCGCTTTCCTCTACCATGGTCACCTTCTTGCCTTGGCGCGCCAAAGAGACGGCGGTTTCCGCTCCGTAATTCCCGCCGATGACGACGATATTCTCGCCCATCTCGACTTTCCCCTGGGCACGCAAATAATCTTCGTTCGTGATGACGTTTTTCAGGCCGATGCCGGGAATGTCAGGCAGGGCTTCCTGTGAGCCGACGGCAACCACTACGGCATCCGGATTTGCCTGCTCTACGAACTCCGGCGTCACCTCTGTCTTCAAGTGTGCCTTGATACCATGCATCTTGCCGAGCTGGGTCGTGTAAAAATCGAGAATGTTCCTCAAGTCGGCCGTGTGGACCCTGGGATGGCGGGAAGCGACGCTTTCCACGAGGCCGCCCCAGGTATCGCCTTTTTCATAGAGATCCACCTTATGGCCTCTCTTGGCGAGATTGACGGCCGCTTCCAGACCGGCGACGCCGCCCCCGATGACCATGACCTTCTTCACTTTCGCAGCGGGTTTGAGCTCGTACTCCGCTTCGCGGTTGTAACTCGCATTCACGGCGCACAGGACCAGCTTCTGATCGAAAAGTGTCTGCAGGCACCAGTTGCAGGAGATACACTTACGAATGTCTTCAGGACGGCCTTCTATGGCTTTCCTTGCAAACCAGGGATCGGCAATTGCGGGACGGCAGAAATGGGCGATGTCGCACTGGCCGGAAGCGATCAGATGCTCCGCCAGCTTCGGTTCCATGATTTTGGCGACGCCCATGACCGGCACACTGACGACACTCTTGATGTCCGTAGCGAGGTGCACCCGGGCGGCTCTCTTGCCATAGACGGGAGGAAAGGCGTACATGGAAGTAAATCCGATACGGCCGCCCGTGACGTCGAAGCAGTCCACCCAGGGTTCCAACCGTTTGGCCATCTTCTTGCCCCATTCCTCATTGTAGCCGGGCTCGCCGAGGAAATCCATGAACTCGTGCGCTGCCAAGCGCCAAATAAGGGGGAAATCCTTCCCGCACCGCTCTCTGATGCCCTTGGCGATCATCTCCGGAAACAGGCCGGGATCGTCACCGAACTTGTCCTTCCGTAAGTTCGTGAAGGGCGACATGAACTGTTGAATGAGTGTACCCTGACAACTGTGGACATTGACGGCGTCATATCCGGCTTCCTTCACCCGCGCGGCGGCGTCGATGTAATACTGAATGCGTTCTTCCGCTTCATCAGTGCTTAATTCCCGGACAGACCCGAAAACGCCGCCTTTGACGCTGGCGCCGACAACGGGGAGTCCCGTTATAGCTGTGTTAGAGATGGCGCCGCCGTGAATGATCTGGCACGAGCATTTCGTGCCCTGGCGATGAATGGCCCGGGACAATCTCTCATGGCCCATGATGCTTTTATCATTGTAAATGCCGAGCATGGTCCTGAAGATGTTTCCCTCAGGGTGAATGAAAGTAGCGCTCACCTGAAGCAATCCCCAGCCGCCCCGGGCTTCTTCGGTAAAAGATCTGATCGCCCGGTCCGTAACATAGCCGTCCTCCGTGCCATTGCACATGACCGTGGGCGCCGCAGCCATGCGGTTGGGTATTTCAATACTGCCAATCTTTATAGAATCATACAATGTTGCCATTCTCTACCCTCCTTCTTGAGATATGTTTTTCACTCTCTCATCGACGACAAACCAGCATCAGTCAAAAAGGATCGATTTAGAAAATTCGCGGTTACGAAGACCGTTGTTTCCAAATTCAATCCTGCTCCATTTTGATTATCATGGAGATTTCATCGTGTGCGGGTTGATCAATGTCGACACATCCGTCCCTCTTTTTAAGAAATGCGCATCATCTCCTTTCGTTGCTTAGTGAGGCCGATACCATCCGCAAGAGTATGCAGGGCAATTGAATTTGCCGCTGTTTCCGATTGTCATTCCGGCGAGGGAGTGGTCGTTGCTGCGTGGCGTCGGTATCGGCGGCCCACTAAAGCGGAATATAATTGTATAATACTTCAACGCGTTATTCATTCTTCCCGACCTTATTCAGTAACTGCCGCAAATTCTATGCCGTGGCTTGGATAGGTAACGCGATGGACATGATGACCATGGAAGGCCCAACGGCACGGGGATTTCTTCGTTGTCACTATTTCTTTCCTGCACCCGGCATGTTCTTGATAACTTGATAAGAACTTCCTTTTTTGTAGAGGGAGTATAGGACAAGCTTGATAACTCTTGATAAAAACTTCCTTTTTTGTAGGGGGAGTATAGGACAAGCGGAATTGTGTGTCAATGAAATACTGGCCACAAGATGTGGGGTGCCTTTCAGATAACCGTGGGAGGGGGGTAGCGAGGGATGCGGTGTTCTTAGGGAATCGGTGCACCGTTCACGGCGCAATCAGATACTGTCTGGCACTTCAATATCTCGACGCACTGGCGACCGCATGGTTGGTCCTCATATGGCAGAGCCGCAATCATGGTATGGAAGCCGCAGGAAGGCTCACGGGCACAGGAGCACTCTCCTGGCCCAGAGGCAGTCCCCGCATACGGGGTGCGGATTGCCGAAGCAGTCCTCTTCGTTCGATTCGGCATACTCGCAACCTCCGCATCGCAGGCACGGGGCAAAATCGAACGTCGCCACGCGGCGGCGGAAATCCCGATATTCCTTCTTGTTCCAGATGTCCTGGATCTCATCTTCTTTGACGTTTCCGACCGTGTAACTTCTGATGGATTTCTCCCGGCCGATCACGAAGCAGCGGTACGAGTGCATCAGCGCCACGCAGGGGCTCACGTCTCCCGTCCAGGTAACGGCCATCGAACCGCGCGAGATAAACGGGCAGTGATCATCATCGGAAGGCGCATAAGCCCTAAGACCTATCTTAGGCCGACCCACGCGGTTCATCAGCTTGAGGAGCGGCGCCATGTACTCGGGCCGCATGTCTATCCTTGGCAGCAACAGTTCCGGAGATGCGAAGTAACGCGGCGTATCGTTCCTGGTTGCGGCGGAAAATCCGTAGAGGATTTCCCCCTGCAACTCCTCCGTATAAGGCAGCAGATTGGTTACGACGATGAACGTGGCGCCCATCGAAAAGGCGATATTTGCCAGCTCGGGAAGCTGATCGACGTTACGCCGCATGGCCACGAACTCAATGCCCACCTCCGGAGTGTCCCAGAATATCGATTTTCGCGCGCGACGGAGTCCCATGATATTGTCCTTTACTTGGGAAAGGTCGCCACCGCAGCGGATGTCCGCGTAGGATTCGGAAGTGACACCGTCGACGGAGACGACGATGGTATCCAGTCTCGCCTTTACCAATCCTTCTGACATACGCTTGTCGAGAAGGATGCCGTTCGTTACGATTTCCGTCCGTAGGCCACGTGCATGTGCAAGTGCCACCATCTCCACGATATCCCCGTGATAGAGGGGTTCTCCGACACCCCAGAAGGCCATCTCCTGGAGGGAGGGAAAGCGCTTGAGGTCGTCGAGAAGCTTGCGGAACGTGGAGAGCTCCATGAAGCCGGTCGGCTCCGTCCAGGAGGTTCTGACGCAGGTGCGGCAACGGAGGTTGCACGCCGAGGTCGGCTCCAGGTATACTTTTCTCAGGGGCGGATCCTCTGGAGCAAGGAACAATCCCTCTGGCGTTTCCGTCAGGAGAAACTCGCTGTTGCCCGAGAGGTTCCAACGACGTCTCAGTTCGGCCGGAAGGCACAGTTCTTCCCCTCCGGGAGCCATTTGGACGCGGAACGTAGAATGGGAGAAGCCGGATGCGTTGTTCCTTTTTTTGGGTTGTTTGCCGCTAATCTTCATCTTTGATTCCGAACTTCTCCTCAATTTCAGCCGCCAGACCAGCGGCGCGTTCGAAGAAACCTCATTCGACACAATAGGTTATCACGATATTGACTTGCTTGTTGCTATCGGTTTCTCCGCTCATAACTTCTCGTTTGATTTACGATTATCGTTACATACTTACTCGTGAATCGGGCATGTGTGTCCTTGATACGGTGATCAGCGACCGGCATGCTGTATCAGGTACACGATGGGATTGACAATAAAATAGATCCCCAGGAGGAAGATGACTACCCCGGCGCCCCGGCGAAACCATTCACCCGACTGCTGCCACGCGTGGCTTTCCAGCAAACGCCTGACGAAGGCCGTGGAGGAGCCGGCGATGACGATGGGCAGGCAGTGGCCCAACGCAAAAAGGAGGATGAGAAGGATCCCGTTGATGATCTGTTTCTGTATGGCGATCACGGCAAGTATGGGAGCAATGAAGCCGAAGGTGCACGACCCGGACAGGATGCCGTAGGCCAGTCCCAGTAGAAAGGCGCCCCCACCCCCTCGCCATTGGAAACGCTGGAGATAGCCTCCCGAAATGGAACAGGCTTCCACCCCGAACATCCCCAGGGCCACCCAGAGGAGTACCATCCCGACGGCAATCTGCCAGTAGGGTCCCACGTCCCCGAGCATACGTCCCAGGACGGCGCAGATAATTCCTACCGTGGCGATGGAGAGGAAGAGGCCAAAGGAAAACAGGACGGAATAAAAGCCTGCCTGGCGTGGAACCAGCGACCGTTCCTGGCCGGCGACGTAGGCGACAATCAAGGGTATCGAGGCGAGGTGGCAGGGACTGAACAGCACGCTGATCATTCCCCACAGAAGACTGCCAACCGCCGCCACGGCAGGAGCGCCGGTCATCCACTCATTGACTGTCAGGAAGAAGGCGTCGAGCATGATTGCTGCCTCACGTTTAGTTGACCCCCATGAAATTAAGCTGCGTGACGATGGCGGGCTCGATGGAGCCACAGGAAGGACAGAGGTAGTCCGCATAAACGCGCACCTCGTTACTTCCTTTGCCAAAGGTGGGAATTTTCTCCTGAGTTTCGCCACCATAGGTCGGCAGGACGCTCCCCGAAAAGGCCGTCCACATGAAAAGAAAACCTGCGAGGACAAAGATCGAAAGAGGGATGGGTCCGATGCGCAGTGCATGAGGAAACTGGACTGAACCAAGGAAGCTCATCCCGTGCATTCTCTCCGGTTTTTCGTAATTGGCGACGAAGGCCAGAATGATGAGGGAGAAGCGCGTGATCACCCCTGCCAGGAAGGGAACCCCCAGATAGACGAAGACCGTGCCAGTTACCCGCCGACTGGCAACGGTAAATCAGTGTATGGCAAAGTTTGGGAGAAAAGGGGACTGATTTTTTAATTTCCCATTATGATTATGCATTCCTTAATCATTTCAGCATATTGTCATAGTCAGCATGTGATCCGATCCAGAACCAGGTAATTTCGTCGCCGTCGACGATGCCCACGGCTCGGTAGTCCACGCTGATCCTTGCAGAGAAAACTGGCCGCGTCGAGTGGATGCGCTTGAAATGGAGGCTTGGATAGTAAGGATCCTTCTCGAACAAGACGTACGCCTCCCGCGCATGTCGCCTGATCTCTTCAGGCAGGCAGGCATAGCACTTCCAGAAGCGTTCGTAATTGATTTCATAGGCGACTGGGGTCGAGGAGTGCGGTCTTGCCCCTTCGTTTGTCTTCTATCGCCTCGTCAGCGAGTTTTGCAAGAGCATCCTCTGATTCGGCAAAAGTTTTTTGCCATTTCATTTCAGAATGGAGTTCGGCAAGAACCCACTTCGCTAGCGCGTTTTGCTCCACCATCGGCAGTCTTGCTGCCTCCTTAAAAGCCTTCTCAAGTAGCCTGGTCATTCTATTGTCTCACGTTTATTTAAGTCGTTCCTTTTTTTTGAATTGGTAAGACGTTGATTATTCATGGTTGAACTATAGAAAACGCGGTCTTGCATGTCAAGGAAATCTTGGCCGCTGCAGCAAACGAAATAAGCTTGATAAGAACTTCCTTTTTTGTAGAGGGCGGATAGGACAAGCGGACTTGTGTGTCACTGAAATATTGACCACAAGATATGGGGCGCCTTTCAGATAACCGTGGGAGGGGGGTAGCGAGGGATAAGGATGTGGCAGTGGGGATTGATTGGGGACAGATTTCAAATCTGTCCCTCGCGGGCAGTTCCTTAGCATGAAAGCAATTTGACAGGCAATAGAGAAATGGACCCTCCGTCGTTATTCGCGGCGGCTGATGGGAATCCGGGCGGACTTCGCCGGCCTGGCAGGATCACCCGGCGTCGAGATCGATCACCCTGCCGCAGCTCGGGCATTTGCGCGCCCCCATGAAAAGACGGGCTCCACAATGCGGGCACCTGTAATGCTCCGCTTCGCGTTCTATAAAGCGCTCGACTTCGTATTCTCTCAGAACCGGAACGGACCTTAGAATGACCCGCCGCACGATCTCGGGCCTCTCTTTGATATGGCTGCACGGGAATTCGTTGCAGCGAAAGCAGCCTTCGATGCCTCTAACAGCCGCACACGGCTTGACCGTACAGTCTTCATCGCCGAGAAAAACCCTGCCCGAGCGGCAGCCGCCGCAGGTTACGTCCTGCAGTTTCACGTTGAATGTGGCGGCGATTTTTTTCTTGAGGTCGGCATTTTGCTCCTTGTCGGCGATATAGACGGGACAGATGCCGCAGTAAACGCCGCAGGGCGCCACGAGCTCCGTTTTGTCCATCAAGATCTCCCTCGCGATTCTAATGCCCCCGTTTTGTCTTGACGGCGTCCACCGTTTCCAGAAAGGCATCGAGCCTCGTCCGGACGTGGGCCTCCGAGAAAGTGCGCACGTCGCTCATGTCGGCCTCGAGGTTGAGAACCGGCACACCCGCGTGTTCGTTCAGAAGCCGGCGCATGTGGAGCAGCGCTGTGGCGGCACGGCAGGTCGTCGCCATCAGGGTGATCACGCCGTGGATGTCGTATTCTTCGATGAACTCCTTCATCCTGTCGATGAAGAAGGGACGCCTCGTGAGGGCACTTCCGAACCATTGTCCCTGGAAGCCCTTGCTGGCTATGGCGTAGAGGGGGTTGTCCAGGTCCACATCCCAGGGCACGTCCCCTGCGTCGTAGGTGCGGTCAATGGTGGAGACCCCCTTCTCCTGGAGGTAGTTGAAGATCCCCAAATAGTACCACGGCGGAAGTCCCATCCAGAAAATCCGGTACTTCTCCTCGCCGGGAACGGCGCCGATCCCGGCATCAGCCATCTGCTTCACCTCGTCATAGAAGCTCTGGTAGTAATCGACGCACTCCTGGGTGCCCTTGAAGTGCAGGTTGGGAAAACACACGGCGAAGGAATCCTGGGAAGGAATGGGATTGGGATGGCTCTTCTTGAACTCCGTGGCGTCGTGGAAGAGCTTGTGCGATTTCATCCAGAGCGATACGTGCTCCGCGAGCCTGGCCTCGTCGTATTTACGGCCCGTCGTCTTCTCCAGGAAGGCGACCAGTTCCTTGAAACGCTCGTAGGTATAGTCCACATAGCGTTTCACCATCTCCGGGTCCTGGGCGCGCCACCAGGGAAGGTCCCTCATGTCATAAACAAAGGTAGGCATGTCCACATAGCGCCTCGCCGCCTGGGGATACTTGTAGCGGCCGTCGCAAAAGGTGGCCGGGGCGATGATCATGTCGATCTGGCCCATGCCGCCGTAGGGGGCCTCCTCGGGCGCCTTCCCCTCCTGCCCGGCCCGGGAGAGATAGCCGATCCCCACCTTGAGATAGGAGCAGAGATCCACCGAGAAGCCGTCCCCCTCGGCGACGCTGCAGAAGTGACCCGAGACCTGCTTGGCGGCGCACAGAGGTCCGTAATTCTCCGCCAGGCTTGGCCAGACCCCGAAGGCCCGGAATATTTCATCAGGGACGCCAAGCATGGAGAGGGCGACGAACTCCCCGTAATCATGGGCATGGTTGATCCGTTCGTAATACCACTTCCGCCACTGTCTCACCGCAGCGGCTGCCTTGGTGGTCTTGACCGAGGGTTTCAGCCCCGCCTGTCCTTTTTCCTCCGCCATCGCTGTACCTCCTTTTCTGAGTTTAGGGCTTCAGTAGATAAATACTTATGTTGATTCAGTTTTTTCCCAGGACTCTGCGGCGAGACCGGCGCCTGGGGACGCGATCATTTCCCTGGGCCGGCTCTCCCTCGGCCCAACTGATGCAGGTCGCCCGATCATAGGCCATGACCCTTTTGCTGGTCTTGCTCCGGGGGATGCCGGCCGCTTTCTGAGCCGCTTCCACTTCCGGTGTTCGCCCCT
>Ga0315283_10003990_pt1 | contig 12732 bp, 10 predicted proteins | sample YL17G09_0_MG_FD_204541 | JGI IMG/M metagenome (GOLD analysis project Ga0315283, IMG submission 204541) | Sediment microbial communities from Yellowstone Lake, YNP, Wyoming, USA - YL17G09_0 | ecosystem: Environmental > Aquatic > Freshwater > Lake > Sediment | place: USA: Wyoming | collected...
ATCTTTTCATCGATCTCGACAAATCCGCGCTCGCTGATTTTGACGCCCACTTCTTCCAGACCCAATCCTTTGGAGTTGGGACGGAAGCCGATCGCCACCAGCGCCTGGTCCGCTTCGAGGACTTTTGTTGTGCCGCCTGCACCAGGTACACTCCCGGTGTCTGCGGATACCGTGACCTTGACGCCGGTCTTTGTCGCCTCGACCGCTTCCACCTTGTGCCCGGTGAGGGTCTTGATGCCGCTCTTCTTGAATGCTTTTTCCAGCTCGGAACTGATCTCCTCATCCTCCAGCGGCACGATGCGCGGCAGCATCTCGACGATGGTCACCTCCACGCCGTAGGAATTCCACACGGTGGAAAACTCCACGCCGATGGCGCCCGAGCCGATCACGATCACCGACTTGGGTAATTTTTCCTGCAGGATCGCCTCGAGGTAGGTTACGACCTTCTCGCCGTCGATTTTCCACGCGCCCGGCACCGCTGAGGTGGCGCCGGTGGCGACGATGATGTTCTTTGCCTTCAATTCGGTCTGTTTGCCGTCCTTGTCTGTGACGGCAACGGTATCCTTCGCCGTCAGCTTCGCCGTGCCCATGTGGACCGCGATATTGTTCTTCTTCATCAGGAAGCCGACACCCTTCACCAGCCGGTCGGAGACCTGCCGCGAGCGCTTGACCGCCACGCCGAAATCCAGTTTCAGGTTATCAAACGAGAAGCCGAATTCCTTGCCGCGCTCACGCAGGGTGTGCGCCACTTCGGCGTTCTTCAAAAGCGATTTGGACGGGATGCAGCCCACGTTAAGACACACGCCGCCCAGCCACTGCTTGTCCACGACCGCAGCCTTCAATCCCAGCTGGGCTGCGCGGATGGCGGCCACGTATCCGCCCGGTCCTGCGCCGATCACCACCACATCATAAGTTTCTGCCATCACACTCTCCTTTTAAAATCAGGGGTTTCTCCCTGGATATTATTTTCGAACCCTACAATTTTACTACGCTCAATCGAGTTATCTGACTTCACAAAGCCGCTATACCCAGCGCCTGACCTTTGATTTGTAATCAAGGTAATCCTGACCAAACTTCCCGGAGAGGTAGGATTCCTCGCGCGTGATAATAAGCCGGTTGAAAAGATATACCTGAACAGAGGCTGCCACCAGCCCCCAAATATTACCAAAAATCAGCGGCAGACCGAGTGTCATGCAAAAATAACCCAGGTAAATGGGATTGCGCGTAAACCGGTATACTCCAGTAGTCACCAAGGAGGTCGTCGGTGCATGCGGGTCAGGGGAAGTATGCGCCCGGATGAGCTGCCGCAGTCCGCCGAAAGCTGCCGCCAGGCCAAACACCACCACGGCCCATCCAATGTATTCCACCCACTGCGGGAGGGTTATTGGGATAAGCCATCCGAGCAGAAAAACAGCCACGAGATGGATCAACATCATTACCGGCGGATGAACTCGGACGTTCGCGTTGTCGCTCCCCTTTTCGCTCATTCTCAAATCTCCTTATTCCTGCGGCGCTCGAGCCAATCCCTCACTGCCGGCCCTGTACCCATGGACCAGGGCTTCAACCTGGAGGGCGGGATCAGTTCATACGCTGCCAGTTCATCACCCAGAATGATTTCGCCGCTGGCTTTGATATGGTACGCAAGGACGACCTGATTTTTCAGCGGGAACGCATAATTCCCAATGAAACCGACGATCTCGCCATCCAGACCAAGTTCTTCCTTCAACTCCCGCAGGATCCCGCTTTCCGGAGATTCGTCCTTTTCAAGAAATCCGGCCACGATGCCGCGGTATTTCTCCGGCCATTCCTTGTTTCGGATCAACACCACGGAATCTCCCAGCTCTACAATCGCTGCCACGACCGGTACCGGGTTATCCCAAAACACATAGCCGCACGAAGCCGAGCAGGCCAGCCGCTCACGCCCGGCCAGCAAGGCTGCGGCCAGCGGGTTTCCACACTGAGGACAAAACTTCATTTCGCTCATGACTGTTTTTCCGCCGTCATCAAAAACAATGGAAATCCTTTATCAATGCCATCCACCCGCCTCTTGACTTCATGAACAGTGGAAAATTTCACACCCCGGAAACCGGCAGCCTCGACCTGGCGCTGCAAGACTCTCCGCTCGAAGCCATGGTGCACGTCGGCCACGTGTGCGCCGTGGAACGAACCGTCCTCGGCGTCAAGATCGGAGATACACAGGACTCCGTGGGGTTCCAGGGCGGCGAAAAAATTGCGTAAAACCAGGTCAATATTGGAGATGTGGTGCAGCGTCATGAGAGAGCAGATGATTCCAAATCGGGAGGCAGGCGGTGGGTCAATTGAAAAGTCAAGTCGCAGCGGGTGCATATTCGTCACGCCAGCGGCACTAATCTTTTCTGAGAGCACATCCAGCATGCCCTGCGACGTATCCGCCAGCGTGATCGACGAAAACTCAGGCCGGAGAGCAAAGCTGAGCAGACCGGTACCGCAGCCGTATTCAAGGGCAGTCATATCAGGTTGGAGCGGCACGGCAGCGCGAATGGCTTCCGCCACCACACGGGCACGCTCCACCTTGGCGGGATCGGAATCCCAATCTTTGGCACGTTCATCGAAGCTGATCATTGCCAGTTCTCCAGTGTTTCTTTAACTTTCACGAGGAACCAGTCCGCGGAGGCGCCGTCCAGAATGCGGTGGTCGAACACGAAGGATAGATACACCATCGGGCGGATGGCGATGGCGTCATCGCCTGTCCCATCTTTGGATGAAATCACCACCGCCCGCTTTTGCATCGCGCCCACCCCCAGGATCCCGCACTGCGGCTGGTTGATGATGGGCATCGCAAACAGCGACCCGCTCACCCCGTGGTTGGTCAGAGTGAACGTCCCGCCTTTGACTTCATCCGGCTGGAGTTTTTTGACACGCGCCCGGCTGGAGAGGTCATTGACGGCACGCGCCACACCGAGCAGCGACAGCCCGTCCGCGCCCTTGATAACTGGAACTATCAACCCTTCCTCACCGAGCGAGGTCGCCATGCCGATATTGATCGCTTTGTGCACAAGGATGCCTTCATCGCTCCATGATGAATTGGACAGCGGGTACGCCTTCAAGCCCGCCGCGATCGCCGCCACAAAATAAGCGGTGAATGTCAGGTTGACACCATCCCGCGCATGGGTCTCCTTGTTGGCGGCGCGGTGCGCAACCACGCGGCTCATGTCCGCCTCCATGACGGTCAGCACATGGGGGGAGACGCGCTTGCTGGCCAGCATGTGCTCGGCGATGGACTTGCGGATGATGGAATGTTTGATGAGTTGGTCTCCCCGTTGTGGGGGAATCTTTACCGCCATCGCCGGACCTACGGCCTGAGCGGCACCTCTTTTTTCGACGAAAGCCAGCACATCATTCTTGGTGATGCGCCCGCCGAGGCCGGTCCCTTTCACCTGATGCAGGTCGATGCCATGTTCGGCAGCCATCTTCGCGACAACCGGCGAAACAAACCCCAAATCCCCATTCCCGGTTGGAACAACCGCAGCAGGTAATACAGCCTGCGCAGATGGAGGTTTCGACTGGAAATCAATACCAGACGGATTTGGCGAGGCAACCTCGGGCGCATCTGCCTTTTCACCTGGCTGACCGATCACCGCGAGCACTTCACCCACCCGGGCGACCGTCCCTTCCGGCAGAATAAGCTTCAGAACCACTCCCGTCGCGGGCGAGGGGATCTCGGTATCCACCTTGTCGGTGTTGACCTCCAGCAAAGGCTCAAGTTCTTTAATGGCGTCGCCTTCACCTTTGAGCCATTTCGTTATGGTTACTTCTTCAACGCCTTCGCCTAACCTTGGAACCAATACTTTTGTAGGCATGAACAGCTCCTAAATATCACCACGAAGGACACAATGGGCTACTTTGTGGAACCTTTGTGCCCTTTGTCGTCAATTGATTATCTTGAACTTGCTCGGAAGAACATCATGCATCATTTCATATATCTCGTCGAAAATCGTCTCTGCATTCGGCTTGGACCAGTAATCGCCATCCGAGCCGTAGGCAGGACGGTGAGCAGTGCCGGAGAGTGTTCTCGGCGCGGAATCCAGCCAGACGTAGCCGCCCTGCTTCTCCAGCACTTCCTGCATCATATAAGCCGTGGTTCCGCCGGGCACATCCTCATCCACGAACAGGATGCGGCTGGTCTTTTTGAGTGACTCAAGGATAACACCATGAATATCAAATGGCAAAAGGGATTGAACATCTATCACTTCGGATTCTATTCCCACCTTGGAGAGTTTATCGGCGGCATCCAGAGCAATACGGCAGCACGCACCGTAGGTGATAATTGTCGCATCTGTGCCTGAGCGCAGTGTTTCAGGCATACCCAGCGTTAAAGTGAACTCGCCAATATTATCGGGGAGACGTTCCTTCAGGCGGTATCCGTTCAGCACCTCGACCACCAGTGCCGGATCGTCGGATTTTAGCAGGGTGTTGTAGAAGCCCGCAGCGCGGGTCATGTCGCGCGGGACCAGGACGTACATGCCGCGCACCAGGTTGATGATCCCTGCCATGGGCGAACCTGAATGCCAGATGCCTTCGAGGCGATGGCCGCGTGTTCGGACGATGACCGGCGCCTTCTGCCCGCCCGCTGTACGCCAATGAAGGGTGGCCAGGTCATCGCTCATCAACTCCAACGCATAAAGCAGATAATCGAGGTATTGGATCTCGCACATCGGACGCAGCCCGCGCATCGCCATACCGATGGCCTGCCCGAGGATGGTCGCCTCGCGGATGCCGGTATCCGAGACTCGCAGCGTGCCGTATTTCTCCTGCAACCCTTTAAAACCCTGGTTCACATCGCCCAGTTTGCCGACGTCCTCGCCAAAGGCGACCAGGCGCGGCTCGCGGGCGAGCATGGCATCAAACGCTAGGTTGATGACCTCGAAGCCCATCAGCGTGGGCGATTTATCGGAATAAACCGGAGCGACAGCCGGCACTTTCAAAGCGGAGGATCGGCCTTCAACAACGAGCAGCGAACCGTAACGGATCTCGTTCCGAGTGTCATCGGCTTTTTTCCATTCCACCAATGCATCCTTTGAAGCGCCAGTCTCGTCGCGTAATAGACGCAGGGCTTCATGAACGTTCACGTGGAAGTCACGGCGCACTGGACTGGGGATGGCAGCCAGCCTGCCTTTGACACCGCGTAATTGATCGGCATGCGCTGATTCGACGGCAGCCTTTTCGAGCAGGCTCAACACCTCCTGGCGCTCGGCGAGCAAAGGATTGCTAAAAGACTCCCAGGCCGACTTGCGGATGTTTTCAACGGTCAGGGCATCCTCGGCCTCCCAGGTGGTGAGTTCGTTTTCATTGGCGACCTCGCTGGCAATCATCCACTCGCGCATCTTGCGCAGGCCGTCATATTCCTCCTCCCACTTGAGCCGCTCGGGCGATTTATAGCGTTCGTGGCTGCCGCTGGTGCTGTGACCGAGCGGCTGGGTCATCTCGGTGACATGAACGAGGGCAGGAATATGATATGTTCGGGCAATCTCACCTGCAGTTTGATAGGTCTCGATGAGCGCAGGGTAATCCCAGGCATGGACGGAGTACAGGTCGTAGCCGCGATCGGCCTGCTCGGCAGGAAGCGAGGCATCGCGCTCAAAGCCCTTCAGGATCGCGCCGATGTTTTCTTTGACCATCTGGAACTGATTGGGGACAGAGATGCCGTAGCCGTCGTCGAAAATGGAGATGACGGCAGGCGCCTTGAGCACGCCGATGGCGTTGACCGATTCCCAGAATAAACCCTCCGAGGTGGAAGCATTGCCGATGGTGGCCCAGGTCACCTCATTCCCGTTGCGCGAAAATCGGGTCTGGTCTGAAAGTGAATCCAGGTCGCGATAGAGGCGTGAGGCGTATGCCAGCCCGACCGCGCGCGGCATCTGGGCTGCAGTGGGCGAGACATCCGCCGCAATGTTATACATCGCGGTCTGGTCCGCCCACGTGCCATCGGGGTTGATAAAGCGCGAGACAAAGTGACCGACCATCGAGCGCCCGGCAGTCGCCGGTTCGTAATTCAAGTCCGCATGGGCATAAAGCTGGGCAAAGAACGCGCCGATCTCCAGCACGCCGAGCGCCATCACCCAGGTCTGGTCCCGGTAGTAGCCGGAACGCCAGTCCCCTTTGAGGAAGGCACGTGCGATAGCCAGCTGTGCGACTTCCTTGCCGTCGCCAAAGATCCCGAATTTGGCCTTGCCCGAAAGCACCTCGCGCCGCCCGATGATAGATACCTGGCGGGACCGGTAGGCGAGGCGGTAATCCTTGATGATCTCCTCAGGTGGCAGGGGCAGAAAGGAGGACTTGCGCTTTGACATGTTTCTCCGGGAGGGCTGGGTTTTGGACAGAGTCACTCCGATTATAGCGCAGGGGGATAAAAATAGATGATTCTTACTAGAATTCAGCCCAATTTGCCGGTCATCCAATGAGAATTAAACTATACTTATGCTCATGACCAAGACATTATCTGATTCCCAAATGAACATCCCGCCCGGTGTGATCGATCTCGGTGTGGGTAACCCGCCTTTTTCACTTTTACCGATCGACCTGCTGAAAACGGCAGCCGAAGCCTGCTTTTCCAGAAACAATCCTGCCTTTCTGCAGTACGGTGCCGAGCAAGGCGACGGCCGTTTCCGGTTGGGATTGGCTGATTTCCTGACCAATGGCTACGGTCTTCCGGTGGATGCTGACCGCCTGTTCGTTACCAACGGCATCTCAAATGCACTGGACCTGATCTGCACGCTTTTCATCCACCCCGGTGACACGATCTTTGTCGAAGAGCCCTCCTACTTCCTGGCTTTGCGCATCTTCGCCGACCACGGCCTGAAGGTTGTCTCCATCGATACCGATGAGAACGGCCTGGTCATTGAATCGCTGCAGGATAAGCTGTGTGAGCACAAACCGAAATTTCTGTATATCATCCCCACTCACCAAAACCCCAGCGGGCATACCTTGACTGAAGAACGACGTGCGCAGCTGGTGGAGCTGGCGCAGGAACATGATTTCCTGATCCTGGCGGACGAGGTCTATCACTTCCTGAGCTATAGCAGCGGACCGCCGAAAGCACTCGGCGCCTGGACGGAGGACGCGCACATACTTTCCCTCGGCTCGTTCTCCAAGATCCTCGCACCTGGTTTGCGGCTGGGATGGATCCAGGCGGGCACGGAGATAATACAAAAACTGTCAGGCTGCGGTCTGCTGGACAGCGGCGGTGGGTTGAATCCATTCACCTCAGCGGTGGTGCGAGAGGTCATCGAGTCGGGCGGGTTGACGCAGAACATCTCCAAGCTAAAGAATATTTACAGGTCAAAGTTATCCGTGATGAAATCAGCGCTGGAAAAATACCTCCCTCAAACCGTATGGACCGCTCCGCAGGGCGGCTACTTCTTCTGGGTGCGCTTACCCAAAGGGATTTATGCGGCGGAATTACAACGCAAAGCAACGGATTTCAAGGTTGGCTTCCGGCCGGGCGTGCGTTTCTCCAGCCGGGATGGACTGCGTGATTACATCCGCTTAAGCTATATCTTTTATGAACCGAATGAAATTGAAGAGGGGATTCTACGCTTGGGAAAAGCTTTGGAATAAAAAGGGGACGGCACGCGAGCCGTCCTCCTGCATTGATTATTTCAATCGTTCCGCAACCAGTTCAGCCACATCCAATACCTTCATGGTCCGCCCTGTCCGCTTTGGAGGCATCGTTCAGCATCGCCAGGCAGAAGGAGCAGCCCACCGCCAGCGTCTCCGCGCCGGCCGAAGGTCCTGCTGCACTTGGCAGGGTCGCTTTTTCTTCGGTGACGCGTATGCGGCTGGCAACTCCCGACTCTCTGCTCACAACTGCAACTGCGTCGCAAGCAGCTCTGCGATATCCATGGTCTTAACCTTTTCGTTGAGCGCCTTGGATTTGATCGCATCCTCGAACATGCTCATGCAATAGGGACAGGCGGTCGCGACCACGTCCGCTTTTGCGTCGAGGACATCCTGCAGGCGGCGATGGCTGATGCGCGTGGTGATGTCGGTTTCGAGCCACATGCCGCCGCCCCCGCCGCCGCAACAGAGACTATCCTCCATCTTGCGCGCCATTTCAACGCGCTGAATCCCGGCCTTGTCCAGAAGAGCGCGAGGTTCCTTGTAGATTTCATTGTAGCGTCCAAGATAACAGGAGTCGTGATACGAAACCCTGCCCTGAACGCCGTTCGCATTCGATCCCGGCACGGGGAGTTTCAATTCAGCCAGCAGTTCTGTGTAATGCATCACCTTGTAATCACCGCCCATTTGGGGATATTCATTCTTGAGCGTGTTGAAGCAATGCGGGCAGGCTGTGACAATGCGGTTGAACTTGATCTTGCTGAAGGTTTCGATGTTCTGTTTGGCAAATTCCTGGAACATATACTCATGCCCCATGCGGCGCGCAGTTTCACCACAGCACATTTCATCAAAACCAAGCACGCCAAAATCCACGCCCGCTTTTTGCAGGAGTTTAACGAAGGCCTTCGCCACTTTTTTGTTGCGCTGATCGAAAGCCGCCGCGCACCCGACGAAGTAGAGCACATCCACCTGGTCGCCTTCTGCAAGTTCGCGCACATTCAGTCCCTCCGCCCATTCCATCTTCTGGTCGGGGGGAATTCCCCAGGGATTCGCCTGCCGCTCGAAGTTGCGGAGCAGATCCGAAATGGCCTTCGGCAATTTGCCGCTGGTCAGCGCCTGGAAACGGCGCAAGTCCATCACTTCGTCAACGGGGTTGATGAAGACCGGGCACTTGATGATACACGCGCCGCAGGTTGTGCACTGCCAGGAATAATTCTCCGGCACCACATTGCCGAGCAGGTCGTCCTCGGGTTTGGCCTCACCTGTCAACAGGGCATTGTTCATCCCTTTGCGCATCATTTGAACGAGATCGCGGGGCGAGTAATCCATGCCGCTGATATTGGCGGGACAGGCCTCCTGGCAGCGCCCACACTTCAGGCAGGCATCGAACGAGAGCAATTGCTGGGGTGTGAATTCCACGATCTTTCCGACGCCGAGGAGTTCCGTCGTTTCGATATCCTCGATCTTTTGCATGGCGCCCATGGGCCCTTCAGGGCGCACGAGGATGTTGAGCGGACCGGTGAGTATGTGGCGCAGTTTTGTGAAAGGCACAGCCGCCACTAGAACGAGCGCAACGATCACATGCACCACAACGAGGGTGTTGTGCCATTCAAAGGCCTGTTCAGTCGTCATGCCGCTGGCGAGAAAAACGCCAGCCAGCCAATTGCCAATGGGGGACCAGGCTGCCCAGGGCGGATTGACCACCATTAAGCGCATCGCTTCGTTGGTGAACCCGATCAGCGCGATGAGGAGCAGCATTGCCAGGGCAAACCAGTCATCCCAGCTGGTCTGTAATGCTTTGGGGCGCAGGACCAGGCGGCGGAATCCCGCCATCAATACACCGATGATGATGAAGAGACCGGCGACATCCATTGCCATTTCGTAGCCGAGATACCAGCCCATGCGGGGAAAGGTCTCCAAGGCGAATGGCAGGAACAATTTCATCTGCATCAGGTTGATGGCAGTTCCGATCACCTGAACGACGACCCCCCAGAAGATCAGGAAGTGCATCACGCCGGGATACCACTTATTGAGGACGCGTTCCTGTCCGATCACCTGGACAAAAAATTCCCGGAGCGCGTGTTTATGCAAGATCAGGCGTGGAGCTTGTTGAGTTGTTGTGGTCATGATTCGCCCACCTTAACGTAAATTTTTCCATCCACAATTTCTGTCTCAAGCGCCGGAAGCGGTTTCGGCGGAGGGCCGCTGATGACCGAACCATCCTCCACCTTGAAGTAGCCATCGTGGCACGGGCACTCGATCTCTCCCGATTGGTTGTTCCACTTGACGGTGCATGCAAAATGCGTGCACGCCGCGGAATAGGCTTTCAATCCGTCGGGAGAATTGATCACAATGGCGGGATACCGCCCGAAGGGGATGGTGCGGGATTCTCCGACCGGCAGTTCATCCTGCCCGCAAACGAGCACAGGTTCGGATGGATAGATCTCCAATTTGGCCGGATAGAAATATGCCACAACGGGAACGGCCACCACGCCAGCGCACAGGGCGATTCCAGCGCCCTTCATCAGCGTTAAAAAGTCATGTCGGGTAATATCGGGCATGGCTAACTCATTTCTCCCCAGAGGGTCAGGAGGATGACAATGATCAATGCAATCACAGAGAGGGCTGCGCGAATCCACCAGGCTCGTTTTGAGTCATCTTTTTTATCAATGAAGGGCAGAAACATAAACGCCAGCAAACCCACGATCACTGCAACGGTGACGAATACCCTGCCTTCGATCTGTCCCCAAAACACATAATCGGGGACCACCTTGAGTAACTGGTATAGAAAGAGGAAGTACCACTCGGGTTTGACGTGCAGGGGAGTATTCAGCGGATCAGCGGGGTCTTCCAAACCAATATGCATGAACATGCCAAGCACACCGATGATCACAAGGATACCGATGATGACGAGTGCCACGCGCAACTCGGTCATGAAGTGATCCGGGTAAAAGGGAACGCTGTCGTCGTGTTCTGGTTCGAGATGAGGTGTGGTCATATCTCCTCCTAGAGAGGGCGCTTGACGCCAAGCCGCCGCACCATCATGAAGTGCCCCAGCATAAAGGTGACGGTGATGATCGGCACGACAAGTATATGCAAGCCATAGAATCGTCCCAATGTGGCTTCAGTGACTCCCCAGCCGTCACGCAGGAAGATCAGCACGAGGCTGCCAACCGCAGGCACGGAACCGGCAATCTCTGTACCGACTGTGCTTGCCCAGAACGCGCGTTGATCCCATGGAAGCAAATAGCCCGTAAAACCAAAAGCGAGCGTGAGGATGAGGAGCATCACACCGCTGACCCAATTCAATTCGCGCGGGGCTTTGTAAGTACCCATGACGAAGACCCGTATCATGTGCGCGACGCACATCACGATCATTCCGTTGGCAGCCCAGTGGTGGATGGCGCGGATGGCGGCGCCAAAGTAGACCTCGTTCTCGATAAATTGAATACTGGCGTAGGCTTCCGCGGCAGTGGGCTTGTAATAGAACGCCAGCATGATCCCCGTCGTTCCTTGAACAATAAACAGGAAAGCCGTAATACCACCGAGGCAATACCACCACCTGCGTGCAAAGCTGTGCACGGGTTTATTGGCGATTTCCGAAAGCGGGCCTGAGATCTTATACCGTTCATCCACCCATTCGTAAGCATGTTTCGTAAGCGGCTTGAATGGCTTGCGCTGGGTCCAAACGGACGCGGATTGATAGAAGCCAAATAGAAAGACCAGACCCAGCGTTCCAAACACCAACCAGCGCGAGGTGGGAGTCCACAGGTTGGTATGCTCGCCTTGAATATGACAATGCAGGCATGGTTCTTGCTTGATTGGTGGAGCTTCAGGGGATAATTGGTTGACCGCCTGCACATCCGAGGCAACCGGTTGGTAAGCCTGTCCATGGAGATACGTCGCCAGGAACAGAACCCCGGATAGAATTAGAATGGCTGTTCCGGCGAAGAGGAACTTGCGGGCTAACGGCATAGACACCTCTCAATGTCGAATAACGGTCCCTGCCCCCGCTGGTGTGGCGGATCACTAGGCTGACAACAGGGCAATGGTCTGGTCCTACTCGTACCCGCCCTTGTGCGTTTCCTTCAATTATCTAAAAACAGTATAGCATCTTGAACATCTTAAACCTTAAGACGTTTGGCAACTATTTCCGCGACATCCATCACATTAACCGCCCCTCCATCCGCTTTGGACGCATCCGTGAGCATGATCATGCAGAACGGGCAGCCAACCGCCAGCGTCCCGTTGCCGGCCGAAGGTCCTGCTGCACTTAGCAGGGTTGCCTTTGCTTCAGCAAAGCGGCTTGCATTAACGCGGCACGTACCTTGTTCCTCTTCCTTCCACATCTGCGCCCCGCCTGCCCCGCAGCAGAAGGACTTTTCCTTATTGCGCGGCATCTCGATCACCTCCAGCCGGGCAGCCTTCAGGTCATCCCGTGGCGCGTCAAAGACCTTGTTGTGCCTGCCGAGGTAACACGGATCGTGGAACGTCACTCGTAACAGGTCACTGCTCTCCAATAACTGAAGCTTCCCCGCCCCGACCAATTCATTGATCAGCTGGGTATGATGGATGACGGTATAGCTGCCTCCGAACGCGGGGTATTCATTTTTCAACGTATGCAGGCAGTGTGGGCAGGTGGTGACGATCCGTTTGGGCGCCACCTCGTTCAGGATTTCCACGTTTTGCCTGGCCAACCCGAAGAAAATGTCCTCGCGCCCGGCCCGCCGCGCCGAATCACCCGTGCAGGATTCATTCTTCCCGAGCACGGCAAAGTTCACACCTGCCGCGTTGAGGATCTTCGCAAACGCCTGCGCCGTTTTCTGCGCACGGGCGTCGGTGGCCGGCGCGCAGCCCACCCACCACAGGATCTCCGGTTCGGGGTTCTGCTCAATGGTTGGGACGTTCAACCCTTCCGCCCACTTCATGCGGTCTGCTTGACTGACGTTCCACGGATTCGTGTTGCGTTCCATACCCTTGAATGCCGTCTCCAATTGCTTCGGGAAACTACTTTCCATCATGGAGAGGTTGCGGCGGATGTCGAGGATGTCGCGCATCGGTTCATTCCCCACCGGGCAGATGTCCACGCACGCGCCGCACGAAGTGCATGCCCAGACAGACTCCTCATTAATCGCA
>Ga0315283_10003992_pt1 | contig 12731 bp, 12 predicted proteins | sample YL17G09_0_MG_FD_204541 | JGI IMG/M metagenome (GOLD analysis project Ga0315283, IMG submission 204541) | Sediment microbial communities from Yellowstone Lake, YNP, Wyoming, USA - YL17G09_0 | ecosystem: Environmental > Aquatic > Freshwater > Lake > Sediment | place: USA: Wyoming | collected...
AGCCTGCCACGCTCCGCTGCCCCCCACGCACTCCGCCGCGCCGTCGCTGGGTACGGTCGGCGGCCATGACCGAGGACCAGTTGCTCGCCGTCCTGCACGAGGCGGCCTCGGCGGCTGTCGAGGCCATCGCGGTCTCCGGGGACTACGCCATGGTCGACGCCATCCGGGGCCAGCACGTCGCCGATGTCGCGGCCGACGACGCCGCGGTGGCCGTCCTGGTGGCTGCCGGACTCGGCGTGCTCAGCGAGGAGTCGGGCCGCCACCACCCGGACCGGCGGGTGACCGCCGTGCTCGACCCGCTGGACGGCTCCAGCAACGCCTCCCGGGGCCTGCCCTGGTACGCCACCAGCGTCTGTGCGGTCGATGGCGAGGGTCCGCTGGCCGCCGTCGTGGTCAACCAGGTCAGCGGCTGGCGCTACGAGGCCGTTCGCGGTGGCGGGGCCCGACGGGACGGTGAGCCCATCGCCCCGACGTCGGTGATCGAGCTTCGCGGCGCCATGGTGGGCCTGTCCGGGCTCCCGCCGGCCTGGCTGGGCTGGCGCCAGTACCGGGCCCTCGGGGCCGTTGCCCTCGACCTGTGCGCGGTGGCCGAGGGTCGCCTCGACGGCTACCTCGACTGCAGCCCCTCGGCCCACGGTCCGTGGGACTACCTGGGCGGGATGCTCGTCTGCCGGGAGGCAGGGGCGGTGGTGGAGGACGCCGCCGGTCGTGATCTGGTGGTCCTGGAGCACGGGGCCCGGCGCACACCCGTGGCCGCGGCCACGCCGGGCCTGCTGGCCGAGGCGCTGGCCGCCCGGCGGACCTTCCCCGTCTGACTCGTACCCTGGCCCGATGCGGCGCAGGATCATGCGCCTCCTGCTGGGGGTCTACCGGAGGTTGCCCCGCCTTTGGCGGCGATGGATCGTGCGCACGATCGCGCCGAGCTTCACCGTGGGGGCAATGGCCATCATCGAGCGTTCCGACGGTGCCGTGCTCCTCGTCCGCCATAGCTACCGCCGCCGTTGGGGCGTCCCCGGGGGGCTGATGAAGCGGGGCGAGCACCCCGAAGTCGGCTTGCACCGTGAGGTCCTGGAAGAGGTCGGCGTCCAGGTCGACCTGCTTGGTGAGCCCGCCGTTGTCGTGGACCCCGATCCGCAGCGCGTCGACCTTGTCTTCCGGGGGCGCCTGCGCGACGGGGCCGCCGAAGCCCGCCCGACCTCGCCGGAGATCCTCGAAGTGGCCTGGTTCCTGCCCGACGAGCTCCCTGAGCTCCAGTTCGAGACCAGCGGAGCGCTGATGGCCCTGGCCCGGGCCTCCCGTCATCCCCAGAGCCCACCCCTCCCGTCCTTGGGCCTGCTCGACCGTCACCGCCAGGAGGCCGGTTAGCGTCCACCGGCGATGTCCCCCCGCCGTCGCTTCCTCTTGGTCCTGCTCGCCCTGGTACTGGTCGGCGCCGCCTGCAGCTCGGACGACGCGGGTGACACCGCCCCCGCCGACGACACCAGAGCGACTGGCGATGACGCCGGCCGGTCCGGCAGTTTCTCGATGCTCGCCTACAACGTGGCCGGGCTGCCCCAGGAGTTCTCTTCGGAGAACCCCGAGGAGCACCTGCCCCTGATCAGCCCGCGGCTCGAGCCCTTCGACATCGTGATGACCCAGGAGGACTTCGACTGGTGGGGCCCCGAAGTCGAGAACCTGGACTTCGTCCACTACCACGAGCGCCTGCGGGCCGACACGACCTTTGAGTACGCCACCGAGCAGCACCCCGGCCCTGCCGCCGTGGGCATCGACGGCTCCAACCCGCAGCGCCCGTTGCCGTACGTCGGCGACGGGCTCGGATTCCTCAGTCGCTTCCCGTTCACCGACGTCGACCGGGTGCCGTGGACCCGCTGCTACGGCATCACCGACGGGGCCAGCGACTGCCTGGCCATGAAGGGCTTCGCGACGGCCACGTTCGAGTTGGCCGACGGCGTGGTCGTGGACATCTACACGCTGCACGCCGAGGCGGGGGAGGGCCCCGACGACCAGCCCCTCCAGGTCGAGGACTTCGAACAGCTCGGGGCCTACATCGAGGAGCACTCCGAAGGCCACGCCGTGATCGTCGGCGGTGACACCAACCTGCACCTCGAGGCCGACCACGACCAGCGGGCGGGCGACACGCCCATCTGGGAGGGCTTCCTGGAGACGACGGGCCTGACCGACGTGTGTGACGTGGTCGAGTGCCCTGAGCAGGGGGCCATCGACAAGGTGGCCTGGCGGGACGGCAACGGCGCCAGCTTCGAGCCCCAGTCCTTCACCCATGAGCGAGATACGTTCAGCGGCCCCGACGGCGAGGACCTCAGCGATCACCCGCCCGTCGTCGTCGAATGGACCTGGACCGCCGAGTCCTAACCTGACCACCCCGGGCGCTTAGCTCAGCTGGCTAGAGCACCTCCCTTACAAGGAGGGGGTCGGGGGTTCGAGTCCCTCAGCGCCCACAACCGTTGTCCGAATTACAACGTTCTTCCTGGTCAGGGCGAGAGGGCCTGGCGCTATCGGGTGGTGCGTGTCTCGGCGTACGCGGCAAGCTTGTCGAGCGCCATCGTCCATCCAGCGGCGCCGGGAGAGTCGCTCGGAACGCCGGAGTGCGTCATGAGCATCTTCGTGCGGCCTCCGAGGGCCACGAGTTCGACGCGCACTTCAGTCGTGGTGGGATGGCCCTCGGGCATGCCCGCGCCCGGAGGCGATGACGGGTTGCCGTTCTCGTCTGACATGAACTCTGTGTAGACCAGTCGCTCGTTCTCCACGACCTCGCGGTACTCACCGGCGAACCACATCTGCATCAGGCCGTTTGGGGTGTGCGCTTCCATCCCGATCAGACGGGTACCGCCGACGCGCACGTCCATGTTCGCGACGGGGATGGTGGCGCCGTCGGGCCCGTACCAGTTCTTGAAGTGCTCCGGGTCTGTCCATAGCTGCCAGATGAGGCCCACTGGCGCATCGAAGGTGCGTTCGATCACCACCGCGTCCTGGGAACCTGTGCTGTCAGTCATCGCCTGTGCCTGTCTTTCGTTGCGGTCGGAGTTGCGTGAGGTAGTCGTCCATCCGGTCGAAGCGGGCCTCCCAGACGGGCCGGTACTGCTCGGCCCAAGTCGAGATCTGCTCGAGCGGTGCGGCGTCGAGGGCGCACGGGCGGTACTGGGCTCGGTGGCCTCGTTGGACGAGCCCCGCCCGTTCCAGCACCTTGATGTGTTTCGAGACGGCCGGCAGGGTCAGCTCGAACGGCTCGGCGAGCTCGTTGACGGTCGCCGCACCTTGCGCCAGACGGGCCACGATCGCTCGACGCGTTGAGTTGGCCAGCGCGGCGAAGGTCTCGTTGAGCCGGTCATCGTCGATCGAGGTGGTCATGGCTTGCCGATACTTTCCCAAGTAGCTAATTAGCTAATTAGGAAAGTAGTGTGAACGGCGACGGCCGTCAACCGGCGGCGTCCATCGTCAACCGCCAGCCACGTGGCCTCGCTTGGCGAGGTGGAATGGTCGGCGGACGTCTGGAACGGGTCCGGACCTACGCTGGGTCGATGGCATACGACGAGGGCCTGGCGGAACGGATCCGCGAGAGGACCGTGGATCGATCCGCCATGTCCGAACGGAAGATGTTCGGGGGCCTGTGCTTCATGCTGGACGGCAACATGTGCTTCGGCATCGTCGGCTCTGAGCTCATGGTTCGCGTCGGGCCTGACGCCTACGAGGAGACACTGGCGTTGGAGCATGCCCGCGAGATGGACTTCACCGGCCGATCGATGAAGGGCATGGTCTACGTCGGAGAAGCCGGACTCAACGAGGACGAGGACCTCGACGCCTGGCTCGATCGCGGAACGAGCTACGCCGCGTCCCTCCCGCCCAAGTAGCGACGGTCCGGTCAGGGGCCGACATGGCTGTCGACATCACCCTGCTCCGAGTACTCCAGCGTCAAGCCGCTACCCAGGGTGGCGGTCGAGGTCCCGGGGGCCACTGACGCGACCGTAGCCAGCGCACCCAGGGCCCTGAACATCCCCCGGTGCCGCACCGCCCGTGACCGCCGGGTGATCGAGGTGGTCCCCGGAATGGCCTCCCCGACGAGGGCGGTAGGCCAACGCCTCCACCTTGCTGAGGCAGACCCGTACCCTGTTCAGACCCACCCGCGCCGTGGTCTGACCGCCACGCCGGCGCGGCGGAAGCGGTTGGCCACAGTGGAGGGATCGACGCCGAACCGGGCGGCAACAGTCGCGAGCGATGCGCCGCTTGCGTAGTAGGCGACGGCGGCGGTGAGCGCGTCGTGGTCCCAGGTGGTGAAGGTGGACCGGAGTTGCACCTGTCGGCGGCCGAGGTGGGCGATCACGGTGGTCCGGTGCACGCCGAAGTGCTCGGCAAGCTCCTCGACGCTGTCGCCCGTCTGGTAAGCGGCGACCAGCTCGTCCACCTCCGCGGTACGAAGTCGCTTCTGGGTCCGGTGTGGTCCCGCCCGGTCGGTGGTCGCAGGAATCGGTGCCGCGGCGGGTATTCCGGTCGACTCGATCGAAGGGTTTGAAAGCTGTCCCGTTTCCTTCTCATCGCCCGATCCGGACGGACTCCGAACCCGTTTCGGCCGCTTCGACCCATTCTCGCGGGTATCGCCGGAGCCTGCGATCCCTTGTCCGGCAAGGGATTCAAGGGATTCGGGGGGGTTTAAAAGCCGTCTCATAAGGTCCACTCCGTTGTGGAAATCACAACGGCAGGCGTCGTGTCGCTGACTCGCACCGTTTCGGGCCCCGGGCCAAGCCCGCCGGCAGCGCGCCGGTCAGCCGGCTGCGTCGCCCCGATTCTCGAGGACACGAGCAACGGCTGAAGCGATGTAATCGGGCTGGTCGAGCCACGGGACGTGGCCGGCCTCGGGGAGCATCTCGAGGTGGGCGCTGGGGATCTTCGGCGCGAAGGCTCGGGCCACTTCTTCGCTCCCGATGGGATCCTTCGCTCCCCACAGGAAGAAGGTCGGCGAGGTGATGGCGCCCAGCAGGTCGTCGTCGAGAACCAGAGCAGGGGACACCCCCCGCCTCGGGTGCATCAATGGCGGCATCGCCGCGATCTCGTTGCGTATGGTTTCGGTGTCGTTGAGCAAAGATCGGAACCAGGCGATCCCTTCCTCAGGAAGGCGGCCCGCATCGAGCGCAGGACCGAGCCCCAGCTGGCGAAGCATCGAGCGCGCCATGCGGTGACCCACCGGCAGGCGAGTCATCAGCGATCCCAAACCGGGCACCGCGGTCATGCGCATCGACAGCGGTGTGTGGCGGGCGTAAGCGCCTACCGGGAACCCCAGAAGGACCATCCGATCAACGCGGCGGGGATACGCAGCAGCAGCACGAAGCGCAAAGTACGCACCGAACGAGGTAGCGACGAGGTGAGCCCTTTCAACCTCGAACGCGTCGAGCACCTCGGCAAGGAGTTCGTCGGCAAACGGCTCGAAGGTATCCATCGATCGCTTCGGGTGCTCCAGCGGCTCGCTCAGCCCGCAGCCCGGGCGATCGAGGAGCAAGCATCGGAACCCGGTCAGCCGGGCCGCCAGAGGCGCCCAGCCCGTTCCGCTCGTGCCCCCACCGTGAACGAAGAGCACTGTTGGGCCCTCTCCGACGATCTGGGCACGTACCCGCACGTTCGACGACGGCAACTCCGCCCACGCCTCGGTCGGTGTTGTCGCCTCGGCCGCCCAGTATCGGGCCTCCGACGCTCGGTGCGAGTCGACACGGTTGGGCATGCCGAGATCATCCCAGTTCGCCGAGCTCGACCGTCATCGCCGTGGGCAGCCTGTCGTTTCGGTTAGCGCCGACGGGAGCCCGCGCCGAGGCGTCGGTCGGCGCCGACGGATCTAGGTCCCGAGCATGTGTGACGATCCCCTGGATCGCGTCAGGCGCACCGGAAGTGGACGAACTGGTCGCCGCGTACCGGGCTGGCGCCAGCGTCGAGGAGCTTGCCGAGCGCTTCGGCGTGCACCGGACCACCGCGGTGGCTCACCTCCGCCGTCGACAAGTCGAACGTCGGGCCGCATTCACCGCCTGGGACCACGACGACCTTTGCCGTTGCCTTCAAGGCTCAAGCTTGAGCACACGCTCCGTGATGCCATGACCAGGGCCGCGACGGTTCTGAGCTGCGAAGAGGGAAGTCGCCTATCTCAGGCTCGGCCGGCTGCTGCTTCATCGGCCCGGTTGCGCCCGGTGAGACGGATCAGCTCCTCGTGCAGCTCGAACCAGACGGTGTGATAGCTGTCCCGCAGAGGATGCGCGATCATCTGCAGATCACCCGCGGAGACTGAGGCGAGCGAGCCGTCGAGTCGTTCGCGGTAGCGCTCGAACCGCGGTTCGGATGCGGCGACGACGTCGATGATCGGAAGAATCGTCGCGTGCACGTCGATGCGCAGGCGAGCAACGACCCAGGCGTCGTAGTCCGCGTCGGTGTGATCGTTCGGCACGCTCTCGCCACCGATCTCGCGGACCTGCCATGCGGCCACGACCTCCTTCAGCTCGTCGTTCACATCGTGGAAGTCGTTCCAGAGCGGCTCGACGATGGGACCGAGGCGCTCCGCGTCCGCCGCGAAGCGAGAACCCACGCGGGCGATGGCGTCGGGGAGCAGCCGCACCCGTTCGCCCGGCAGTTGCTGGGCCGACTCGGTCGTGATCAGCCGGGCCACGATCACCGCCACGTCACCAACCGCGCAACCGAGCACCTCGGCCACGGTGGCGGCACTGGCGGCTCCCTTCAGGCCCAGAACGCGCTCACAGGTCTCGACGGTCGCCGCCTCGGCGCACGTCGAGGGCGAGGATGCGACCGAACCCGCCGCCCCCTCCACTTCCCGTTGCCACCGTCGCAGGATGGCGACTTCCTCGACCTCGATCTCCTCCCCGCGATGATCGCCGAGCAGCACGACGCCGCGATCACCGTCGACGGTGAGGATCTCACCCGCCGCGATGTGGCGACCGGCGATCGAGATGCCGTCGACTTCAACGGTCACGGCCGACGCACCGACCACCGCGGGAACACCCCAGCTGCGGGCGATGACCGCCGCGTGGCTCACCAGCCCGCCGAGCGACGTGACGAGTCCGCCCGCTTCGGCCATGCCGGCAATGTCGGCCGGAGAGGTCTCGCGGCGCACCAGAATGACGGGCTCACCCTTCGCCCCGGCCGCGATGGCGTCATCGATGTCGGTGCACAGAGGGCCCACGACCCGGCCCGGTGAGGCCGCCAGACCCGTAGCCAGAACCGCGCCTTGGAGATCGCCCGCGGTCTCGGGATTGGACCGGGTGGGCGGGTGCTCCAGGATGTCGGCCACCAACTCCACGGCATCGCGCCGCCGGAGCGAGAAGGCCGGGTCCTCGGCGATGTCGATCGCAACTCGAAGGGCCGCAATCGGGCTGCGCTTCCCGCGTCGGACCTGGAGCAGCCAGAGGGTGCCGTTCTCGACGGTGAACTCGATGTCGACGAGGTCCCCGAGGTCCAGTTCCAGCCGTGCGGCTGCCTTGTCGAGCTCATCGGCGACATCGGGCCACCGGGTCCGCAGCTCGCTCACGGGCAGTGTCGAGTGGGTTCCGGCCACGACGTCTTCGCCCTGAGCCCCGACGAGGAAGTCGCCGACCAGCCCCTTGGCTCCCGAGGATGGATCACGGGTGAAGGCCACCCCGGTGCCCGACCGGGGCCCGAGGTTGCCGAAGGTCATCATCTGCACCGTGGCCGCGGTGCCGAGCGACTCGCTGATGCCTTCCACGCGCCGGTAGGCCTGAGCCCGATCCGAGTGCCACGACGCGAACACCGCGCCGACCGCCGCACGGACCTGGTCAAGTGGAGCCGATGGGATCTCGAATCCCCGGTCGCGGAGCAGTGACCGCATCCGGCCTGCCGCCGCGGCCAGCTCGTCCGGATTCATGCCGCGCCCCTCGTCGTGTCCGAGGCAGTCGGTCGAGATCGTGCGCATCAGGTCGCCCGGGACGCCGAGGACGATCACCGAGTACGACTGCACGAATCGTCGGGCGGTGTCCCACGCGAACCACTCGTCACCGGTCGCGACACCGAGCGCGATCGCGGCGTCGCCGGTCATCGCGACGTTGAGCGCGGTGTCCATCATCCCGGGCATGGAGACGGGCGCTCCCGAGCGGACGCTCACGAGCAGCGGGACCGAGCCGGATCCCAGCGTACGTCCGGTCGTCAACTCGAGCTCGGCGACACCGCCCCCGATGGCTTCGTCGAGCTCGGCGAACCAGCCCCCTTCCCTCACCCGGTTGCAGGCCTCGGTGGTGAGGATGAATCCGGGAGGAACGGGGAGCTCCATCTCGGTCATGCGGACGAGTGCAGTTCCCTTGCCGCCGAGGAGCATCTTCCGCTCGTCGGGCTCTATCCGGGCTCCAGCGGCGAAGGCATAGTGCAGCGGCCGACTCACTCGTGCTGACCCCAGCTCTCGAGGCGGTCACGGACCGTCGCGGTGAACTGGGCGGCCGGAGCACCGTCGAATGCCCGGTGGTCCCACGTGAGGCTGAGGGTGAGCAGCGTCGTGCGGGCCGGGACCTCGCCTTCCCAACAGACGCCATCGCGCAGTCGTCCGACCCCGAGGATCGCCGTGTTCGGGGGGTTGATCACCGGGGTGAACGCGTCGACGCCGTACATCCCCAGGGCCGTCACCGAGAAGGTGCCGCCCTCGACCTCGTCCCGCGAGAGCTCGCCCGATCGGGCTGCCGAGGCCAGGCGGGTGGTCTCGGCACGGAGCGCCTCCAGCGAGAGGGTGTCGGCCTTCTTCACGACCGGGACCACCAGTCCACCCGGGATGGCCACCGCCAGACCCACATTGATCTCGGGGAGCAGCGCGAGCTGGCCTCGAGCGATCTGGCTGTTCACGACCGGATGGTCGACCAGGGCCCTTGCGACCGCCGCGACGACATAATCCGTGTAGCCCGCTCTAGTGGCGGGGTCGTCACCCGTGCGGTGTCGGACCACGGCGTCCATCACGACATCCATGGTGAGCGTGAGCTGCGCCATCTCCCGCAACGAGGCGTGCATCTTCGTCGCGATGGTGCCCCGCATTCCCGCCAACTCGATGGTCGACGAGGGTGTCTGTGCCAGTGCGGCTTCCGTCGGTGTCCCGGTGGGCCGGATGGCCATCTGCTCTCGCACATGGCGCTCGACGTCGGCCCGATCGATGCGTGGATCAGGTCCGCCGGCCCGTACGTCGCGCAGGTCGACCCCGAGGCGGCCGGCGGTCTGATGCGCAGCGACCGTCGCGTCGGGTTCCGGCCCGTCGGCCCCCGCCACCGGCACGTCCTCGGACACGATCCGCCCGCCCGGGCCACTCCCGATCAGCCGGGACAGGTCCACACCCCGCCAAGCGGCGATCCGCCTGGCGTTGGGGGAGGCGAATAGACGAGCCCCGTTGTCGCCCACCCTCGGGGGCGCCGGGTCAGGGGCAGCGGTCGGGGACGGGGAGAGGCCGGTGCCGGACGCCACCGCGTCCGTCCTGGTGGGTCGGTCCTGGTGGACCGGCGGTGTCTCGCCGGGTTGCAGGAACCACCCGATGCGCTCGCCGCAGGCGAACGTGTCCCCAGCCTGGCCGATGATGTGCAGCACCCCCGACCCACTTGCTTCGACGTCGCTCTCGACCTTGTCGGTCTCGATCGTGAGCACGGCCGCGCCCTGCTCGACCTCGGCGCCGTCGGCCACGAGCCATTCGATGATGCTGCCCTCCTCCATGGTGAGGCCGAGCTTGGGCATCTGGAACTCGATGGCCATGGCTACCCCGCCGGGCCCAGCCGCGGCCGATCGAGGGTCTCGCGGATCTGTACGGCGATCGTTTCGGCGTCCGGGACGTAGGCGGATTCGAGCGCGGGGCTGAACGGGACCGGCGCGAAAGGCGCTCCGACCCGGGCGACCGGCGCGTCGAGGTAGTCGAAGGCGTGCTCCTGGACCTGGGCCGCCAGTTCGGCGCCGAGACCACCCGAGCGGACCGCTTCGTGCACCACGACGACGCGGTTGGTCTTGCGGACCGACGCCAGCACCGTGGCGATGTCGACCGGGCTGACGGTCCGAAGGTCGATCACCTCGCAGTCGATGCCCTCACCCTCGAGTTGTTCGGCGGCCGCCAGCGCCTCGATCGCCATACGGCTGTAGGCGATGAGCGTCACGTCGCGACCCACTCGGGTGACGGCGGCCGAGCCGATCGGGATCTCGTAGGCGTCCTCGGAAACGATCCCCTTGTTGCCGAGCAGCCTCTTGTGCAACACGATGATCGTGGGATTGTCGTCCCGCACCGAGGCGATCGTCAGACCCTTGAGGTCGTGGGCATTCGACGGCATCACCACCTTGAGTCCCGGCACGTGGCAGAGCATCGCCTCGAGGCTCTGACTGTGCTGGGCCCCCGCCGACAGCCCCGCCCCGCCCATGGTGGTGATGGTGAGGGGCAGGGTGGCATTCCCGCCGAACATGTACTTCAGCTTGGCCGCCTGATTGGCGATCTGGTCCATGGCGACGAGCACGAAGTCCATGAACATCAGGTCGACCACCGGGCGCAGGCCCACGACCGCGGCGCCGATGCCGAGCCCGATGATCGCCTGCTCGGAGATGGGCGTGTCGACCATCCGGCGCTCGCCGAACTCGTCGACCAGTCCGTCGAAGCTGTGGAACACCCCTCCGGTGCGGCCGACGTCCTCCCCGGCGACGAAGACGTCGGGGTCGGCCTGCATGACCTGCTGCAGGCCTTCGGTGAAGGCGTGCAGATAGGTGGTCTGTCGCTCGCTCATTCTCCGGCCTCGGTGTAGACGTTGGCCAGGAGATCAGCCGGATCGGGGAGCGGACTGGCCTCGGCGAACTCGATCGCCTCGTCGACCTCGGCGAGCACGGCGGTCCGGGTGGCGGCGATGTCGGCGTCGGACGCCAGGCCGTCCGCGATCATCCTGTGCTCGAGTGACGCGATCGCGTCCCGTTCGCGCCATTCGGCGACCTCGTCATCGCTGCGGTACTTCATCCCCAGTGTCTGGATGCCATGGTGGTTGAAGTAGCGGTAGGTCTTGCATTCGAGAAAGGTCGGGCCCTCGCCGGCCCGGATCGTCTCGAGCGCCGGGCGGGTCGCCTCGTACACCTCGATGGCATTCATCCCGTCGACCACACGCCCGGGCATGCCGTAGGCCGCGGCCCGCTCGACCACATCGTCGATTGCCATCGTCCGCGACCGAGCGGTGTACTCGGCGTACTCGTTGTTCTCGCAGACGAACAGCACCGGCAGCTTGAGCGCAGCGGCCATGTTGGCGGCCTCGTGGAACGCCCCGATGTTGGTGGTGCCGTCACCGAAGAAGACCACCGACACGGTGTCGTTGCCCCGGTACTTGTTGGCGAACCCGGCACCCACGGCGATCGGGAGCCCGCCGCCGACGATGCCATTGGCGCCGAGCATGTTGAGCTCGAGGTCACAGATGTGCATCGAGCCACCCTTGCCCTGGCAGTAGCCCGTCGCCTTGCCCATGAGCTCGGCCATCATCTTGTCGAGGTCGCCGCCCTTGGCCACGAGGTGTCCGTGGCCCCGGTGGGTGGAGCTGATCTGGTCGTCAGCACGGAGGGCGACGCACACGCCGGCTGCGACCGCTTCCTGGCCCACGTAGAGGTGGACGAATCCGGGGATCTTGTTTGCCTCGAAGAGCCGTCCAGCGGCCTCTTCGAAGAAGCGGATGCGAACCATGCGTCGGTGGAGATCGTCGATGATCTGATGGTCGGGCTTCACGAGTCCTCCCGACATCGGAAGTGGCGCGCGGTCGATGGGTGGGTGGCGGGGTTCATGCTGTCGCGCCGAGGGCCCAACGGATGGACCGCCGCAGGAGCTCGTAGTACTCGGCCGTCTCCCAGGAGCAGCGGTCCACCGACGGGTAGTAGTCCGTCAAGGGAGCCATGTCGTAGTGGCCGCGGCAGTGGCCCAGGGTGTTGTAGAGCACCGCACCCTGACCGAGCGGTCGCAGGTACTCGATGAGGTGCTCGCCGGGTCCGGCGGTCCAGTCCGATTCAGCGAACCCGGGCGCCTCACCGTGCCAGTGCGTGCGCAACAGCACCTCCAGAGACTCACGATCGGGGTAGTCCATCAGGTACAGCTCGTCGGTGGTGGTGAACGAACCGATGCCGGCCACGAGCCAGTGCCCGGGGGCCGCGGTCTCGACCGAGATGGGCCCGAGCTCGGGGTGGGCGATGAACTGGCTGCCCAGCGTGTCGGCCCAGATCGGGAAGCAGCGGGGCGCTTCGACGCCTCCGGGACGCGGATGGTCGAGGGCCGAGTTCGTTCCGTGCAGGGCCACCCACCGGCCACCTCGCTCGACCCATCGGCGGAGGGCTTCCTGGGCGTCGGCCGATGGCCGCACGTCGCAGGTGTAGCTGACGATCATGTCGGCGGTGACGAGCGTGTCGATGTCTTCCCAGTCATCGCGCACCGCGACCCGTACGTGTTCGTGCCCGGCCAAGAGACCCAGCAGCTCCCTCCGGGCGAAGTCGAAGTCGTGGTACCGGCCGCCGGCGACGAGGCACGCATCGACTCGGGAGAGCTGCACAGGAGGCATGGGTCAGTAGTCGATGCGCTTGAGGAATCCACCATCGATGGTCAGGTTGGCGCCGTTGATGTGCGAGGCCGCGTCGCCGGCGAGGAAGGCCACGGCGTTGGCGACGTCCTGGGCGAGGCCGAGTCGGCCGGTCGGGTGGCCGGCCACCGTCGCCTGGTAGAAGTCGGGCTTGGCGGTCCGGATCATGTCCCAGTC
>Ga0315283_10003993_pt1 | contig 12731 bp, 11 predicted proteins | sample YL17G09_0_MG_FD_204541 | JGI IMG/M metagenome (GOLD analysis project Ga0315283, IMG submission 204541) | Sediment microbial communities from Yellowstone Lake, YNP, Wyoming, USA - YL17G09_0 | ecosystem: Environmental > Aquatic > Freshwater > Lake > Sediment | place: USA: Wyoming | collected...
AGCCGGCTTTGACATCTTTCGCTGTAATAAGGTCGGTCACTCTGAAAAAAATTTCTTCATCAACAAGATTCAGCATTGTGATGATCTGTTTTGCTTCAACCTTATCGCCGCAATACGAAACAACCTGATCGAAGATGCTTTGTGCGTCACGCAGCGAGCCATCACCGCGCTTTGCAATGAGAAACAACGCATCGTCATCGATCGTAATCTTCTCTTCCTTGGTGATAAGACGAAGACGATCGGTGATTTCTTCGATTGTTATCCGTCGGAAATCGAACCTCTGGCAGCGAGAGAGAATCGTTAGCGGAACTTTGTGTATTTCGGTGGTTGCAAAGATAAAAACCACGTACGACGGCGGCTCTTCCAGGGTTTTCAAAAGCGCGTTGAATGCTTCCTTGGTGAGCATGTGTACTTCGTCGATGATGTATACTTTATACTTTCCTTTCGCGGGTCCGTAGCGTACCGCTTCCCTCAGGTTTCGTATCTCTTCCACGCCGCGGTTAGACGCACCATCGATCTCAAAGACATTCACGCTGCGACCGTCTGTAATTTCTTTGCAAAGCTCGCATTCATTATCCGGATTTATGTCCTTCGGATGAAGACAGTTTATTGCTTTCGCAAGAATCCGGGCTGTGGTAGTTTTTCCCACACCACGAGGACCACTGAAAATATATGAATGAGATAATCGGTTTGTGGCTATTGCGTTGCGTAGGGTTGTGGCAATATGCGATTGCCCAACGATATCATCAAACACCATCGGCCGCCACTTTCGGGCTGTAACAAGGTAGGTCATCAGCTTATTTTATAATTATCTCTATACCACATTCACAAATTTTTATCTAATATACCCTAAACTTTTCTGAGTTTCAAGAGTTTGGAAGAAAATTTTATCCATTATTTCCTTTTTGTGCCGAACACCCACGGAAGTGCATCGGCAATCTTCTCGATGCAGATAATTTTCAGTCCTTCTTTTACTTTCGGCTGGATTTCGGTCAAATCTTTCTCGTTTTCTTTGGGAATTAGCACAGTTTTTATACCGCTACGCTGGGCAGCAAGGAGCTTCTCGTTTAATCCCCCAATAGCAAGCACGTTACCGCGGAGTGTAATCTCGCCCGTCATAGCAACATCGCTTCTTGCGGGGCGATTGGATACAATAGAGATAATTGCCATCGCCATCGTGATGCCGGCAGAAGGACCATCTTTTGGAATCGATCCCTCCGGCAGATGAATATGGATTTCTTTTTTCTTATAGAAATTCGGCGGAACACCGAGCAGCTTAGCGTTTGAGCGGATGTAGCTAAGCGCTGCCATCGCGGATTCCTTCATCACATCTCCGAGCTGACCGGTTAGTGTAAGTCGATCGTTACCATCCATAATTGTCACATCGACGTTTAGAATATCGCCGCCTACGCTTGTCCACGCTAAACCTATAACTGAACCGATTTTTCTTTCTCTGGTCGTCAAACGTTTACGAAACTTAGGAACACCTAAACACTTTTCAACTTTTTTCTCATCAACCGTTATCGATTTTTGTTCAGCGCGCTGACCGTTTTTCTGTTTATGAAGCACAATATCTTTTGCGAGTTTCCGACAAACCGACGCGATCTCGCGTTCTAAATTTCTTACGCCGGCTTCGCGTGTATACTGTTGAATGATTTTCACAATAGCAGCGTCGGCAAATTTCACATTCTCTTTCTTCAGTCCATGCTCAAGAAGCTGCTTTGGAATGATATGCCGTTTTGAGATTTCACATTTGTCATACTCAAGATAACCGGGCAGCTCAATAATCTCCATCCTGTCTTGAAGCGGCAATGGAATATGATACCTCACGTTTGCCGTTGTAATAAACATTACATGTGAAAGATCATAATCCACATCAAGGTAATGATCATTAAATGTGATATTCTGTTCCGGATCAAGCACCTCTAATAGCGCCGACGAGGGATCGCCGCGGAAGTCCATACTCATCTTATCAACTTCATCCATCAAGATAACAGGATTAATTACACCTGCGCGTTTCATCGATTGGATAATTTTACCCGGCATTGAGCCGATGTACGTTCGGCGATGACCGCGAATTTCTGCCTCGTCGCGTACTCCGCCAAGTGAGATGCGAACAACCTTTCTGCCAAGCGCTCGTGCAATAGACTTGCCGAGAGAAGTCTTACCAACACCCGGAGGTCCAACAAAACAAAGAATTTGCCCCTTCATTTCTTTGACAAGATTAAGAACTGCTATATGTTCAAGAATACGTTCTTTCGGTTTTTCAAGTCCGAAATGGTCTTCATCTAAAATCTTCTGAACATGTTTAACATCTAAGTTATCTTTTGTGCGTTGATGCCACGGAACAGCGATCATCCAATCCAAATAGTTTCTACTAACACCAAACTCTGGCGACTGTGGCGGAGTTTTTTTCAATTTATTAAACTCTTCATTCGCTTTCTCAAAAACATCACTAGGCATCTTAGCTTGTATAAGCTGTTCTTTAAGCTTTGAAAGTTCGGGTGTGATGATCTCCTCCGATCCAAGCTCATCCTGCATGATGCGAATCTGTTCCTGAAGAAGAAACTTCCTTTGTGATTTCTGGATGCTTTCGTGAAGTTTGGTATCGATATCTTTTTCTATTCTTAGCACGTCTAATTCTGATGTCAGAAGACGGGCAACTTCAAAGTACTGTTCCTTTAATGAAGCGTACTGTAGTATTTTTTGTTTCGCGGCAACCGCTTGTGTTATGTTGGCTGCGATAAAAAACAATTTCCGTCTTGGATCTTTAATTATCTCGTTTGCTGTAAGTATCTCGTTTGGAACATTGCGGCTAAGGTTGATGTATTCATCAAATAATTGGGATGAATGACGTACAAGCGCTTCAAGTTCTGAATTCATTTCATCTTTTTGATCGTTTAGAATTATCTCGACTTCAAGAAAAGAACTATTGCTGACGAATGTTTTAATGAAAGCTTGTGCAATCCCATCTACAAGGATTTTCATTAATCCATTTGGGAGTTTCATAATCTGAACGATTTTAGCCACGGTTCCTTCCGTATAAATATCATCGACTTTTGGTTCCTCAATTGCCGGGTTCTTCTGTGCCGTGAGGAAAACCAATTTATCTCGCTCTATGGCATGTGTTGCCGCCTTGAGCGATGACTCACGGCCAAGCAATACCGGATAGACCATGTATGGAAAAACAACAACGTCGCGAAGTGCGAGGACCGGAAGCCGGTTCGGAATATTTTCCAGCGAATGTGGCTGGTCTTCATTGATATTAAAATCTATTTGATTCATTTTCGTGGTTGAATAAAAAATGCCCCTTGGGGCAGTTTAACGTTTTATGACTAATTTCACTCATTTCCCGAAGGAAAATATACAAAGAAAGCAAACGTGAAGCAAGAAAATGAAGATTTTATTATATTATCCAACATAATGTCTTGAAGGAAGTTCCACTTGTGACTTAATAGTCATCGGTAGTTAAGCTGCCTTCTAACTATTTTCATTATGATAGCTATTAAATCAGTCGGAAAAAGTTATGAATTCTCAAGAAATACTAAACTGCTCAAAGCGATTTTTCCAAGAATACGATACATACCGTATAAGCGCATTTCTTAAGCGTGCATTCAAACCAGAGATACTTCAAAGAACAATTGAAAGTCTGGCTGAGAATTCTTACGGACTTTTAAAAATCCGACAAGCAGGTATTTCGTTTGAAGGAAGAAATATTCGGCTCCTATCAATTGGGAATGGGAATATTTCTGTTTTGCTCTGGTCACAAATGCACGGCGATGAATCGACTGCCACGATGGCGATTTGCGATATCCTCAATTATCTGATAAGAACAAAAAATGAAAGCTTTACCCAATGCATACTTTCTTCCATTAATTTGCTGTTCGTACCGATGCTCAATCCGGATGGTGCGGCACGATTTCAACGGCGAACGGCACAAGGTATCGACATGAACCGTGATGCACTTGCGCTTGTTACACCCGAAGCGCGGATTCTTAAAACATTACAGCATGAATTAAAGCCACAGTTTGGATTTAATCTTCACGACCAGGAGCTAAGCACGGTAGGTTCTTTAAAAGAGCTTTCAGCGATTGGACTGCTTTCCCCGTCGTTTGACTATGAAAAATCTGAAAACGAAGTTAGACTCCATTCAAAGCATCTCGCTTCTGTATTCACTGCCACAATGGAGCAATTTGTTCGAGGAAAGATTACAAAGTACGATGACAGCTTTGAGCCGCGAGCATTCGGCGATAACATGCAGAAATGGGGAACAAGCACGCTGCTTGTAGAATCGGGTCATGTGCCAAACGATCCGGAAAAAGATTTTATCCGAAAGCTAAATTTTGTTGGAATTCTATCTTCACTCTACTCGATTGCCACGGGTGAGTACAAAAATTTCGAGATAGGAACCTATGAGAACCTGCCGTTTAACGGCAAGCGGGCGTATGATGTAATCGTTCGGAATGTTTTCATCGAGCATACCAGCGGAATTAAAACAAAAACCGACCTTGGTATTTCATATCAGGTCGATACTCATTCGGAGTTACCGCCAAAGTTAGTCGACCTTGGTGATCTACATACTTTTGTCGGATTAAGAGAGATTGATGCCAAAGGAAAAGTAATACAACAATCTCAGTTAACGCTCAATCAAGCATTCGAGTGGGAAAAGTATTTTAAAAATTAAGCAATAATCTTCGCGCACTTTGCGGCTTTGCGAGAAACTAATAGCTCAAAACTAAAAACTCACAACTTAATACGCTTACCTCGCTCCCCACCCAGCCAAAGAAGCAATGATCACATAAACCAGCCACAGTCCAAAAGAAACTATCATACCGGTTCCGGTCGATTTGTTCGATACTTTCGATATTCCAATACCAACAACTGCAGTTTGCCAAAGCGTGAAAATATTCAACGATGCGATAAACATGTGAAGAAAGTTGCGGTAATCAAAATTACCCAGGAGCAATAGTGAGCCACCGGGTGTTGCACGCAGCGAATCAAACAAGTAAATCATACTGAGAGTAATTATTGCATTAAGGATACCGATGAGCGAAGCAAGTCCGTAAAGCTCAAGTAACTTCTTATAATTTGCAGATGACTTTAGAATAAGTTTTACGATTATCCAAAGAATAAGCGGCACACCGAATAGTGTTACTGTAACCATTACAAGTGCGAATACCGAACCGAAAATAACCACCATTGAAGATGACTCCGTCATTTCAGTTGCGCGATCCATTTGGTCCTGGGTCATTTCACCTTTGTCAACACTCTCCTGCATCGCCTTCCGCTGTGGCTCCAATGCTTGCTCGCGAAGTGTTTGATTGGAAAGAATTGCATAAGTTGAGACGAGTCCGATAAGCATTGCAAGTATGTATGGCACAACCCATGATGAACTTTGTACCGGGGCGGTGGCAACTTCGCTGAATAGCTTTCCGGGTGCGGAAAAGATATCCGTCATCCTTTCAAAGAATGAAGAAACTTTTGGTGCCTCAACTGCGTTAATTTGCTGATTTTCCATAAATGATCTCCTTTAATTTTGCTGAAAATACGGAATTATTTTGGAACTGTCAACTTTTTCTCGCTGCCTCTTGATTTTCAATGAACGCTTTGTTATTTTGGCAGAGTCGGATTTTTCTTGATATTCGATCCGCCATTAACTTTTTGCTGTGAAGAACATAAGAATTTGATGTCCAAGTTAACAATAGATGAAATACGTGATCGGTTCGAATCGTCGAAAGAGTTCAACGAAATCTTCGATGCGTTCGAGCAGGCAATTGAGCAGCATCTCGACGACATTGAACTGTATCGTCAGCTTTTCTGGAATCATGCACTGAAACCGGAAGAGCTGTGTTTGTTTGGTGAAAAACTTGCTAAGGAGTTTTCTCACATTGGCTACGATGTTTACATGTGGCTTGCAAGCGTTTTTGAAGCCACGCACTCGGTGTACGATAATTATGATCTTGCCCTGCGATATTACAAGAAAGCCGCCGATGCAAAACCCAATGAGTCAACTCCGTACATCAATGCTGCCAATTGTTACGAACCGGATTTGAATATTCCATCGTTAAACTCGCTCATCGATTTTTTAAAACGTGGCGCAAATATTATCCCGGAATCGAAACTCATCCATCAGAAACTTGCCCACTTATACGAAATTGCGGGCAACGACGAGATGAGTAAGTATTATAAGCGTAAAGCAGAAGAAGGCGCGCCGTCGGCTCCCGATCAACCCCCGGAGCAATGAACTCACTCAAAGGTTATTTCTACATCATCGGTGCAACGACGTTCTGGGGCATCTCTGCAACGATTGCAAAATTTCTCTTCATCCAGCATGTGGAGACGCTGATACTTGTACAAATGCGGATAACGATCTCATGTCTCTTACTGTTGATATTTTTTCTTCTATTCAAACGCCACCTTCTTGCAGTTAAACTAAAAGACCTGTACAAGTTTGCTCTTTTGGGAATTCTCGGAATTGTCGGCTCCAATTTTACATACTACTTTGCAATCGCCGCTACAAATGTTGTTACGGCAATCCTTATTCAATATTTGGCGCCTCTTATTGTTCTGCTCTATGCCGCAGCGAGCCGCACAGAAAAAATTACTCCCATAAAAATTCTTTCCGGAGGTGTGTCGCTTATTGGGTGCTATCTTGCGGTAGCCGGAAAAGATTTCTCCATCATCACGATTAATCACCCCGGATTGCTTGCAGGATTGGCATCGGCATTCACCTGGAGTTTTACGACTATCTGGCTAAAACGTTTGCTGAAGCAATACAATGTTTGGACTTGCCTTGTCTATGCACTTATTTCCGGCGTGCTGTTCTGGATAATTATCAACCCTCCGTCCAAAATCATCGATGCACATTATTCGGTTGAGACGTGGAAAATGTTTTTTGGATTTGCGGTGATCTCGATTCTTATTCCGCATTCACTTTACTTCTCCGGCATGCGATATCTGACTGCTTCACGAGGCATAATAACTGCAACCTTCGAGCCGATTGTCGCAATCGCATCCGCGTTCTTTATCGTCAATGAAGTGCTGACACCTATTCAAATCGTAGGTGCCATTCTCGTAATCACGGCAATTGCCATTCTTCAAACAAAACAAGAGGAACCGCAAATTTAAAATGACCGAACGCCGAAAAGAAAAATTTCTATCCGTGCTGCATCAGCGGCAACCCGACCTTACAGTTGTAATGGAAGATATTTTCGATCCTCATAACGTGAGCGCAGTGCTGCGCACCGCAGACGCCGTTGGGATACTCGAAGTTCAGCTGCTTTATGTCAACGAGGAATTTCCGAAGCTCGGCAGGAAAAGCTCTGCCAGCGCTATGAAGTGGGTGAAGCGGCATAACTTTAAATCTATAGCCGAGTGCTACGATCAGCTTCACCGCGACGGCTTCACAATTTGCGCAACACATCTCGGAAAGAAATCAAAATCATTGTACGAGCTTGACCTGACGAAAAAGGTCGCATTGGTTTTTGGCAACGAGCACCGCGGTGTATCTGCCGAGGCAGCAAAATTTGCCGATGAAAATTTCCAGATACCGATGCTCGGAATGATAGAGAGCTTGAACGTTTCTGTCGCCTGCGCTGTTTCATTATATGAAACACTGCGCCAACGGCAATCGACCGGTAAAACGATTCACCTCAGCGAAGACAACATTAAAAAATTGTTCAATGAATGGCTGAAAAAATAGTTGACTGCAAATTACGAAATTACTCGCTTATGGTTTTCTTGAGGAAACGAGATTTATGTCTACCCCATTGATGATATCCACGACTCTCATCACACTCGCATTGGTTTTCTACTCCTTGGGTGTTTGGTCGGAACGGATCGCTCGTTATCTTAAATACTGGCATGTTGCTGCTTTCTGGACCGGTTTCATTTTCGATGTCACGGGCACTTTGGCAATGCATCGGATTGCCAACGGACCTTTCGACCTGCGAGCGCCGCACACACTTACAGGACAGATCGCCATTTGGCTTATGTTTGCACATGCTCTATGGGCAACCTTTGTGGTTCGAAAAGGAAGCGAATCAGCGCGGACGGGATTCCATAGGTACAGCTTAATTGTTTGGCTGATTTGGTTGGTTCCATATTTTGGCGGGATGTATATTGGTATGACTCGGTAAGGATAGCTATTCAGCATAATGGATAATCTAATTATTAACAGATATTAACTCCGGACTTGATTTGTTGAAATAAATCCTAAGCACGAATATCGAAGTTCTAAACAATTCCAAAATTCGAATACTCAAAATTCTGAAAATCGGTGCTTTTAAAACGGTTTAAGATTTGGGAAATTCGAATTTGTTTAGAATTTCGGATTTAGAGCTTCGAATTTTTAATCTTAAACACTTTTTGCATAATATAAGTTATTAATTTTTTAGGAGATAAAGTGAAAGGAAATAAACTTAACATAAACGACCCGATGCCGGATTTTAAAAATCTTCCCGGTGTCGATGGAAATAAATATTCTTCTTCCGATTTCAAGGATGCGAACATTTTGATTATCGTCTTCTCATGCAACCACTGCCCGTATGTAAAGGCATACGAGGATAGAATGATTGCAATGCAAAAAAATTACGCCTGTAAAGGAGTTCAGCTTGTCGCAATAAACTCGAACGATGAGAAAAATTATCCCGACGATAATTTTGATGAGATGATTAAGCGGGCGAAGTCAAAAGGGTTCAACTTCAAATACCTCCGGGATGCTGATCAGCAAACCGCTGAAGCATTCGGTGCGACACACACACCGCAGTTCTTTGCCTTTTCCGCCGAAGGCGTATCCGCCTCTGGCGGAGATAAGAAATGGAGATTACGTTATAGCGGCAAGATGGACGACAACTGGGAAAACCCCAAAGCAGTAAAAGAAAATTATCTCCGCGATGCATTGGAGGCTTTGTTGGTAGGTAAAGAAATAAAAACTCCGGAAACGTTCTCGATTGGGTGTACGATTAAGTGGAAGACATAACATGGCGCGAACTCCATATATTTCGGCAAGCTGGGCTGCAACCTTGCCTTATCAAAAAAACGTGAGCGGCGTAAAGCATCGTTGTTAGGCACCGACCAGTCACTCCAGTTCGTTCTCATCATCTTTGAATGCTGATTGCCCGAAAATGTTCACGTCAAAATTCATTGCACGAAAACTCTCAGAATTTGCTGCACGATCCAAGCCTGCTTGATAGGTTTTAGTGATATTGTTCCATTGTTTTTGGGAAATGGAATCCTGTGCCTGTGCTACCATGCGAGCCCGATCCTTCAAGTATTCGCCGAAACCACTTGGAATGGCATAACCGACTTTGCCACCAACATAGCCACGGTTAATGTGAACCTTAGTACCTCTCCAATGGCTGGCGTATGGCATTTCGATGAAACTAACCAATAATAGGTGGCACATCTTTGCATAAACAAAAGCGGTTTTCTTTGTACGGGCTACGTCTATGTCGACAGTGCGTAGAAAGTATCGACTCATATTCGGTGGTGTGCTTGGATCAGATGTGCTTGCAATTCCATCCAGCGGGAGAATGTGTTGTTCGTATGGTCCGGGATATGGCTCATTATCTTCGATGAAATCTTTCCACCGTTGCGATGCTCTCTCGATAGCTTCTTTCAATTCATCTGAGAAATGATCAAATTTACCCTTTGTCTTGAAAAATGCAAGAACACGCCAAGAAACGGAAGCGGCAAACTTTGCTAACCATTTGCCATATTCCCGTCGCTGGCCTGGTTGAGAGTGTAAGGGCTTAAAGATGTTCTCGGAGACCTGCTTTTCCCATTTGCCGAAAAGTTCCTCGCAATTGCGACAAAGTAAAGGAATCTTAAGACCGTCTTGTTCTCGCTTGTTAGGAGTATGTGAGAATCTGATGTATCCCGTGCCAGACGTTTCCTTGAGCCAGTCGAAAACAAACTTCGGGACGATGTGACTCTCCTTGATTTCTGCTTGGTTGCCGCAAAAGGCACAGGTCATAAGATTGCTGTATTCATTGAAATAGTTGGCACCTAACGTTTGAAGCTAAAGAACGTAGTTTTTGGTGCTATAAAAAGAGCGAAGCAACAAGATACACTAAAAACTACGTAGCGAATATTTCAAAAAGTTATCATAAACAATGAGCGACTTTAGCTTTTTGTTATTTGCTGTTGCCGCCGATTCTTATCGTAATTGGTAATAAAGCTCATTCAGTCTGCCACCCATTGAATGGTAGCCTGCAACCGCCTCTTGGTACCTCTTGAGGTGTCGCCGGTACTCCGAATATTTATAAGAGGACGGGTCTTCCGCTTTCTTTCGTAACTCGTTTAGCATCGTCTCAAATCGAAGGAGAGTTTCAAGGAGAGCCAACACATACTCAGATAAGAAATGCAAAAAATGGGTTTCTTGTTCAGGCACATTCAAGGAATTGAATTTAAGCTTGAGATTCTTGAGACCTAATTCACAATCCCTCAATTGACATAGGACTGCTATTGCTTGACCCTGCAAACGTGGATAGTCAATTGGTTTAAATATGAAAGGCAACGGTATAACGTGCTTCCAATTAAACTTGAACATAGCATCATGTATGGAAATATATGAAGTCAAGAGGCGGTTGGCGTCAGCGGCAATTTGGAGTAACTCGCTTTTGATCGAATTCATGTTTGGCTAATAGCGGCACTGGCTGCGGAACATCTGTAATAACGCAATATTGTCCCGCTCTTTCCGATAAAAAGAATCGGAACAAGGTGAGTGGGATAAACAGTTTTTATTTTTAACTTATTTAAGCAGTTTCTGTGATTCATCTGGTATTTTATATTCATCTTTCATTATCAGGTATCAATATAACATAGAAAAGCACCAAAACTAAAACGTATTCACCAAAACCGCTTCAAGTCATCAAATCAATAATTTACTTCAGCAAGAATATAAAACTTGTCAAAACAAAAGTCAATGTTATGGTTAATCTATATTAACTAATTTATCGCTGGGGTTATTCTCGTTAATCTTACTTTTCTTTTTTGCTTCGATTGTCCTTCCACGGAAATCCAAAGAAACCAAAAAATCCGTACAATCCGAAAAGTCCATAAAGCGCCGGATTGTTCAGTGCCGATCCGAGAAATCCAAGCAATCCGAGAAATCCCAAATATCCTAAATTACTCTTCTTCATTGTATTGTACTCCTAAGATTTTGTTTTGCAACAGAAGGAATTAATTTCATATAAAAGCCCGTTGTTCTTTTAGCGGGGATATTGTTGCCCCGAATTCTTTTTTCGGGGACCCTTTATAAAGTGTTCTGTGCCGTTTGCCCATCATCTTTAATGACAACATATTTCGTTTTATTTCTTTTATTTGGTGGTTCATCTACCTGTAGAATTTGAATAATTAACTTGATTTCATCAATTCGGCATTACTTTCACCTATTACCCACTTCATTTTCAAATCTCCAATCCTATTGTGTAAAGAATATAAAGCTTACCCAAACAAAAATCAAAATCTATCGCTTCCTAAATATTCCTTTAAACCCCAAGCCAATATATTTCTTCACCTCTCCGTGTTTCAACAGGGTAGTTAATTTTGAGAGAAGAAAAACAGGCGAAGTGATTCTTGAAAGAATGTATCGGTGCCGCAGTTTCCGTAACTCCCGGATTCCCATCCGCGGCTGCAGCAACAATGGTATGTTGTTAACGGCAAGGTATATTCTGAGGTTGTCCCGATTTTCATATGGCTTCGACCATTTGAAGTCGGCAGGAAGAAGATTTTTTTGTCGTGCATAGTTTTCCACTTGCGTCCCCGGGTAAATGCGTATGCCGGGATTGTAACCAATTAACGTCATGTATTTTCTGTTCCTTCTGATGAACCGCACGGTTTTAAGACCTGCTCTATACGTTTCGTTTATGTGACCAACAGTGAAAAACACTTTGGTCAGCAACCCAAGCTGCTTACACCAGTGTAACAATTGCTCTGCATCATCAACGTGTATCTTCTTGTTCATCGCATCTAATACATCTTGATCTGCCGACTCAATTCCAATATCAACGTAATAACAGCCAGCTTCACGCATCTGTTCCAGCAAATGTTTATCAACCGACCCGACGCGAACTTCACATTCCCATGGTATAACCAAACCGCGCTCTTTCAACTGGCGGCAGAATGAAAGAACATGATCTTTATTAATTGTAAAAGTGCTGTCGAATATTTTTAATCCTTTGATGTTATACTGTTTTATCAGAGCATCAATCTCATCGACAACAAGTTTTGGTGAGCGCATTGCATAGCTGTGATTGTACATCTGAGAAGCGGAACAGAATGAGCAGTTAAATGGACACCCTCTTGCAGTCATTACATGCAGCGCGGGCAAGCCAAGATATTCCAATGTCATCTTGTAACGCTCGATGGGCAGCAGATCGCGGGCAGGTAATGGCAACTTATCCAGATCATGATTAAAACTCCGCCAACCGGTAGAGAGCACACCGCCATTCCTCCGATATGAGATGCCTTTTATTTTTTCCAGCTCGTGAATGTTGCCGCCGGCTTCTTTCCATCTTATAAGATCGAGAACAGTATACTCACCTTCACCGTGAACAATGATATCTATTTCTGGAACACGTGAAAATGTATCTTCGGCAGTAAAAGAGGCATGTGGTCCGCCGTATATTATTGTTGCGGGTGGATGTGCCGCTTTTATTTCTGCGGCTCGGGCAAACGCTTTAAAGCGGCTGTGACTTGTCCCTCCGATGAGAACAATCGTGGGGCAC
>Ga0315283_10003995_pt1 | contig 12730 bp, 14 predicted proteins | sample YL17G09_0_MG_FD_204541 | JGI IMG/M metagenome (GOLD analysis project Ga0315283, IMG submission 204541) | Sediment microbial communities from Yellowstone Lake, YNP, Wyoming, USA - YL17G09_0 | ecosystem: Environmental > Aquatic > Freshwater > Lake > Sediment | place: USA: Wyoming | collected...
TGGTCTTCTTTCTGCTGGGCTACGCGGTCTACGCCAGTTTGATGGCGGGTCTGGGGGCGTTGGCACCCAACTTGCGCGAAGCCTCGCAGGCCACTTTCGTCATTACGCTGCCGCTGATTGTCCCTCTGTTCTTGAGCAGTAGTGTCTTTATGCAAGCTCCCAATGGGACGATCGCGACCGTCCTGAGCCTGTTTCCGCTCTCTGCGCCGGTGGCGATGATGGCGCGCCTCTCGGCAGGCGGGGTGGCGTGGTGGCAGCCGCTGCTGGCGGTGGTTTTGCTGGTTGGTACCGCAGTATTGATTGTGCGCGCTGTGACAGGCATGTTTCGAGCGCAAGCGCTGCTTTCGGGGCAGGGCTTCAAGTTAAGAACCTACCTGCAGGCGCTGGCGGGGAAGATGTGAGAAAAAACGGGAATTGGCAACCTTTGATTCCTACATCTGTCATCGCCAATCCAACTGCCTGAGAAGTTATGATTATTCCCAGGCAGGTTAGTATTTCGTCAACATCACAATTATCTCAATCACTTGTTCCTGCTCTCCGCGCCGGTGGTGATGGTGGTTCCGGCTCTTGAAATCAGGCGCGTTTTACTAAAAATGCGCGATAATGAGAAGGAGTCTCGCCCGTTCCGCTGCTGTCGACGATCTGCCCCCTGCGGGGAGGGTGAGCCAATTTGTTAAGAGTCTGACCGCTGAGCAGTAGTTTATGCTCTTGCCGTGCGACTCCGTCAGCAGGTTGTCCGACCCTGCCACACTTGGGCCGAACGTCGGACCCCGTTCGAAGAACCATCTAATTGAAAGGAGATGCAAAGATGAAACTCACTCCTCCGAAGGTTGTCACTTGGTGGGTCGCTTTAATTCTTGGCGTGCTTGGGCTCCTCGGTTACTGGGGCCAGGTAGCCGCTCTGAACCAGTACGCGTTTTTTTTAGTCGCCGCCGGTCTTGCCTTGATGTTGATTGCGACACTCATTAAGAATCTCTAGCGGTTCGAGGGCGTGGGTCCTGGGGTTGAGAATCGGTCCGGGCCATCCTGGGATCCCCGCCTCCTTCGTGCGGCTTGCTCCTTCTGCAGAGATAGCCACCAACAAATCACTGAAGCCAAATCAGCTGGCGGGCAAAAAAAGGGGGATGTACCTTGTGTTCCATTTGACCAGTTCCGGAATGGGAGTTCACCTTAGCCGCCGTTGCCGCCCGGCCTCTCTAAGAGAGGTGAGCTGCACCATTTGGCCGCCCTTGGTAGTTGGTAACTAGGTTGGAGATAAATATGCTTTCGATTTCAACATCCGATGAATGGCTAACAATTCACCCCGGAGCGGTGATAGGCCTTCTCGAACTCTCAAACGTTGAGAACCCCCACTCCTCTTCCAGGTTGGATGAGCGAAAACGGGAGACGGAAGCGCGTTTGAGGGAGCGCTATCAAGGATTTACCCGCCAGGATTTTTTGGCGCTACCCGAGATGTCGGTCTATTCACATTATTACAAGCGATTTAATAAGACTTATCATGTGTTGCTTCAAGTCGAGTCAATTGTAATGAAAGGAAAAAACCTGCCGAATGTGTCTCCCCTGGTCGATGCAAATTTCATTGCAGAAGTGGAGACGTTAGTTCTGACCGCTGGACATGATGTTGCAAAGTTATGTGGATCGATCTTAATCGAAGTGTCAAGGGAAGGAGATCACATCACTCAGATGAAAGGTGAATCCAAAGCCATACAGGCAGGCGACATGATTATGAAAGATGGGATTGGCGTATGCTGTTCAATTATTTATGGGCAGGATGATCGGTCTCCTATTTCATCAGGGACCTCCCGCGTTCTCTATGTAGCTTATGCTCCTGCCGGTGTCTCACCGAAGACCGTGGACTCGCAACTTCTAAGGATCGAAGAGAACATTCGATTATTCTCCCCGACTGCTATTGTGGAACGCCATCAGTTATTCCCTGCTTAGGTTCCAGAGCAGGCTGACATATTGCTGCTGATCCCTTATACTTTGTCCTTCGCTTTGCAACTCCCTTCGGCGAAAAAGTTAAGCACCATCATTAGCTAGCACTGGGGCTTCTCTCAGATCCGATCCTTCCGGAAGCCTTTTTCTTCACTTGACAAATAGACGTTTATCTATATAATATCAAATAGATGGTTATCAATATGACAACATTCGATCCTGTTCTTTTCGCCAAAGCCCTGGCCGATGAAACCCGGCAGAAGATCATGAAACTCTGCTGCTGCAACTGGCTCCCGGTCAACGCGATCGTTGAGCGGTTGAAGGTCACCCAGCCGACGGTCTCGCATCACCTCGCCATCCTGCGTGAGGCCGGGCTGGTCGAAGTCCGCCAGGAAGGCAAGCAGACCTTCTACAAACTGAACCAGAAACGGATTACTGTTTGCTGTGGGCAGTTGCAGGCCAATTTTGCTTCCGTGAATGGGCTCGCCGAGACCGCCTCGTAGTCTCTTTTTTTTAACGTGATATATAGACTTCCATCTATATGAATGGAGAGAAACTAATGATTGATCTCGCCTCGATAACTTCCAAGCCGATAATTCTCCCTACTTCATCCTCTATTACCTACGCCGATCGCTGGGACCACTTCCTGGCGCGCGTGGGTGTGAAGCGCGGTGAACATCGCCAGGAACCCGGTCTTTATGCCTTGGGGAACCCAACACCTGATTCTCAGGTTTTCGTCACGGCGAATTACACCCTCAGTTTTGATGCATTGCGTTCATCACTCGCAGGGATTGACGCTTATATCCTGGTGCTGGATACCCAGGGTATCAACGTCTGGTGTGCGGCAGGAAAAGGAACCTTTGGCACCAACGAAATTGTACGAAGAGTATTGATCACCTGCCTTGGCGAGGTTGTCCAGCACCGCAAATTGATCCTGCCCCAGTTGGGGGGTCCCGGTGTAGCCGCTCACGAAGTCAAAAAGCGTACCGGCTTTTGGGTGGAGTATGGTCCCGTGAGAGCGGTTGATCTGCCTACATATCTCATAACGCACACAGCAACTTCAGAGATGCGGCGCGTGGAATTCCCATTGCGCGACCGACTGGTGCTGGTCCCGGTGGAATTTGTCCATGTCATCTTGCCTATGCTGGCTGTGGCAGTTGTCCTGTATTTCCTCGCAGGCCTCCTATCCGCTTTCGCCGCGCTGGCTGCCGTCATGGCCGGAGCTGTGCTTTTTCCTTTGCTGCTCCCGTGGCTGCCGACGCACAACTTCAGTACAAAAGGTTTTATCCTGGGTGGGCTGGTGGCCCTGCCGTTTGCCCTGTCTGTGTTTCTACAGCATCCCGACTGGGCTTGGTGGCGCCAGGTTGGGCAAGCTTTGGATTTCCTGCTGGCCATGCCGGCTGTCACGGCTTTCCTGGCTCTCAACTTCACCGGCTCGACTACGTTCACCTCGCGCAGTGGCGTGAAGCTGGAGATGTTTACATACATCCCGGTGATGGCCTGGACTTTCGGGATTGGTGTCCTCCTCGTAGTAGTTTCTGTGTTCATCCGTTGATTGGAGAGCGATCATGTTAAATGCTTATGAAGTCAATACCCTCGTATATGATCCGGAACTCTGCAACGGATGCGCCATGTGCGTGGCGGTTTGCCCGCATGCCGTGTTCGAGATGGATGGCCGCCTGGCCAGATTGACCAACGCCCGGGCTTGCATGGAATGCGGGGCCTGTCAGTTGAATTGTGTTACCGGCGCGATCGCGGTCGAAAGCGGCGTGGGTTGCGCCGCGGCCATGATCCGTGCCGCCCTGACAGGTCAGAAGGAAGCCACATGTGACTGTTGTTGACAAGGGATAATGATAGAATGCGGCATAATAAATAAATGTCCGGGCAGACCGTTATTCAAGTCTGCCCGATCTTATTTGGGGATATTGATCTTGATCGTTGTCCCCCTTTTTCGTGCGTACTAATTAGATTTCCGGGAGATAACACAAACCAGCCGTACCTGGCCCGCTGTGGACCGCCAGGGCTGGCGAAAGTTCGCCGACGAAAGATTCAACCACCTCCACCTTGCTCTCCACAATTTGCTTGAGCCTTTCGACCTCTTGTTTCGCTCCAGCGTGGACATAGGCAATCCTGGCCTTACTTTTACAGAGTGTCTCTTCGACTTTGTCCGCGATGGCCTTGTATGCGTTTACGCGGCCGCGTGCCGCTCCTAAAGGGACGATCTCACCGTCTTCCATGCCGATCAGCGGTTTGATGTTGAGCAGCGCCCCGACCAGGTTCGTGGCCTTGCCGATGCGTCCGCCCATGTAGAGATACTTGAGAGTATCCGCTGTCTGGATCATGCGCGTGACCGGGATCATGCGCCTGACCTTTGTCACAATTTCGTCCAGGCGCAGGCCTGCCAGTGCGGCGCGCCCGGCTTCTATTGCCATCCACCCCTGGCAGAGTGAGACATTACGCGTGTCAATCACCTCAATGCGGACCGCAGGATCCTTCTCTTTTATCATGGACTGGGCTACCAGCGCGGCCTGGTAAGCCCCGCTGCCCTTAGAGGTCATATGGATGCTGATGATCTCATCGTGACCCTCCTCCACCAGGCCTTCGTAAGCCTCGAAATAATCGCCTGGACCTGGACTGGCCGTCGTCGGCAGAAACCTGGCAGTAATTAACCAGCTCAGGAATTCTTCACGCTGGATGGTCACCAAATCGCGCAGTACTTCCTGCCCACGGTGGATGTAGTACGCCACCGTGCGGATGTTCAATTCCTTCAACATCGGCTCAGGGATGCTGGCAGTGCTATCGGTCAAGACAGCAACATTCTTTCCCATTTGAACGGCTCCTTGATAAGTGCTGAAAGACTTATCATCCCTATTTTACGCCTTTTTTTTAGTGAAATGAATTATCTTTTTCTTGCGTTTAATGTCTAATGATAAAGCTCTTCAGGATGACCAAAAGGCACGGGCAGGCTGGCATGCCAGCCAACCCGATCAATATCAAGAGAATCTGATCGAGATTTGCGCACCTGAGAATTCTGTAAGCAAATTCTAAGCATCCATTCATTGACATACGTGGGGGAACAGGATAACATAAACATACCGACCAGTCGGTATGTTTATGGAACAAGGAGCTATCCATGCCACAACATCGCAGTGAAGAGACGCGCGCCCGCATTCTGGATGCCGCTGTCCGGCGGTTTGCCATCGCAGGATACGATGCCGCCAGTGTGGATGATATTTGCGCCGAAGCCGGGGTCAGCAAAGGCGCTTTTTATCATCACTATCCGTCCAAGCAGGCTATCTTCCTCTCCCTGATGCAAGGCTGGCTGACGACGATTGATATGGGTATGAGCGCAGCCCGCAAGGACACAGTCCCGGAGACGCTTGTGCACATGACCAATCTCCTGCCGGGTGTTTTCGCGGCCGCCGAAGACCGCCTGCCGATGTTCCTGGAGTTCTGGTTGCAAGCCAGCCGCGACGAGAATATCTGGAAGGCGGTGATTGCTCCGTATCGCCATTACCAGGAGCAATTTACCAAACTGGTGGAAGATGGCATTGCTGAAGGCTCTCTCAAACCAGCAGACTCGCACGTGGCCGCACAGGTCATCGTTTCCCTGGCAGTGGGATTGGTACTCCAGGGCGTGCTCGATCCGCACGGTGCCGACTGGGAAAAGACGGCCCGCGCGAGCATGCAAATTTTGATGAATGGATTGGCAAAATAACGCTCACATCTGGCCTTTTCCCCTTCGGTCTTGTGGGTATACCCTGTGAGTATGATATTCATTGCGATCAGAGGACGCTAAGGAGATTATTATGATTTTGGTTACCGGTGCAACCGGACATATTGGCAACGTTCTCATCCGTAAACTGTTGGACCAGGGCAAAAAAGTCCGCGCCCTCACCTGGCGCGGCGAGGACACTACGCCCATCAAAAACCTGGATGTGGAGCAGGTGGAGGGCGACGTGCTCGACCCGGCCTCGCTCGAACCCGCCATGCTCGGCGTAAAAACCGTCTATCACCTGGCAGGCATCATTTCCATCATGCCGGGACGCAATTCGCTGGTCTGGAAGGTTAACGTGGAAGGGACGCGCAACGTGCTTGATGCTGCCCGCCGTGCCAGCGTCCGGCGGCTGGTTTACACCAGTTCCATCCATGCCATCGCCCGCGCTCCGCACGGGGTGGCAATGGACGAGTCATTAGGATTCGACCAGAACAACCCCTACGGCGAGTATGACCGTTCGAAAGCCGCCGCCAGCCTCGAGGTCCAGAACGCTGCCTCCGCTGGCCTGGATGCGGTCATTGTCTGCCCAACGGGTGTCATCGGTCCGTATGATTTCCGTGGCTCGGAGATGGGCGAGGTCATCCGCAGCGCTTCTGAAGCCCGGACGATGTTCTACGTCGAAGGTGCGTACGATTTTGTGGATGTGCGTGACGTGGTGGATGGATTAATTGCTGCCAACGAGAATGGGCGCCGGGGCGAGAGCTACATCCTGAGCGGGAACAAGATCTCTGTACGCTACTTGTTGGAGACTGTACGCGAAGTAACCGGCAAGGCTTTCGCGAGCATTAAGATGCCGTTCTCATTGGCGGAGTTTGCGGCAAAATTTACGCCATCGTATTACCGTTGGTCAAAAGCCAAACCGCGTTTCACGCCTTATTCATTGGAAGTGTTGCAAAGCAATTCGAATATCAGTCATGCCAAAGCCGCGCGTGAACTGGGTTACAAATCCCGTCCAGCCATTGAGACGATTACCGATACCGTGCGCTGGTTCTTCGAGAACCGCAGGCTGCAGGCCAGGGTATAGGGTTGGAGATGGACTGGAAAGATAAACTCGCCGTAATTACCGGCGCTTCCTCCGGCATTGGCGCTGCCACCGCCCGACGGCTGGCTCATGAGGGGTTGCAGGTGGTCCTGGTTGCACGCCGGGTTGAACGTTTGGAAACGCTGGCTGAGGATATCCGCGCCAACGGCGGAACTGCCAGCATCCTGCCCGCCGACCTGTCACTGGAAGCCGACCGGGTGCGTGTCTGCGAGGAAGCCGGAGCGGCGGATGTGCTGGTGAATAACGCCGGGCTGGGTTGGTACGGCTATGGGTCCGAGATGCCCTGGAAGACTGCCCGGGAGATGCTGCAAGTCAACATCGAGGCAGTGGTCCAATTGAGCCTGTCGTTCCTGCCCGGGATGCGCAAGCGCAATTCCGGGCACATCATCAACGTCGGCTCAATCTCAGGCAGCCTGCCCAGCCAGGGGGTGGCGGTCTACGGGGCGACCAAGTCTTTCCTGGATAATTTCACCACCGCCCTTCACCGCGAGTTGACCGGGACGCGCGTCAAAGTCAGCATCGTGCGGGCCGGCCCGGTAAAGACCGAGTTCTGCGAAGTTGCTCTCAGCAAGGAAAACGGCGGGCATGTCCCGACGGAGACATCCGGGGTGACCTCCGGGCAAGTGGCGCAGCGCATCTGGGCCTTGATGTTGCATCCACGGCGGGTAGTGTATTTCCCCGGGTATCTGCGCCTCGTCCCCTGGGCAGAGCTGGCTTTCGGTTGGATCATCGACCGGGTCGGGCCACTGCTGTTGAGGAGGCAGGTATCCAGGAATTTATAACAAAAGCCCGGCATTCTAAAATTGCCGGGCTAATTCATACACCTAAGTTAAGTTTTACCCGCCACGTTCATTGATGCGGAATTTGGTATAGTCGGCAATACTGCGTTTTATGGCTTCTTGGATTCGGGCATGCAATTGAGATTCTCCAAATAATAGAGACGATCCAACTTTCGTTTATGCGGGCGTTTCCGCGACTTTCTGCAACAGGTCGTGGTCAGGCAGGGTGGACTCGGCGTTGCGGATGAAGGGCACGAAGTAGCCGCTCAGGCCCACCAGGGCTGACCCCAGGCCGCAGAAGATCAGCAAGAGCGCCATCCCGGACCCGGGTCCATTTCCAACCCAATTGTTGAATGTGGCTGCCAGGCGGGTTGTGCCGGAGGTCATGGAAGGCTCCAGCCATTTGTCGGCCATAACTCCGGCTATGATCGGGGCGATGGGCCGGGTGGACCAGGCGATCAAGCGCCGCGCCGAGAAGACGCGTCCCTGGATATCAGGCGCCACCTTGGATTGCCAGATGGACTGGTTGGAGGTGTCGATTAATGGACCCACAAGCGCTTGAGCCGCGATGAACGGGATCCAAAAAGCCAGACCGGTACCGAACCCGAAGATGGTCACAAAAATCCCGGTCGCGATCCAGCCCGCCAGCACTCCATGGGTGCGCTTCTTGAACCCGCCCCAGACACTCATGATGAGCCCCCCGGCAACACCCCCGATGGCTTCCGCTGAGTTAACCGCCCCGAAAATGACAGAATTGTTGCCGGTGCGCAAAAGGATCATCGGAGCAAATACCGTAAAGCCGATACTGGAAAATAGATTACCGAAAAAGAAAATCATCTGCAGACCGAGCAGGCTGCGGCGCTTGAAAATATATGTAAATCCATAGGCGGCTTCTTTCCAGATGCTGCCTTTATTATTCTGGCCTTCCACTGTTTTCTCCGGCTGGGGTACATGGACGATTGTCAGCACCCCGAGAGCGATGAAGAAAGTGATGACGTCAATCAGCAGGATGATGGTCAGGCCGTTGGTTTTGGATGTAGCCAGCACCACACCTGCCAGGATGGGAGCCAGCACGCCCGGTCCAGCTTCCATCAGGGACATCAGCCCGTTGGCGCGTCCATATTGCTCTTTTGGGACCATTGTACTGATGGCCGCTGTATACGCCGGCCACTGAAAGGTATTGCCCAGTCCGTATAGGACATTGGCAACATAGAGATGCCAGAACTGCAAATGGCCGCTGGCCTGGAGGATGAGAATTGCGAAAGTGGCGGTCACGGCTGCAAAATCGCTGATCATCATCATCAACTTGCGGTTGTAACGGTCCACCATGACCCCTGCGATGGGGGAGAGAAGCAAGAAGGGCAGGATGAATGAGACTTGCATCAGTCCCATTGCCGTAGCTGAGTGTGTTTTCTGGAACATCCAGATCGACAAGCCGAATCCGCTCATACCGGAAGCCAGGATGGAGATTATCTGGCCGATCCAGACAACGATGAAACCAATCATGCCGGTAGGACGTTTTGGGTGTGAGAGCGATGAGTTTTCTATAATGTTTCTCCAAAATTGTTATCAGTTGTTTCCAGAGCACGTAGGAACGGAACTTAATATATCCGAGATTGGACAATATGGTATCAACCAATCTCGGTGATTTTAGTTATGAAACCTTCGATCTTCCAATCATTGTCAGGATCAAATCCGCCTGACAACCCCTTCTAACTGTCTGGTTGCCTGTTGGCTAGCCATCTATCAGCTGTTATTCGACGAAGATTTCCACATGTTCGCCGTCCTCATCGTCCACCACATCTATGATCTTGCCGGTCATGCCGGAACGCAGGGCCTCCATTAATTGGTCCATATTCACCCCGTCAATTTCGGGAGCGAAATGCGCGCCGATCTTCATCCCGGCTTCCATCAGGCTGATGGGGATCTGCACTGTAGCTTTCGAGCGTCCGGTGTTGACTTCGGTGACGCGCACACGCAGCCATTTGGCGCCGCTAGAAGAAAGCCCGCCCAACGGACGGTTGGCACTCGCCAATGCTGCCAGCAGCTTGGCACCTTCTTCTGCACTCACCTTGCCTTCTTCGATCATCTTCAAGATCTTCATGCGTTCTTCAGTGGTTGCCATGTGATCCTCCTTTCAAAGGTTTAGCCCGTAGGCCGACTTTCCTTATTTTCCTCAAATAGTTCTTATCCGATGTAAACTTGCACGCGTTCGCTTTCCTCACCTTCCTCCACGTTGACCACCAGCGGTTCCTCGCCCGTGAAACCAGTTTCGATCATCTGGATCACCTTGTCCACGTTTGTCTTTTTCAGGTCTGGGATGTAATGGCCGAACCTGCGCAGGAACCAGGCGGCCGGTTTTAGCGGCAGGGGGAATCCCAGGAAAATGCGGGCCGGTCTTTCACCGGGTTTCTGGTGCACATCCACGAATAGCCAGCGCGCCGTGCGGCTTCCGATTGATGCCACGATCACCAGCACACCCAGCAGGAGCAGAGCGCTTAAGCAATAGAACCAGAAATTGAACCTGGCTGCCTGCACCAGGGTGTTCATTCCCCAGGCGCTAAGGACTGTAATGGCGATACCGATCCACAAGGGGATTTGCCAGAGGCGTTGGACAGTGGTTTTGACACGCGCAATGCGTGCGTCAGTTTCGAAGCTGGACTTTTCAGTCTGGGCTTCAGCTCCATTATTTGCGGAGCTGGCAGCCGCTATGGTATAGGACCCTGCACCAATTACGGTTGAACCTGCCGTCACTTCGTCCTCAGCCCTGGTCTGCTCCAGGGTTTGCATCAGTTTCAAGCCGTCTTCCGGCGAGATCGTGCCGTTTTCGATCATCTTCAGGACTTGTTCGCGTTCCTGGTCAGTCATAGCATCCTCCTCATCGCCCTCGTCCTTACCCCTTGCCATCCCCGCTGCAGGGCAGGGGTTGGGGTGAGGGGCAAGTTTAGGTTATTTACCTTCCAGAGCCGCCAGCAACTTCTCGGCTTCCGCAAGACTGATTTTCTTTTCCTGCAACATGCGCAAGATGATCAGGCGTTCGTCATCCGAGACGGCTTCACCTGTATCCACCGGCCCGTGCGAGGATAGGTCCCAGTTCCAGCGCCCGACATTTACATTTACTTTTGCGCCGCGCCGGCCGCGAACTTCAGCGGCGCGCGCCTTGATCTCTGCCCGGCGCATGGCTGCCTGGACTTTTGCCTCGGTGCGGCGGCCGGCTGCTTCGATGTGGACCTGGGCTCGTTCCATCGAGGCCTGGACACGCCGGTTGATGCGCTCTGAGAAATCCGGGGGCAGCGGGGGTATCGGCGGAATAGGGGGGATGCGCCAATCACCGCTGTCGAAATCAGCTGCAGATTCCCATGGGTCGGCCTGGCAAGTCACCAGCAGGTCACCGCTGGCGGTCAGGAGCATCTCTGCCATGCCCTCCTTCTGTTCTCCAAGGATTACTTCGCACGAAGTGCAGTCTTCGGGCAACTCCACTCCGGGGAAATCCACATGGATCGAATCAGGCGAACTGGCGTTCAAGTGGAGTTTGACTTGGGTGTCAGGAGATAGGCGCACGATCAAGTCGTCTCCAGCAGTTACGTCGTAGATCTGGCCGGGAACCGGAGAAACGTAGAAGGCCACGTCCGCCCCGGCTTTGACGGTCACTGCGCCATGTACATTGCGCACATACAGGTCTGAACCAACGTTTTCGATGGTCAGCATGCCGTCCACGTCGCGAATAGACCCATCTCCGCCGATATTTTCCACCGCGCAGATGCCGTGTCCGCCCCGCAAGGTGAAATCGCCGCCGATGGTTTCGGCGTTCAATGCCCCGATGTTTCGTAATGAGGCATCTCCGCCAATGTTCCCCAATGTAACCGGGCCAAGGTCGTTCATGGTAAGGTCGCCGGCTACCGGGCCGAGGCTGACCGGGCCGTTGAGGGCTTGCAGGATGGTGTCACCGGCAACCTTTTCCACCTTCACGTTGGCGCCGCGCGGCACGTACAGGATCAGATCCTCATCACAGGAGATAACGATGGGATCCGTTTCAGCCGAGATCTTCAACGCCTCCCCATCCGTCTTCACCATGATCTCGGTGCGCTCCCAACCTGCCACGCGCAGGTCGCCTGGGATGGATTCGATGACTATGTTGGGTGCCGGACTGACAGATACGGTTTGTTGTTGCATACTCACTCCTCTCCATTAAGGAAGCGCATGGCCTCTTCGGCAGTAATTTTGCCGGAATCGAGGTCTTCAAGAACGCTGCGGCGCTTCTCGTCAGTGATCTCGCCAGCTTCTTCTTTGCCCGGTTCGTAACCGAAAGCGCGGATAACTTCCTGAAGTCGGTTGCGGATGGTAGGGTAGGAGAGCGCCATTTCGTCTTCCATGCGGGTGATCTTGCCTTCGCAGCGCACGAAAGTTTCGATGAAATCCAACTGCTCCGGTGTCAGACCGGCGAAAGCGCCGTTGGCGAAGCGACCCTCGATGGTCGTGTCGCAGGTCTCGCAGTGCAAACGGGTGACGGTCAGTTCGCCCTCACAGACGGGACATTTGCTCAAGGCTGTTTTCATGGCTTGCTCCCGATTATTTGATAACAAGTATAGAGAGATTTCATTCCAGCCTCATTTCTAATGACATAAACGCTTTGTAAATCTTATTGATATTATATTCAAAAAATATTAAAAGTCAATAGTAAATATTGATAATATTAATCATTGCCTTTAATATAATTAAGGATTAGAGTTGTCTTGCAATAATGGGTTGTAATGGCAACTTCCAAGACACCTTCCCCGTGCCTTTCAGGGATGGGGTGGGGCTTCCCAGACTATGCAAAAGTACTGAATAAATAGCAGCAGACCTTGTGAACCCCTGTAATGAGAATCCACCTCCTGTATTTGCGCCGCCGGACCGGGATGAGTTCACGCATGGGCTGTCAGCGATCAACACGGAGTCCGGGACTCTCCTCGTATACCATGAGAATCCCCAAAAAACAGGAAAAATCGCGCTTGACATAGAACGGGTGTTCGTATTATAATAATAGCACAAATGTTTTTACAGCATAATTGAAAGGAAGGTTAAGATGGTCAGAACTCGCAGAGGCTTGACCGAACGACATCAGAAGATCATTGATTACCTCAACGAACGCATGAGCACGGGCTATCCTCCCTCCATTCGCGAAATCGGTGAGGCAGTCGGGATTACTTCGACTTC
>Ga0315283_10004002_pt1 | contig 12719 bp, 13 predicted proteins | sample YL17G09_0_MG_FD_204541 | JGI IMG/M metagenome (GOLD analysis project Ga0315283, IMG submission 204541) | Sediment microbial communities from Yellowstone Lake, YNP, Wyoming, USA - YL17G09_0 | ecosystem: Environmental > Aquatic > Freshwater > Lake > Sediment | place: USA: Wyoming | collected...
TGGCCGGGGTGGTGCGAACCTTGGAAACGGGTCTGCCACGGTTAGCCGCGGATCGAGACCGCGTGCGGAGTATCTGTGCCTGGCCCTGGATTGTTAGTCTCACCTTGAACGCGAACTAGAATAAGTGCCATTTTCCTGTGGCTGTCCTTGCGTCAAGTGGATGGGAAGAGCTTGGGCGATGCCTTCGCCACCATCAATTACATTCCAGTATTGTTGTGTGCAGGGGCATTGTCGCTTGGGATCATGTTACGGGCGGTGAGATGGCGTGTTATCGCCGGCTTTCCGACATTGGAGCACCACAATTTCTCGCGTGCCACCAATTTCGGCGTCCTCACAAACCTGCTTTTCCCTGGCCGTACTGGCGAATTTGTTCGGGTGATCATACTAGCAAAGCTATCGCGCTCTTCGCTCCCTGGACCGTTGGCAAGTGCGTTGATTGACCGTCTGGTCGATGTATTTGTTTTTCTTGCCAGCGCATCTATACTCTATTGGCTTTTCCCTATTAACACGTTACTCAAGAAATGGCTCGCTGTCTTTTTAGTCATGGGATGTGCAATCTCGCTGCTCGTTGTTCTTTACGCAAGAAGTACCGGGATTGGTGAAGCATTGATTGCGAGTCTGGTAAAACGTTGGCTCCAGCGCTGGCCACTACAGCCCGAGGTCTTTCTGGTAGAACTTCGTGTCGAGTTTCGTCGCTTGCTCGGTAGTTGGCTGAGCATCGAGCTAGTGTTCTTGGCGGCATTGATCTTGTGTGCCGACTACGGTGCTATAGCCGTATGGCTTCATGCATTTAATCTCTCACTCGCAATTGAAGCGCCTTTGTTACTTTGGGTATTCTTGGTAGCGGGATCTGCACTGCCTTCCGCGCCTGGCTATGTTTGGGGTTTATCAAGTGGCTGCGGTGTGGGCGCTGTCTCTTTTTGCTGTCTCTGCATCAACTGCCGTTGCCATCGCTGCCGTTCTGTAGATTACAACACTTGCCCTCTATGGCTCTAGTTATGGCGGGACCTGGGGCTTTTGTGGTTTTCAAGCGCATGTTGTTCCGGAAAATCCTGCTTGATGGATAGGAGGGATAATTTTGACTCGTTTTAGTCTCGCCTCCGGCATCCGGAGTCTCTACACCAACCGTAGCCTGCTCCGTTCGCTCGTCATCCGCGATATTCAAACGCGGTATCGTGGAACAATGCTCGGGTTTCTGTGGGCCGTAATCTATCCGCTCATGATGCTGGCTGTTTACGCCTTTGTTTTTGGCGGGATATTCAATGCACGCTGGGGTAGCGGCGGAGACATGAAGGATTTCGTACTGATGCTGTATTGCGGCTTGATTATGCATGGCTTGTTTTCCGAAACTTTGACACGTTCACCGACCGCCGTTCTGTCAAATCCCAGTTACGTCAAGAAAGTGGTCTTCCCGCTGGAACTGTTGCCCTTCAGCCATCTTGCCTCCGCCCTGTTTAACGCGCTGGTGGGCTTGGGGCTGTTGTGCATTTTCTTGCTTATCCAGCTCCACTCCATCCCCGTCACTGCTTTGTTTGTCCCGCTAGTGTTAGTGCCATTGCTGTTACTTACGTCCGGCTTGGCGTGGTTTCTCGCGGCCATTGGTGTTTTCTTTCGTGATGTGGGACAAATGATCGGGGTGGCAATGTCAGTGCTCCTGTTTCTAAGTCCTGTGTTCTACCCTGCATCCTCTGCACCGTCGCTTGTACAGAAACTCATTTACCTTAATCCGCTGACTTACCCCATCGAAGAATTGCGCGCAGTCTTGATTCTTGGAGTTCAGCCGGACTGGCTGCACTGGTTGGCCTATTTCACTGTCGCTATTCTGGTTGCTCTCGCGGGCCTCTTGATGTTCCAGAAATCCCGGCCAGCGTTTGCGGATGTCATCTGATATGAATATCCCAATGACGCCGCCCATCCAGCTTGAATCCATCAGCAAGTGCTACCGGATTTTTCAAAATCCACAAGACCGCTTCAAGCAGGCGCTGCTGGACCGTTTCCAAAATGTTCTGGGAAGAAAGACTGCCAGCCCTCTATACCGTGAACACTGGGCGCTACGCGACGTCAGTTTTGAACTGCAACCCGGCGAAGCCGTTGGCATTCTTGGGCGAAATGGCGCTGGCAAGAGCACCCTGCTGCAGATTATCGCCGGTACGCTGCAGCCAACCGCTGGAAACGTTAAGACTTCTGGTCGAATCACTGCCTTGCTGGAGCTTGGGAGCGGGTTTAATCCTGAGTTCACCGGCCGAGAGAATGTCTTTCTCAACGCACAAATTCTGGGCCTTTCCAAGGAGGAGACGCTGGCCCGTTTTGACGATATCGCCAGCTTTGCTGATATTGGTGACTTCATCGATCAGCCGGTCAAAACCTATAGCTCCGGCATGATGATGCGGCTTGCGTTTGCGGTACAGACCGCCGTGCAACCCAAAGTGCTGATCGTCGATGAGGCACTTTCTGTTGGAGACATGTTCTTCCAGACGAAGTGCATGGCGCGAATAAAAAGACTCATAAATGATGGAGTCTCGCTGCTGTTCGTTAGTCATGATATAGGAACGGTGCGCCAAATCTGTAAGCGTGCACTCATTCTCGATCAAGGGAATATGCTCTATTTTGGCGATGTTTCAAAAGGCGCAGATATTTACACGCATACTTACTTGGCTTCGTATAACCAACGAGCGCAACTTGCTGACACGGTAGAGCAGACGTCGCGGGCTTCGTTGGTGCCAGTCGATGGCATGTCGATTCCCTCAGGACAGCTGAAAGGCGATGACGAAATGTCGACTGGTAGTGCCACTCAAGGGAACAAAGACTGGAAAGTTCTGGTTTCAGACCGATCTTTATTCAATCGGAAATGTAACTTTGAACGTTTGGGAAATGGCGGGGCAAAATTCCTGAATGTTTGCCTTGTTGGGGAGAGTGGGCAGACAGACAGCTTTTCCTTTGGAGAGAAGGTCACGCTTTTTCAGCTTGCCAAGTTTGGAAGTGCTCTGTCGAACATTAACGCTTCGTACAAAATTAGAACACCCCCTGGTGTTGATGTGGTTTTCGGTGATACGAGAATGTTTGGCGACCTTAATCAGCGCTATAACGAAAATGAACATTACGTATTTGCATGGGAATTTAATTTAACGTTAGGGCATGGCTCCTACAACATTACTAGTGCTTTAGCACATCCTCCTGACGGGTTAGGGCGTGACTGGGAATTTGTCGATTTCGTCCCGATTAGCTGCGAATTTATTGTTCTGCCAAGGGAACCAGCGATGATTGACGGACTTACTGCATGGGATGCCAATCTATCTGTTCGGTGGCTGAACGAAACAATTGATTGAAGGGAACTTGAGAATGGGCTTTATTCGAGCAAATATGCTTCCAATTCTAAAGGAGCACCGCCGCCGTCCATTTTCTGGACGATTGTTACTGCTCGGCCAAGGAGATATCTACTTTTCCAACAGTGATTACATTCAAATGGCTGAGTTGGTCGGTATATCGCTTGATGAATCCGTGCCAACGGGATTGTCCTATAAACCGGATTTTTCTGCCAAGGGATATTTGGACACACAGTCTGTCTTTAAGCGCTTAGGTTTCTCCGAGGTGATCGCTCTTGATTACTCAGATTTTGAAGGGGCCGACATTATCCTTGACTTAAATGCGCCGGATGTTCCGGAGAATTGCAAATCACAATTTGATGTTGTAATAGATCACGGAACGCTTGAGCATGTGTTCCACCTTCCAAATGCGTTACATGCGATCTACCAGTTTTTGAAAGTTGGGGGGCGTGCAATAATAAGCTCACCGAGTTCGGGATTTCTCGACCATGGCTTTTACATGTTGCAGCCAACCCTTTTCCTGGATTATTACACCGCAAACAAATGGGAGGTGGCTTCCATTCTGGTTGCTCAGTTTTCCTATAACCAAGAGACGGAACCCTGTTTTTTTACAGACTACTATCCCGGACTATTCGATTCGGTTGGTTATGGGAAAATGGACGGAAAGCTGTATTCCACCATTTGTGTTGCCACGAAGACAGAGGATAGCTGTGGCAATGCCATTCCCCAACAGGGCTGGTATTCAAGGAAATCTAACTGGAAACCCTCTCAGGATGAGTCTTTGAACAGTGCATCTTCGATTCAGCCATCTGAGGATATTTCCGTTACGCAAGCCGTAAAAAACATTATACGAAAGGCCTTGAAGTAATAATCATATATCGTTTTCATGATAGGAATTTTGTGATGAGAGATACCTACCTCGCCTTTGGCACCCCCGACTTCACCGATAAAGAGATTGAAGCGGTTACCCGCGTCATGCGTTCCGGCTGGACAGGCATGGGGCAGGAAACCATTGCCTTCGAAAAAGAGCTATCCGAGTACATCGGCGCACCAGAGGTCGTTACGGTCAATTCCTGCACGTCGGCACTTTTCCTTGCCTTATTGGCGGAAGGCGCTGGGCCTGGGGATGAGGTGATCGTGCCCAGCCTGACTTGGTGTGCAACAGCCAATGCCGCGCTTTACCTTGGCGCAAAACCCGTGTTTTGCGATGTCGATCCGCTGAGCATGTGCGTTACACCGCAAACAATCACCGCAAAACTTTCCCCACGTACCAAAGCGGTCATTGTTGTCCACTATGGTGGCTATGCCATCGATGTCGAAGTGCTGCGCTCTGTATTACCAAGCGGCGTAGCCATCATTGAGGATGCAGCCCATGCGCTTGGCGCAGTCCATGGCAACGGAAAGCGAGTGGGGGCATCGGGCAATACGGTCTGCTTCAGCTTCTACGCCAATAAAAATCTCTCCACAGCAGATGGCGGCGCAATAGCTCTTTTTAATGCTGACAAAGCAGCGCACCTACGTTGCCTGCGCATGAGTGGGATGGACTCCAACGCCTGGTCACGGTTCACAAATCCATCCACTGCCTTTGTGGCGGGGGTCGCAGAGTTGGGCTACAAGATGAACTTTACCGACCTGCAGGCGTCGATTGGACGAGTGCAGTTACAGCGCTTTGAAGAGATGGCAACGGTAAGGAGAATGGTCGCAGAACACTATCGGAAGCGACTAGCAGAAGTGGGATTGAACATTCCCTTCCAGAGCAAGGTATTTGACAGCCGTCATGCACGCCATTTGCTGGTTGCATGCTTTGACCCCAAGAATACCGGGATGACAAGGGATAAAATGCTTTTGGCCTTGCGAGACCGTAATATCGGAGCGAGCATTCATTACCGTCCGCTCCACGGCCAACCTTTGTATTGCAAAGATGGCCAGCCTTCCTTGCCCGTTACGGAAAGTCTGGCTGAACAGATCATGACGCTTCCAATCAGCGCGCGCATGACGCTCGATGACGTGGATTATGTCGTTCACCATTTGGCCGAATTGATTCAAAAGAAAGAAACATGAATATGAGCACTCCAGCAATGCACAGTGATGCGCAATACGATTTCGGAGGTCGCCTGACGGCTGATTTTCCCTCGCAAGTTGTAATAGATGTTACCGAAGTATGTAATCTTGCCTGTACCCACTGCCCACACCCTGAATTCAAGAAGTCTGAACACTATGATGCTCGTTGTCTTTCCCCCGAATTGAACGCAAAAATAGTTGATGAAGTTCGCGCCTATGGCGTAGGAAAAACCCGGTACATCCGCTACTCAAGCGAGGGAGAACCATTGGTTCATCCCAAAGGTTATGAAATGATTGATTATGCGGTCCGTAATTCCGGTGTATATGTCACCTTGACTACCAACGGTACGATCATGAATGAACGACGTACACGTGCGTTACTTGATGCGGGGGTGCACATGATCGACATCAGTATCGATGCCTTCAATGCTGATACCTATTCGAAAATTCGAGTGAATGGTAATCTGGAAATTACGCGCACAAACGTTTTGAATCTTATCTCGTGGGTTAAGAAGTCTGGTTTGCCTACCAAGGTCGTCGTAAGTTTTATCGAACAACCGCAAAATGAACATGAAGTGGCCGATTTCGAGAGCTATTGGAAAGAGCAAGGGGTCGATGCTGTCGTTGTAAGGCGACTACACTCTGCCGCTGGTGCTGTCATTGAAGTAGCCAATATTATGCGGAAAGAACAAGCAAAGGAGGAACGTAGGCCTTGTGTCTATCCATGGGAGCGAATTGTCCTTAATCCACGCGGCTATCTTGCATTCTGTCCTGCAGATTGGACGCATGGTTCTTCCATGGTTGATTATGCAAATACTACTGTTGCTGAAGTTTGGCAGGGTGAGTTCTATCGCCGATTACGGCAGGCGCATATATCAAACAATTATATTGAACATAATTTCTGCGGCCAGTGCCCGGATTGGAAGCAGACGCGTTGGCCAACTGAAGGTCGAGGTTATGCCGATATGGTCGAAGACCTTAAACGGAATTAATGGAAGAGATATTCCATTCGCGCCCCAGCATTAGTGGCGATGATGTTGATGCGGTAAATAGGGTTCTTGCCACATCCATGCTTGCGCAAGGCCCTCTTTGCCAAGAGCTAGAGCAGCGTTTATCGTCATGGTTTGGAGCCGATGGTGCGGTCGCAGTTGGTTCTGGTGCAGCAGCGCTTGTGCTTGCTTTGCATAGTTTAGGGATCGGTAGGGGGGATGAGGTAATTCTTCCAACTTACGTTTGCGCCGCAGTGCTTGAAGCTGTACTTAGCGTAGATGCGGTTCCAGTTTTATGTGATGTAGGTGAAAGTTGGGTGATGACAAGTACGGATGCTGCGCGCTGTGTCAGCGGTAGGACGAGAGCAATTATTGCGCCCCATATGTATGGAATCTTTTCGGATATTGCATCGCTACGCCCGTTGGGTGTTCCAATTATAGAAGATTGCGCCCAAGCAGTAGGTGCTGAAGGAACACAACATTTGGCAGGTGATATTGCAGTCTTGTCGTTTCATCCCACCAAATGCCTAACTTCTGGCGAAGGTGGAATAGCAATTTCATCAGACCCTGACACGCTAGGTCGGATGCGTACTTATCGGGATGGTGGAGGGGGCGAGTTTAGCACCAGACTTTTTTCGCCAATATCTGATATTGCTGCTGCGCTAGCAATTTCCCAGGCGAATCGGTATGGCGAAATGCTAAGAAGACGTAAGGAGATCGCTCAACATTACACCAATGTGCTGGAGCGTTGCGCGCCGGACTCTCTTAATCGTACAGCCTTGAGGAATAGTATGTTTTTCAGATTTCCCGTACGTATCAAGGGTGGACTTGAGTCATGCCAGATAGCATTTAGACAGAGGGGGATACATGTCCGTAGAGGTGTTGATGTTCTGCTTCATCGTAAAATGCAATTATCTGATTATCTGTTTCCCACAGCGGTAGAACTTTTCAAGTCGACGGTATCAATACCTATTTATCCGGCACTTAGCCAGGAGCAGGAGTTGCGCTGTGTTGATGCAATGAAGCATGTATTCGCCAATGCTTCAAATTTGTTACGGAATTAAAAAATGGACTCAAAAAATATGATTAATCCTACGTCTCCCGCATGGACGCAAATTGAGACGCTCGTTGAAAAAATTCCAGGTTGGACGCCCATTGATGAGCTCTATACCTTATTCACGCTGACGCTGGCTAGCACCAGACTTGAAGGCGATATTGTTGAAGTGGGCTCATGGTGTGGCCGTTCAGCAGTTGTTCTCGCTGCCGCTGCCAGACTTTCTGGTGGCTCCGAAGTGTATTGCGCGGATTTGTTCCCAGAGAAGGATGACTGGAAACAAAATGCGGATGGTACCTACTCATTTGAAGTGGTCATCCGCGATAAACGCTATGGTGGCTACATGGAACAAACCGTATGGAAGGAGGCATTTGAGTCGCAAACTGGAAAGATATATGAGTTATATAATGGTGTTTTAGACTGCTTTGAAGAGACTATATCTCAACGCGGTATGAGTGACATTGTCCATGCTTGCAAAGGTGATCTTGCTGCCTTGCTTGACACTCGGGGTGCCGGTTTTAAATGCAGGATGGCATTTCTTGATGGTGATCATGGATATGAAGCAGTGTGCGCGGATATCCGAAACATTGAACGTTGCTTGGTGCCCGGTGGATGGGTATGTTTCGATGACGCGTTTTCCTGCTACCCCGGTGTGAATAAGGCGATTGAAGAACACATTATCGCCAGCGGTCGTTATGACCAATGTCAGCAAATGACTCGCAAGCTTTTTGTTGCCCGACGTCGATAATCCATTTTAAACAGGATTTTAATCATGGTTGATATGTCTGAGCGACACGAACCCGAATCTCGACAACGTGAGGTATTAGAGCGGCTATGCGAAAATACTGGACTCACTCATTTTGAAATGTTTCGTAATTTTCCAGTGTTTACTCCTCGGTATAACCTTGCCAGGTTTCTGTCGCATTATGAGCTCTTTAAAAAAATCATTGATGTTCCTGGTGTGGTAGTTGATCTTGGTGTGTTCCGGGGTGCATCGACTTTTACGTGGGCCAAACTGTGCGAAATCTTTTGCCCAACAGACATCCGTAAGACGGTCATAGGTTTTGATACCTTTGCTGGCTTCCCGAAAATTGGCGTCGAGGATGGGCCGGAAAACCCGATGCAGGATGTTGTTCCGGGGGGGTATTTCGGAGGAAGTTCTGTCGAAGCTGACATGGCATTGGCTCAGGAGGCAATGAATCATGATCGCCATTTGCGACACAAGGACCGCATTCAGTTCGTCAAGGGCGACGTCTGCGAAACCATTCCTCGCTTTGTTACCGATCAAGGCGATGGGCTGAGGGTTGCCCTCCTTAACCTCGACCTCGACCTTTACGAGCCAACACGGGTTGCCTTGGAGCATTTCGTACCGAAGATGGCTCGTGGTGGCATCATCGTCGTTGACGAATATGCGGTGGATACTTTTGGCGGGGAAACAAAGGCAGTTGATGAGTATTTTGAACGCCGTCTTGGTAAACGCCCACGCATTGTAAAATTTCCATGGCATAGCAATCCCACGGGCTTTATTGAGGTGGATTGGTGAGGGTTGGTGTAATCCAATCATCATTCATCCCGTGGCGGGGCTATTTCGATTTTATTGCCAGCGTTGATGTATTCGTTTTTCATGATGATCTGCAATACACCAAGGGCGACTGGCGAAACCGCAACAAGATCAAGACCCCCAAAGGGATTGAGTGGCTCACGGTCCCTGTTCATCACAAAACTGTTTCCCAATTAATTTGTGAGACGGAAATAGATAATTCATCTCGATGGAAACAGAAGCATATTCGACAATGGCAGGAGCATTATCGGCAAGCTCCATATTTGAACGAGGTATTAGAATTACTTGCTGATATTGGAGAGTGTCAGGATTTGACGATTACTCAACTGAATCTAAAATTGATCAGGCGTATTTGCAAATATCTGAATATTCCCACCCCCATGATGCTATCGAGCGAATTGTCTTTGACCGGCAGCAAGACTGACCGTCTGATTGATCTCCTGCAAAAATTGGATGCAACCACTTACCTTAGTGGTCCCAGTGCGGACGCCTATCTAGACAAGAAGGCGTTTCGCCGGCATGGAATCAGTCTGGAATACAAGTCTTATGACTATCAACCGTATCCTCAACTCTGGGGGCCATTCGAGGGTGCGGTCACTGTGCTTGATTTGATCGCTAACTGTGGCCCGGATTCTGTGGCTTCTCTGCGTAGCCAAACGCCCGACGCTTTGATTGTCTAGGTTCGCGTCGTATTTGTGGTTTATACGGGCGTGGTTTAAGTTACAACCTCGGAAGAATGATGTTGTCGGTTTTCAATTGGGGTAGCAGTCGGCTGCCATGTGCTATGTGTTCGGTGATATTTGCACTTCAATAGAAAGGCCAGCAAATGGGTTTTGTCCGAGGGAATATAATTCCCCTGTTAAAAGAGTGTAAGCGACGCCCCTTTAGTGGAAGTTTGCTTTTGCTCGGCCAGGGAGATATCTATTTTGATATGCCGCGCTTTAAAAGTTTGGCGGCCCATGCAGGAGTGGTGCTGGATGAGTCCGTGCCGGTAAAGCCCTCTCATATTCCTCTTTTCGTTGAAAAGGGTTACCCGCATGGCGAAACGGTTTTCAGGATGCTCGGTTTTTCTCAGATATCTGTTCTTGATTACAGCGGATTTGAGGGGGCAGATGTTTTGTTCGATTTAAATAATTCGGCAGTGCCGAAAGAATTGGTTGGTCAGTACGATGTGATTATCGACCACGGCACGTTGGAACATGTTTTCCATTTGCCCAATGCCCTCAATAGCCTGTTCCAAATGCTGAAAGTGGGGGGGCGTCTGGTATGTAGTGCTCCATCAGGCAATTTTTTCGATCATGGGTTTTACATGCTGCAGCCTACCTTGTTCGCTGACTGGTTTGCGGTGAATAAATGGCAAGTCGAGTCAATCCAGATCGCGCAATTTACCCCCAATCAGGAAGTCGAGCCTTGCTTCTTTGCTGATTATGAGCCAGGCCTTTTTGATAGCGTAAGTTATGGCAAACTTGATAACAAGCTTTATGCAACGGTTAGTGTGGCAACTAAGACTGAAGCGACTACAGGGAATATGTGCCCGCAACAGGGTGCATACTCCAGGCAGACACAATGGGTGGCGGGAGCTGAATTAGATCGTGCCCACGAGCCCAGTAACCTTTTAGGAAAACTACAAACATGGCTGCAAAAATAAAAACTTATCCTATTGATTATCTGTTATTTTCGGTGAATAGCTTTGAATAGTGAAGAGTTGCTGATTTCACCCGCCACAAGTTCGGTCGAATTACAGTTGGGTGATGTTTGGCGGCACCGGGATTTATTGCGTTACCTGACTGTGCGGGATATCCACATGGCCTATGCGAATACGAGCATCGGCCTGTTTTGGGTTTTACTGCAACCGCTGGCAACTGCATTGGTGCTTACGCTGGTGTTCGCGATACTGGTACGCGTGCCTACCGGCGGGGTTCCTTACCCGCTGGTGATTTTATCCGCTTACCCGTTTTTTCTGTATTTCAATAACGTGGTCACGCGGAGCGCGAATAGCATGAGCGCAAACGCACACCTGTTAACGAAAGTATATTTCCCCCGCTTGATTATCGTTCTCGTGCCCCTGCTGGCGGGGTTGATCGATCTGCTGGTGCTGCTTGCTGTGGTGCTGCTCGCCGCCCCATTTTATGGCACATGGCCCGCGTTATCATGGTTTGCCCTGGTGCTGCCCATCGCGCTGGTTGTGCTGCTTGCATTGGGTATGGGCCTCTGGTTGTCGCTGCTGACGGTTCATGTCAGGGATATCGGGCATGCCTTACCCTTGATGCTTCAGGCGGTGCTTTACATTACGCCGGTAATCTATCCGATAGCACTTGTTCCCGACAATTGGCGTTGGCTCTATGATTTGAACCCTATGGTCGGGATCGTCCAGACGGCACGCTGGGCTTTGTTGGGAACGGGTGACCTACCAGTTTATGCATTGACCGCATCGGTTGCCATGATCTCGCTGATACTAGTGAGCGGCTTTATTTTCTTTCATGTTCTCGAGGATGCAACTTCCGATTTGATTTGAGGAATAATGAGTCAATACGCGATAGAAGTGGATGGCTTATCCAAGAGCTACTGTATGGGGGCGGCTAATGGGGTGGCGTCACTCCGGAGCCATTTGGTGCAACGGATATTCCGCAAGGAGCACACAATTCCCACCGGCCAGAATGGTAACCAGTTTCTGGCATTGGATGGCGTTTCTTTCAATGTCGCCCACGGCGAAACTGTCGGAATCATAGGGCGTAACGGGGCTGGCAAGAGCACGTTGCTCAAGATTCTCTCGCGCATCACACGGCCGACCGCGGGTCAGGTAAGGCTCCGTGGGCGGCTTGGTGCTCTGTTGGAAGTAGGTACAGGATTTCATCCTGAGCTTACGGGGCGTGAGAATATCATGCTCAATGCCTCTATCCTCGGGCTAAGCCGGCGCCAGGTTGCTGATCGCTTTGATGCCATCGTCGAATTCGCCGAAGTGGGTAAGTTTATCGATATGCCGGTCAAGCACTATTCCAGCGGGATGTATATGCGGCTGGCTTTTTCAGTGTCGGCCCACCTCGATCCGGATATCCTGGTGCTGGATGAAGTGCTGGCGGTGGGTGACGGTGCTTTTCAGAAAAAATGTCTTGGACGCATAGACTCGGTGGCAAAGGATGGTCGTACGGTGCTACTGGTCAGCCACAGTTTGCCCATGATCGTGGCCTTCTGCAAGCGGGCCATTCTGCTCGACAAAGGGCGCATCGAGAGGGATGGCACGGCGAACGATGTGGTCGAATATTATCAGGAGACACTGACGGAACGATCGGATAAATCGTTTGAAGTTCTGCACGCGGAAAAGCACAAGACGGACAAGGCGCGCTTTTTACGCATCAGGCTTACCCCACTGGATAAAAGCGGTTCCCCCACGGAGGTCTTGCGGGTGGGTGGCGATCTGGAAATCGAACTGGAATTGGAAGCCACTGAGCGTATTAATGATGTCAATGTGGCAATTATTATAAGTGAGCTGACGGGCTACCGCGTCATTGATGCTAACATTGCCCTCAAGGATGATTACCTGACTCTCAGTCCGGGGCAGAAAGCGATTGTTCGTTTTACGCTCCGAAATTTATTGTTAAGGCCGGATACGTATCGTATTGGGGTGTGGGTCGGCAAAAAGAATGTCGAGGACATTAGTATTGACACTGATGCTGCTACAATTACCGTAGAGGTGGATCCCCGCAATATTTAGCATTTTCAGATATTTCCCG
>Ga0315283_10004003_pt1 | contig 12719 bp, 6 predicted proteins | sample YL17G09_0_MG_FD_204541 | JGI IMG/M metagenome (GOLD analysis project Ga0315283, IMG submission 204541) | Sediment microbial communities from Yellowstone Lake, YNP, Wyoming, USA - YL17G09_0 | ecosystem: Environmental > Aquatic > Freshwater > Lake > Sediment | place: USA: Wyoming | collected...
ACTTCCTTTGCTCAGGAATGGAAGGCTATCACCTCAAAAACAGCTGCTGCTGCAAAGGTGGAGTTACTCAGGTCAACCGGGAGTAGCAATACGGTGCATGTGACAATTCCAGGTTTTTCGCTTGAGCAGGTAACAGTTCAGGGTCGTGAAGAGGCCATCGTGCGCCTGGCAGGTGCACAGCCTTTGCAGGCGTCGGGCGCTCCGGACCTGGTTAGTGTGAGCGCTTCTTTCCTTATTCCGGCAACAGCCAAAATGGGGTTTAGCGTTATCTCATCAAAATTCATTGATTATCAGGATATCAGTATTGCACCATCACAGGGTGAACGCATGCGCACAACAAATCCATCTGCAATTGATTATGCTTATGGCGCTGCATATTCGCGCGATGAATTTTTCCCGGGTAACATGGTGTCATTAAACCGCCCATACATTGTACGTGATTATCGTGGCCAATCCGCGAATATTTTCCCTTTTCAGTATAATCCCCTCAGTCGCACGCTTAGGGTATATTATGATATAACCATTAGTATTGAACAAACAGGAAATCAGGGAGAAAATCCGATGCCTGCAAAGTTGGTACCACAGGCAACTGACCCGGAATTTCAGCAGGTCTACAACAAATTATTCCTTAACCAGCCACAGACAAAATACGCCCAGGTGAGCGAAAACGGCCGCATGCTCATCATTGCTTATGGCGAATTTATTCCTGCCATGAAATCCTTCGTGGAGTGGAAAAATACCAGCGGGATACCTGCCGAAATAGTTGATGTTGCATCAATTGGCGATGCAAACAGCATCAAACAATATGTGTCTGATTATTACTACACTAAAGGATTAACTTACCTGCTGCTGGTTGGTGATGATAAACAGGTACCTACCGTCGCAGTGACTGAAGGTTTTTCGGATAATAGCTATGCGTACGTGGCCGGCGACGATCATTACCCTGATTTTTTTGTCGGAAGGTTTTCGGCAGAAAACGAAGCCCAGGTGAAGATACAGGCTGAACGCACGATAAACTATGAAAAATATCCTGATCCTTCGGCCAAATGGTACGAAAATGCTACAGGAATTGGCTCAGAACTTGGACCTGGCGATGATGGCGAATATGATTTTCAGCACATCAGCAAAATGATGGATGATTTGTTAAAATACAATTATACCGAAACCTCTGAAATGTTCGATGGCAACCAGGGCGGCGCGGATATTGCCGGTAATCCTGATGCCAAAATGTTGGTAGATAATATTAACAGTGGAATTGGCCTCATGCTGTATACTGGTCATGGATCAAGCAGTTTATGGAGTACAACCCAGTTTTCGCGCGCCGATGTTGCCGATCTTCAAAATGTAGGTATGTATCCGTTTATCTGGTCTGTAACATGCGGAAATGGTAACTTTGTTAATGGTACTTGTCTGGCAGAAGACCTTCTGAGGGCTTCTTACAAAGGACAACCAACCGGTGCTATTGCTGCTCTGATGTCGTCAGGTGCCCAGAGTTGGTATCCACCCATGGATGCCCAGGATGAGATGGTGGATCTGCTTTCAGAAAGCAAAACAGGCAATATTAAACGCACGTTTGGTGGCATTTCGATGAGCGGTTGCATGAAAATGATGGATACTTATGGCATAGGAGCCAATAAAGTAACAGATACCTGGACCATTTTCGGCGATCCGTCCGTGATGCTGCGTACCGCAACACCAACTGCTATGGTAGTAAATCATTCTGCTGTTATAGGTTTTGGCGCCAGGGTATTTACTGTTAGCATTAACAGTACTGATGCTCAGGCTACATTGAGTCTTGATGGGCAGATACTCGGCTCGGCAAAAAGCGAAAACGGTATCGCAACAATTAACCTTGGAGCCCCTGCTGAAGGAACAAAAATGTTGCTTTGTGTTACCGGTTACAACCGGATCCCCTATCTTACAGAGATAAATGTAATAAAAGAGCCTGTGGCAGTATGTGCTACTCTGCCAGCCAATCATCATCGCATGATTTCACCCAAAACAGATTTTTCGTGGACCCCCGGCACAGGTGGTGCTCCTCAAAATTATATCTTTTTTCTTGGAACAGATAATCCGCCATCTAACCTCGTGAATGGCATTGTTATAGCAGATACATTCTGCATCCCAACGTTAGACCTTGCTTACAATACCGATTATTTCTGGCGTGTAGATGCAGTAAATGGCGATGGCACAGCTCGTGGCATTGTAAATACCTTTCGCACTGCCTATCGCCCTGATGAAGACTTTGAGACAAGCAAATTCCCAAGAAGTAACTGGACAACTGCAGGAGATGAGGACTGGCAAATCGACCTGATGACATCTTATAATAATTCACAATCCTCACGCTCAGGAAATATAGGTGATGGAAGTTACTCATCATTACTTTTTAACTGCAATGTTACATCCTGCGATTTTGTGAGATTCTGGAAAAAAGTTTCCAGCGAACAGGGTGGAGATAAATTACAATTCCTTTTAGATGGTGTTGTAGTCGGCAGTTGGAGTGGCAATATAGAATGGAGTTCTCAGTCATATCCGGTTGATCCGGGGCAGCATATATTGGAATGGCGCTACGCTAAAAATGAATCTGTATCGCAGGGCGAAGATTGTGCCTGGATTGACGATATCTACCTCCCTGTTCATCAGGAAGTGATGGCATTTGTTGCTCCCAATGCTGAAACATGCCAGGGATATCCATTTACAACCGGGGGTATAGCTGATAATTTCAGTTCACTGCAATGGACAACAACCGGTGACGGTAAGTTCAGTGATCCCGGATTGGAATCTCCAACCTATATACCCGGTGCAGCCGATTACGCCTCCGGAACAGTTCAGTTATCCATGATGGTGCAGGGAAATCCGCTGTGCAATCCGCTGCAACGGAATCTCAACCTCACAATACTCGAATCGCCTCAAATTTCCTTACCCGCCGATACTACACTGGACATCACGCAAACACTTATGCTTGATGCAGAAGTTGCGGGGAATAATACTTATCTGTGGTTACCCGGAGGTGAAAACACTCCACAACTAAGTATCGACAGCACAGGCATCGGTATTGGCACAAAATCCTTCACTGTTCAGGTAACAGGTCCAAATGGATGTATCCGCGAATCGACTATAGCAGTAACTTTTATGATCCAGGACGAATTACGTGAAAGTTCCACGGACCTTTTCACTATTTATCCTAACCCGGCAAAAGCGCAAATTAACCTGGCATCTATATCAGCGGATCTGCATATACAACGTGTAAGCATATCGAATGCATATGGCGCACAGGTTTACCTGTCCGGGCCTTGCACATTGCCTTCTTCAGCAACTTTGGGGATTGCAATTGATGATCTGCCGGATGGCTTTTATGTTGTAACTGTGGAAAGCCAGGAAGGAATTTCTACCCGGAAGTTACTTATAAACGGATAAAACCTGTTTCTTTTTACCCGTATTTCCTATTACCAATCCCGAAGACTGGCATTATCCGGATAAACAATCGTGGATAATTTTCTTTAAAGCTCTACTGAACTATCATATCATCAGAGTTTGTTAACATTTAATTGTTTGTAATTCGAATATGCTGTTCTGTCACAAGTAAAATACATTTTGTAAATTCGTCGTTAAATTGTAAACTGAAAAATTAAAACCATTAACCTTATGAAAAAATTCACACTCCTCGCTGTATGCGTTACGGCTTTCTTTTTCTTTGGCTTTCACCAGGTTGTTAGGGGGCAGGCTCCCACGACCCAGGCAAGTAATATCACATTCAGTTCTGTAACCGGAACCGGGATGACTGTCAGCTGGACAAATGGTGATGGAATACAGCGTATAGTGCTGATAAAAACCTCAAACACCTTTACTGATCCGGTAGACGGAACCGATCCTGTGGCCAATGCAACTTACGGTGGTGTAGGCCAACAAGTGATTTATAACGGAAACGGCAATTCAGTCGCAGTAGTATTTACGAATCCAGTACCGATCTATTACTGGTTCAAGGTATATGAATATAATGGGACAGGCGCAGCCACCCAATATTGCTTATTAGCCGGAACCAACAATCCAACCAACCAGGCGAGGGGTACATTGTGCGGGACAAAAACAGTTGGCGTTGGTGGTGATTATGCAACCCTCACTGCTGCGGCTTTAGATATAAACTCACGAGTTCTTTGTGGTGCTTTAAATTTGATTTTAACGGATATTACTTATCCGGCTGAAACATTCCCGATAGTCATACGCTATAATTTAGGATCAAGTTCCACAAGTACAATTACAATAAAACCTGCTCCCGGGGTATCTCCCGTAATTACTGGTGACACTTATGGAGAAGTATTTTTATTATACGGTTCTGATTATGTCATCATTGATGGTTCTAACCAGGTTGGCGGAACCAGTAAGGATTTGTCCATTATCAATACCTATATCGGGGGTGTTTACAACTGTGCTTTTAATTTACTACACAATGGAACCAGAGGTGCTACAAACAGTACTATTAAGAATTGCATAATTAAAAGTACTCCCACGATTTTGAATAGTTTTGGTATAGCTATAACCGAAGGAGGCGGAGGTTTTCAGAACACATCCATTATAAATAATACGATTAAAAATGCGAGATTTGGAATTCAGTTTGTTGGAGCCGTCGGAAATATTAACAATGACGGTATAATTGCAGATAATATCATAGGTGATACTGCTGAACCACTTACTCAGGGTGGCATTCTTATGTCATACAGCGATAATACTATAATTACTGGGAATGAAATTTTTGGTAATGTCGCAGATAATTTGGTCGAAAATCAATATGGTATTTCGATCAAATCAGGTTCTACAAATACTAAAATCAGGAAAAATAAAATTCATGATTTTCATTCTAACTCAACATACTCGCATGCGTGCTGGGGTGTTTTATATAATGCTGAAGCAACCACAATTACTGAAATATCCAATAATTTAATGTTTAATATCAGAGGTGACGGAAATATGGTATCAGCAGATCATCCCGAATATGTAGATAGGATACCAGCCGGTATTTCAATAATGGCCGGAGGAAATTTTCAGATTTATAACAATACCATTGACATGACCGGGAATACTCTTGGTATAACATTTAATTCAAACTTCCAGGGGAGCAGTGCTTGTCTTGTAGTCAATGCTGCGGTCACACTCCTGGATGTCAGAAATAATATTTTTAAAAATTCCATGACAAGAGCTTCAGGAACTGGCGCAAATAAAACCTTTGGAGTAGTTTCATATTCAGAAAATTCAGCTTTTGCAGACATCAATTTCAATGATTATTATATTGATGGAATAAATCCAAACATTGGGTTCCTATCCGTTGATAGTCCTACTTTAGCTGATTGGCAGACTGCAACTGCAAAAGACGCCAATTCTGTATCTGCCAACCCGGGTTTTGTGTCGATCACGGACTTACACCCTGGCCAAAGCGGCCCGAATAACAAAGGAATTACAATTGCAGGCATTACTACCGACTTTGCCGATGTAACACGTTCCAGCCCTCCTGACATTGGTGCCTATGAATATTCGATGCTGGCAGCAGTTGTTACAGAAGCTTCCAGTGGCTTAACATCATCCGGCGCCACACTCAATGGTTCGGTTAATGCAAATAACGAATCGGCAGCAGTTACATTTGAGTATGGTCCAACTTTAGCTTATGGCACTAGTAAAGCAGGGACACCAAGTCCTGTAACCGGGTCGGTCGCTACCGCCGTGAGTTCATCATTAACCGGACTTTTACCAAATACAACCTACCATTTCAGGGTAAATGCAAATACTGCTGCAGGTATTGCCCATGGCAGTGATCTTACTTTTACGACCGATGCTGTTCCTGCTACAGTAGTTACGGATGCTGCCACAAATCTCAGCATTTCGTCGGCCCAACTGAATGGAACAGTAACTGCCAACTATGCATCAACAACAGTTACCTTTGAATGGGGATTAACAGCAGCCTATGGCAATACCATTAGTGCCGTGCCTTCTTCAGTTGATGGAGGTGTCGCGACAGCGGTACTTGCTGACCTTGCCGGATTAACTTCCAGTACGATCTATCATTATCGTTGCGTGGGCGTAAATGTTGCCGGAACAACCTATGGTGACGACCAAAGCTTTAGTACCCTTTGCACTAACCCGGAAGCCGCCGGCCCAATCACAGGTGTCGATTTATTATGCGCCGGAACTACAGGCGTTATCTATGCTACCGATCCTATAGCAGGAGCTACCGGATACAGCTGGAGTATTCCTGAAGGAGGTTCAATAATATCAGGGGCAAACACTACCTCAATCACCGTTGATTTCGATCCTTTGGCAGTAAGTGGAGACATTTCGGTCTATGGTACCAGTGATTGTGGCAACGGCGTTGTCTCTGTTGCTTTCGCCGTTACGGTGGATGCCATGCCACCCACTCCTGTAATCAGCCAGGTTGGGAACACACTTTTCAGTGATGCTCCGACAGGCAACCAGTGGTACATGAATGGTGATCTGATTGATGGTGCTACAGCCTCTACTTATGATGTTACAATGGACGATACTTACACTACTATAGTAACAATTAATGGATGCTCATCGAATCGTTCAAACAGCCTGAATGTTATTTTCGACAGGATAGTAAATGCAACAGCAGGAAAGTTTGAAATATTCCCTGTTCCGAGTATTGGTTTGTTTACGACCACCATAGCCTGGCCAAAAGCAGAGATATTTACCATTCGCGTATACAATAGCATCGGCAATCTGATGTTAGAGAAGAAAGACATTTCGGTAAACGGAAGCACCAAACATGTTATCGATCTGAGCACAGCCCCGGCTGGAATGTATACGGTAACATTTACTTCCGGAACCAACCAGGTGAACAGGAAAATAATCATCAGCAGCAAATAAGATGGGAATAATTAATCACGATTAATTGTGATAAATAGGAAGAGGGTTGCCAGGTGGTAACCCTTTTCTGGTTTTTGTACTTTCGGATATAATGATCGGTTATTCAAATTGAAGGTTTTATTCATCAACATGTTCCTGTATCACCGATCAGATTGAGCAGAGAAATGTTTGGTATATGATGTTTTTACATGTACTCACTTTTTACTTTTTCGCTTTTGGGTGTCAAATATAGATCGCGCCAAAACAAAACCGAGACTTGTAAGCAGATTTAAGCATGGCAGAATTGAACGGGATTGATAAACATATCGGGAGAGTGATGAATGAAGCTGCATACGAATTGCTGTTTCGCACCAATTTCAAAGGGCTTTGCTTCTTTGCGCAGAAGTATGTCAAGGATTTTGAAACTGCAAAAGAGATCGTGCAGGATGCTTTCGTTATTCTGTGGGAAAAGAGGGCAGGAATGGATACCGATAGGTCGGTTAAATCGTATCTGACAACCACAATTCACAACAAATGCCATAACTACCTTCGGGACAACCGGAAATTCAATTCTGAGATTCTCAGCATCGAAAACCTGGTACAACCCGATGGCTACGCGCAGGCCGATAAACTCGTGGAGGTTGAACTTACTGCTGAGATTAAGAAAGCTATTAACGAACTTCCGGAGAAATGCAAACAGATATTCTTAATGAGCCGGAATGAAAACCTGAAATACCATGAAATTGCCGATAAACTGGAAATATCGGTCAAGACTGTGGAAACCCAAATGTCGAAAGCATTGCAGCATATGCGCCTGAGACTGGCTGAGTACCTGGTGATATTCATTATTTTGCTCATTACTTCCGTAACAAAATATTAAATACCTTAGTGATGAGAACTTTCATTACGGATAAATTCAATAATTACAGATATCCTGTCAGGGTAAACACCTGGTTAGGTGTATTATTGTCAGGAGAAGCAGATGAAAAATAGTCCGGCATATTATACTGACTTGATTAGCAGGTATTTCTCAGGAGAGATTACAAGCGATGAGTTGCAGTTGCTTTCGGACTGGCTCTACGCTGATACCGCTAATAAAGACCTTTTCAGGGAGTACCAGTCCACCTGGCAATTGCTTGCAAAATCCGGAATTGATTCAACTATAAAGCTTGATGATGAATGGAATGCATTGCAAAGAAGGATAAAACCAGAAAGTACTGTCGCAGAAAATCCGCACAAGATAATAACGCTTAATGAAAGCGAAAAGAGCAGGTTTTCCGGATTCCGCGGTTTATGGAGAGTAGCAGCGGTAGTAATGGTATTGCTAGCGTCATCCTTCATTTTGTATTATTACTTTGCAAAGCCCCGGAATATTCTGCTGACAGCAAAAGCTGGGAATATGCTGATGCGTCTGCCCGATGGCACTGTAGTGGCGCTGAATCTCGGTTCTACGATTGCTTATCCGGAAAAATTTACAGGTGGTAAACGGGAAATTGAAATTTCCGGCGAAGCCTATTTTAATGTTAAGCACGACAAGACCAAACCATTTATTATTGTATCGGGCAATGCCCGGGTGGAAGTGTTGGGAACATCCTTCAACATAAATACGCAGGCAGCCTCTGGAAATATTGAAATAGTGCTTACAACAGGTAAAGTAGCAGTGTATTATAAGGAACGGAAAATGGATAAGATAGTTCTTGCACCTGGCGAAAAAGCAGAAATTGAAAAGACCGGACAAAAGATGGTGAAAACAACCAATTCCGATCCGAATTATATGGCATGGAAAACGCGGAAACTGGTTTTCGATAATACAACACTCGGAGAAATTGTTAAATCATTGAACAGCGTTTACCATTCGAATATCGTGCTTCCAAACAGTGAATTGGCGGGTTGCCGGGTTACAGCAACTTTCAGCGACCAGCCGCTCAAGGGTGTATTGAATGTATTGCAAAAAACGCTCGACCTGCAGATAACCGAAAGCGCAACATCCGTTGAAATATCGGGGAACGGCTGCCATTAATCAATTAGGAGGACAGCCTTTGATCAGGGGTAAAATTATACATCTTTTGCTATTCACTGTTATGCTTCTTATAACCGTGAATGTTGGTTTCACGCAATCCCTTGATAAAAAAATCAGTATCAATGCCCGTAACTTACCGCTCGGCAAGATAATTCAAATGATAAGCGAGCGAAGTGGCATTTATTTCTCCTACAGCCCGCAAGCCATTCCCATTGATAAGAAGATCAGCATAAGGGCAGAGGATAAACCTGTCAGCACAATTCTGGATCAGTTACTGCTGCCGAATGGCATAGATTATTTTCTGTCCGAAAGTCAGGTGGTTCTGAAGTTACATCGCCCTTTGGAGGGAGAACATCCTGTCGATAATAAGGTGTCGGTCAGAAGCTTCACAATCAGCGGATATGTGCGCGATAGCACTTCGGGTGAAGTGATCATTGGCGCCAATGTATACGATAAAACAACCCTGCAAGGCGCCACTACCAATGGATACGGGTTTTACTCACTCTCTTTGCCGGCTGGGAGATACAGTGTGGCCTTTTCATTTATCGGGTATTCACCGGAGCTGCTGGAAATAGACTTGACGGAAAACAGGATCATTACGGTGGACCTTTCTGAAGCCAGGCTGGATATCAAAGAAGTTGAAATTGTTGCGGACCCCGGCAAACCAAACCTCAACAATAACAAAGCAGGTGAAATAAGGTTATCACACGGCACGTTGAAGCAGATTCCTGGTTTTGCAGGTAACATCGATATCATTAAGACATTGCAAACCGTTCCCGGAATTGTAGCTTTTGGTGATGGTTCTACATTTTACTATGTACGGGGAGGCAATAGTGACCAAAATCTGCTGGTGATTGATGAAGCCCCGATTTATAATCCTTCTCATTTGTTTGGCTTTTTCTCAGCTTTGGCGCCCGATGCCATAAAGGATGTTCATATTTATAAAGGGGATTTCCCGGCAAGCTATGGCGGAAGACTCTCATCGGTAGTGGATGTGAAGGTAAGGGACGGTAACCTGAAAAGGTTTGGATTTGCGGGGAACATAGGCCCGTTTACTACCGATCTCACCCTCGAAGGGCCAATACTGAAAGAAAAAAGTTCATTCCTAATCTCTGGGCGGAAATCAAACCTTAACTGGCTGACTACATCAAACACCAACGGATCCAATTTCACCATCAACTTCTATGACCTGAACGCAAAGCTGAACCTGAGGTTGAATAACAATAACCGTATATTTCTGACATCATATGTTGGAAACGACGATTTCAGCAGGTTGACATCGCCGGCTTTAAAACAAACTTTTGGAATAAGCTGGAAAAACGCTGTGGGCACTTTGCGGTGGAATCACATCTTCAACAACCGGCTTTTTTCAAATACCACGTTCTGCTACAGCCGTTACAACTACTACCTTTACATGTACAAGGAGCAAAATGATTACTGGAATTCTGCCATTTCGAATACAACGCTCAAAACGGACTTTTCGTGGTATCCCAATCCACGGAATACAGTAAAGGCAGGAATTGAGGTGAGCAGTCATTTCTCCAATCCCGGAAACGTTCATTATTCCGACTCTCTCATACAACGGTTTATTCCGGAAATTCCAACATACCGGTCGGTTGAATATGCACTCTACCTGAGCAATGAGCAGGAATTGAGCCGGAAACTATTTCTGCGATATGGCCTTAGAGTCGTTTTGTGGCAGAATTTAGGCCCGACATCTGTTTATTTTTTTGATGCAAATCATAACGTGATTGATACAGCGAAAGTAGCCAGGAATACTATCTATTCCAGTTTTGTGAACCCGGAGCCCAGGCTTTCATTTACGTATTTGCTGAATCAGATATCATCGCTAAAATTTTCGTACAGCCGCACAGTGCAATACCTGCAGATGCTTTCAAATTCTACCAGTCCGTTTACCTCGCTCGAGGTATGGACACCAGGCGGTCCCAATATCAAACCACAGAAAGCCGATCAGTTAGAACTGGGCTATTTTCGCCGGCAACCCGGAGCTGGTTATGAATTTTCGCTTGAAACATTTTATAAACGCTTCTACAACCAGGTAGACTATAAGGATCACGCCAATATGCTTTACAATCCGCTTATTGAAGGCGAACTGCGGTTCGGCAAAGCGTGGTCCTATGGTGCTGAGGTATTGCTGCGCAAAACCGGCAGAAAATTCACAGGTTGGATCGGTTATTCCTATACCCGATCGTTCAGGCAAATAGAAGGGATCAACAACAATAAAACCTTTAGGGCAACATACGACAGACCACATAATATCTCCATTAGCGTTTCGTATAAGCCAGGTAATCATTGGGATTTTTCGGCACATTGGATATACCTCACTGGCTCTACATTTAGCTCTCCTACAGGCTTTTATAAGGTTAACGGATATACTGTTCCGGTTTATGGTGATAAAAATAACGACCGGCTTCCCGATTATCACCGTATGGATTTATCCCTGGCTTTTCTAATCAGTAAGCCTGATAATAAATTCCGGCACAGCCTGATAATTACCATGTATAATGCCTACGGCAGGCATAATCCGTTCTCGGTTAACTTCAATAAAATGATGAACGATAATGGCGATTTTGTTGTCCCCACGAACTTGAATGGTGACTACGAATTGGTATCCACTGGCATTTCGGTGGCAGGCATCATTCCATCTTTAAATTATACATTCAGGTTTTGATGCACAGAACCATAAGCAACTTATTAAAATAACCGAAAGATAATATGGCGAAAACAGCGTTCGATGATACACTTATAAAATTGCCTTCTTCAATTCCATGCGACCAAACAGATAAAATTATTATCAGATGAAATAGCCACGATTGGAGTATAACACCAACCGAAAATGATATTATGATCAATCTGGCGTATTCCATCTGACCCGTAAAAAATAAATAATAACAGATGAAAACGATCTTACGTTACATATTAATGGCTTTTATGCTGGCAGGGTGCGAAGCGGAAACTGACTGGCCGCTGCAAATGGGTAGTCATAATTTTATTGTTGTAGATGGCACGATAACCAACGAAAAAAAGCTTCAAATCATTCGTTTATCAAAACCGGTAAATAATCTGAATGATATTCCTGACCCGGTGACAGATGCTACAGTCATTGTAACCCTGCAGGATTCAGTTTATAACTTCCATGAATTGCCAGGGAATCCAGGCACTTATGTCTCAAATACTGAATTCGCAGGGATGAAAAATAAGATACACTCCCTGCTGATCACAGCTGGAAGTAATGTATATTCAGCCAAAGCCGGCATGGAGCCCGGTGCGCTGTTTCTCCCCCTGGTCTATGCACTGGACGAGGAAACAAAGTTGTATCATATTACGAAGGTTTACAATAATGAATTCAACCCCAACAGGCCTGCCATGTTCGAAATTCTGCTCAACTGGTCGGAGGTTCCGGGTTATCAGGATACTGATCCGGAAGCCTGCAAAGCAAGGCTTATGTATTACGTTTTGCCCACATTGGATGTAAGCCAGGTGTTTGCTCCTGAAACCGAACAGATCAACTTTCCACAAGGAACCAGCATTGTAGAAAAACGGTATTCGCTAACAACCGAACATGCCGGATTTATCCGTGAATTATTATCAGAGACTTCCTGGCAGGGCGGGTTATTCAATTCGGCAGCAGCCAATCTTCCGACCAATCTCAGCCAGGGAGCAGTCGGTTACTTTGGTGCATGTGCAGTTACTAAGCACACTGAGGTTGCAAAGCCTTGATTTTATCTCAGGCTGATTGGACGTATTTAGCCTGCAGTATTCATTCAGAAGATAAAAGACAAAAGATAAAAGACAAAAGTGAAGGGACCAGGGAGAGTTTGAC
>Ga0315283_10004004_pt1 | contig 12718 bp, 13 predicted proteins | sample YL17G09_0_MG_FD_204541 | JGI IMG/M metagenome (GOLD analysis project Ga0315283, IMG submission 204541) | Sediment microbial communities from Yellowstone Lake, YNP, Wyoming, USA - YL17G09_0 | ecosystem: Environmental > Aquatic > Freshwater > Lake > Sediment | place: USA: Wyoming | collected...
TCTATTGATAATGATGGTTTATCTGAAATTCCCAAGTTGCTCATCAAGACAGGTCCAAGATGTACCTGCTTGTCAGCAACTCCGAAAACGTTTGAAATGTATCCTGCTTTGATATCTTTAGGATCAATTCCTGCACTTTCTATAGCAGCAACAGATGCCTGAGTAGTAATATCGGCTATACTATCGGCTAATTTTCCATATTTCGTACTACCAGCACCAAGAACACAGACCTTTTCCACTAATGTCACTGACCAGATTCCCTATAAAAATTGTTTTAGTAAATTCATTACGAAAAATGCCCTCAAAGAAAATAGATCAAATTGTACAAGTAAAAACAGCAAGACATGTTGTAAAAGCTACAAAGTCAAAAATAGACATTTTCAAAAAAGAGATCATACAATATTTGGACACTAATGGATACTTGTCTTGGTCATCAAAAGAGAGAAAATATATGATTCTTGGGACAAATTCTCCAAAAAATGGACTAGTAGAATGTCCAGAATGCAGATTAGGTCAATTGATGGTAATTAGATCCAGAACTACTAGAAAGAGATTCATGGGTTGTTCTAATTTTTATGGTGGATGTAAGGCATCATCGCCACTTTTACAAAAAGCAAAACTTAGAGCAATAAAGATGTCATGTGATGTATGTAAGTGGCCAATGATAATTTTTCGTTATTCAAGAAAGCAGAAATGGACAAAACAGTGTTCCAATTTTAATTGTGACAGTAGAAAGCCTAAGCCTTCAAAGTAGGATAGATATCAGTTCGTCTATTTTTCAGCAATGGTAAAACTTTACGAATTTGTTTTACATTTTTTAATTCAATGTTAACATAACCAATTCCTTGTTTCTTTTTCATGTCAAGTAAAATTTTTCCATAAGGATCAACTACAATACTTCTTCCACAGTAAATATTTCCCACTTGATCTGGTGCAATTACATAACAACCATTTTCAATTGCTCTTGTTGTGTTAATTGTCATCCAATGTTCTTCTTTCATGTTACCTTTGACCCACGCTGATGGTGCAATTAAAACTTCAGAACCTGCAGCAGCTAATGATCTGGACATCTCTGGAAATCTTAAATCATAGCAAATCATCATTCCTATTTTTCCAATTGAAGTCTTTACAGGTTTTGCAATTTTTGATCCTTGTACCATTTTATCTGATTCTCTGAATCCCAAAGCATCATAGAGATGAATTTTTCTATATGTTGAGATGACTTTACCTGATTTATCAATAACAAACGAAGTATCATAAACTCGATTTTTTTTTGTACTTTTTTCATAAAATGAGCCTACAACTTGGATGTGATTTTCTTTAGCTGCTTTTGCAACAGTGTTTACAAAATTTCCATTAATTGTTTCAGCCAGCTTTGCAAGTTGTTTTGATGTTTGTGATGAATTTGTATAAAACATCATAAATTCTGGAAATGCAACAAGTGTTGCTTTTTTTTCTGCTGCTTTTGTAACATAGTTAATAATTTTTTTTAGATTAATTTCTTTGTCAGTAGAAGCCTTGAATTGTACAACTGCAACTTTCATAAAATTTGTAATTATAAATGAGAATAAAAGGATAAAGTAGTACAAAGACAAAATGCATCACTTTGTTATTATGTAAATTGGTTGTAAGTTGGATAACCGATTAATCTATGTATATCTACCCTATGATTAGAAAGGAATTATTCCAATCTTTTTTTAAAAAAAATTAAAGTTGGTTTCCTGCTAGAAACCAATTTTCTTTTGGATTATCCTCAAAAACTACAATGACATGAGTTTCTTTTGTTTTAAGAATCTCTACTGCTGATTTTGTGATTGCTTTTGCATACTCGTCTTTTTGTTGTTGAGTTCTTCCTGGGTACATTGATACTGTAATCAACGGCATGAATAGTCTGGAAAAGTTTCATTGATTTATTCTTTAGAGTGATGACTAGTCAGGTCTATATCCATATCTTGTTCCATAAGTAAATTCAGAGCTGTGTGTTTTTTTGTATAGATAACCAGTTGCAAGCCCCACTGCAAATCCACCAATATGAGCAAGATATGCAACTCCACCTCCAGCAATACCAAATCCACCTATGAAAAATGGAAGTAAATTTTGGAAGACAAGCCAAAATGGCAAGAACCATCTTGCTTGAATATGCATCATTCTCATAAAGAATCCCATCATTATGGCAGTCTGAATTTTAGCTCTTGGAAAAATTACAAGATATGCCCCAAGTACTCCAGATATTGCACCAGATGCACCTACTGCAGGAATCACACTTGATGTATCACCAAGTATGTGAACCAACCCAGAGACTATTCCCCACATTAGATAAATTGCCAGATATTTTATTTTTCCAAATTTTAGTTCAATGTTGTCGCCAAATATCCACAAAAACAACATGTTACCCCCAAGATGCATTGCACCACCATGCAAGAAAACAGAGCTTAGAAGAGAGAGGTATGGTGCATCAGGACATGCAACTTGTAGTGGACCTTTACCAAAATCTATGTTAGATACTGTTCCACCAGCAACACAATTTGGTACTGCACCCCAATTATAAAATAAATTATATGCACTGTTATTTGTAAATTCTATAAATTGTCCAGTATATGCAACTTCGATAAAAAATACTAGAACATTAATTGCAATTAGTGCATAAGTTATAATTGGTTTGTATCCCGGAGGATGTGGATTTTCATCTCGTAATGGTAGCATTAGATATTAAGATTCATCAAAGTTTGTATAATAAGATTTATCAGATCAAATAAATTAAATTGTAATTATTTTTCTTTTAACAAGATTTTCAATCATACTTAGAAAATCATCATCTGAAATTTTATCTTCAGACCACCAACCAGCAGTTGTTTTGATCCATGCTGGAAGTTTCCAATTTGATTTGGCAGTTAGTTCATTTGACGGTACTACAACAATTCCTTTTTCAAACAAGAAATTTATCCCTTCAAGAAATTCTGAATCAGGTATTTGATCTGTAGACCACCAATTTGCATTTGTTTTTATCCATTGTGGAATTTTGGAGATTTCAGGAGGTAAGCCTTTTTCAAAACCAGTAATTTTTAGAATTCCTTGAGATGTTGGTTCTACAATAAATGCAACATGCCAAAATTTATTCTCATCTATACTTTGAATAAATTTTACAGGTTTATCGTTTAGAGTTACATTAAATTTTTCTTTACCTGAAATTTGTGGAAATTCAAAGTTTGCATAAGTTTCAAGTGGATAACTATTGTATCCGCGTATTGTAAGAGTTGTTCCTTCTTCATTGAATTTAGCGGCAGAATACCACGCACCTGAATCATATCTAAAATCAAAATCATCTCCATTTTTCTTTGTAGTAACAGGAACAACAGTGGTATCTACGGGTGCAAAGCAGCTGTAGAAAGAGATGTGATCAGTTATTGAAGGATCAGGATACATTGAAAACTCTAGAATTTGACCAGGCTCTATTTTGTCAATATATTCAATATTATGAACAACATCAAGTACTGTTCCATTACCATGAGCTATTGCAAGAATTTTTGGGTTGAAGATGGTTTGGTTTCCATTATTATGGATTCTACCTGTAACATGACCGTCATCATGTTTGATTAATGTTTTATCATAAAGGACTTCAATGTATATTGGATCTTTTTTTGTTTTTACAAATTTGAGCTCAGGTGCTAACAAGATAGGAGCATTTCCTGTAACTTCAGGAAATTTTGTCTTAAATGGAATATCTGTTTTTGGTGGAATTGGAACATGTGATATTATCTTAGTAAATGTATTTTTTCCATCAATTACAGAGATTGATATGGTTGGAATCACTGCATAATCATTTTGGTTTTTTACATTACCTCCAACTGTATATACGCCTTCATAATCAAAATATCCGATATATTCTTGAGGTGGTATGAAAACCTCAGCAAATGTAAATTGAGAAATTAGTAATGAAGTAAATATAATTCCAATTAGAAGAAATATTATTTTTGATTGTAATAGACTAGACAGTATCTTTGAATCTAAATATTGATTTATCAAATCTATTTGGTGCATAGTCTTCAATTAATTGATCTGTTATTTCTCTTGTTTTAATAGAATATGTATTTTATAGATTTAAGCAGACTAAATATTTGAGACTATACATGAAGAATTCTATTTTGTATCAAGTATTGTAACCCTTGAACAAAAGTTTTATCATCAATCTGCCCATCTGCCCACCACCCAGCATTATTTTTAATCCAGGATGGAATTTCGTTTGCTTTTGTGCCTGTATCTTGAGAAGTCGGTGGAATCTTCATTATTTTTTCTTTAATCAAATATTGAATTCCCCCAACAAATGAACTATCATCAATCTGCCCATCTGCCCACCAGGATGCATTGTTTCGTATCCATTTGGGTATTGAAATATCATTATTTTCATGTGTTATGTTATTAATTATAATTGGAATAGATGTTTTTGCAAGATCATTATCATCAAGATTTCGGAAATTTAGATGTACAATTCTAGTTACATCATCAGGTATTGTAAATTCTGCTGTGTTATGTTTTTCTTTAGAATCGCTACTTAATCCACTTTTTTCAAAAATTATTTTATCGTTTTGAGTAACTGAAAAATCATAATTCACTGCTATCGGTCTATTTTTTAGAAAAATATCAGTAATATCAAAATAGATTGTTGCTTTAGAATTTGATTGTAAATTTTCGGGTTCCCAAGATACAAGAACTCGAAATTGTCCATTTTCAGTTACTGAACTTAATTGAATGTTATCTGAATTTGGCTTGATAAGAAAATTCATTCCTTTTTGATTTGTATCATGTTTGTAAACATTCCATAATTCTTTTTGATTAATAATAAAATGGACTGCTCTTCCATCAGAAAAAAAATCATCAATTGTTGAAATATCATCAGATAATTTGATTCCGTTTACATATATAGAAAATCCAGATACTAGCAGATCACCAAATGTCTTTGGAATTACTAATTCTTCATGTACTACGGATGTTTGATTGATGTTATTTACACTCCATTCAAAAGGCATTGAAAAAGTGATTTCTTTGGATTCAATATCATATTGAAAGTTCTTTATTTCATCATAATATGTAACAACATTAATTATTTGAGGACCAAAAATAGGATGCTTAATTTCATGTTTAGATGTTTGTGCAATTGAAATTCCAGCATTGAAAGTCAATGGTACATCTAATTTCTTTGAATAGCCATCAGCTGCAAGTATACGTATATCAAACTTGTATAGCCCCCCCTCACTTAGTTTTGGACCCTTTACATTTATCACTCTATTTTCTAATCCAAGTAACGAACCAAAGAAATCTTGTTTGTTTTCTTCTTGAACTTGAATTGTATCAGTGTTTTCAGATATAAAATTAAAGATCATTATACCATTATGACTTTGAAATTCTTTTTCAAAAAGAAATTGTTCACCACGACTAGATTTTATCAAAAATGTGACATCTCTAAGTGTAATTTTTGAGTCAAAATCAATCAACGAAATAGTTATTTGTTGATCATCGTTTTTATCGGGATTATTTGGAGATGATGAAACTTCTAAACTTACTTGTTTTCCATATAGATCAACAGGTGGAAATATTTCACTTCCTACACCATGACCATAAACATTTACAACTGTTAGTGGAAGAAAGATAAAAATTGATAATAAAATTAGTAGACGTAAAAATTTTCTCCCCAAATCTTCCTTTGTTTCCTGATTGTCTATTTAAAAATCTAGATTAGGTTATTCTCAAATATTCTTTATTTGAATTAAAATAAATGATTAGGGATGCATCATGTGACCAGTCATGTTTGAACCCATCATTGTACCGTTCATCAAATTCATCATGTATTGCATCATTTGTGGATTATTTCTCATCATATCAGACATTTTTTGCATATGTTGAGGATCATTCATCATATTTTGCATATGTTGAGGATCATTCATCATGGTATTATGAAATTGATTCATGAATTGAGGATCATTCATCATGGTATTCATCCAACTATTCACATATGCAGAATTACTCATCATGGTAATATGCCATTGATTCATGAATTGAGGATCATTCATCATTTGTTGCATTTGTTGTGTATTCATCATATGTTGAGGTTGTTGTGTAGATTGAAGTACACCATAACCAATGCCAATACCAACAAAAAAGACTCCTATAGTTACACCAATCCAGATATATTGATTTACCATGAAAAATTTACAGATATTTTATGTATTAACATACAAGTTGTTTCTCAATGTTGAGAGTAAATAATAGTCAAGTCCACTTACTTGGATCTTTTTTCCAAATTTGCTTGCCATCAACAGTTACTTGGTCTTTTTCTTCAAAGACAGTATGCCATTTTCCATTGTGAGGAAAAATTTTATTCATTTCTTCTACTTTTTTGTTAGTTGGTGCTTTGTTCATTAAAGCTCCCCATCTCATGTTAGGTACCTTTGGAAGAATATCATTAATGTCTTTCATATTTTATCACTTTAGAGATTACTAAAATTATTGCTCAATTTTCATTATTCCCTCTTTGATCAAATATTGTATACCTTGAACAAAAGAGTTATCATCAATTTTGCCATCTGACCACCACCCGGCATTGTTTTTAATCCAAGATGGAATTTGATTGCTTCCTGATGATGAGCCTTGAGAAGTTTGTGGGATTTTCATTATTTTTTCTTTAATTAAATATTGAATTCCCTGTACAAATGATTTATCATCAATTTTGCCATCTGACCACCACCCGGCATTGTTTTTAATCCAAGATGGAATTTGATTGCTTCCTGAACCGTCTGGATTAGGGGATGGAGTTTGATTGCTTCCTGAACCTATATCAAAAGATGTACTAGCTATTCCAGCAAATGTTTGTAAATTATCTAATCCATGACTAAAAATTGCCAACGTCATTTTGTATTTACCTACAGATTTGAAATTAAATTCTGGTTTGTCAATACCTTCTGTCAAAAGTATACCCGGTCTATTAGGATCAGTATTTTTTGACTCATAGATTTTAGCTCCTGAAGAGTCTTCTATTCTGTAACCATATGTGACCCATTTTAGTAACTTGCTGTTTTTATCAAAAAAAGTTATCTCAAATGGTATTTTTTCGCCTGAAATTAATTTAGAGTCATATTGTACTCTAGCATATGCACCACTATCAAATTTAACATCAAATGAATTTTTTTCTGTCATCAATTTATTATCTGGTGATAGACTAAATTCCATTGTTTTTGTTCCAGGTTTAAGAGTTTTTGAAATATCCAAAATGTTTTCTTTGCTTAACAAAAAGTGAAGAATTAACGTATTATCCATTGAATATGGATCAGCAATTAACATTCTTCCGGTAACAGGAAATCCATTTACAGTTGCTTTGTATGTTCCAGCTTGTGAAAATTCTTTAAACGAAGTTGGAAAATGGATTTCTTCATGAACAAAAATATTTTGTTTTTCTAGTCTTGATGTATCCCAATTAAATGGCATTGAAAATGAGACTGATTTTTTGGTTTCATCATAGTTAAAATTATTTATTTTATCATAATATGATGTAACAGTCAAATCATAAGATTTACCTCCAGTTGAAACTACTTGATCAAAAATATCTCCAACACTAAGCCAAGAATCGAATCGTGGTGCATCAGATTGAATAAAGATATTTTTGTCATGATCTATCCCAAAAATTTCTATTTCAAAGTGGTACAATCCTGCATCAAGTAAAATAGGAGCCTTTACAGTAATTTTATCATTTATTGAAGTCCATCCTCCTTGAAATGGTTCTTCGTCACCATACACAATAACATCATTTACATCTAGATCTTCAGATTGAATTTTAATGGTTAAATTACCAGAATGTGTATGAAACAAATCTCTCATCAAAAGTTTTCCGTCTTTGTCAACCGTCACAAAAAATGATGTATGTTTGATTGTTTCACCTGTTTTGGCATCAAAAAGACGTAATTCTAAAAATTTATCACCAACTGTATCTTTGGTGAGAATTGGTGGGCTTATTTTGATAAACAAGCTAGCATCTCTATCACCTACACTTGCCGGAGGAAGATTTTCTTGTGTAAATCCATCACCATAAACATATGAAGGAATCTGTGAAATTATCAATAAAGATATAGAAAAAATCAGAACAGTGGAATTATTCATAATAGTATCTAATTTGGACATGTGTGATTTGACAATTTAAAAATATCTCATTGTCCATCTTGTGGATAGATTTGCGGTTTGACTATACTTAGGGAAATTGCGTGATCATCTATCATAGAACCAACTCCTATTGAGACATTTTTTATCCTAATCTCTATTTTATCAAATTCGTTTTCAGAAATATCATATGTTGAAGATAAAATTTCCTTTACTTTTCTTTCCGTATCAGATACTACATTTAGTTTTGACTCTAGTGTAACATCCAATGTAGTTTTTATCATCTGTTTTGGAATTTTACCAGTTTCATCATTAATTATATAAAATGATATTTTTTCAAGAACGACTTCATGGGGTAATGTATCTAGGGCATTTGCAGTGAAGAAGACTTGAACATCTAACAAGTTTATGTCATCTAAAGAATACTGAACTACAGTGTTTGGGTTGGCAGGATTATAATTTTGAGGGATTGTAATATACACAAATCCTCCTACTTGAGAAGTGTTATTTTCTAAGCCTATTACTTTTTTAATATCTCTACAATCAAGTCCTGTTGATTTTTGATGATCTAGTGTAATTAAAGTTGAATGAGATGTTGGTCCATCATTTACAGATACAGTCCATAAAAAAGAAATTTTAGATAATTGTTTGTTAGTAATACTGATATCAGTATTATAATGGCCTGGTCGTAATGGACCATTATCATCTGTAATAGAACCGCATACAAATTTTGCTACATATGTTATGTCATTATCATCAGAACCAGAAATTGCTTTATCTTCTGCAAAAACTTCATCTAGATAAATTGGAGAAATAGTGAGAAAGCTAATAGTGAAAATTACAATCACATAAGTGTAAATAGAAAAACAGTTCAATGTATAATACAAGATATTATTTAGTTATTAATCTCTGTTACTATTGTAAAAGAATTAAATCAGAAAATAAGTTGTTTTATATTTAATATTTAAAAATTAACAAGTATTTTTGCAGTTTAACAAAATATTTTTAAGAACTAAAAAGATTAGATAAGCGTGTAATTTTTATTCATGTATCAAAAAAGAAAACTTGTGAGATTTCTAATCGCATTACTCTTAATTCCATTATTAATTACTCCAGCATTTGCTCAAACAAACTCACAAACTCTACCAACAGAAAAAGGAACACTAGATGTTAAATTATCATATGATAAAATTGTTCCAGGAGAGCAGACTAAACTTTTAATTGAATTTATCAATCCTCAAACAAAAAAAATTCAGGAGCACGTTGATTATAAAATAACAGTTTCAAAAGATGGTAAAGCTGTATTTGGACCAATACCATTAACTCATACTTCAGTGGGTTCAGTAAAAATTCCAGTTGAATTTGTTAATGAGGGAGTTTATTCTGTAGAATTTGGAATTGAAGGAATATTATTCCAACCAATTCCTTCCGAAAAGGTTTCATTTGATGTTATAGTAGGAGAATCTTATGTGCAACCTACACCGACTACTGAAAAGAAAAATGGTGGTGGATGTCTAATTACCACTGCAGCATTTGGTTCTGAGTTATCTCCACAAGTGCAACAACTTAGAGAATTACGAGACAATACAATTCTAAATACAGAATCTGGAATAGCATTCATGACAACGTTTAATCAATTTTATTATTCATTTTCACCAACAATTGCAGACTTTGAAAGAGAACAGCCAATTTTCAAAGAAGTTGTCAAAATAACACTAACACCAATGCTGACATCACTATCGATACTAAATCATGTCAATATTGATTCAGAGCAAGAAATGCTAGGTTACGGAATCTCTATAATCTTACTAAATATTGGAATGTATGTTGGAATTCCTGTCTTTGGAATTCTGAAAATATATCAGTTTAAAAGAAAAGAGAACTCGTAATTAAAATTTCTAGTCAGGTTTTTATTTATGCGAGTAAGACATGAATTAATGAAGACTATAAGATCGCTCTTCGTATTATTTGCCATTGTAGCAGGATTAGTTGCAACTACACCAGCTGCATTTGCAGATCATACCGAAGTTACAATTAGTACTGTAACAGGATCCAACACACCAGGATGTGAAGAAACTACAGAAGGATGTTTCATTCCAAAAGAATCAACAGTAGATGTTGGTGGAAAAATAATATTTTCTAACACAGATACTGCCGCACATACATTCACAGCAGGTACTGCAGAATTAGGCCCATCTGGAGCATTTGATTCCGGTTTAGTAGTTGCTGGAAGTTCATATGAATGGACGCCAACAACTGCAGGCGAAGTACCATTCTTTTGTATGGTTCATCCATGGATGGCAGGATTAATTGTAGTACAAGAAGCAGGACATGACGATACTGCCACATCATCTAGTGATGAGGAATTAATGGTAGATATTGTAACAGGTAGTGCAGGTCAAGGTGAAAAATTATCAATTGATCTAACTTTCACAACAATGTCTGGAGCTAGTGTTGAACATCTCAACTATGACATTAAAGCAACTCAAAATGGCGAAGTTGTTCTAAATGAAATGGGAGTACATGCTATGACCAATATTATGAATCATATGACATCATCATTACCAGCAGCAGTAACAGAAACTGAACCAGTAATTGTTGAAGTAACATTCAAAGGATATGGTGTTCCAGGAAGTGAAATGACCGGACCTGTAGGTCAAGTATTAACAAAGCAAGTTGTTCCAGAATTTGGTACAATTGCAATGATGATACTAGCTGTTTCAATCATAAGTATTGTTGCAGTAACTGCAAAATCTAAAGTAATTCCAAGATTTTAGGAATTAACTTTTTTCTATTTTCTTTTTATTAATGCAACTATTGCCAAGATTATTGCAGCAGCTGCAATAGACATACCAAAAATTGCAAAGTCATATGCTGCACCACCATTAACATTTTCTGAACCGTCTTTCATAGAAGAAACTTCTCTTTGCAGTGATGAGATTGCATTTTTGAGTACGGTTACGTCTTGATCTGATGAGGAATCACTAGTTTGAGGAAATTCTAATACGGCTGCACTTCCTACGTCCTCAAGTGGAATTTGCACATCAATTGGAACTCCATTAATATCTCCTTTCAAATCCATGATGTATGTTCCAGTTTTTGTTGGAATAACTGATGAAAAATAATATCCTATTTTTGGATCTGAATTTATATCAATTTTTTTAGAAACGCCACCAAATAATGCAGTAACTTCTAGGTTTTTGAATGCGTTTGTAACTCCTTTGTATTGACCTGAAGTATCACTAGGTTCAGTTATTTTAAAAACAAAATCATTTCTAATTCCAACAACTGGAGGTTCAAGTCCCCAACCTGCTTCAAGTTTGTAGGGTTCTACCTCAATTGTTGTATGAGCAAAAGACTGAGATACAAATCCAATAGAAAATAACAGTGCCATAAAACCTAAGATAATAACTTTCATGACTGTTATTTCATTGTCACATGTTATTATCTTTACGTGAATTGGTACAAACTTCGAATTAAATGAAAACTGTTTAAATTGTCAAATATGACCTGAAAAGTAAATGAGGAAATTTTTAATTATTTTATTGTTCATCTTATCAATATCTATTCCATATGCTGCAGCTCATCCGTTTATTGCAGAGACTAGTCCAAATTCAGCATCAAATGCACCAGTGGGTACTACAAAAATTATTGTTCATTTTTCTGAATCAGTTGAACTTGATTTTAGCTCTCTTAAGGTATTAGATAGTAATGGAGAACAAATAGATAACAAAGATTCTAAATATTATGATAGCAATGATTCTCTGATTGTTACTACACCTCCATTAGATAATGGGGTTTATACTGTAACTAGTAAAGTTCTATCAAAAGTTGACGGTCATCTTGTATCTGCCGCATTTATTTTTGCAGTGGGTGATGCAAAAATTGATGTTGGATCAAGTCATAATCAAAATGTTTCTGAACTAGTATTTTTGCCTGAAGCAGGAGCAAGATTTCCAGGTCTTGTAGGTCAAACCATTGTTTTAGGTGTTATAATTGCCTCAATGACAATCTGGGGAACTCAAAATAAACAATTAATCAGAAAGGAATTAGACAAACTAGAATCTTTCCATCATGGAAAATTCATGACAATTACAGGTATTGGACTAGTACTAATTTTTGTATCAAATATTTTGATGTTAGCAATGCAAACCATGAGATTAGAAATTTCAGTTTTTGAAGTAATTCAAACTAGTTTTGGAAATATGTGGCTGATCAGAATGATAATTACAGTTATTCTTCTTGGTTTATGGTTTTGGATGGATAGAAAGAAGAGTTTGTCTATGAAAAATAAAATTCCAATGCTTGCAGCTGCACTTGGATTAATTGGAACTTCAAGTTTGATTGGACATGGTGCAGCCAGTGGAGAGGTACCTGCAGTTATTCTAGATTATATTCATAATTTTGTGGCTGCAGTTTGGATTGGTGGCATAATTTATTTTGTATTTACGTTACTACCTACATTTTCACAATTAGAAGAAATAAAACGTGAGAAGATGACCCTTGTTTTAATTCCAAGATTCTCAATCATGTTTATCATTGCAGTAGGAATTGTGATAATCACCGGACCAACATT
>Ga0315283_10004006_pt1 | contig 12716 bp, 12 predicted proteins | sample YL17G09_0_MG_FD_204541 | JGI IMG/M metagenome (GOLD analysis project Ga0315283, IMG submission 204541) | Sediment microbial communities from Yellowstone Lake, YNP, Wyoming, USA - YL17G09_0 | ecosystem: Environmental > Aquatic > Freshwater > Lake > Sediment | place: USA: Wyoming | collected...
ACGGTACCGGCGCTGTTGTAGTTGATCCCCTTGGCCAGTGCGACCGCCGCAGTCGATATGCCCTTGGTAAGTTTGTCGGGCAGGCCGAACGGAAGCGCTTCCTCGACCACCTTCTGGTGTCGGCGCTGGGAAGAACAGTCGCGCTGGCCCAGGTGAACGACTCGGCCAAAATTGTCGCCCAGGATCTGCACCTCGACATGCCTGGCATTCTGAACATAGCGCTCCACGAACAGCGTCGGATCGCCAAAGGCCTGCTGCGCTTCGCTCGAGGCCATGTGGAAGGCGCTTTTCAGGCCTTTTGGCTCGTTGACGATACGCATGCCGCGGCCACCGCCGCCCGCGGACGCCTTGATCAGAACCGGAAAGCCGATCTCCTCGGCCTTGGCTTCTAACGCGCTCAAGTCGGCCAGACCGTCACTGCCCTCGTTGATCGGTACGCCGCACTCCTTGGCGAGCTTTCTGGCGCTGATCTTCCCGCCGAGCGCGCGCATGGTCTCGGACCGCGGACCGATGAAAACGATGCCGTTGTCCTCGCAAGCCTTCGGTAGCGCCGGGTTTTCCGCCAGGAATCCGTAGCCGGGGTGAATGGCGTCCGCAGCTGTTCCCTTGGCGGCGGCAATGATCATCGGAATGTTGAGGTAGCTTTGAGTGACTTGGGGGGGGCCGACGCAAACGACCTTGTCCGCGAGTCTGGCCGGCAGACTGTCCTGGTCGGCCTCCGAAACCGCCAGGATTGTCTCGAGATCACTCTCTTCACACGCCTTGATGATGCGGACGGCGATCTCCCCCCTGTTGGCGATCAACACTCGTTTTCTTTTCATGATCCCGCGCTCCTGGTAAAGGTCACAATGTCATTCTCGGCGAATCCGGATCGTGCAGAGTTCCTCATCGGGTAGCCCGCTGACTCCGTCAACGGTTCTCCCATGCTGATACCGCGATGTTCATTGTCTCGCCGCATCGCTCGCACCCTTGAACTCGGGAATGCAATCCTTCGAAAGTATTCGCCCGATCATGTGTCTCAATGTCTCGAATATGCGTACCTTCTTCTCATGCCCGCGGGAAGCGCAGAGCTGCCGAGAGAAGGTGTCGAACATTGAAATGAGAACCTGTGCGGCTTCGTGAGCATGAGGTACCTGGATGAGCCGTTCGTCGATGCCCTCCTGAAGTACGTCTTCCAGCAGCGGCGTGAACTTCTTCGCACCGATATCGGACACCTGCTTGTGCAGGGCAATGTTCCTGTCGTGGTACACCAGTGTCCAGATTGCCCGGTTGCGATAGAAATCGTCGTGGAAGATGCTGAGCATTTCCCGGATACGCCACAGCACGTCCTTGTCTCGCCGTTGATGGGCCGCGCGCAGCTTCTCCTGTGTGTCGCCGATCAGCCGGTCGCTGACGGCGATCAGAATGTCTTCCTTGGACCGGAAATGGTAGTAGTAGGTGCCCTTGGCGAGGTTCAGCGTGGCGATAATCTGGTTGACCGTCGTATTGTCATACCCTTGGGTCAGAAAGAGCTGTTGAGCGACCGTAACGAGGTCCTGTCGACGCTCATGCACAGCAGCTTTTGACAGTCTCGGCATGGTGTCGTGCTAGTCCTGATCGGTTCCGGCCAACTCAGCCATGCGACCGGCCTTCGGTTGCCGCCTTCAGTCCGGCGATGACCTGCGAGAATCCGAAGCGAAGCGTCTTCTGCACGCTACTCTCCTTGTCGCCCGCCACCTCGATGTCGGCGGAGTAATCCAGGCGACACCGGTCTGCTCCCAGCTCCGTAACCACGCCTTTGGCCGTATAGGAAACGAGACCAGGCATCTTCGAGCCCACGATGGAAAGCCGATAGGTCCTGGCATCGTCGTCGATGTCGTCCAGGCGCTCGCTCAACGGCGTTGGCACGCCGACGTAATAGATATGCCGGATCATGCCGACGCCCCGGCCCTCCTGCTCCACGCGGTCGATCTTGATGGGGCTGCCCCGTGGCCACCAGGCCGCGAGATTTCCGAAATCCCGGAGCAGGGCCCAGAGCCGGTCTGCTGGCGAGTGGAACTCTTCACTGACGATAAGTTGTGTCACTGTCAAACTCCATGGATTCAATTGCCGCCGCCCAACCTTCTGCGAAGCTCGGACTTCAGGACTTTCCCGGTTGCGGTACGCGGCAGCTCCTGCACCCGGAACCAACGTTGCGGAATCTTGTAGCGGGCGATACGCGCGGTAAGCCAGGCCTTCAGCTCTTCGGCCGATGGCGCGTCATCTCTCAGGACGCAAGCGACGACTTCGCCCCATTTGGGATCTGGCAATCCAATCACCGCGGCGTCAGGCGTGGCGGGATGCTCGCCAAGGGCAGCCTCGACTTCCCGGGGGTAGACGTTTTCACCACCGCTGATGATCATGTCATCCCGTCGGTCGACGACGTGCAGAAAATTGCGCTGGTCACGGTATCCAACGTCGCCCGTGTGGAACCACCCGTCGATCAGTGACTCGGCCGTCTTGTCAGGAAGCCCCCAATATCCCTTCATCAATCCCGGTCCGCGCAAGATGATCTCGCCCGCCGCTCCATTGGGCAGTTGCCTGCCCGCGTCATCGACAATGCGCAGCTCATACCCGGCGGCATCGCAGCCTGCGGAGGTGAGCGCATCGATGTCATCCGGGTCGTGGTCCTCGGCTTTCAGCATGCAGGCGCTGCCTGCTTCGGTCATGCCGTAGTGTTGCTGGAATCCGCATGAAAACTTGGCAAGGGCTCTTCTGAGAAGGGAGGGTTCTATGGAAGAGCCGCCGTAGGTGATGAGCCTGAGAGAAGCGGGATCGTACGCTTCGATGTTCGGCGCCTCCAGCAACATCGCAATGATGGTGGGTACCCCGTTGGTCGCCGTTACGGATTCCTTTTGCATCAGCTCCAGCGCTGCTGCGGGATCGAACGCGGGCAGCAAGATGCACTTGCTGCCGCGAAAGAAGTAGGCGCAGAAAAGGAAACTCGAAATGTGGAACAAGGGCAGGTTCTGCAGCAGCACCTCGTCCGGTCCGATCTGCATTTCCATGGCGTTGCCAATGACGCGTGCGGAGAATGCCATCCGGTCTATCGTGGCGCCTTTGGGGCGCCCCGTGGTGCCACTGGTATAGAGAATGAGTGCATTCAGATCGCCGTCTGTGGGATCCGCCTCGGGCTCCGGTACGGCTGAGTCGAGCAATTCCGCATAGGAGCCGACCACGCCGTTCTCGGCGGTCGACACGAGTCGGTGCACGCCGCACCGGTGGCCAATACGTCGAACGGCTTCGGCATGCTTCCTGCCACCGATGAGCAGGGCAGGGCTGCAGTCCCTGATGATGTATTCGAGCTCCGGGTCGGTCAGCCGCGAGTTGAGTGGCACCAGCGTGAAGCCGGAGCGCAGGCAGGCTGACTGGAGTTCGATGTATTGCGACTCGTTTTCCGCCAGGTACGCGACCCGGTCGCCGGGCGCGAGGCCCCGGGCCCTGAAGGCGACGCCAACGCGTCCGGCGCGATCATGAACCTCCGCAAACGTGAGTCGCTCCTGTCCACATATGACAGCGGTCGCTTCGGGCTTTCTCAACGCCGAACTGTGCACCAGGTCGATATATCGCTTGATGGGTCGAGGCATGAGCGGTTCCGCCGGGCGGGCGCTTACTTCAACAGCGAACGGGCGATCAGCCGGTTCTGGATCTGTGTCGTTCCGCCTCCGATGGACCAGACTCTCGCGTCCCGGAAGTACCGCTCCAGCGGGTACTCGGCCGTGTAGCCGGCTCCGCCGAAGATCTGTATGGCGTTGGACGTATGGCGGATTACTGATTCGGAAGCAAAGGCCTTGACCATGGAGGCCTTGACGACGTCGTATTTCCCGCCTTCCATCATCGTCAACAGGTCAACGACCATGCAGCGGGTGGCGTAGGTGTCCGTCGCCATGGCTGCGATCATTTCCTGGACGCCCTGGAAACTGGCAATGGGAACGCCGAACTGGACACGATCCTTCGCGTATTCGACGCATGCCTGCATCGCGGCCTCGGTTAAGGCGGCGCATGCCGCCGCAACGGTTACCCGCTCGAACGAAAAGAATTCGATGGTTTCGATCAGGCTCCGGTCGCGTGTGCCCAACAGGTTCTCCTTCGGAACCCTGCAATTGTCGAATGCCAACTCGACCGTGGGCGACGACCGGTTGCCCAGCTTCTTCATGGGCTTTCCGGCATGAAAGCCCGGCGTTCTCGTTTCGAGAATCAACGCGCTGATGCCCCTGGGTGTGGAATCGGGATCGGTGACGGCCAGCACGCAGATCACATCCGCCACGTTGCCATTGGTGATAAAGATCTTGTTACCGCTCAGAACAAAGTGGTCGTCGTGCTCGACGGCCCGGGTGCGGATTCCGGCCAGATTGGAGCCCGCATCGGGCTCCGTGAGCGCGATTGCACCGATGAATTCGCCACTTGAAAGCCCGGGAAGATATCGGTCCTTCTGGTTCCTGGTGCCGAACATGTCGATCCAGTGCTGGCAGAAGATATGGCCGAAAGCGGAGGTGTTCAGGCTGACGCAGCACCGTGACAGCTCTTCGCTGACAATTGCAGTCGCCCACAGGTCTCTTCCGCCACCCCCATATTCCTCCGGAACGACCGTGCTCAGGTAGCCCATCTTCATGAGATTCCGGAAGATCTCTTCGGGGAAGATGCCTCGGTCATCGAAATCGGCGACCAGCGGCGCGACCTCGTTGTCGAGGTATTTCCTCAGGCTCTGCCGTAGCAGAGCGTGCTCGTCTGTTCGTTCATAGTGCACGCTATTGCTCAGGATCTGTGCAGATTGCGATAGTCGCTGGAGTAATGAGCAAAGTTGTCCGGGTACACGATCCCCGGTCTTGCTGAGCAGGCAATGGGGACTGCCTGCATGAGGATCACCGCAGTCGCATAATAGCCGGCGGTCGTGGTGTCATCGCCCCGGCGCAAGAGGCCGTGCTCCACCGATGCCATGACATCCATCTGCATCGCGACCGACGCGGGCCTGCCCTCGACGATTACGCGGTAATGATCACCGCGGGCTTCCACCGGACAATAGTCGCCGACATAGAAGATCTCATCCAGGTAGAAGAACGGCTTTCCGCCGACGATCCCGGTCCAGGTGTGTTCCCAGCAGACGACGCACCCCTTCGGAATGGTGATGCCTGACGCACTCAGATAAAGGTCCTCGCGGGCAGGCGTGAAGCGCGACTGAACATCGATCCGTTCCAGGTCGTGCCCGAGCACATGAACGGCCTGGGCGACCGCGGGGTAGTAGAATGGCTTGCCGGCGCCTTCTTCGATCTTGTGGATGATGCTCTCGGCCCGTTCCACAGCCATCCCGATCGTGCATGCCTTCAGCATGGGGATGGAATCGACGTGGCTCAGATTGAAGTATTCCTGGGCACGGACGTAGTCGATTTCATTGCTGAACGAAGTGAGCAGCGGCGCCATACGCTCGGTCAACCAACCCGGGTTGATCCCCGTGCCGTACAGGCTGACGCCGCCCTTCCGGCAGGCGTCGTCCAGCATGCGAACGAAGGCGGCGCCACGCAGTTGCGGGAAGTGATAGTTGGGCGAAGCCACGACGTTCTTCCCGGATTCGAGCAGGCTCACCACTTCGCGGTTTCGCGGGCTGTCGTCCATCATGTTGGTGCCGCAGTGAATGACACAGTCGGCTTCCATGTCGAAGATGGCCTGCTGGTCGGTGGTCATTCTGACACCGACGGGCCCGATCCCCAGCATCTCGCCGACATCCATGCCGTTCTTGCGGTCGCTGTAGGCGAGTACGCCGACGAGTTCGAACTCGGGCCTCTTCAGCACTTCCTTGATGACGGCGGAACCCAGGTATCCTGGTGCCCAGACGATGACTTTATAGGGATCCTGGCGCACGGAACACCCCCTTACAAGCGTATTATGACTTGTGGTCAGAAAGAGCAGTCAGTATAGTCCTCGAATCCGTGGATGTTCAATGGCCCGGTGTTCCGGGCCCGCTGAATGAGCCTGCCGAGCATGATGAACCTACAGACATTGTTTGCACTCGAAGGCAAGACGGCCCTGGTGACGGGCGGATCCCGTGGCGTTGGCGCCATGATCGCGGAAGGCCTCGTGGCAGCAGGGTGCCGCACCTATATTTCCTCGCGTACCGCGGCCGACTGCGAACGCATGGCGGAACAACTCGGCGATTATCCGGCCGACTGTATTGCGCTACCCGCGGATATCTCCTCGATCGAGGGAATTGAGGCTCTGGTTGCCGCGCTTTCGCGGCAGGAGAATGCCGTCGACATCCTGGTGAACAATGCCGGCGTCGCCTGGGGCGAGCCCTTCGCGACGTTCCCCGAGAAGGGCTGGGACAGGGTCATGAATCTGAATGCCAAGTCGGTGTTCTTCCTGACCCAGAAGATGTTGCCGCTGTTGAAGCGCCGGGCTACGGCCGAAGACCCTTCCCGGGTGATCAACACGACATCGGTCCTGGGTTCCATGCCGAATCCGATGCTGGCCTACTCCTATTGCGCCAGTAAGGCCGCCCTGGAACAGATGACGAGGAACCTTGCCTACGATTTGTCCAGGGACAACGTCACGGTCAATGGCATCAGCCCGGGATTCTTCCCCAGCAAGATGACGACCCATATCATGGAAGACGAAGTCGCCAACCGGGCGATGCTGGAAAGGGCACGCTTTCCACGCCACGGAAAAGCCGAGGAACTCGCGGGATTGGCCATTTACCTTTGTTCCCGGAGCGGCGCGTTCGTGACGGGCGCCATCATTCCGATAGACGGCGGGCTGCTCCTGTCCTGTTGAGAAAAGGTTTGGCTGACATGGGCTTCGTACCCGACCTGCTGTCCTATGCCTGCACTCGTGCGCCGAATCATCCCGCGGTAGTCGCCGGGGAACGAAGCCTGACGTTTGCGGAGCTGGATGCCCGGGCCAGGCGCCTGGTTCGGTTATTCCGCGACTTGTCCCTGGAAGCTGGCGATGTCGTCGCCTTGCTGGCGAAGAACGAAGCTGAGTATTTTGAGCTCCATATCGCGGCCATACGCGCCGGGCTCGTCCTGCTGCCGTTGAATTGCCGGCTGGCCCTGCCCGAGCTGCAGTACATCGTCAACGACTGCCGGCCCAGGTTGCTCATCTGCGGCGAGGAGTTTGCGGCAGTTTCGGCAGCGCTCCAGGCAGAGCACAAGTACAGCCTGGGAACCGGGTACGACAGGCTGCTCGCTTCGGCCGAACCCGCGGACGACCCCTGCTGGTGGATTTCCGCCGAAGCCCCGTGCGTAATCCTGTACACCAGCGGCACGACGGGCCGGCCGAAAGGCACGATCATCAGCAACCGCGCCCTGTTCGCCCGGATCGGCTGCAACCTGTTCGAATACCAGATGACCGCCGAGGACCGGTTTCTGATGTGCCTGCAGTTGTTTCACATAGGATCGATCAACTGCCTCAGCCACCTGTACGTGGGCTCCACCGTGGTTCTCGTCAAGGATTTCGAACCGGGCCGCGTGCTCCGACTGCTTTCCCGTCACCGGACAACCGTAGTGCTCATGGTGCCGACCATGATCAACGCCGTGATCAACCTGGAGCGGGTAGAGGCGGCTGATTTCGCGAGCCTGCGCCTGGTGGTCTATGGCGGTTCACCCATTCCGCCGGTGATCCTGTCCCGCGCCGTCGACCTGATGGGCTGTGGGTTTCTGCAGACCTATGGCATGACCGAAACCAACGCCATTACGTTCCTTCGTCCGCGGGATCACGATCCGGCCGGCAAGTCACACCTCCTGGCCAGCGCCGGAACGGTTGGGCTGGGAATGGAAGTGCGGATCGTGGATGGCGAGGACCGGGATGTCGCGAGGGGGAAAGCCGGCGAAATCGTCTGCCGCGGACCCTGTCTAATGGATCGATACCTGAACCTGCCCGACGCTACGGCGGACGCGCTTCGCGGCGGATGGATGCACACCGGAGACGTGGGGTACTGCGATGAGGAAGGGTACCTCTTCGTCACGGACCGAAAGCACGACATGATCGTCAGTGGCGGGGAAAACATCTATCCGCGGGAAATCGAGGATGTGCTGTTCGAGCATCCCGATATCCTGGAAGCAGCCGTCGTCGGCGTTCCGGACGACAGGTGGGGAGAGCGCGTTCATGCGGTCCTGGTCCTCAGGCAGGGGAGTGTGCTCGATCGCGACGGCGTGACGGCTTTTGCGCGAGCCCGTCTGGCCGGCTACAAGGTGCCGAAGACACTGGAAGTGGTCCCCGTGCTGCCCAGAAACGCAACGGGCAAGGTGGCGAAGAACGAGCTGCGCAAGTCGCAGGCCGGAAGGCAGCCGCTGCTGGCGCAACGGCCGGATACCGAATGTGGAAACGCCAAATGGCCTGAAGCGGGGGAGGAGAAATCATGATCAAGATGATAAGTCTATTGAAGCGGCACCCGGACCTGTCGATGGAGGAATTCATCGAACACTATGAAACGGTGCATCGGAAAATCGGCGAAAAGTGGCTGGCGAAATTCGCCGTCAAGTACGTGCGCAGATACCTGCGCGACGTCCCCGAGTCCGTCTACCCGGGAAAGATGGTCCGGAATTACGACGTGGTGATGGAGATCTGGTTCCCTGACAGGAAGGTCCTTGAAGACTGTTTTGCCGTGCTGGTCACGGAAGAGGCCCAGGCCGAAATCAGGCCGGACGAAGACAGGCTGTTCGACCGCGAGAACATGCACGTCTTCATTGCCGAAGAGCATGAATCGGACCTGAGTCCGTAGACGATGGGACCTGGGATGCCCAAGGGTCCCGGCTGGCCCCGGGCAGAAAACGAAACCCCGCCGAGACAGTCCGTGTCAAAACGGACGACGAGGCAAGGGTAACAAGGACGCCCCGCCCTGCGGGGCGTCCTCTTTTCTGGGGTACAGAGGGCCGGGGCGAGGCCGGTCTCAGGCTCTGGCCAGGCTCTCGAGCAGAGCGGCGCTCCCGAGAACCGTCATCGCCCGCTTCAGGTTCCACACCAGCGTCGCCAGACTCATCTCGGTGCCCGCACCCCATCGGCCGCGCAGCAGGAACCGCGGCTTCTCGAAGATCCGGTACTTCAGACTGGCGAAGGGGTGCTCGACGACGCATCGGCGCAACCGCATCAGCTCCGGCGTGGCGCGCGCCTGCATGCGTTGCAGCGCCGCCTCGTGCAGGTGCCGCGTGACGAAGCGTCTCGGGCTGGTCGTACAACGCGCTTTCAGGACACAAGTGCCGCAGTCGCCGATTTCGGCCGCGTAGATGATCTGGTGCTTGTGGCGTAGCAGTTGCTTGCGCCGCAGCGTCCTGCCCGCCGGGCAGCGCACGGTATCGGTGACCTCGTCGTAGGTGAAGCGCCGTCGATCGAACAGCGACCCATCCCCCTGGTTGTTGACCGCCCGGTTGGCCGGCACGTGCGGCACGATACCCTGCGCTTCCAGCGCTTCGGCTTGTGCCCCGTTGGAGTAGCCGGCATCGGCCACGATTTTCAATGAGTCGATCCCGAGCGCCTCCCGCGCTGCTTGCGCCATCGGCTGCAGCGAGGTGTTGTCGGTGGCCTCGGCGGTCACCTCGTGGGTCACGATCAGCGCGTGCTCGGCATCCACGACCGTCTGCACGTTGTACGCCGGGCCGTGCCCCTTCATCTGCTTGGCGTCCGGCTCGCTCTCGACCCACTGCGTGGCACCGAGCGTCTCGAGCCGGCTCAGGCCCTGCGCCGTCTGCACCTGCTGGCGTCGCAGCACCTCGAGCGCCTCGCGCACGGCACCGGCGTCGATGGCCAGTTCGCCTTCCTCGGCGTCCGCAGCATCCAGCCGCTCCAGATACTCCGCGACCCGCCGATCGAGCGCGGCCTGCTCGCGCAGCAGCTGCTCCCGGCTCAGCACCGCCTTGCGGCTCGCCACCGCCTCGAACTTCGAGCCATCGATTACCAGCCACTCGCCGCGGATCAGCCCCTGGCCGCGGCAGAACCGCACGAACGCCGCCGCCACGGCGCGCAGCGCCGCACCTTCGCGGCGGCGGAACTCGGCGATCGTCTTGTGATCGGGCGCCAGACGGTTGACCAACCACATCAACTCGACGTTGCGCTGACACTCGCGCTCCAGACGCCGCGAGGACCGCACCTGCTGCAGGTAACCGTACAGGTACAGTTTCAGCAGGTCGGCCGGGTCGTAGGCCGGGCGGCCCGTGGCCGCCGGAAGGGCCTTGCTGAACCCCAAGGCCATAAGGTCAAGCGACCCAACAAAGGCATCGATGACCCGGCAGACATGATCCTGCGACACCAACTCATCGAGCGATACCGGGAACAGCGCTCCCTGGTCCCGACTGTCACCGCGCACAAAGCCCATATGAAAATGCCCGCAACTTGCGTTGCGGGCATTTTCCTCATCAGGCCCCTAAACTGCGACTGTTTTTACACAGTCTGTCGGGGCGGGGCTATGCGGAACGGGGGCGACTGCCGGATCAGCCCTTCGGCTTGTCCTTGGCGGCCAGCGCGTTGATCACTTCGAAGAGCTTGTCTTCGGAGCCCGCCATGCCGACGTCGGTCGAGTACTTGCCGTTGACGATGACGGTCGGCGTGCCCGTGATCTTGTAGCGACGGTTGAGGTCGTCGGCCCGGCGGACCTTCGACTCGACCGCGAACGAGGAGAACGCCCGCTGGAAATCCGCTTGCGACACGCCGCGCGAGACGAAGAACGCCTCGATCGATTGCGGCGTGTCGAGGCGATTACCCTTGACGTTGATCTCGCGGAAGATGTCGGTGTGCAGCTGCGGCAGCTTGCCCAGCAGTTCGGCCGTGTAGAACACGCGGGCGTGCGTCTTCAGCACCTCGTTCCAGGTGGCCGGCATGCGCACCAGTTCGACGTACGGCGCCTTGCCCTTGCTCGCCCAGTTGTCGAGTTTGGTCTCGAGCAGGTAGCAGTGGCCGCACGCATACCAGAACACCTCGACCACCTCGACCTTGCCCGGCGCCACGCTCGTGGGCTGCGCGGGCTCGAGCAACTTGTAGTTGACGCCCTCGGTCAGGGTCGCCGCGGCCTGGGAGGCGCCGGCGGCAACCAGCAACAGGCCGGCGACGGCCAGCCGACCAGCACGAATCACGCTGTGGATGTTGTTCATGGAATTTTGAGACCGCTGCGAAAGGCCGAGGTTCAACGCAGGCCCTGGACGTAGGACGCGACCGCATCGATCTCGTCCTCGGAGAGCTGCGCGGCGATGTTGCGCATCATCAGGTTCGGGTCCGTGGTCCGGGCGCCGCTCTTGAAGTTGCGCAGCTGGATCGCGGCGTAGGTCGCGTGCTGCCCGCCGATGCGTGGGTAGACCGCCGCCGGGATGCCGGAACCGGTCGGGCCGTGGCAGCCGGCACAGGCCGGGACCTTGCCCGAGACACTGCCGGCGCGATAGACCCGCTCGCCGAGCTTCAGCTTGGCCGGGTCGGTTTCGCCGGTCGGGCGCAGGGTCTGCGAGGAGAAGTACGCCGCGACGTCTTCGATGTCCTGGTCCTGGAGGATCGCCGCCATCGGCGACATCAGCACGTTCTGGCGCTGGCCGGCACGGAAGTGCCTGACCTGCTTGATGATATAAGAGGCATGCTGGCCGGCCAGGTTCGGCCACTCGGGGTTGACGCTGTTGCCGTCCATCCCATGGCAGGCCGAACAGGTGGCCGCCTTGGTTTGACCCGCTTCCTTTGACCCTGCGGCGAGGGCCGAGCCACCCCAGCCGAGGGCAACCACCAGCGAGAGGGTGGCGACGAACTTCACGGTCATGTAACCCACTCCGAAAGACAACAGGCGTTCTCGGCCGGACGGTTACTGAGTCGCAGGGACCGGCCGGACGGGCCGCAAATTGTACACTAAGCTATTCCGGCAAATGACCGGCCCAGAGCGTGCTCACCAGACATGTCTGCCTACCCTTCCGTCCAGTTCCTTACCAGCGCCAATGCAGTCCAGCAGCTACCGGTCGACACCGGGGTCGAGGTGGCCGTGGCCGGCCGCTCGAACGCCGGCAAGTCGAGCGCGATCAATGCCATCACCCAGCGCAAGGGACTGGCGCGGACCAGCAAGACGCCGGGCGCCACCCGCCTGATCAATTTCTTCGAGCTCGAGTCGGGCCGGCGGCTCGTCGACCTCCCCGGCTACGGCTTTGCAGCAGTCTCGGGCAGCATGCGCCAGCACTGGGGAGAACTGCTCGAAGCGTATTTTGCGAAACGCCAGTCCCTGCGGGGTACGGTGGTGGTGATGGATGTCCGCCACCCGCTGACGGCCCACGACCAGGACATGCTGGCCCTGGCGCTGAAGCGCAAGGTGCCGGTCCACGTGCTGCTCACCAAGGCCGACAAATTGAGTCGCAACGCGGGCCGGCAAGCGCTCGCCGGCGTGCGCCGGGACGTGGCCGCGGCGGGCATCGTCACCGCGCAACTGTTCTCGGCCCATTCGGGGGACGGGGTACCGGCCGCACGCGGCGCGATCGAGCGGCTGCTCGACGGAAAACCGGTAGAAAAAGAAACCCCGGTTGGACCAGCGGATCCAACCGGGGCAAGTTGACCCGGCGTTGGGGGATGACCGGGCGGGCGTCGAACCCAGGGAGATAGGCCGACACCAAGCGTCATTGACGCTCACTGGGATTTGAGCAGGCCGATTGGCTAAAGTTCCGCGAATATCGCGTTCCCTTCAGCCGCCGCGGACCGTTGCCGTCGGGGCCGCGGTGGCCGAAGGGAAAACTAACAGTCGCTCAAACGGGCAGTCA
>Ga0315283_10004007_pt1 | contig 12714 bp, 11 predicted proteins | sample YL17G09_0_MG_FD_204541 | JGI IMG/M metagenome (GOLD analysis project Ga0315283, IMG submission 204541) | Sediment microbial communities from Yellowstone Lake, YNP, Wyoming, USA - YL17G09_0 | ecosystem: Environmental > Aquatic > Freshwater > Lake > Sediment | place: USA: Wyoming | collected...
GAGATGCGAGATCGTCATGGCACCGGCTTTGCGCGAGTCGTAGACGAAGTAGCCTTGCACCCAGCGGTCCGTGCCTTCGCCGATGATCTTGATCGAGTTCTTGTTGGCGCCGACTGTTCCGTCGGAGCCGAGTCCGAAGAACACCGCGCGGAGCACCTCAGAGGGTTCAATGTCGAATTCTGGATCCACGGGCAACGAGGTCCGGCTGACGTCGTCCGTGATCCCGACGGTGAAATGACGTGTAGGACGGGTCTTGGCCAGTTCATCGAAGACCGCCTTGACCATGGCCGGTGTGAATTCTTTCGAGGATAACCCATACCGCCCACCGATGATGGTCGGCTCTTCCGTAAAGCGGCTCAGTTCCTCGGCACGCCCCTCGTGCAAGGCGGCAACCACATCGAGATAGAGCGGCTCACCCACCGAGCCTGGCTCTTTCGTCCGGTCCAGCACGGCGAGGGCCCGGGTGCTCAGTGGAAGAGCGGCCAGGAACTGCTGAACGGCGAACGGACGATAGAGGCGGACCTTCAGCACGCCGACGCGCTCGCCACGCTCACGCAGCCACTCGACCGTCTCATGAACCGTGTCAGCGCCTGAACCCATCAGCACGATCACGCGATCGGCGTCAGGATGGCCGGCATAGTCGAATAGATGATACTGGCGGCCAGTGAGTGTGGCGAACTGGTCCATCACTCCTTGCACGCGGTCGGGACAGGCAGCGTAAAACGGGTGACAGGCTTCGCGTGCCTGGAAGAATGCATCCGGATTCTGGGCCGTGCCGCGCAGGACCGGCCGGTCCGGAGTCAAGGCTCGCTCCCGGTGTGCCTGGATGAAGTTCTCGTCGATCATGGTGCGGAGGTCTGCATCGGTGAGCTCCTCGATCTTGGCGATTTCATGCGACGTGCGGAAGCCGTCGAAGCAATGGATGAAGGGAATCCTGGTGGCCAGAGTCGCGGTCTGAGCAACACAGGCCAGATCATGCGCTTCCTGCACTGAGCCGGAGGTCAGCAGGGCGAACCCCGTCTGGCGGCAGGCCATCACATCTGAATGATCGCCGAAGATGGACAGGGCATGGGTGGCGACGGTGCGGGTAGCCACATGCATGCAGAAGGCGGTGAGTTCTCCGGCGATCTTGTACAGGTTGGGAATCATAAGCAGGAGGCCCTGCGAGGCTGTGAAGGTGGTGGTCAATGCGCCGGCCTGCAAGGCCCCATGAACCGCACCGGCAGCTCCGCCTTCGGACTGCATCTGGGCAATCTCGGGAACAGTTCCCCAGAGATTCGGCTTCTGTTGCATCGCCCACTCGTCGGCCAATTCACCCATCGTGGAGGCGGGCGTGATCGGATAAATGGCGATCACCTCGTTCGTCCGGTAGGCGACCGAGGCCACGGCTTCATTGCCGTCTATCGTGAGTACTCGTCGTGAGTTCATCGCAAAGGCTCCTCACTTATTGGATGACGTCGGAGCACGCATGGTGCGACCCATGCTCGTCTTCTGCACACCGAAGGCGTGCAGGAGCCGATGAGATACGTCTCTGATCTCACCTTCTCCGCTGATCTGAACAATGCGGGGATGCTGGTCGGCGTATCGGGCGTTGTAGTCGAGCACCCGTCGTGTCTGAAGCTGGTACAGCGCCAGCCGTCGGCGCACGACATCCTCCCGGTCATCATCGCATTGGATCAGCGGCTCGCCGGTCACATCGTCTCGGTCGTCGATCTTCGGCGGGTTGAAGATCAGATGATAAAGGCGTCCGGATGGGGGATGGATCCGGCGACCTGTCAGCCTCCTAAACACCTCCGCGTCCTCCAGTATGATCTCAATCACATAGTCCAGGAGAATGGCGGCTTGAGCTAAGGCCGCCGCCTGTCCGACGGTCCGCGGGAATCCGTCCAGAATGAATCCGGTCGCACATTCGGAGCGTCTCAGGCGGGCGATCAGCACATCGCTCACGATGTCATCCGGCACGAGCGCTCCCGTCGTCATTGCCTGTTGGATAGCGCCTGCCCCGGGCGAGTCCGTCTGCGCCAAGGCCGTGAGCACCTCGCTCGCCATGATCCGCGGGATACTGAGATGCTTCGCAAGGAGGCCGGCCTGCGTGCTCTTGCCGGAACCGGGCGGTCCCATGAGGAGAATATTCATCGCACTGTTCTTTCTGCAGCATTCCACCCCAGAGAAACCTGCTCGGAAGACTCCGGTTGCAAGGTCACGTGATCGATCCCATAGCGGTCATTCAGCAGGGCCCGGCTATCGGTCAGCGCCGTTTCCCAATGGCGCAGATCCGTGACCCTCACGTGAGCGGTGAGCATGATTTTGTCCGACGCGACACTCCAGATGTGCAGATCGTGCACCGACACCACCCCCGGCACAGCCGCCATGGCGCGGCCGATTTCCTCCAGGGACAGATGCAGCGGAACACCTTCCATGAGCCCGTGCAGAGCCTCGCGCAACAAGCGCAGGCTGGAGGTCACGATCAGCACGCCGGTGACCAAGGAGAGTAACGGGTCGATGGGGGTCCAGCCGGTGAAGGCGATCACCACGCCGGCGATGATCGCCGCCACCGAACCCAACAAATCGCCCGCAACGTGCAGCAGCGCGGCGCGGATGTTGAGAGTCCTCTCCCCTCGGCTCAACAGCCAGGCAACCAGGATGTTGAGCAGCAGCCCCAACGTGGCGGTCACCGAGACCGCTGCGCCCGCGACCGGCCGCGGGGTTTGCAGGCGCTGTACCGCCGAGACAGCGAGCCAGGCCACCAACACCAGGAGTCCCAGGCTGTTCACCAAGGCCGCCAAAAATTCCGCCCGCCCAAACCCGTAGGAATGCAGCCTTGAAGCAGGGCGTTGAGCGAACCAGACCGCCACCGCGGCAAGCGCCAACGCCCCGGCGTCGTTCACCATGTGCCCGGCGTCTGCCACCAACGCGAGCGACCCTGCCCACCATCCGACCACAACTTCGACCCCGGCATAGCCGAGCGTCAGGCCGGTCACGAACCAGAGCAACCGGGGTGAGGCGTGATGATCGCTTTCGTCAGACAGCGCCATATGCTCACGCCCTCGTTAAGACGCGATCCCGCTGAAGGGTCGCCAGCGTGCACGACCGCAGCCCTCACAATCGGCGCACAGGCATCCGGTTCGCCACCGATCAGCCAGCCGCGCGGCTTGCGTGCTTTTGCCTGAACCGGGCGGTCCTATGAGTGTAATGTTCATGGCTGTCCCATCGCTCGTGCGCCTTTCTGGCTCCAAGTCTTTCTTTGCCGAGAGCCGTCTTGACTCGTTGTGCTCAGAGGCCGTACGAGTCGACGAGGACATGTTCAAGAGGTACGCCCTTCTTGAGCAGGACCTCGACGACCGCGGCCACCGTATTCGAAGGTCCTGCGACATAGGCATCCCGTGACACGAGATCCAGTTCGCTCTCCGCGAGCGCCTGGTAAACCGTGCCCATGTGAAACTTCACACCAACCGGAGCGCGAAATCCGAGGGAATCATGTCGGGCCGTCAGAGTGGCCCGAAAGTGCGGGTCCGATGCGGCCCAGGCCATTAGATTTTCCAGATCGTAGAAATCGCCCGTATCCGTCACGCCCCAGAACAGGAGCATCTCCCGGTCCGGAGCCAGTGTTAGTTGTTGTTCGATCATGGCCTTGATCGGGGCGAACCCCGTTCCGCGGGCAACGAACAGGAGCGGTGTACTGAGCGGAGAACGGATGCGAAACGTGCCGAGTGGACCGCGAGCGGTCACTACGTCGCCCACCTTCATCTGCTCAAACGCCCAGGAGCTAAAGCGGCCTCCCTCCACCCGGCGGAGCTGTAGTTCGACGGAGCCACCTTCGTGAGGCGCGTTGCCGATGGAATAGGCGCGCGACATCCATGGACTCTCCGGCACCCGCAGCTCCAGATATTGGCCGGGAACGAACTGGCACATGCAGTCGGCTTCACCCCGAGGCCGCAAGGTGACTACTAAGTTGTTCTCACCAGCGCGGGTCAACTTGTCGACCACTAATTGAACCAATCGATCCGGGTGTGGAATTCGGTCCTGCCACGCGAGTTGCTCCCGTCGCGTAAGCAAATCATCCTCGATGGCGTGTCGCACGGTCGGCTGTTTCTCCATGTCCATCACGATGGACAACGGCGGGAAGCTGATGGCATGGGTAGGACAACTGTTGGCGCAGGTCGTGCACCCGACCATGCAGTTGAGCGGATCGGCGACGACCGGCTTCTTGCGGTCATAGTCGAACCGGTAGACCAGGCGCCCGCAGCCGGTCACGCAGGTGCCGCAGCCGATGCAGGCCTCGTCGTTGACGGTCGGACGCCAGTCGATGGATTCGCGGGGCACGCCATGCCACGGTTTGGTGAATTTCGGATCAGGCATCTGGTCACTCCTTCATACATAATAAAGGACGAGATTTGCACTCTCCGCACAATGACTCCATGCGCAGCCGGTGCCATGAAACCCATGACGCTCCATCCCTGTCCATCAGCGACCGCCTCCTCGTGCTGGAAGTGGTCATACCGCGAGGTGGTGGCGCACTTTGTGTTCATCCGTCAAGGCCTTCAGCATCATTGTCTTGGTCTTCCCGTTAAGCATGTTCGGACAGCGCCTATTGCGCGACCGTGGGGGACCGCCCGTCTCCCACGCCTTCCGTCACCTGCCTGTCTTGTGATTGACGCTGCTGGCGTATCCTGCCGTCTTCCATCTCGAAAATCGTATCGAACAGATCCAACGCACGATGGTCGTGCGTCACGACGATGACCCCTGCGCCCTGGTCGTGGGCGACCTGCGCGAAGAGTTCCATGACCTGCCGTCCCAGACGGCTGTCGAGGGAGGCGGTCGGCTCGTCGGCGAGAATCACGCCGGGACGGTTGGCCAGCGCCCTGGCGATCGAGACCCGCTGTTGCTCACCGCCCGACAGCATCGACGGCAGATTGTCACTCCGCTCGGCAATCCCGAGATAGTCCAGTAATTCCTTCGCCCGTTTTCGAGCGGCATGAGGAGTTTCTCCGTTGACCTCCAGGGCGATCTGCACATTCTCCAATGCAGTCAGAAAGGGAATCAGGTGCGATTTCTGGAAGACAAATCCGATGTGCCGACCGCGGAACGTTCTCAGATTCGTATGCGCCACTGGCCCGTCGAACACCAACTGTCCGCTGATCAAGACTTGCCCGGAGGTCGGGGGATTGATCAGGCCGACGGCGGTCAGAAAGGTGCTCTTGCCCGATCCGCTCGGACCGAGCAGGGCCACGAGTTCGCCTTGCCGGACCTGCATGCTGACATCCCGCATGGCGACCACCTCCGTGTGGCCGCTGCCATATAGCTTGGTCAGCCCGCGCGTCTCGATGACGACAGGGGCTTGCACGCTTGACCCTGTCACGACGACAGTACCTCATTCGGCGAGATTCGCATCGCCTTCCAGATTCCCAACGCGCTTGACGCGGCAGAAATGACGGCCACCACCAGCGCCAACTGGAGGAGATCGCCTTCGGTCAGGACCACTCGCCTCGGGAACCTCGGGAAGACCCAGAGTCCCACCAGATAGGCGACGCCGTACCCCAGGAGACCCAGTAGTAACGCCTGTTGCAGAATGAGTCCCAGAATGACCCGACTCGGCGCCCCGATGATTTTGAGAAGCGCAATGGAAAGGACCTTCTCCATGGTGAGCGTATAGAGGATCAGCGCCATGATGATGGCGCTGACGCCGGTCAACAAGATCCGGAACAGCCCGAGTTGCCTGCGGGGCTTGTCCACTGCCCGGAGCGCCAATTCACGCTGGTCGTCCTGCGTGTACACCGACACATCGCTCCAGCCGGTAATGATCGATACGACTTGCTGAACGTCGGCACCGGGAGACAGCGTCACGATCACCGCGCTCAAGGGAGGCGGCGCGATCTCGGGCAATTCCACGCTCGGGTTGGCCGCCTGCTCGACGACTGTGAGCGGCTGTTGCGCGCCGAAGTCGGTGCGCTCCCCACGGACCAGCCGGGATGCTCGCTCCAAGCGGACGGCCTCGCCCGGCGCATCAAACTGGATCGCCTGCGCATCCCTGGCGGTGAAGAATCCAATTCCCTCACCACCCGAGCTGGTCATGCCCGTGGTGATCCCCACCACCGTATAGGTATCCTTGCCCAGGGTGATGCGCTCACCCACGCGGAGGCCGAGCGACTGATCGGCGATCATCTCGAAGTGATTCTGGACGAGAGGCCGCCCAGCACTCAACGGCAGCCACGCTCCCTTGTCGCCGGGCCATCCGAGGCCAAGGACGGCCATGCGGAATGGTGTTCCGTCGTGCTGTCGCTGAATCGTATGGTAGACGAACTCCCTCGCCGATTCGACGCCGGGGACGGCCAAGGCCCGGTGGACCAGATTGGGCGGAACACGAGACAGTTCCGCAAACGGTCCCCTCGTGTCCCGCTGCACGATCCAGAGGTCTGCCCCGATCCGGTCTACCACCAGCAAGGCTTCGACGACAAATCCCTGGTACATTCCCGCCATCCCCATGACGATCATCAGCAGCATCCCGACGCCAATTGTCGTCATGGCGAAGCGGCCTAGGTCGTGCCGGATGTCTTTCGTCGCGAGGTTCATGGCGTGATCCTGTGACCATCATGCAGGGTGTTGCCGGAGGCGCCAGGCGTGACGGCCGTCTCTCCTGGTTCAAGGCCATCGGTGACCTCTATCATGTCCTTGCTGCGGAGTCCGATGTGAATGACCCGCCACTCGGCATGGCCGTCTCGGCTGATGAACAGGCCAGACCGGCCCTCTCGCCAGACCACATATTTGGCTGGCAGCAGGGTCGCGTCGTCCTTGTGCGCCGTTTGGATATACACCTCGGCCCGGTGGCCGACCGCCCAATTCGTCGGCAGTTGGAGCACCCGCACATCGACGAGAAACTCCCGGGTTTCCCGGTCGGCCTCTCGACCCAGTCGCGCGACCTTGCCGGGATAGGAGCGGTCGGATTCCGAGCGGAAGACGACGCGCGCCGGCTGTCCCTCGTTGACCTCGGCCATCTTCGTTTCGTCCACCCAGGCGCTGATCCACAGCTCTTCGGTCGAGATCAAGGTGAGGATGCTGCTGCCGGGGACCACCACATCGCCGGGATCACGCTGACGCCGCACAATCAGCCCGTCGAACGGCGCATGGACTTCGGTGTCGGCCAAGCCGGCCCGGCGATACTGCTTCGACTTCTCAGCCGCCAAGCGCTTCATCCGCCCCTCCGCGATGCCGGCGTCAGCACGGGACAGCCCCGCTTGCGCGATGGCCAGAGCCTCCGTCGCCTTGTCCATGTCCTCCTGGCTAACAGCATGCTTGGCCCAGGCGGTTTGGGCCCGCTGGTGGCTTTGCTTCGCCTGATTGAACACCGCCATCGCCGCATCCTTGTCCGTGTTCAGCCGAACGAGTGCCTCCTGCGTCACTTCCCGATCGGCTTGGGCAATGGCGACTTGCTGCGTCAGTTCTTCGCCGTCGAGACGCACGAGCAACTGGCCTGCGGTGACCCGATCACCCTGATCGACAAGCACGTCAGTAATTCGCCCGGAGATTTTGGAACTGACCGTGGTTTTGACGTGGGCCTCCAGGGTTCCCGTGCCCATGACCTCAGCCACGATGCTCCCTCGCTCGATCCGGTGTTCGACCACCTGCATCGGAGCCAGCTTGAGCCAATAGACCAGCCCTCCGAGCACGAGCACCAGCAGGGCGATCTGCACACCCCGCCGCCACCAGCGCCTGACGATGTTCCACCCGTCGCTCACCATTCAGTCTTCCACTCCTCTTCGGTTCTTGCTTTCAATTCTCCATGAACAACAATCATTCTGCACCACCGCCCAGCGCTTTAAAGAGCAGGATCATGTCCGTCAGACGTGCGCGTTCCGTCTGCACGAGTTGCGTTTCCGCAGCCAGAACGGTCCGTTGGGCGTCGAGGACGTCGAGCACGGTCACCAAACCTGTCCGATACCGTACGTCGGCAAGCTCCACGGTCGCTTCCGCAGCGTGGACTTGTTCCCGCTGCCGCTGGAGTTGCTCGGTGCGCTGCCGGATCGAGACCAGCAGGTCCGCCACTTCCCGAAACGCCAGCAGGATCGTTTGTTGATAATGCTCCAACAATTGTTCGTAACGGGATTCCGCCACATTGAGCCGCGCGACGTTGGTCCCGCCGTAGAAAATCGGGAGGGTGATGGATGGGCCGATGCTGTAGGTCCGGCTTCCCCCTGTGAGCCAATTGGCCAACTCAGTACTTTGGAGACCGCCCTGCCCGGTGATCGAGATGGCCGGGAAGAAATAGGCGCGGGCTTCGCCGATGCGCGCATTGGCGGCGACCAGCTGGTGCTCTGCCTGAAGGATGTCGGGCCGCCGTTCGAGGAGGTGCGACGGAAGCCCGACCGGGATCTCCGGCTGAGCCACCACCATCCGCAGCGGTTTTGCCGGGAGGTCCAGCGTGCCAGGCTGAGACCCGACGAGCACTTCCAACCGATGAAGCTCGATGGTCCGGAGGCGCTGGTATTCAGGCACCTGCGCGGCACTTTCCGCAACCAGGCCCTCAGCCCGTTTCACGTCCAAGTCCGATGCGAGTCCCACCGCGGCACGGGTCTTCACGAAGTCGAACGAGTCCTGCCTGACTCGGAGATTGCGGTCGGCGATGCTGAGCTGTTCATCGAGCTCGCGCACGCGGAAGTACGCGTCGCCGACATCCCCCACAAGCGAGAGCGCCACCGCACGGGCATCGTATGCGATGGCCTCGGAGTCGGCCGAAGCCGCTTCCATGCCCCGCCTGATACGGCCCCACAAATCCAATTCCCATCGCAAGTCGGCGTACGTGTTCCAGAGGTCGAACCCCTGGCCAGGGTTGGCGAACGTTTGTGGCGCTCCGGCTGGGGCCACGCGGGCTTTGGCCAGACCGAGCCCCGCCACCGTGTTTTTCGAAATCTCGATCCGCGTGTAGGCGCCCTGCACATTGACTTGCGGATAGAGCCCGGCGCCGGCACTCATCACAATGGCGCGGCCCTCCAACACACGAAGCGCCGCCTGGCGCACATCATGATTGTGCTCGAGCGCTCGTTCGATGAGCGCGGTCAATTCCTCGTTCTGAAAGGCCTGCCACCAGATGGCGTTCGGTAACTGTTGCGTCGTGATCGGGACACCGGCTTTCGGATCTCGGCCGCTGAGTTGATCCCAGTCTGGGGGAATCTCAACCGTTGGTCGATGGTAGTTCGCTCCCTGGAGACAACCGGCCAACGCGGCCGCCGTCAGAAGCCAGCACATCCCGTGAAAGAAAAGACCGAGCAGGTTATTTGCCGGGATCATGACGTTGGCTCCTGCTTCAGTCCCTGGCTCATACAATGATGACCCCTGAGTATGCCACTCCGCCCCACAGTGTCAGACCCATCGCACCGCGGGCAGGGGACCGCTGTCGCGTTGGATGGTCCATGCCTGTCGCTCTGTCGGTTCCTCGTTGCCATTTGGTCTGACGCGCCTGCGCAGTCCTATGAGGCGTGAGAAGTCACTCCAATCCCTCTGCTCTCAGCCCCTGCCGGCATCTGACTCAAAACCTCCCGCTCTGCCTCCAACCAGTCCTCAAGCGCATGCCCCTCTTCGTTGCCACGTCGGAGATACATTTCATAGGCGCGCTTCGCGATCCTCATGTACAACTCATCCTGGCATGGGTGATCAGTTGGTGCGGATTGTTGTCCTACTGGGCGGGGAGTGGATTCCGTCGCCGGGGTTATGGCTTGTGACCCGCGCGTCCGTCGTGATGTGGTTCGCATCGTGTTCCTCCTTGTTGTCTTGTTAGGTTGTCGCAACGATGGGCCGGAACGGGGCGTCCAGACAGCCTCCGTACACGCCGTTTGACGGTCGATAGCGCTAACGCGCTTCCTGCGTGGTCATCAGCTCGAGCTGTTCCTGATAGGCCTGCTGGATACGCTGATAGATCACCGAGTGGTCGATCTGGAAGGAGGAGGCCGCCCGATCCGCCTCCTCCCTGTCGATGCCGGCCAGCAATGCGGCTTCCCGGATCTGCGTATGGAGCGACCGCAAACTCCCGACGGGCACCGCGCCTCCGGCTTGCTGAATTGCGCGAGATCGAGGTCCATCCCGTAGGGGCGCCGGTCGCTGCCTCGCGGCCAAGGCCCGGTCTCGCAATGAACGAGGCGCGTCGGTAACTGAATCTGTGATCAGCAGAGTGGACATTCCCCATATTCGTAGGTTTCGAGGCGTCGGAGTATGAGTTGGAGTAGTTCGGACTTCTTGAGTTCTCCGCATGAAAATCCCTCATTCACGTTTCGCTGGAGTAGAGGACCCAGGTGTAATGGCTCCGCCTGGCCATTGACGGTAGCCGTGTGGCTCTTGCCTGCGCAGAACTCAGCCAGCTCGCCGAGTCGCAACCCGCGAAGTGTTGGGATCCGTCGATAGACCAGCCCATGCCCAGACGCGCTCGCTCATCGAACGACGAGCACGGAACAGTTCGCGTGCTGCACCACCCGCGTCGACACGCTCCCGAGGAGAAACCTGGCAATGGCGCCCCGCCCTTGAGCCCCCATCACGATCAACTCGGCATGCTGTTTGGCGGCCACCTTCATGATCTCTTGAGCAGGCTTCCCAGGCTGACAGACAGCCTCGGCCGTAAATCCCGCCTGGATCAGCTTCCGCACGCTCTGTTCGAGTAATTTCCGGACCTCCTTCAGCTCCTCGTAATTGCTGAACGGCATCACATGAATCACGCTCACATGAATCGGCACGCGCCCGCCCTTGCCGGTCGAACGATCCGGCTGAAACTTGGTCAGCACAAACTCAAACGCATTGGCCGATGCGTCCGATCCATCGGTCGCCAAGGCGATCCGCCGCAACGGTACCGCCTCGTTCTTGACGACGAGCACAGGGCACGTCGCATGATGGATGAGCTTCGTCGACACACTGCCGAGCATGAAGCGGTCGAGGGCGTCGAGGCCTTGACTGCCCACCACCAGGAACCCGTTCCGTTTCGATGCGCGTTTCAAGATCACCGGTGCGATCACCCCATGCTCCTTGCGGGCTGTGCCCTTGAGCTTCAGCGCCGCCAACTGCCGTGTGGCTTCCTTGAGAGTTCTGGCCGAGCGCGCCTCCATGCGCCCAATCTCTCGCGGCGCCAGAAACGACGCGCGGTGCGCGTCGATATCCAGCACATGCAGCGCCATTACCTTTACCGGCTCCACGAATGGCAGCGTGGCCACCCAGTTCAGCCCCCATCGCCCATACTTCGATCCATCCGTCGCCACAAGCACATTCATGGTGCGTCTCCTTTTGTTTGAATTCCCCTCACGTTCAAACCGACAGGCTGAAACCGGCTGTGAAAGGCCTCCGGCGAATCATGTACTGACGGGCAATCTGGTACGACTGCGCGGTGATATCCACCATCCGCTTCGTGCCTTCATCACGACCTGGCAGTAGCGGTGATGTGCCAAAACATGCGCACTAGCCAGGCTCTCTTTCTCATCAAAGAATAATCGGACCCCCACCGGAGAGCCGACCAACTCCAAAATGACCTCATGCGGCTTCCCAATGCTCGGACTCGCTCGGGAGTGAGCGGTTCCTGTTCTGTCGTCATGACTTTTTCCATAAGACGAGGACCCGAATGACACGGCTGCCAAGCAGATCATCCTCTGCCGTCTTGAGCATGGACCATACGCCAAAAGCTGAGAGAGAATTCCGGAGGCAATCAACTCCTCCTACCCACGTAGTACAGATTTTGTGCCAAGGGGCGAGAAGGCGGACTAGGTGAGGAATCTTCAGCGAAGGAGTTGAAAAGAAACAGAAATCAGAAGCCAGGTGCCTACCGCTGCATCTCGTGAAGCGAGGAGGAATGACCCACTCCCATGAGCCCTACTGTTGCGAGATGCTACAGCGACATGACGGGCACCGGTGACACGGAACAGCTCATCGCATGAATGGCCTGAATTTGTAGAGGAATGGTTCTTGCCCTATTATCCGCCGCTATGAATCTGTTGTGGGTATTGGGAGTGAGCGTGCTGGCGAGCGTGGGGGCGGTCAGCGCTGCCGCGCTATTTCTGTTGCTCCCCGAGCGGGTGCGCCGGTCGCTCTTGCCGATGTTGATCAGTTTTGCGACCGGCACCTTGTTAGCCTCTGCGCTCCTGGAGCTGCTGCCACACGCGATTGCAGAGGCTGGAACCGAGGCAAGCCTGCAAGCCCTACTCGGCGGGCTCGTCTTGTTCTATCTGTTGGAGCGCCTGCTCCGGTGGCGGCATTGCCACGAGCTGGGACATTGCGACGTGCATCAATCGGCTGGTGTCCTGATCTTGATCGGGGATGGGCTGCACAACTTCGTGGACGGCATCACGATCGCCGCAGGATTTCTCGTCTCTGTTCCGGTTGGCATCGCCACGGGCCTGGCGATCGTGTCCCATGAGATTCCTCAAGAGGTGGGTGACTTCGGCATTCTCTTGGAGAGCGGCTTTACCAGGAAACGGGCCCTGCTCTTGAATTTACTGTCGAGTACTACCGTGTTCCCAGGGGCTCTTGCGGGTCTGCTTGCCCTGGACTCGTTTGCGGTCGCGACGCCCTATGTGCTGGCCATGTCTGCGGCAGGGTTTCTCTATATCGGACTCGCCGATCTGGTGCCGGGCCTGCACGGGCGACTGGGGCCCGCGATCGGCTTGACGCAGTTTCTTATCATGCTGCTCGGGATTATCACCATCCTCGTGCTTCAGGGGCATCATGGATAAATCTCTCGGTGTCTCATTC
>Ga0315283_10004008_pt1 | contig 12714 bp, 13 predicted proteins | sample YL17G09_0_MG_FD_204541 | JGI IMG/M metagenome (GOLD analysis project Ga0315283, IMG submission 204541) | Sediment microbial communities from Yellowstone Lake, YNP, Wyoming, USA - YL17G09_0 | ecosystem: Environmental > Aquatic > Freshwater > Lake > Sediment | place: USA: Wyoming | collected...
CTGGCGGCCACCTTCCGCGCTACCAGCGACCCCGAGCTCAAGAAGGCGGTCATCGATACCCTGGAGCACATCGGCAGTCCGGCCTCGCTCAACGCGCTCGGCAACTGTTTTGGAGACAACGACTGCGATATCCAGCTCTACGCGCTGGAAGCGGCGGACCGGCTACTCGGCGTGGCCTAGCAGTTCGCGCCGCAACTGCCGGGACCGGTAGAGGATCTCATCCTCGTCGAGCCCTGCCCGCCAGGCGACGAAAGGAGAGCGCCTCTCGAGGTCGAGGGGTTGCTGCAGGATGTCCTCTCCGGTCAGGGTCACGGCGCCTCCGCCTGCTTCCCGGAGAATCAAGACTCCCGCCGCGAGATCGACCGATCGGGAGCCCACGGCCGCGACCAGCATGTCGGCGATACCCAACGCGACGTAGCAGAGCGATAGTGCCAACGAACCTATCTGGCGGATCCGCATGTCCCGGGTGCAGCCCACGGCGCCCATGGCGCTGAGCTCGTGGTAGCGGAAATGATGGCGGTCGGGCCGTCCTGCCTCGAACAGGACGATCTCCACGAGGTCGGTCTCATAGCGGCAACCGCCGAAGGAACTGCCGCCAATCGCAGCGCCCTCCGCCCCGCCCGCGGCCCCGCCGGGACCCGGCGATAACAGCCCCTCCCCCCTCACGGCACTGAACACCCGGGGCCTCGTATAGTCCTCGACGTACGCTATCCGTACGTCTCCAAGCGTAGCGCCGTCGGCAACGGCGATCGATGCCGCGAAAGGCTCCAGGCCCCGCTTGGCGTTGAGGCTCCCGTCCAGGGGGTCGACCACCACCCGCCAGGGGGCATCCTCCGGGCCGCTCACCCCCGCTTCTTCCGAGACGAGCGAGTAGGCGAAAGGGGCTTTTTCCCGCAGTTGCTGCAGGATCGCAGCCTCGCAGGCACGATCCAGCTCCAGGGTGCGGTCGCCGCCCGCGCCCCGGCCCAGCTCGACCCGGCCAGTCGCCATGCCGAACAGCCCCTGCGCTGCCGTCTTGCCTGCCGCGGCCATCCTCGCCGCGCACTCGAGCCATATCCGTTCTTCGCCCGTCATGTCGGCACACGATACCACTCGCTTTCTGGGACCGCGCTACCATGGCTTTCATGGGATGCTTCCGAAAAAGGATCTTGCAACTGGGAGCCGCGGCGGCAGCCGTGGGCACGGCTGCCGCCACATACATGGCATTCGAGGCCCAATGGCCCCGCTGCCGGCAGGCCGACCTGGCCGTTCCCGGGCTTCCCGTCCCGTGGTCGGGAGTCACCGTTCTCCATCTCTCGGACGTGCACGCCGGGCTCTTCGCCACGAACGAACTGAGCCTCGAGAAGGTCATCGACTGGGCCCTACCTGTCGAGCCCGACCTGGTGTTCCTCACCGGAGACATGCTCGGGGATCCACGGCACAGCGCCCGCTGCCTGGGGCTGCTCGCCCGGCTTCGTCCCCCGCTGGGGATGTTCGCGGTCACCGGCAACCACGAGTACGGACTGGGGAAAGGGCCGCTCGCCAGAGCCCGCGACGTCCGGGATCTCTGGAGCAAGGCGGGAGCCGTGTTGCTCTCCGACTGCTGTGTGGGTCTCCCGCCCCGCCGCGGCGTGCGCCTGGTCCTTTGCGGCGCCGACTACCTCACTGCCGGCTTCGGCCTTCTTGAAGGCGCTGTGGCACCGGCCACCGCGCCGGACTTCCCGATCCTTCTCGTCCACCTACCGCCGCCGCGCGACTCCCCGCTCGCGGCGCTGTTCCCCCTGGCCTTCGCCGGCCATACCCACGGCGGCCAAGTGCGGCTCCCAGGGCCTTCCGGCCTGACACCCCTGGTATACCAGGAGGGCGAGTATCTCGCGGGGGTACACCGATGGGGCGAGGGACGGTTGGTGGTCTCGAGGGGCGTGGGAACAAGCTTCCTGCCCTTCCGTCTGCTGACCCGGCCGGAGGCGACACTCTGGCGATTGGTATAAACTCTGGTCAGAGGCAATCGACGGAGATCCGACCGACGCAGATCACCTGAACAGGGGGCGTCATGGCTCAACCGCAAGATGAACGGCCGTCTGGTGACTTGCCGATGGCGCCGAGCGAATTCGAGGACGAAGAGAGACCGTCCCTCTCCCATGATGTAGTGGCTACCTACGTTGCCGACGCCGTCCGTTCGGTCGACGGCGTGGTCGATCTGCATTCCTCGCCCTGGAAAGGACTCTCTTCCCGGGTGCGCGAGATGCGTGCCGGTGGCATCGTGGTGCGGGACGGCGGCCCCGGCGTCGTCGACCTCGACATCCATGTGAGGGTGGCGTGGGGCGCCGGCATCCCCGAGCTTGCCCGGCAGGTGGAAGAAGCCGTACGGCAGCGGTGCGCGGCTCTCCTCAGCATCGAGCCCGGCACCGTCACGCTGTTCGTGGACGAGATAGCCGCGCCGGCGGAGGCCGGTTTCTGCAAGGAGGGCTAGAAGATGCCCGATTACCTGCCGCTCGGAGCTTTTCGGCAGGGACTTCTCCCTGGTGATTGTCGCTCGTGTGCCTGGTGGCAGACCGCCGGCAGGACGGCCCACCAAGGAGCGGCGGCCGCCGAGACACGTCGTGAGTGGGTGACGGAACTGGACCACGAGTGGGGTTGCGCCGGCCTGCTCGTGTACGAACCGGCCGGCCGGCGGGGTGCGGAAGGTTCTGAAGAGACGGTCGTTTCCGCCTCGATCCACTTCGCCCCGGCCTCCTCGCTCGCCCGGTTCCGGGAACTCCCCTTCCCACCCCTGCCCTCGTCCTCCGCCCTGTTGTTCTGCTTCCACGCTGAGGAAGACGCACCGCGCTTGCTGGCGAAGCGCCTCATCCGGAAGGCGCTCTACGAGTTGAGGAACCGCGGGGTGCAGGAGGTGTACGCCATCGCGCACTGGCCTGAGGCGTCCGGCGATCCCGGCGACTGCAGGTTCTTCTCGATCGAACTCCTCGCCGCCAACGGATTCGAGGAGGTCACCCACAATGGGCATCTCTGCCTGATGCGGGTGGACAACCGGGGTCTGGTCTCCTTGATCGGCCAGGTGGAGACGGCGGTCCGCCGCGTCTTTGCCAACGAGCCTGCCCCCAGTCCCGCGGCCTGGGTCCGGGGGGGAAACGGAGCCGAGCAAGGCATGCCATGAACCGGCGGCGGTCAAGGACCAGCGGGTGGGTACTCCTTGCCGCCATCGTGCTGCTCGTGGCGGGGATCGCCGTGTCCTGGGCCGGCGTTCCGGCGCACGCAGCCGCCCAGACCGGCGCCGCGCCCGCCTGGATGACGAAGGTCAGCGGCATCATCGACCCCGCCCTCGCCGGCTATCTCACCAAGACGATGAAGCGGGCGGCCGATGCCGGAGCAGCCGCGCTCGTCATCGAGATCGATACGCCCGGCGGCCTCGACACCGCCATGCGCCAGATCATCCAGGGCGAGCTCGACTCGCCCATACCGGTCGTCGTGTACGTGTACCCCGAGGGAGCCCGGGCGGCGTCGGCAGGCGTCTACATCCTCATGGGGTCGGACGTGGCTGCGATGGCCCCGCAAACCAACCTGGGAGCGGCCACGCCGGTAGCCCTGGGCGGCACCATGGACGACACCATGAAGGCGAAGGTCATCAACGATGCGGCCGCCTACATCACCGCTCTGGCCAAGAACCACGGCCGCAACGCCGCCTGGGCTGAGGAGGCCGTGCGCAGGTCGGTGTCGCTCCCGGCCGACCAGGCCCTCGCCCAGAGCGTCGTGGACTTCGTCGAACCCGATCTGCCTTCGCTGCTCACGGCGATGGACGGCTTCGTCACCCAGCCCAAAGGGCTGACTCTGCACACCGCCGGAGCGTCCGTCAAAGAGGTCGAGATGGGCTGGGGAGCCAAGTTCCTGCACGCCATCGCCAACCCGGACATCGCCTACATCCTCATCACACTCGGGATGCTCGGCATCATTTTCGAGATCGCTACGCCAGGCCTGGGAGTCGCCGGGATTGCGGGCGTCATCGCGCTGCTTCTGGGCTTTTACGGGCTGGCGGTGCTGCCCGTCAACTACGTCGGGATCGCTCTGATCGTGCTGGCCATGGTCCTCTTCGTAGCCGAGATCAAGGTCCAGAGCCACGGCATCCTGGGGATCGGCGGAGCTGTGGCGCTCGTCCTCGGGGGCCTGCTGCTTTTCAACTCTTCGGCTTCGTACCTCAAGGTCGGCTGGCCGGTGCTCGTCATCGTCGCGGCCCTCGTTCTGGCGTTCTTCTCGCTCGTCGTGGCGAAGGCGCGCGGCGCGATGCGGCGACCCCAGGCCACGGGGCTTGCGTCGCTGGTGGGCGCACGAGGCCTCATAATCTCGCCGCTCGATCCGCGGGGTCAGGTGCGGGTGCGGGGAGAGATCTGGAGGGCCCGGACAGAAGGAGAAGTCCTGCTTAGAAACGAACGAATAGAGGTAGTAAGAGTGGAAGGACTCACGCTGGTGGTGCGCCGGCCCGCGGGGCCCGACACCGATCCGCAGACAGAACTCACGCCAGAGCAGTAGGGAGAAGCCATGAGCGCATATGCAATCGCCGGCATAGTTATCGCGGTGATAATCGTGATCATTATCTTGGCTTCCGCGATCAAGGTGTTTCCCGAGTACCAGCGCGGCGTGATCTTCCGGCTCGGGCGCCTGATGGCCCCCAAGGGCCCGGGCCTGTTCTTGATCATTCCCATCGTCGACAAGGTGGTCCGTGTGGACCTCCGGACGATCACCTTCGACGTACCCGCCCAGGAGGTCATCACCAAAGACAACGTCCCGGCCAAGGTCAATGCCGTCGCCTACTTCCGGGTGGTCGACCCCTCCAAATCGGTCGTCGAGGTGCAGAACTTCATCTCGGCCACCTCTCAGATCGCACAGACGACCCTACGGAGCGTCCTCGGCCAGTCCGACCTCGACCACCTGCTCACCGAGCGCGATAAGTTGAACGCCCGGCTTCAGGAGATCATCGACGAGCAGACCGAGCCCTGGGGTGTCAAGGTGAGCATCGTGGAGATCAAGGACGTCGAGATCCCGGCGAGTATGCAACGGGCCATGGCGCGCCAGGCCGAAGCCGAACGGGAACGGCGTGCGAAGGTCATCGCCGCGGAGGGCGAGTACCAGGCGTCGGAGAAGCTGTCTCAGGCCGCCGAGGTGTTGTCCAAAAACCCGGCCGCGATCCAGTTGCGGTACCTGCAGACTCTGGCCGAGATAGCGACCGAGAAGAACTCGACCACCATCTTCCCCGTGCCCATCGACCTCATAGAGCCGTTCCTCAGGAAGGCGCAGTCCTCGCAGCAGCAGTGAGTGCGCCTACGCCCCTCGAGCCCTTGTCCCGGCTGCGTTTCACGACTCCTCCTTCAAGGGCTCGAGGGGCGTAGGCGAACATTACGGCCGCACGGAACCGCCTTCCTGACTCTCTTATGGGGGGGCGCCTGCGGCGCCTCTTTCTTTGGCGGGGCTCGCTTCGCATCGCCCGTTGCCTGTTAGGACAGGCCGAGCTGCAACTTGACGGCTCGCTCCACCCGCTCCAGATCGGAGGCAGACAGGCTGCCTGCCGGATTTGAGAGGCGGGTCTTGCTCACAGTTCTCAACTGGTCGGCCATTGCCTTTGCGGGTCGTCCGGCGAGAGTGACCACAGCCTCACCCGGGTAGACGCGCTCCGCCCTGGTAGTGAGCGGCACCACCTGCACGCGGTTGAGGTGGCGATTGGCCGCATCGTTACTGATGATGAGAGCCGGCCGCTCCTTGCAGATCTCACCCTCAGCTCCCTGGCCAAAGGTGACCCACCACACCTCACCCCGCTTCATCCGGCGCTCCTTCGAGTTCCAGGGCATCACCGGGGACCAGCTCTATCCAAGCCAGCGTCTCGGCCTCTCGGGCTGAATCTGCGGCCATCGCCCTGTATCCTTCGTCCAGGTCGCCCATGACGACATGCGGTCTGGCGAGAGCCTCAAGGAAACTACTGATATGTCGCGGTCCCACCACTTTGCGCAACCCTTCGTATACCTCTTCGTCGATGGTGATCGTCAGCTTCTTTCTCATGGTGCTATCCCTTATACGTGTAGTATACGTATAGAGTACCACCGGGCAACATCCTCCGACATGCCGTGCCTCTTCGGCCTAGGGTATCGAGACTGGAATAGGGGCGGCTCGTGCTTTCGTCGCAGCGTGGCAATCCGCACCGTTCTTCCGGAAGGGCGCGACCAGTGGGGCGAGGTGCCGGCGTCGCGCTCGTGTGCTATAAATACCGGGCTGCGCTTGGGGGTATAGCTCAGATGGGAGAGCGGCGCGTTCGCATCGCGCAGGCCAGGGGTTCGAGTCCCCTTACCTCCACCTAGATCCTTTACCGAACCCGCGGAGGTGGCGAGACAACGTGGCCGGCTCCCTTCTTGAGATCTCCGTCCAGACTCCGGAACGCGAAGTCCTCGTCGACATCAGCGAGCGCGTCCGGACCGCCGTCAACCAGGCCTACCCGGGGTTCAGCGGTGTCATCACCGTCTTCGTCCCCCACACGACGGCGGGGGTGACCATCAATGAGGGCGCGGACCCTTCCATGGTCCGCGACATCGTGGAGAGCCTGCGCCGGCTCGTCCCCCGCGACGCCGGATACCGGCACGGGGAAGGCAACTCCGACGCTCACATCAAGGCCTCGCTCATGGGCAGTTCGGTCCTGGTCCCTGTCGAGCAGGGAAGGCTCCGGCTCGGCACCTGGCAGAGCATCTACCTGGCGGAGTTCGACGGGCCTCGGAACCGGCGGGTGTGGATAGTCCCTGTTTCCGCTCGTGACGAAGGGAGCACAGCATGACCGCAGACCGGGACCGGGCGCCGGAGGGCGCCGAGGCCGTTGGCGACGAACAACTGGCCGGCTTGTGCGAGGGGATCCTTCGGGACTTCATCGCCGATCCGGCCAGGAACAACATGGGGCCGGGCAGGAGCGATCCTGCGTGGGAGGACTTCCTGCTAGGATTTGCGGCCGGGGACGACCCGCTGTTCGAAGACCTGAAGCTCCACGTGGGGCCGCAGCACTGGACCCCCTCCGAGGCCTTCGCGGCGGCGCGCAAGAGCGCGGCCGCGCCGGCCGGACCTGGCGAAGCACCCGGGGGAGCCGGCGCGCCGCCCGCCCGGCCCGGCGACCTCACCGTCATCAGCTGGGCGGTCTGCCAGACGGAAGCGACAAAGGCCGCCAATCGCCGCCAGACCCGCATGCCCTCCGAGCCCTGGGCCCGCTCCCGCATCTACGGGCAAGAGGGCAACGTGGCGCTGCATCGGGTGATGCTCGACGCGCTGCTCGACAAGGGTTACGAGGCGGTCGCGCCCTCACTGCTACCGGCCTGGGCCGAGGCCAATCCGCACACGAACGGCTGGGCATCCACCTGGTCCGAGCGCCACGTGGCCTACGTCAGCGGCCTGGGGACGTTCGGTCTGGCGGGCGGTCTCATCACCCGCAAAGGGCAGGCAATACGGCTCGGCTCTGTGGTAGTCAAGGCAGTCATCCCCACCACGCCTCGGCAGTATGACGGTCCCTTCGCCTACTGCCTGCACTTCAGTGGAGGCGAGTGCGCCGTCTGCGCCAACCGTTGCCCGACGGGGTCGATCAGCGCCGAGGGCCGAGATAAGGAGGCCTGCGCCCTCCATCTCAGGCCCCGCAGTGCGGAATACGTCAAGCGTGAGTACGGTTTCGACGGCTACGGGTGCGGGCTCTGCCAGACGGCGGTGCCCTGCGAATCCGGCATCCCCGAGGGGTTGGCACCGGTCGAGGGCTAGCTCGCGGGCTCCGCGCTCCTGTGGTGTCGGCCGGCGGCGAGCGGCCCGCCCGCGGCGCGGCCCCAGAACTGGAAGCTAGGCCTCGCCCTCCGGCGGTCTATCCTGCGGCGGTCTGTCCACCGTGGGCCTGTCCTCTGGCGACTGGTCATCGCCCCATAGGCCGATGCCGTCACTTTCATCAGTCGGGTCCGCGTCCTCAACGTCCTCGAGGTCCACGGGATCCTCGGGCCAGGGATAGGCGGCAGCCGTTTTGTCGTCGGCGTGGCCGGCCTCGACCTCCGCGCCCTCCAAGTCCTCCGCGCCCTCCAGGTCCTCAGCGCCCTCCCGGTCGCCGGTGCCTTCCCACTCGCCGGCGACTTCGGCCGCGACCCAGGTGCCGGTGGCCGCGTCATATCGCTGCTCGGGACGGTCGAGGTACTGATCGGTGAAGTCGTGCACGGGGATGACGGCCGAGCCCGCCCCGGCCAGCCGGCGGCGGCGGCGCCACAGGATGGTCCGCCACACCGAAAGAGCCAGCAGCAGGATCCAGGCTATGACTTCCAGGACCTGGCCGAGGGTGTTGGCCCCGGTCCGCCCGTAGGTGAGCGTCACGTGGGTCTGAGTGGGGATGACCATCATGAACGAGGGTGATGCCAGATAGGGGCCGTCCGCTCCCTCCACATGCCAGTTGGGGAAGTACGAGATCTTGACCCAAACCGGCTTGCCTATCCCCGCGCTGTCGACGTCGAAGGAGAACTTCTCGTTCTCCATGAGCTCACCGGTGACGTGACCCTCGGTCCGGATGGGTACCACCGGCGGCGTGGTGGCCTGGTCGGAGGTGATGGAAGCGTACTTCTGGAGAGCCGGGTCGCCGTTGTCCCACACGATGGGGGTGTCCAGGTCGTCGATGTTCTCGTACCAGTCGACCGCCATGTCCCGCCACTCGACCTGCGGAATGTTTATCCGCACCGGCTCGTTCTTCATGACCTCCGCGTAGCCGGTAGTGCCGGAGATGCGGAAGACGTTGTAGTCGCCGAAGGTGGCGAGGAGTTCCGCCCGCGGATCCGCCTTTGTGGCAGTGGTCACTTCTTCGGTACAGGTGAGGAAGTAGGGGATGTTCATCAGCTGGAGATGGGTGATGCCGTTCGGGACGTTGAGGGTCGGATACTTGACCCCGATGATCGCATTACTGGCTTCCTTGGACAGCTCCGCCTGGTTGATGAAGTGGAAGGGCGCTGTGAAGGAGGCCTCCATGAGGGTCCCCTCCATGGTCGGCAGGCCGGTCCAGTAGGGGATGATCTCGAAGGCGCGCGGCGTGCCGAACTCGTCGATCTTCTGGTTGTGCTCCACCATCACCCGGCCGGGCGGGTCGAGCGTGGCGATGAAGTTGTTGATCTGCTGATACTGGGGCCACTTCGGCTTGCCCTCGTACCCGGAGTAGTTCCATTTGATCCAGCCGGCCGCCGTGCCGCTGCTCGCGATGACTGCCGCGCCGATGACCACGGCCAACAGGGGGACGTAGATCCGCCTGGTGGTTATCCCTCTCCAACTGAAGAGGTCGTGCACCATCACCGTGAACGGCCTGATAAGCCAGACGGCGCCGTAGGCGGCCCACATGTGGAGCGAGAAGTACCAGAAAGGCACGAGCCGAGCATTCCACAGCCGTCCGTTCGGGAGGAGCTTGTAGACCAGGACGGTCATGAGGCTCATCCAGAGCAGGGGCAGCAACTTCCTCTCCCGCTTGGCGACGGCGAAGGCGGCACCGATGACGGCCAGCGCCCCCACGGGATACAGCGCGGGGGGAAGGAGATCCTTCCACCCCAGCTGGTCCCACGCCATGTGCGCCGTCCACTCCAGGTTGGCGGCAAAGGGCAGCGACCAGAAGGCGGTAAGCGCGAACGCGACCAGCGCGACGGCGGCAAGGTATCCGAGCGACCGCCAGCGTGGGTTGACCAGCAGCAGCCCCGGCGAGATGAAGACCAGGGCGATCGTGGGCACGATGTGCGAGAGCACCAGCGCCATCAAGATGAGGCAGTTGAGCACGAAGAGCATATTGAAGTGCGGCTTCTCCATTCCCCGGTACATCGTCCCCAGGAACAAGAAGACCAGGGCGAAGCTCAGCATGAAGCCAAACTCACCGGCCAGGGTGCTCTTGACGTTGCCGCCGTATATGGAGTAGCTCTCCATGAAGAGCATGGCGACCGCGAAGACCGCGGCCAGTGTCGGGAAAGGCCTCCGGACCCGCCACAGGCGCCCCATGGCATACGCAGCCGCCGGCAGCGCGAAGACCCCCAGAACCGTGACGAGCTTGAACGCGACCTGGTACGGCAGGATCCAGTTGAGGATGGCGATCAGGAGGAAGGGGAACGGGAAATAGAACGTGAGCATGGGCATGCCGGCATACCAGCCCGGCGCCCAGCCGGTCAGTCTGAAGTGGGGCAGGAGTTCCTGGATGAGGTACTGGGCGGGATAGTGATGGGCCCCTGTGTCGCCACCAGCGGTCGTGGTCAGGCTGAACAGCAGGTTCGGCTTGTAGAAGATGAGAAGAACCGTGTAGATGACGAGGAACGCGATGAGGGTGGGAACCCAGTCCCAGACACTTCCCTTTTCGACCAGGTCCTCCCGCTCACGAACCCGCATTCTTCTCCTTCCACAAGATAAGCCGCAGCCGCAGTAACGCCCGCATGGTGCGCGGCATGCGACGTACTATAGACGAACGCGCCTTCCTTTTCTCCTCCACCGTGACGGGAATCGCCGCCACTTTCACCCCTCCGCGCCGCGCGCGGATGATCAGCTCGGTGTCGAAGATGTCCTGCCTCATGACCGTCTGAGGTGCGTACTGCTGGACGACCTCTCGCCGCAGCGCCTTCATTCCGTGAGTATCGTCCATATGCGGGTCGAACAAGACCCTCAGCAGGGTGGTGAACCCGTAGGAGATGAAGTGACGCGCCGGAGAGCGCTTGTCCTCCGCGCCCTCCATGAGCTTGCTGCCCACCACGATGCCGGCGCCCCCGGCGAGCAGATCGCCGGCCGCGAGCATGAACGGCACGTCGTGGAAGTCGATGTCGAAGTTCACGATGTAGTCGCCCCGCCCCGCGAGCATGCCGGTCTTCATGGCGTAGCCGTAGTCGGGGATGGGCACGCGCAAGGCCTGGATGCGGGGATTGGCGGAAGCAAGGGCGAGACACATGTCGGGCGTCTCATCGACGCTGCCGTTCTCCGCCAGGATGAGCTCGTAGTCGACGCCGCGGGCATCCATCTCGCCGACCAACTCGGCCACTTCCGCATCGAGGCACTCGGCCTCGTTGTGGATGGGAATCACCACCGAGTAGCGGGGGGTCGGATCCAGAGGTCCTCCGATGAGATCAGGCATTCTTGTCCGTTTCCAGCGCTTTGCTCTCCACAGCCTTCTCTTCGACTCCCCCGGCCACCGAGTCGGTTTCCGCGGAGTCGTTCTTTCTTGAGCTCAGCGCAGTATGCCGGAACGCAAGATACCGGCTCCCGAGGAAGTTCCAGATCACTGCCACTGCCGCGGCTATGAAGGCCTTGCCCTCGCGCGCCGCGAAGGTGCCCGAAGTAGTCCAGAGCCCCAGCAGGCTGAATACGACGATGTTCACGATGAGCGGGGGCAGGTTGACCAGGAAGAACAGGCCGAACTCGCGGCCGGTGCGGCCGGAGCTCTTGGCGCCGAACGTCCAGTACTTGTTCCAGACGAAGCTGTTACAGATGCCCAGGATGTAGGACATGGTCTTGGCGGCGATGTCCGGCATTCCGGGGATCAGCGTCAGCAGGTAGAAGGCGCCCAGGTCGACGGCGGTGTTGAGCAGCCCCACCACGAGGAAGCGCACCGCCTGGCCGGACGCGCGGTCGCGGCGTAAGAGCCGGGAAATGACGGAGGGTATGCGAATGGAAATCACGGGCCATATGCTAACATCCGACGCCCATGGCAGCCCCTCCCGACATCCAGATAGGGCCCGGGAAAGGCTCGATTCACAACGTGGCCTTCCGCACCATCGGGTGCAAGCTCAACCAGTGCGAGACCGCTCAGATGCAGGAGACCCTCCTGGCAGAAGGCTACCGCCTTGTCGCCTGGGACAAGGCCGCCGATATCCGGGTGGTGAATACCTGCACCGTCACCGCGAAGAGCGACCGCACCTGCCGCCACGAGATCCGGCTCGCCAAGCGCCTGGACCCCGACTGCGCGGTGGTGGTCACCGGCTGCTACGCCCAGATCGATCCTGAGGCGGTGGCCGCCATCCCCGGCGTCGATCTGGTGCTGGGGAACCTGGACAAGCTGCGGTTGGCCGAGTACCTGGCCGCGATGGCGCCACGCCGGAACGGCGGCGCCGGCGGCGAGGACGCGTCTTTGGGCGCCGATCGGAGCGGCGGCGCGGCGGCGCACGCCGCCGGCGACCGGCTGCCCACCCTTTGCGTCTCGCCCTATCCCCAGCACCCCGAGTTCGAAGGCGAGTTCTTCACGCACTTCTACGGCTACACCCGGGCCTTTCTCAAGGTCCAGACCGGCTGCGACTCACGCTGCGCCTACTGCATCATCCCGCTGGCCCGCGGTCCGGCGCGGAGCATGCCCAAAGCCGACGTGCTCCGGGAGGTGGACCTGCTCGCGGAGCGCGGCTTCCGTGAGGTGGTGCTCACCGGCATCAACCTGGGAAGCTGGGGGCGCGACACCGGAGAGGGATCGGTCGCCGACCTGCTGCGGGCGTTGCTGGCCGGGGCGCCGGGTAGCGGCGCGCTGGGCAATGAGCGGGGCGATGAGCGGGGCTGCGAGCCGGCAGGCCGCGGACGCCCCAACCCCGGCCGGTTCCGCCTGAGCTCCATCGAACCCCTCGAGGTCGACGAAGCCCTCATGGATGTGGTCGAGAGCGCCGGCGACAGCGTGGCTCGCCACTTTCACCTGCCCCTGCAGAGCGGCAGCGACTCCCTCCTTCGCCGCATGAACCGCCCCTACACCGCCGCCGAGTACCTGGATGT
>Ga0315283_10004009_pt1 | contig 12713 bp, 18 predicted proteins | sample YL17G09_0_MG_FD_204541 | JGI IMG/M metagenome (GOLD analysis project Ga0315283, IMG submission 204541) | Sediment microbial communities from Yellowstone Lake, YNP, Wyoming, USA - YL17G09_0 | ecosystem: Environmental > Aquatic > Freshwater > Lake > Sediment | place: USA: Wyoming | collected...
CGCGCACCAGCTCGGGGACGAGCCTCGGCAGGTCCGCGAAACCGTAGAAGTAGTCCACCTCGGGCAGGTCGCGGCGCAGCTCCTCTGGGTAGCGGGCGACGAGACATCCCACCGCCACGACCGCGCGGCAGCGGCCCTCCACCTTCGTCCGCGCGGCCTGGAGCAGCGCGTCGATGGACTCCCGCTTCGCCGCGTCGATGAAACCGCAGGTGTTGACGAGGATGACGTCGGCGTCGCCGAGCGCGCGCGTCACCTCCGCGCCGTGCCCGACGAACTCCGCGACCAGGCGCTCCGAGTCCACGGTCGCCTTGTCGCAACCCAGGGAAAGGACACCCAGCTTCACGATGGAGGGAAAGCTAGCTGAGGAAACTCTCGAGCGCTCTAGCCTTCGAGATGTGGCGGAGCCGCGAGAGGGCCTTCTCCTTGATCTGCCGGACCCGCTCGCGCGTGATGCCGAGCAGGCCGCCGATCTCCTCGAGGGTCATCGGCTCCTTGCCGTCGAGCCCGAAGTAAAGGCGGAGGATCTTCGCCTCGCGCTCCTTGAGCGAGCAGAGGACCTTCTCGATGCCCTCGGTGAGCGCGTGCTCGAAGGTCTGCTCGTCCGGCGTCGCGTTGTGCTCGTCGGGCAGGTAGTCGAGGAGCTTGTTGTCCTCGCCGGGCGTGAGGGGCGCGTCGAGCGAGAGATGGCTCTGCGAGATGGACAGCGTCTTCGCGACCTCCTCCTCGCTGATGTCCATCCCCTCGGCGATTTCCTCGACGGTGGGCTCGCGGCCCAGCTCCTGGAGCAGCGCCGAGGAGCGCTTGCCGATCCGGTGCAGCGTGCCGGCGCGGTTGAGCGGAACGCGGACGATGCGGCTCTGCTCGGCGAGCGCCTGCAGGATCGCCTGGCGGATCCACCACACCGCGTAGGAGATGAACTTGATGCCCTTCGTCTCGTCGAACTTGTGGGCCGCGCGGATGAGGCCGAGGTTGCCCTCGTTGATGAGGTCCGAGAGGGAAACGCCCTGGTTCTGGTATTTCTTGGCGACGGAAACGACGAACCGGAGATTGGAGCGGACCAGCTTGTCGAGCGCCTCGGCATCCGCGACGCGGATGGCCTTGGCCAGCCGGATCTCCTCCTCACGCGGGATCAGCGGGTACCGGCTGATCTCGCGGAGGTATTGATCCAGCGACCCTTCTTCGATCATCGCTCTTCTGACGGACGTCAGCTTGGGCATCCGATGTCGCAGCGGAGAGACGTTGGGCGGTAGTCTAGACGGGGCATTGCGGGCGCGCAACGGGGGCGCACCCCTCACAGTACCAAGTGCGAAGCGGCAAGTAGTGGGCAGACGCGCAGTGGTACGACAGTACCAAGTGGGCAGGTCGCTCCCGCCGCGATGGTGGGCCCGTGGCCAGTGGCGACCCGTGCACTCGTCTGGAATCGCCCCCGTAGCGACTTGTCACCGATTCACCGAAAGACCACTGCGCGTCTGCGGGTCTGCACACTACTTCGCACCGCACCCTTCGCACTGCATGAGCACCGGAGCTACGGAGTGGATACCGTCACGGCCGGCGCCGCGCAGATCCACTCCGCCGCCTGCTTCGCGTAGCCGATCCGCGGCAGGACCTCGCGCGCCGCGAGCACACCGCCCCAGATGATCAGGGCGATGGCCAGAAAGTGCGCGAACGCCGAGCGGGTCTTCCACGAGGAGACGAGACTCCACGCGCCGGCGACCAGCACGGCGAGCACGGCACCGAGATAGACGAACAGCGGCAGGCCGCAGCCGTGGGTGTACGGCCACTGCGTCATCGCCGCGCCCAGCGAGAGGCCGAGCGCCAGCCGGACCCACGTGAACAGCACCGCGTACCGGCCCACCCACCCGACCGCGCCGCGCGGCGCAGCCGCCGGGGCGGACGGCGCGCGCGCCACCTGCGCGAGGGTCGGCGGCTGCGCCGGCGCGGGCGCGGGCGCCGACGCGGGCGGACCGGTGGCGATGATCCGGTCGATGTTCGCCATCTCCTTGTCCCAATCCCGCGGTCGCTCGCCCTTGCTCACGTGTCCCTCAGGAGGCCGTAGCGCTCGATCTTCTTGTAGAGGTTGGATCGCGGCATCGCCAGTCGCCGCGCCGTCTCGCTCACGTTCCAGTCGCATTCGCGGAGCTTCGCCACCAGGAAGGCCCGCTCCGCGCCCTGCTTGAACTCCTCGAAGCTGCCGCTGGCGAGCAGCGCGCCGCCCAGCCCCTCATCGGTGCCCGCGGGCCCGAGGAGCCGCACCACGTCCGCCTCCTGGACCACGTCGCCGCTCGCCAGGATGAGCAGCCGCTCCACGGTGTTCCGAAGCTCGCGCACGTTGCCCGGCCAGGCGTGCCGCTTCAGGCGCTCGAGCGCACAGTCCGCGAAGCGGCGCGGCGCCACGCCCTGCGCCGCCGCCAGGCGGGCCGCGAAGTGCCGCACCAGGAGCGGGACGTCCTCGCGACGGCCGCGGAGCGGTGGGACCTCGATCGGCACCACGTTCAGCCGGTACAGCAGGTCCTCGCGGAAGCGCCCCGCCGCGATCTCGTCCTCGAGCTTCTTGTTCGTGGCGGCGATGACGCGCACGTCCACCGTGATCGCCCTGGCCGAGCCGATCGGCGTGACGACGCCCTCCTCGAGGACGCGCAGCACCTTCGCCTGCGCCGCGGGGCTCATGTCCCCCACCTCGTCGAGGAACAGCGTGCCGCCGTCCGCCTGCTCGAGTTTCCCGCTCCGGTCGGCGAAGGCGCCGGTGAAGGAGCCCTTCACGTGCCCGAACAGCTCCGACTCGATGAGCTCGGAGGGGATGGCGGCGCAGTTCACCTCCACGAACGGCTTCGCCGCGCGGGGCGAGAGCCGGTGGATCGCGCGCGCCACCAACTCCTTCCCCGTGCCGTTCTCGCCCGTGATCATCACGCGCGAGGGCGTCGGCGCCACCTTCTCGATGCGCTCGAGCATGGCGCTCATCGCCGGCGCCTGGCCCACGATCTGATGCTGCCCCTCCACGGCTGCCTGGAGCACGCGCACCTCGCGCTCCAGGACGACCTTCTGGAGCGCGTTCCGCAGCGTGAGCAGCACGCGGTCCGTGTCCAGCGGCTTCTCCAGGAAATCGTGCGCGCCGCGCTGCGTCGCCTCCACCGCGGTCGCGATGGTGCCGTGCCCGGAGATCATCACGACCAGCGCCTGAGCGTCCCTCTCGCGCAGCTCGGTGAGGACCGCGAGCCCGTCCATCCCCGCCATCTTGACGTCCAGCAGCACCAGGTGCGGCCGCCACGCGGCGTAGCGGTCCAACGCTTCGGGCCCCGACGAGACGAGGCTCACCGCGTACCCCTCGTAGTCGAGGAGTTGCTTCAGCGCATCCCGCACCCCGGGCTCGTCGTCCACCACCAGGATGCGATGCGTCACGGACGCTCCAGCCGGTAGAGCCGCACGCGCTCGCGGCTCACCCTCACGTCGCCCACGCCGCCCACGCCCGGCAGAGCGAGCGCGCCGTCGGCGCCGACCGCGACGTGCAGGGCGCGCAGCAGCGGCGGGATGGTCCTGCGGGGGAACGGGAAATCGCGGACGCGCAGGCGCGTCGGCGTCCAGCGCACGCCGCCGCCGACGCCCGTGGTGAGCGCGCCACCCGCCTCGAGCGGCTCGCGGCCGCTGAAGCTCCCGGCGAACGGCCCAAGGACGCCGCGCGGGATCCGCGAGAGATCGATGAGCCCGCGCACCAGCACGAGGTCGGAGTCGAGCACGACCCGCACCGAGTCGAAGACGCCGCCGGAGGCCCGCACCAGCTCGCGATCGAGCAGACCGGCGAGGTCGGCGGCCGTGAGGTCCACGTACGCCGGCCCGCCGCGCCGACCGAGCCGCGCCAGCGCGTCCTCGGCCGCTCGCGCGCCGCCCGGCGCGGGCGCCACGTACACCAGCTCGGCCGCGGGTCGTTCGCCCCGGTAGCGGCGGTACACGTCCCACAGCTTGTCGCGATAGAGGAAGCCGAACACGGCCGCCGCCACGAGCAGCACGAGACAGCCGGCCTGCATGAGTAGCGTACGAAGACAGCACATGGTCACTGCCCTCCGCCAAGGAAGGACTGGTGGCGCACGTCGTACTCGGCGCCCTCCAGTCGCAGGATGCTCTCCATCAGGTCCACGCTGGCGACCGCGGCGATGCCGTCGTAGGCGACGCCGGCGGCGAGGCGCTCGAACGCCGCGAAGCGGCCGGGCCGCGCCCCCTGCTTCGCGCGGCCGATCGTGATGTGCGGCCGGAAGGGCCGCAGCTCGGCCTCGAACCCGAAGGGCCCGAGCGCCTTCTCGACGTCGTTGGCGAGCAGCTCGAGGGCGGGGTGGATCTCCACGCCGAGCCAGATGACCCGTGGCCGCGCCGACGAGGGGAAGGCCCCGATCCCCCCGAGCATCACCTCGAACGGCCGCACGGCCCGTACCGCCGCGTCGAGCGCCGCTCCGATGGGTGCCGCCCGGTCCTCCGGCACGTCGCCCAGGAACTTCATGGTGACGTGCAGCCCGGCGGGCTGGACCCACTTGACCGGCAAGTCCCCGTGGCGGAGCGGCGCCGTCGCATCGAACGCGGCCCGTCGCTCGTGCTCGGGAAGGTTCACCGCGACGAACAGTCGCACTCTAGCGGCCTCCCTTCACACCGTCTAAGCTAATGGGTCATGATGGCTTGGCCACAACCCGTCTCGCGAGGACCGCGCACCGTGCCACGTTCCGTCGGCTTCCCTACGTCCGTTGTGCTCGCCGGGTTCCTTGCGGCGTGCAGTTCCAACCCGCAGCCCGCCACGCCCGCGCCCGAGGCGGCGCCCGCGGCAGCTCCCGCGGCGGCGGCGCCGGCGGCGCAGCCTGCCCCCGCACCGGTAGCAGCTCCCGCGGCGGCGGCGCCCGCAGCAGCCGCCGCTCAGCCGCAGGCCGGGCAGCCCAATCTGGCCGGCGACTGGGAGGTGCGCATCGTCCTCTCGCAGGGTGGCGCCCTGAGCACCATGCTCCGCCTGACTCGCCGTGGCGATGGCTATGCCGGCGTGATGCAGCCGCTGCGGGAAGGCGAGCGGCCGTACTTCGTTCGCGGGTTCGAGATGAACGGCCAGCAGATCATCTTCACCCTGGAGACCGAGGACGGCGAGGCCCGCATCCAGGGCGTGTTGCGGGGAGCGAATCAGCTCGACGGTTCGTTCAACTCGCGGCGCGTGATCGGCCGGCTCACGGCGCTACGCCGGTAGACACGGGGCGGCACCGCTCCAAGAGAGCCCTTCTCCCAGGGAGAGCCACGTCATGCGTCGTACCGCGCCGCACTCCGTCCTCGCCGCGCTCGCGCTCGCTCTCGCGGCGTGCAGCTCGAACCCGAGCCCGACTCCGCCAGCGCCGCAGCCCTCGCCCGCCGCGCGGCCGGCTCCGGCCCCACCAGTCCAGCCCGCGGCCGTGCCCGCTCGGGCTCCGGCTGTGGCACCGGCCCCTGCGCCGACACCCGCGCCCGCCGCGGCCCCGTACACCCTCGCCGGTGAATGGGAATGGTCGAGCATGTTCCAGGGGCAGCTCTACTCGGGCACGATGACGCTCGAGCTCTCGGGCGGCTCGTACACCGGCACGATGCGGGTCTCGGGACAGTTCGACGCCACGGTGCGCACCGCCTCGCTGAGCGGCAACACGGTGCGAATCGTCCTCGATTCCCCGCAGGGCGAGATGGTGCTCGAGGCCCAGTTCACCGACGCCAACACCCTGACCGGCCGTGTGGACGTCGTGGCCGCGGGCGAGGCGGCGACCTTCTCGGCGGTGCGGCGATAGGCGACAGGGCTGCCGCGCGGGCGCCGGAGTCGAAGAAAGGGCGCAAGCCCCCCCGCAGCAGGCCCCTCGCGAATCTGGCTATCATCTGGCTATATTAGATCCACGTGCGGTACGAGATCGCGCTGGCTCCGAGCGCCGTGCGGGAGATGCGCGCCCTGCCACCCTACGTGCGCGCCCAGGTGCGGGACGCCATCGAGCGGCACCGGCGGCACGAGCCAAGAAGGGGGAGTCGCAGCCGGATCAAGCGGCTGCGGGGTTTGGCGCAACCGCAGTTTCGGCTCCGCATCGCCGACGTCCGCGTGTTCTACGATGTGGCGGACGACCGGGTCGAGGTCCTCGCGGTGGTCACGAAGGCCCAGGCGGACACCTGGCTGCAGCAGGAAGGACGGGCCGATGAAGAAGGTGGCGCTGGCGAAGGTTAAGGACGACCTGTCCCGCTATCTCCGGGTGGCGGAGGGTGAAGAGGTTGTGATCACGCGCCACGGCCGACCCGCCGGCGTGCTCATCGGATTCGAGACCGAGGACGACTGGTTCGAGTACCGCCTGGAGCACCATCCGGAGTTTCTGCGCCGCGTGGCGCGCGCTCGCCAGGCAATGCAGCGCGGCCGCGGCGTGCGGTTGGAGGACGTTCCGGCGTAGCGGCGGCCGCGCCGCAGCTGAGACGCGAGGCTGTCGCGCCGCGCGATCTCGATGATGGGCGGCGAGTTCTTCGTGCAGGTCCTCTTGCGGTGTCATTCGTAACGCACAATATATTATGCGATACTGCCGACATCGGCGTATTGCGCACGTTATATTGTCACTTGCGCACCACCAGCGTATTGCCTATTATGATCTGCGCCACACAGCGTGACTGGAGCATAAGCACATTATGATAGGCGTAATGTCTGACCAAGAAGTCCTGGAGGAACTGGGCCGGCGGCTGCGAGCCTACAGGCTCCAGCGCAACCTGGGCGGCGCGGAGGTGGCGGAGCGGGCCGGCCTGAACCGCAACACAGTGGCGAACGCGGAAGCCGGCGCCAACCCGCGGCTTGGCACGGTCGTGAAGATCCTCCGCGTGCTCGAGCGCCTGGATGCCCTGGACGCGTTCCTTGCGCCGCCCGGCATTTCGCCGATGCAGCTGATGAAGACGGCCGGGAAACCGCGGCTGCGCGCTCGCAGGCGGCCCCGTGGCTGAGAACCTGGCCCTGGCACAGGTCTGGCTCTGGCAGAGGCTCGTCGGGGCGGTCGTCGAGGACACGACTGGGGCGATCACTTTCGAGTACAATCCGGACTTCGCTCGCCTCGGTCTCGAGATCTCCCCCATCAAGCTGCCACTCTCGCTGTCCGGGCCTGTCACCTTCCCCGAACTTGCCCGTGTGGAGGCGTTCGGCGGTCTGCCAGGCGTGCTCGCCGACGCTCTGCCGGACCGATTCGGCAACGCCGTGATCCAGAAGTACTTCGCCGACAAGGGGCAGCCGGAGCGGGCTCTGAGCCCCGTGCAGAAGTTGCTCTACATCGGGAAGCGGGCGATCGGCGCGCTCGAATTCCGTCCCGCGATCAAGCTCAAGGCGACGCGCGCCGAGCGCGAGTCGATCGAGGTGGCTACTCTCGTCGAGCAGGCGCGCCGGATCGTCGCGGGCGCGGCGGACGTGGCGGTGCCGAGATTGATGAGCGTCAGCGCGTCGGCCGGCGGCGCGAGGCCGAAGGCCGTGATCCTCTGGAATCGGGCGACGAACCAAGTGCGCTCGGCGTTCGCCGTTCCGCAGCCCGGCGACGAGCACTGGATCATCAAGTTCGATGGCGCCGGGGAACTCGGTGCCCCCGACCCCTCACCGCAGCCCTACAACCGCATCGAGTTCGCCTACGCGCGAATGGCTCAGACCGCCGGGATAGACGTCCCCGAGACTCACCTGCTCGAAGAACGCCGGCTCGGGCACTTCATGGCCAAGCGGTTCGACCGCGTCGGCGATGCGCGGCTCCACATGCACACACTGGGCGGGCTGCATCACGTCGACTTCAACGTGCCCGGTCTCTTCTCCTACGAGCAGTATCTGCGCGCCGTACTCGCCTTCAATCTGGGATATGGTGCGCTCGAGGAGGCATTCCGCCGCGCTGTGTTCAACGTCGCGGCGGTCAATCACGACGATCACGTGAAGAACTCCGCATTCCTGATGAACGAGGCGGGTTCGTGGGCTCTGGCTCCCGCCTACGACCTCACGTACGCCAAGGGCCACGGCTTCACGCGAACGCATCAGATGACGCTGGCCGGCAAGAGCGGGGACTTCACGCGGGATGACCTGCTGCGGATGGGGAGGGCCATGGGCATCAAGGCCGACGGGGCTCAGGTCATCGAGCGGGTCGTCGCAGCGCTCGACACGTGGCCGGATGTCGCGCGAGAGGCCGGAGTTCCGGCGGAACACACCCGGCGCATCGCGGCCGAGTTCCGTCGCTTCTGACGCTCCTTCCTCTGAAGACGCGACGCTGTTGTCCCGCGCGATTTCGATGATGGACGGCAGGCCCCGCAGCTGTAAGATGGCCGCGTGCGAACGAGGGACTGCCATCTTCGGCCGTGAAGACCAGCGTCTACGTGGACGGGTTCAACTTGTACTACGGTGCCCTGAGAGGCACCGGGTTCAAGTGGCTCGACGTCGCTGCGATGCGCCGGCGCTGGACGCCAGGCCGTCGCCTTGATTGACATATATACTACCGAGTAGTATACTACGTCGTAGGTGATGTGAGAGGGTGGTCTTCACCAAGCGCGTTGCGCGACTCAGGTTGGAGAGCGTACTGCGCGACTTGCAGCTGGAGCTCGAACAAGACCCGGAAGCGGGCGACCTCGACCCGGGCACCGGCGGTCTGCGGAAGACCCGGATACCGGACCCCGGCCGCCAGGAGGGAAAGCGAGGCGGTGCGCGTCCACCACCTCTGGCTGCAACATCGAGAGGCCGTCTACCTCGTGTTCATCTACGGCAAGGGCGAGGTGGACACGCTGACGGACGAGCAGAAGAGGCCGTTGCGAATGATCGTGGAGGGCATCAAGAAGGAAAGGGGGAGCCGGCACAGTGGATGAGACGCTGTTCAGGGAACTGCTGCGGTCCGCAGGTGAGGCCCTGGAGCACGCGCAGGGCAAGCGCGAACTGCGCACCACGGTACTGCCCCCGCCTCCAAAGCCGATGAGCGGCACGGAGGTGCGGAAGCTGCGCGGCGCGCTCAACTGCTCCCAGGCCGTGTTCGCCTACTCGCTGAACGTGAGCACGAAGCTGGTGCAGGCGTGGGAGTCGAAGCGCCGGCATCCCGAAGGTCCCGCCCTGCTTCTGCTACGATTGGTGGAGAAGCAACCTGATCTGGCGTTCGCGTATGCCTCCAGCGCCCCGCCGAAGGCGCGGAAGGTCGCTGAGGAGGTACGCCGGCCAGCAAAGCACGTGAGGCGCAGCGCCGCTAGCCGACGCTGATCAGCAGCCGGCCGCGCTGCGCGCAGCAGCGATGCACGTGGCATTCCTCGGACTCCGCTGCGGACGAAGAAGCGCCCGGCTCTGGTTCGGCTAGATGCGCGGTCGCGCCCGGGCCAGCCCGGCAGCCGCGGCGAGCGCCACCAGGAACGCCGGCGCCGCGGTCATCGCGGGCCAGACCACGAGCGCGACGGCGAGCAGGCGGTTGTAGCTCGGAGCGGCCCGCAACGCATGAACGTTCGCGGCCACGGCGAGCGCGAAGGCCCCCAGGGCGGCGGCCGCGGCGACATGCCGCGCCGTCGCCAGGGGCGAGGCGCGCAGCCGAAAGTGCTCGTACCCGATGTGCGCCGCGAAAGCGGCGGCGGAGATCAGCCAGGCGGCCAGCCGCCATGCCACGAGCACCTGATGGGACGATGCCCGCCCGGCAAGCGCACCGAATCCGATGCCGGCGACGAGATACACCGCGCCTGCGAGCAGTACCGGCCGGAGCCACCGTTGGCGCTCTGATGCGTTCACGTCTTCATCGCTCGTCCTCGAGCGGCGTCTGGCGCATCACCATGCGCATGGAGATGTCCCCCATCTCGGTGTGCGTCGACCCGGTCATCGTCGTCGAGTGGCGCACGATCCATCCGGCGTCCAGGTCGAACTCCGTCTCGCCGACCGTGCGCATCGGCCCGCTCGACATGCGCAGCGGCGTTTCGAGGGTCATCGGCGGCATCACGATGCCCGAGGAGATGACGGCGACCCGGTGCCCACCGCGCATCTCGATGCGCTCGAGACGATAGGTCGCCACCACGACTCCCGCGGGGCCCCCCGGGGCTCGCGGCACGCTGGAGGTGTCGGCCCACGTCTCCCCCACGCGGACCGGTCGGTCCGGCAGACGCAGGGGTGTGCCACGGGACGCCTCAAGGGCCGTATCGACCCCGGGAAGCATCCGGCGGACCGACGCCATTCGCTCCTCCAGCCGCGCATTGCCCCCCCTGGTTGCCGCCGAGATGACGCGCCCGCGGCCGTCCATCCTCGTGGTGATCGTCAGACCTCGGGAGTCCAGACTGTCCAGCATGGCACTGGGGACGGGCAGGCCCGTCATCGTCGTCCGGCTGGAATCCGTCACGAGGACCACCGTCACGGTATCGCCGGAGACCGCGGTCACGGTCTCCGTGGCGAAATGGATCATGCGCATGGTCGGCCGTGCACTGTCGCCGGACGGCGGCTCACCGGCGCCGAAATGCACGTAGTTGTCCATCACCGTGCGGATGTGCCGTACCTGACCCACCTGGCCGCGGAGTCTGAGGAGCACTGTCTCGGAGGGAGGCGCCGCGGGTGGCGGTGTTGGTGGGGCCGGCGGCGCGCTGTGACACGCCGCGGCAACGGCCACGCCCATCACGGCGAGGGGACGCAGGTGACCACCGAAGCCAGCGCGCATGGCATCCTCCGCGAATGTGACCCGCCGTCGCGGCCTCGCGACACGGGTGGTAGGCGATGGCCGGCCAAGGAGGAAGCCGGTCAGGTCACGAGCGGCGCTTCCGCTGCGACGCGTTGAAGAATACCGCAATGGACTCGGGACGGCTGCCCTCTAGTGTCTGGTAAACGTGACGTTGGTATGCACGTACCCTGCGCCGTTCAGCACACCGACCAGCCCGGCGCTGCCCAGCGCGCCCACGAACGTCATGGTGCCCAAGCTGCCTGTGATGGACAGGGTCGCGTCCGGCGCGACAAACTGGCCGCTCACCGTAAGCGGTAGCGGGGTCAGGCTCGAGACGTTTCCCAGGCCGCCGGTCCCGGTTACCGACGTACCGGACACCGTGAGATGGAGGGATAGGAGGCTCTGGCCAGAGAGCGTGGCCAGCCACGCGCCCTCGAGCGCCGAGCGCGGTGACGTGGAGGAACCGCACGCGCCAACAGTAGCGGCCACCGCGGCGACCAGCAGAACCGAGCGGCAGCGCATCGGGGCTCCGTGTGTCAACGGACTGGCGCGCGCGCTGCGACAGCCGTGCGCTGGTTGGGCAGCCACACGCGGAACACGTTCGATTGGCGCTCTTCGACCGGGAGAAGGTCGACCGGATCCCACCCTCCGGAGGTGCGGGCCGTTGCTTGCACGTCGTACCGGAGCCGGAAGGTCCCCGTGTCCATCGCCAGGTTGGCGGCCCACTCACCCTGGATCCACCGGCCGACCTGAAGCGACAGCGTGTCCACCATCGTGGCACCACTCGTGACGCGAACTGGGGGGTGCAGCGGCGCGGTGAGGCAGACGTTGGAGCCCAGCGCGACTGGCGTGGTCCCGCCCGCGACCCGGACGAACCATCGGCTGAGCGACGGCCCGGAGCCGCAGGAGAGGTGGAAGTAGACGGGTGCGGGGCGACCATTGGTGAAGGTGACCCGCATGGGGACAGGCAGCACGGGGTTGGCGGCCAAGACGTACTCGGCGTGGTCGGTCTGGAAGGACTCCATCGCGGCCGGCGGCTCCGTGGCGCATGCCAACGGGAACGCTACCGCGGTGGCGAGGATCGCATGCTGCCGGCGGAGCGGTGCGTCGATCATGCGGCCTTCCTTCGCGAACCACAAGCCCGCGCGCGCTGTCAGCGTCATGGTCGGGCTAGCCTCACCGGCCACTGGGGCCGATGCAGTCGGTCCTGTCCGCGTCCGCCCACTCCACGTACGGATGATGATACACCGCGGCGACGATCTCGAGGGGCGTGTACGGACTCCCGACCGGATACCGGAGCACCCAGTAGGGGCTCCAGGCTCCAGACGGTGACCTCTCCACACCGAAGCCGGCTCGCTCCTGAAAGGCGACGATCCGCTCGGTGGCGACCGACGCCTTGTACTGCACCGCGAAGCGGTTGACGAGCAGCTTGGTGCAGGAGGCCGGCTGCTGCGCCGACAGGTAGGCATTGCTGGCGAAGCGCACGTCCGAGCGGAGCCGCAGCGCGCGTGCGGCGGCGACAGCGGCGGTCGGTGACGTGCCGGGATGGAGCGACAGCACCCAGTGCCCTGCCGCGATGCCCATCGCCGTCGCGGTGTCCACGGTGACGCCGAGGGTGGACAGGGATGCGGACAGGGCGGGCAGCGTGGTGGACTCGGCCTCGACGGTGAGGCGCGACGAGTCGGTACGGAGGTAGATGCGGGTGGTGTCCTCATACCAGTAGAACGGCGTGGCCTGGGGAACGATCTCTAGCTGGGCCATGTCGGGCCCGGTACAGCCTGCGGCGAGCAGGCACCACACGACCGCCAGCACGGTGGCGGCGCCGAGGAACGCGGCGCGGAGCGTGGGGAATCCCATCGCAACCTCCCAGCCAGTCCATAGAGCGAACCCTCGGCGGCGCTGCGGCGTCACACCATTCGCAAGCCGGTGCGCGCGAATTCACGTACCAGCTGGGCGACCGCCTAGGGCATGGGCAGGCGCGGTTGAAGCTCCCAGCCGCCCACCATGGCCGCGTTCGCGTCGTAGCCGTGGGCCCGCAGCGTCGAGTCGGCGGCATTGGGGAACCGCGGTGGGCACGTCCAGGGCCCT
>Ga0315283_10004012_pt1 | contig 12708 bp, 10 predicted proteins | sample YL17G09_0_MG_FD_204541 | JGI IMG/M metagenome (GOLD analysis project Ga0315283, IMG submission 204541) | Sediment microbial communities from Yellowstone Lake, YNP, Wyoming, USA - YL17G09_0 | ecosystem: Environmental > Aquatic > Freshwater > Lake > Sediment | place: USA: Wyoming | collected...
CCTGGACGACCCTGCCTGTATTCCTGCCCTGTCCGCTCCGTGCCTATCGCCTGTTGCCTATCGCCTATCGCCTTAGAAATTGCCCTTGAACCAGTCCTGCATGCGCTCGAGCACGCTGCGCGCGCCGCTAGCGACCTGCGCGGTGCGGCCGCTGCGCACGTAGTTCTCGCGCCCGAACAGCAGCAACCCGACGCCCGTGGCGTGGATCGGGTTGCGCACGACGTCGACCAGCCCGCTCACGCCCTGCGGCAGCCCGAGGCGCACCGGCGCGTGAAACACTTCCTCGGCCAGGTCGATGACGCCTTCCATCTTGGCGCTGCCGCCCGTCAGCACGATGCCGGCGGCGATGTGCTGGTCGAAGCCGGAGCGGCGCAGCTCCTCGCGCACGAGCGCGAAGAGTTCCTCGTAGCGCGGCTCGACCACTTCGGCGAGCGTCTGGCGCGCGAGCCGGCGCGGTGGACGATCGCCGACGCTGGGGACCTCGATGGTCTCGTCGGGGTTCGCGAGCTGCGACAGCGCGCACGCGTACTTGACCTTCAGTTCCTCGGCGTGGTGCGTCGGGGTGCGCAGGCTCACGGCGATGTCGTTGGTGACCTGGTCGCCGGCGATCGGGATCACGGCGGTATGGCGGATCGCGCCGCCCGAGAACACCGCGAGGTCCGTGGTGCCGCCGCCGATGTCGACGAGGCACACGCCGAGTTCCTTCTCGTCGTCGGCCAGCGTCGCGTAGCTCGAGGCGAGCTGCTCGAGCACGATGTCCTCGACCTCGAGGCCGCAGCGTTGCACGCACTTGACGATGTTCTGCGCTGCGCTCTCCGCGCCGGTCACGATGTGCACCTTCGCCTCGAGGCGCACGCCCGACATGCCGATCGGCTCGCGGATGCCTTCCTGCGAGTCGATGATGAATTCCTGCGGCAGGATGTGCAGGATCTTCTGGTCCGCCGGGATGGCCACCGCGCGTGCCGCGTCGATGACCCGGTCCACGTCGCCGCTGGTCACTTCCTTGTCGCGGATCGCGACGATGCCGTGCGAGTTGAGACTGCGCACGTGGCTGCCCGCGATGCCCGCGAACACCGAGTGGATCTCGCAGCCCGCCATCAGCTCGGCTTCCTCCACCGCGCGCCGGATGGACTGCACGGTCGAGTCGATGTTGACGACGACGCCCTTCTTGAGGCCGCGCGAAGGATGGGAGCCGACGCCGACGACTTCGATGGTGCCTGCAGCGGTCAGCTCGCCGACGATCGCCACCACTTTCGAGGTGCCGATGTCGAGGCCGACGATGAGGTTCCGTTCTGGTTTCCTAGGCATCGGGGGTCGCGTCCTCCTGGGGGGCCACGGCCAGGGCAGAACGGCTGTTCCAGCCGACGCTGAATCCGTTGGTGTAGCGCATGTCCACGTACGTGATTTCTGAAGCTCGCTTCGCCACCATCGGGCTTGCGAGACGGATGAAACGGTCGAGCCGGTCGGTGACGGCCTGGCGGCCGAGACGCACGGCGAGGCCGTTGCCGAGTTCGAGTTCCCAGGCGCCGCGCTCGTCGAGACGCACGCCCGTGAGCCGCAGGCCCGCTTCGAGCAGGCGACCCTGCGCGTCGAGGTAGAGCTGTGCGACGGCGGATTCGCTCCCGTCGGGCCCCTGCAGCAGCGGCAATTCCGGCGGCACGAAGCGCGCATTGCGGATGAACAGTTCCCCGCGCGCATTGAGCAGGCCGGTGTCGTTCCAGCGCGCAGCGGCCACCTGCTCCACGACCACGACGCGGACCGCGTCGGGCCACCGGCGGCTGACCACCGCGCTGTCGACCCAGGGGATCTGCTCGACGCGCTCGCGGACCTTGTCGAGATCGATCGACGCGAGGCCGCCGCGCACGACTTCCGTCACGGCGCTCTCGATCTCCGGCGGCGAGACGCGCTGGAAGGCGCCCTCGACGAGCACGTGCCGTACGGGACGATCGAGCGCAACGTGCAGCATCGCTGCAGCGAGCGCCAGCGCGCCGAGCGTGGCCAAAGTCACGCCGAGCTTGCGCAGGTCGAGCGGCTCGGGCGCCGGCGCATCGGCGGCAGCCCGCTTGCGATTGCGCTTGCGCCACGGCATGAGGATCGAAAGATCCATCAGTGACCCCGCCTCGCAAAGCTGGTCTCGAGCACGCGCCACACGAGTTCGTCGAACTCGATGCCGCGCTGGCGTGCCGCCTTCGGCACGAGCGAGTGACTGGTCATGCCGGGCGCGGTGTTGACCTCGAGCAGCCACGGCCTGCCGGCGCGGTCGCGCATGAAGTCGACTCGTCCCCAGCCGCTGCAGTCCACCGCGACGAAAGCGGCGATGGTCAGGCCGGCAAGTTCCTGTTCCGCGGCGCCCGACATCCCCGGGCAGATGTACTGCGTGTCTTCCGCGACGTACTTGGCGTGGTAGTCGTAGTACTCGCCGGCGGGCACGATGCGGATCGAGGGCAGCGCCTCGAGGCCGAGCACGCCCACCGTGTATTCCTCGCCCTGGATCAGCTTCTCGACGAGCAGCTGCCCCTCGTAACGCGCCGCCAGTTCCACCGCGGCGGCCAGGTCCGCATCCTTGAAGCAGCGGCTGACGCCGACGCTCGAACCTTCGCAGGCCGGCTTCACGATCACCGGCAGGCCGATCTTGTGGGCCGCGGCAACGACGTCCTCGCCGCGCTCGAGGCTGACGAACGGCGGAGTCGGCAGGCCGATCGACAGCCACACCTGCTTGGTGCGGATCTTGTCCATCGAAAGCGCCGAACCGAGCACGCCTGAGCCCGTGTACGGCACGCCGAGCGATTCGAGCATGCCCTGCAACACTCCGTCCTCACCGCCGCCGCGGCTGCCGTGCAGGATGTTGAAGACGCGATCGAAGCGCCCGCCGCCGGGCGCCGTCAGCGCCCGCAGGAGTTCCGGAACGCCGTCGATCGCCGTGGCGTCGACGCCGCGCCGCTGCAGCGCCTCGAGCACGTTGCGGCCGGAGTCGAGCGACACCTCGCGTTCGGAGGACGTCCCGCCGAGCAGCACGGCCACGCGACCGAAGCGGGCAGGATCGGTGATGGGGTGCGGCCGGGTCATGAACGGTCTCCTCGCGCTGCCACCGCGGCGGGAAGCGAGCGCGGCAAGTCGTGCGCTGCAGCGCCGATGCTGCCGGCGCCCATCGTCAGCACGAGGTCGCCGTCGCGAACGATGCCGGCCAGCGCCGTCGGAAGTTCGTCGATGCCCTTCAGCAGCACCGGCTCGACGCGGCCGCGCGTTCGAATCGCACGGCACAAGGCCTTGCCGTCGGCGCCGGGAATCGGGGTCTCGCCGGCGGCATACACCTCGTCGACGACGAGCGCGTCGGCATCCGAAAGCACCTGCGCGAACTCATCGAGCAGGTCGCGCGTGCGCGTGTAGCGGTGCGGCTGGAATGCGAGCACCACTCGACGGCCGGGCCAGCCCTGGCGGGCAGCCTCGACGGTCGCGGCAATCTCCGTGGGGTGATGCCCGTAGTCGTCGACCAGGGCCACCGTGCCGCTCGCCGTCGCGATGTCGCCGAGGAACTGCAGCCGCCGCTCGATGCCCTGGAATCCCGCGAGCGCGCGCTGGATCGCCGCGTCGTCGATCTCGAGTTCGGTCGCCACCGCGATCGCCGCGAGCGCGTTCAGCACGTTATGGCGGCCCGGCAGGTTGAGCGTGATGTGCAGCGGCGATGTCGACTGCGGGCGGACGACATCGAACTGCGAGCGTGGCCCGTGGCGCACGACGTTGACGGCGCGCACGTCGGCCTGCTCGTCGAATCCGTACGTCACGTAGGGGCGCGCGATCTGCGGGATGAGCCCCCGCGCCTCGGCGTCGTCGTTGCAGATGACCGCCAGGCCGTAGAACGGCAGGTTGTGCAGGAATTCGACGAACGAGAGCTTGAGCTTGCCGAAGTCACCGCCGTGCGTGCCCAGGTGGTCGGCGTCGACGTTGGTGACGATCGCGATCATCGGCTGCAGGTGCATGAACGACGCGTCGCTCTCGTCGGCCTCGGCCACGAGATACTGGCCCGCACCGAGCCGCGCGTTGCTGGCCGCGCTCTTGAGGCGACCGCCGATGACGAACGTCGGGTCCTCGCCGCCTTCGGCCAGCACGCTCGACACGAGGCTGGTCGTGGTGGTCTTGCCGTGCGTTCCCGCAACCGCGATGGAGTAACGGAAGCGCATCAGCTCGCCGAGCATCTCCGCGCGCTTGACGACCGGGATGCGCGTCGCCATCGCCTGCGCGACCTCCGGGTTGTCCGGATTGATGGCGCTCGACACGACCACGACATCCGCGTCCGCGACGTTCCCGGCGCGATGCCCGATCATGACGCGCACGCCGAGCTGCTGCAGGCGCGCCGACGCAGCGCTCGCCTTGAGATCGGAGCCCTGCACCGAATAGCCGAGATTGAGCAGCACCTCGGCGATGCCGCTCATGCCGCTGCCGCCGATGCCGACGAAATGGATCGTGTGGATGCGGCGCATGCGGTCTTTCATGCCGCCTCCCCGAGCGAGACGGCCACGCAGGCGTCCGCGAGCCGCTGGTCGGCATCGGTGATGGCCGTGCTGCGCGCGGCCAGCGCCATGGTCACGAAGCGCGGCCGGCCGGCCTCGAGCAGCTCGCGCAGCGCGCCGGCCAGCGAGATCGGCGTCAACGCGCTCTCCGGCAGCAGCACGGCCGCGCCCTTGGCGACCACGAACTGCGCGTTGCGCGTCTGGTGATCGTCCACCGCGGCCGGGAACGGCACGAGGATCGCGGGCAGGCCTGCGGCCGCAAGTTCCGCGACGGTGAGCGCGCCGGAGCGGCACACCGCGAGATCGGCCCAACCGTAAGCGCCGGCCATGTCGTCGATGAAGGCGCGCACGTCCGCCTCGATGCCACGCGCGCGATACGCATTGATCGTGTCGTCGAGCCCGCGGGTTCCGGTCTGGTGCAGCACTTCGGGACGCAGCGCTGCGGGCAATTCAGCAATCGCTGCCGGGACGACCGCATTGAGGCGCTGGGCGCCCTGGCTGCCGCCGAACACGAGGAGCCGCGCGCGACCTTCACGGCCGGCGTAGCGGCGTTCGGGCGGCGCGATCGCCGTGATCTCGGGCCGCACCGGGTTTCCCACGCGCTCGGCTTTCACTCCGGCGCCGAAGCTGCCCGGAAAGCCTTCGAGCACGCGAGTGGCCAGCCGCGCAAGGATGCGATTGGTGAGGCCCGCGACGGCGTTCTGCTCGTGCACGACGAGCGGACGGCGCAGCAACCAGGCCGCCACGCCGCCCGGCCCGGACGCAAACCCGCCCGCACCGAGCACGACCTGCGGCGCGTGCCTGCGCACCGCGCGCAGCGCCTGGACGAGCGCCAACGCCAGCCGGAACGGGGCCGCCAGCAACGTCAGTGCGCCCTTGCCGCGCAGTCCGCTCACGCTGAGCCACTCGACCGGGATGCCCTGGGCCGGCACGAGCCGCGCCTCGATGCCGCGCTGCGTGCCGAGCCAGACGATGTCGTAGCCGCGATCGCGCAGCACGCGCGCAGTCGCGAGCGCCGGGAACACGTGGCCGCCGGTGCCGCCCGCCATGATCATGGCGACCTTGCCGGTCATGTGCGCCGGCCCTCGCGCGTCACCGCGCCGCCGCGACCGAGCGACTGCGTCTCGTGGTGGATGCGCAGCAGGACGCCGAGCCAGCCGAGCGTGACCAGCATGCTGCTGCCGCCGTAGCTGAGCAGCGGCAGCGTCAGGCCCTTGGTCGGCAGCAGGCCCATGTTCACGCCGATGTTCACGAACGACTGCAGGCCCAGCCAGATGCCGATCGCCGCGGCGAGATACGACTGGAACGTCAGGCCCGCCGCCGCCGCTTCACGCGAGATCTTCATCGCGCGATACACCAGCAGGCCGAACAGCCCGATCACCGCGAGTACGCCCGCGAAGCCGAATTCCTCGGCGAGCACGGCGAACACGAAGTCCGTGTGCGATTCGGGCAGGTAGAACAACTTCTGCACGCTCGCGCCCAGTCCGACTCCGAACCACTGGCCGCGGCCGATGGCGATCAGCGACTGCACGAGCTGGAATCCGCTGTTGAATGGATCTTCCCAGGGGTTCAGGAACGCGATCAGCCGCCGCATGCGATACGGCGAGGAGACCGCGAGCAGTCCCATCGCGCCGGCCGCGGCGACCACGGGAACCAGCAGGTGGTGGATGCGGACGCCCGCGAGGAACAGCACCGCGAAACCGGTGGCCATCAGCACCGTCGCCGCGCCGAAGTCCGGCTCGAGCAGCAGCAGGGCCGCGGCGGCGGCCAGCACGCCGACGGGCTTGAGGAAGCCCTTGAAATCGCCGCGCAGCTCGTCCGCGCGCCGCACCGCGAAGCTTGCGATGTACGTGAGCAGCATCACGCGCGCGGCTTCCGACACCTGGAAGTTCATGATGCCGAGCCGCACCCAGCGGCGCGCGCCGTTGACGGACGCGCCGATGCCCGGGATGAGCACGAGCACCAGCATCGCGAACGCGCCGACCAGCAGGTAGATCGAGTACTTCTCCCAGACGCGCGTCGGCACGGCGAGCCCGACGAGGCCCGCGACGAGACCCGCGGCCACGTAGAAGAGCTGGTGCTTGAAGTAATAGAACGCCTGGCCCGTTTCCTTCTCGGCGATGCCGATGGACGCCGAAGCAACCATGACCAGGCCGATGAGCAGCAGCGCGGCCACCGTGCCGATCACCCATGGGTCGAGCGCGAGCCGGCGCGGCTGCCCGCTGGAGCGGGCGAAGGACATGGTGGCGGCGGTGGCGCTCATGCGGCGAGGCTCCTGACGGCGGCCGCAAACTCTTCGCCGCGATGCGCGTAGTCGCGGAACATGTCCAGGCTCGCGCAGGCCGGCGACAGGAGCACGGTATAGCCGGGCTGCGCCACACGGCGTGCCGCTCGCACCGCCGAGGCCATGTCGGTCGCGCGCTCGGTGGCGCAGGCCTCGCGCAGCACCGCCTCGAGCTGCGGCGCGTCGCGGCCGATCAGGACGACGTGCGTGACCTTGCCGCGGAACGCTTCGCGCAGCTCGCCGAAGTCCTGGCCCTTGCCGTCGCCGCCCGCGATCACGACCAGCGGACCGCTCATGCCCGAGACTGCCGCGAGCGTCGCTCCGACGTTCGTGCCCTTCGAATCGTTGACGAAGCGCACGCCGCCGACGTCCGCCACCCACTGCGAGCGGTGCGGCAGGCCCGGGAATGCGCTGAGGGCGTCGATCGCCGGGCCGCGCGGGATGTCGAGGGCATCGCACATCGCGAGCGCGGCCATCGCATTCGCGGCGTTGTGCAAGCCCTGGATGCGCATCGCGGCAAGCGGCAGCAGCGGCTCGCCGCGGCGCACGATCATCGGCTCGGGTTCGTGACTGAGCGTGTAATCGGCCTCGCCCTGCTCGAGCGAGAACGAGATCACGTCCTGGCCGGGGTGCGGCATCGCGCGCACGACGACATCGTCCGCGTTGATCACGGCCACGTCGCAGCCGTCGAAGATGCGCGCCTTCGCCGCGGCATAGTCCGCCAGCGAGCCGTAGCGATCCATGTGATCGGGAGTGACGTTCAGCACCGTGGCGACCGCGGCACGCAGCGAATGCGTCGTCTCGAGCTGGAAGCTCGACAGTTCGAGCACGTACAGGGCGGGCACGGGACGCTCGAGCAAGTCGAGCGCCGGCTCGCCGAGGTTGGCTCCCGCGATAGCCGTGCGGCCCGCGGCATTGGCGAGGTCCGCGAGCAGGGCCGTCACCGTGCTCTTGCCGTTGGTGCCCGTGACCGCGGCGATCGGCGCCTGCGCCTCGCGGGCGAACAGCTCGATGTCGCCGACGACCGGCAGCCCGCGGCGCAGCGCCTCGGCGACGACCGGCTCGCGCAGCGACAGCCCGGGCGAAATCACTACCTGCGCGGCCTCTTCGAGCAGGCTCATTTCGAACGGGCCGGTGCGCAATTCCGCATCCGGAACTTTCGCGCGCAACGCCTCACTGCCCGGCGGCTGCGCGCGCGTGTCAGCCACGCGCACCGCGAGGCCCTTGCGCTGCAGGTAGCGCGCGCAGGAAAGGCCCGTGCGTCCGAGCCCGAGCACCAGTGCGCGGGTGCCTGCTTCGAGCGGCGCGAGGTTGGGCGACACAGGGGTCATCGCAGCTTCAGCGTCGCGAGGCCGAGCAGCACGAGCACCACGGTGATGATCCAGAAACGGACGATCACCTTCGGCTCGGCCCAGCCCTTGAGTTCGAAATGGTGGTGGATCGGCGCCATCTTGAAGATCCGCTTGCCGCGGAGCTTGAACGACGCCACCTGCAGGATCACCGACACCGTCTCCATGACGAAGACGCCGCCCATGATGAAGAGCACGATTTCCTGGCGGACGATTACGGCGATCACGCCGAGCGCCGCGCCGAGCGCCAGCGCGCCGATGTCGCCCATGAACACCTGCGCGGGGTAGGTGTTGAACCAGAGGAAGCCCAGCCCCGCGCCGAACATCGCGGAACAGATGACCAGGATCTCGCCGGCTCCGGCGATGTAGGGAATGCCGAGGTAAGCCGAGAACACGATGTTACCCGACGCGTAGGCGAACACGCCGAGCGCGCCCGCCACCATCACCGAGGGCATGATCGCGAGGCCGTCGAGGCCGTCGGTGAGGTTGACGGCGTTGCTCGAGCCGACGATCACGAGGTACGTGAGCGGGATGAAAAGCGCGCCGAGCGGGATGAACACGTGCTTGAAGAAGGGCACGTACAGCGTGGTCTCGGCCGGCGAGTGCGCGGTGAGATACAGGATCAACGCCGCGCCGAGGCCCGCGACGGACTGCCAGAAGTACTTGTAGCGCGCGACCAGGCCGCGGGAATTGCCGACGACGAGCTTGAGGTAGTCGTCCCAGAAGCCGATCAACCCGAACGCGACGGTGACACCGAGCACGACCCACACGAAGCGGTTGAACAGGTCGCCCCACAGCAGTGCCGAGGCGACGATGGCGACGAGGATCAGCAGGCCGCCCATCGTCGGCGTGCCGGCCTTCGTGAGGTGCGACTGCGGGCCGTCGGAGCGCACGCGCTGCCCGACCTGGTGCTCCGCCAGCTTGCGGATCATCGTCGGGCCGACCAGCAGCGAGATCGACAGCGCCGTCAGCGCCGCCAGGATCGAGCGCAGCGTCAGGTAGTTGAAGACGCGGAACGCCGGGTAGAACTCGGCCAGCCACTCGGCGACGTAGCGCAGCATCTCAGTGCCCTCCCGCCGCCGCGGCCGGGACCTGCTCGACGAGCGCGGCCGTGACGCGCTCGAGCCGGTTCACGCGCGAACCCTTCACCAGCACGGTGAGGCCGGGCTTCAGGCCGGGCTTCACGGCGGCGACCATTTCCTCGGCGCTCGCGAACCAGCTGGCGCCCGGTCCGAAGGCCTCCACTGCATTGCGCGCTTCGCCGCCGATCGCATACAGGCGCGAGAAGCCGCACTCACGCGCATAGGCGCCGACCTCCGCGTGCAGCCGCGACGACTCCTCGCCGAGTTCGGCCATCTCGCCGAGTATCAGCCAGCGCTCGCCGGTCCCGTCGGCCAGCGCACGCAGGCCCGCGCGAACGGATCCGGGATTCGCGTTGTACGAGTCGTCGATCAGGCGGGCGCCGTGGAGGGCCTTCTTTGTCTCCAGGCGGCCGGACACCGGGCGCATCGACTGCAGTCCCTGCTGGACGGCCGCGAGGTCGGCGCCTGCGGCCATGGCGGCGGCCGTGGCGGCCAGTGCATTCATGACGTTGTGCTCGCCCGCCAGCGGCAGCGCGATGCGGCACTCGCCCTTCGGCGTGTGCAGGTCGAACCCGGTGACGAACCCGCCGGCAGCAGGCTTCGCCACGAGACCCGACGCGCTCACCTCGGCGCGCTCGCGCATGCCGAACGTGACGACGTTGCCGGCGGCGCGCGCGAGGTTGTGCCAGAAGGTCGCGAAGCGGTCGTCGGCGTTGATCACCGCCGTATCGGCCGTGTCGAGCGAGGCGAACATCTCACCCTTGCCCTTGGCCACGCCCTCGATGCCGCCGAAGCCTTCGAGGTGCGCCGGGCCGGCATTGATCACGAGGCCGACGTCCGGTTCGGCGATGGCAGCAAGGCCTGCAATCTCGCGCTGGTGATTCGCGCCCATCTCGATCACCGCGAAGCGGTGCGTACTCTCGAGCCGGCACAGCGTGAGCGGCACGCCGATATGATTGTTCAGGTTACCCTGCGTGACGAGGCACGGACCGACGCGCGACAGGATCGCGCCCAGCATTTCCTTGACGGTGGTCTTGCCGTTGCTTCCCGTGACGCCGACGATCTTCGCGGCGCACGCCCGGCGCCAGGCCTTGGCGAACGCGGACAGGCCTGCGAGCGTGTCGGACACGATCACCTGCGGGATCGGCGCGTGCACGTGCCGGCTCACCAGCGCTGCGACGGCGCCACGCCCGGCCGCATCCGCCACGAAATCGTGGCCGTCGAAGCGCTCGCCGCGCAGCGCGACGAACAGCGCGCCCTGCTGGATCGCGCGGGTGTCGGACATCACCGGCCCGAACGACACGTTGTCGCCCTGCACGACCCCGCCCGCCGCACGCGCCAGGTGCTCGAGATCGCGCAGCATCACGCGATCTCCCCGAGCGCGCGCCGCACGGTTTCCCGGTCGCTGAACGGCAGCACGTCGCGGCCGACGATCTGGTAATCCTCGTGCCCCTTGCCGGCGATCACGACGACGTCGCCGGGATCGGCTTCGGCAATCGCGTGCTGGATTGCCTCGGCGCGATCGGCGATCACCTGCACCGTCTCGCCGTAGGCCATGCCGGCGACGATCTGCGCCAGGATGTCCCCGGATGCCTCGGTGCGCGGGTTGTCGTCGGTGACGATCACCACGTCCGCGTGGTTCTCGGCGATGGCGCCCATGAGCGGACGCTTGCCGGGATCGCGGTCGCCGCCGCATCCGAACACGCAGAACAAGCGCCCGCGCGTGTGGGCCCGCGCGGCCTCGAGCACCTTCGACAGCGCATCCGGCGTGTGCGCATAGTCCACGATCGCGAGCGGCAACGTGCCGCCGCCGAAGGACTCCATGCGTCCGGGTGGCGCGTCGCACGCGGCGAGCGCCACGAGCGCGGTCTGCAGCGGCACGTTCCAGCCGAGCAGCACGCCGAGCACCGCGAGCAGGTTCTCTGCATTGAATTCGCCCAGCAGCCGCGAACGCAGGGTGCCGGCGCCCCAGCGGCTCTCGACCTGCAGCGTCACTCCGCCGCTGCCGGCTCGCATTTCGGAGACCCGGATCCAGCCGTCATCGCGCCCGGCCCAGATCTCGCTCGCCGTCGAGAACACGATCCTCTCGATCGACGGGTCGAGCCGCTGCGCGAGATCCTGCCCGAAGGAGTCGCGCACGTTGATCACGGCACAGCGCAGGTCGGGACTGTGGAAGAGCCGCGTCTTCGCCGCGCCGTAAGCCTCGAGCGTGCCGTGGTAGTCGAGGTGGTCGCGCGTCAGGTTCGTGAAGACGGCCGTGTCGAAACGCACGCCACCGACGCGCCCTTGGTCGAGCGCGTGCGAGGAAACCTCCATCGCAAGCGTGGCCGCGCCCGCGTCGCGCGCCTGCGCGAGGCGGCGGTGGACGCTCACCGCGTCCGGCGTGGTGAGGCCCGCGTCGGTGAGCGCCCCCGCACGGCCGAATCCGAGCGTGCCGAGATACGAGCCACGCCGGCCGACGAGGTCGCTCGCCTGCGCCAGCAGGTACGCGCACGTGGTCTTGCCGTTCGTCCCCGTGAAGCCGGCAACGCGCAGGTCTGCGGACGGCTGGCGGAAGAACCGGTCCGCGATCTCGCCCACGCGACGACCGAGGTTGGCAATCGCAACGGACGCAACGCCCTCGGGCACGACGGGCGCCGCCATGTCGGGTGACGGCTCCCACAACACGGCCGCGGCGCCGCGCTCCAGTGCGGCCGCGACGTGCGCAAGCCCATGCGTCGTGCGGCCGCGGCACGCGATGAACGCGCCGCCTCGCGTCACCGTGCGGCTGTCCTGCGACAGGTCGGTCACCGTGGTCTCCGGCACCGTCACGTCGAAACCCTCGAGCAGCTTGCCGAGGGTCGTGCGGTAGCGGCCGGGCGCGGCGCCTTTGAGGATGGCATTCATGCGCGTCACCACGGGTCCTGCGCGCGCACGAGCGTCGTCGCCGGCACGCTGCTCAGGTCGTCCGGCGCAATGGCAAGCAGGCGCAGCGCGCCCGACATCACCGCGGAAAACACCGGGGCCGACACTTCGCCGCCGTAGTAGGCCCCGGCGCTCGGCTCGTCGATCACCACGACGCAGGCGAGCCGCGGGTTGCTGGCAGGCACCACTCCGCCGAAGATGGCCATGTACTTGTTGGTGGAGTAACCCCCCGTGTCCGAGGCCTTCCACGCAGTGCCGGTCTTGCCGGAAACGCGGTAACCCATCACCGCGGCCCGGCGCGCGGTGCCCTCCTCGCTCACGACGCGCTCCATCATCCGCACCAGTTCCTTCGCGACCGGCTCGGAGATGACGCGCTCGCCGGGGGGCGGCGAATCCAGGCGGCGCAGGCTGATCGGGCGGTGAACGCCGCCGGCGCCGAGCGTGGCGTAGGCCTGGGCGAGTTGCAGCGGCGTTACGGACAGGCCATAGCCGTAGGCCATCGTCGCCTGGCCGATCGGCCGCCAGTGCTCGTAGCTGGTGAGGATGCCGGCCGATTCGCCGGGGAAGCCCGAGCCGGTGAC
>Ga0315283_10004013_pt1 | contig 12707 bp, 10 predicted proteins | sample YL17G09_0_MG_FD_204541 | JGI IMG/M metagenome (GOLD analysis project Ga0315283, IMG submission 204541) | Sediment microbial communities from Yellowstone Lake, YNP, Wyoming, USA - YL17G09_0 | ecosystem: Environmental > Aquatic > Freshwater > Lake > Sediment | place: USA: Wyoming | collected...
GTCAGCGCGACGGCGCGGTGAGCGACCGTCAGCGCGACGGCGCGGTGAGCGACCGCGGCGCGGCGGGCAACCGCCGCGAGGCGACGCTCCGCCGGCTCGGGATCGTCCCCAGCGTCCCGGAGCTGGTCCGCGCCGCCCTCGACGACGCGGTCGGGCGGGCCGAGACCGTGCGCGCGGCGGAGGGCGCGCTGCCGCCGGCGGTCGTCGTCCTCGACGCCGGCTGCGGCCGCAACTCCGCGCTGGCCCGCCACCGGGCCCGGATCGGCCGGTTCGTCGGCGTGGACATCCACGCCCCGGCGCCGGGGGCGCTCCCCTATCTCGACGAGTTCGCCACCGTCGACCTCTGTGCGAGCGCCGACGCCTTCCCGCCGGCGACCTTCGACGTGGTCCTCAGCTCGTTCACCGTCGAGCACTTCGCCGACCCGGAGGCAGCCTTCGTCAACCTCGCCCGCTGGCTTCGGCCGGGTGGGCGGCTCGTCCTCACAACCGTCAACCGGCGCCATCCGTTCGTAGCCGCTTACCTCAGCCTGCCCGACCGGCTGCGCCGCCGCGTCCAACTGGTCGTGAAGGCGACCGCGGCCGACGCGCACCCGCTCGTGGGGGCCTGCAACGACCCGATGGCCGTGCGGGCCGCACTGGCCGCGGCCGGCTACCAGGCGATCCGCATCGAGACGGTTGGCCACCTCGCCCGCGCCTGGGGACGGCGGCTCCCGACGTTCGCTTTCGGCGTGCTCGGCGACCTGCTGACCCGCGGGACCCCGTCGCGGCGCTCCACGCTGGTCGTCAGCGCCCGGGTCCCGGGGGGCACCGCGTGAACGCTTCCCGCGGGCGCTGCCCGCGCCTGCCGGGCGCCGCGTGACCGGTCGCGGCGCCGCAGGTCGGCTGGCGCGCGGCTCGTTCGGCGGCGGCGGGGTGCCGCCGGCGATCCCACCGGAGCGGCGCCGACGCACGCTGCTCCGGATCGTCGACTTCTTCCGGCCCTACCGTCTGCAGGTCGCCGTGGTCGTCGTCGCGATCGTGACCACGAGCCTGCTCGGGGTGGTCAACCCGCTGCTCCTCAAGGCGCTCACCGACCAGGTGATCATCGGCAAGGACTACGAGAACCTCTACCTCTACGTCGGCCTGATGATCGTGGTCCCCATCGTTTCGGGGTTGATCGGCGTCGGTCAGACCTACCTCAACAATGTCGTCGGCCAGAGCGTGATGCAGGACCTCCGGAACGCGCTCTACACGCACCTCCAGCGGTTGCCGCTGCGCTTCTTCACCGAGACCCGGACGGGCGAGATCCAGAGCCGCCTCGCCAACGACGTCGGCGGCGTGCAGGCCGTGGTGACCGACACCGCGACGAGCGTTGCCTCGAACGTCGCCGTCGTCATCTCATCGATCGTGGCGATGGTCCTCATCGACTGGCGGCTCACGCTGCTCTCCCTGGGGATGCTGCCGTTCTTCCTCTTCCTCACCCAGCGCGTCGGCCGCGTCCGGCGCGCAGTCTCGACGGAGAACCAGGAGGCGCTCGCCGACATGACCTCGGCGACCCAGGAGACGCTGAGCGTGTCGGGGGTCCTCCTCGCCAAGACTTTCGGCCAGCAGGCGGCATCGACCGCCCGCTTCCGGACGTTGAACCGCCGGCTCGCCCGCCTCCAGCTCCGCCAGGCCATGGTGGGGCGCTGGTTCTTCATGATCATCGGGACGATCTTCAGCATCCTCCCGGCGTTCGTGTACTGGCTGTCGGCGGTCATGGCCATGAACGGTGACCCGTCGGCGCCGACGGCCGGCGACATCGTCGCCTTCACGACGCTCCAGAGCCGCCTCTTCTTCCCGCTGGGCCAGCTCCTCAATGTCCAGGTGGAGATCGCGGGGTCGCTGGCGCTCTTCGACCGGATCTTCGAGTACCTGGACCTCGACCCGGAGATCGTGGACGCCCCGGACGCGGTGGTCATGGAGCCCACCAGCATCCGGGGCCGGGTTCGCCTCCACGGGGTCTGGTTCCGCTACCCGTCCGCGGCCGTCCCGTCGGAGCGCGCCCTCGGGGTGGTCGCCGGCGGCGGGCACACGCACGCGGCGACGACGGGTGACGAGGGGGTTGGCGGGAGCCGGTCCGTGTCCGAGGACCTGGCAACGCTCGACGAGACGATGGCCGACGCCATGGTCCCGACGATCGCCGAGGAGGCGATCGAGGCTGCGCTGCCGGCGACGCGGCCGTTGGAGGGCCCGGGCCGCGACGGTGGTGGCCCGGGCGGCGACGCAGTGGGAACGGCCGACGCGGAGCCGGCCCCGCCTGCCGCCGCCGTCTCCCCGCCCCCTGCCCCGTTCGCCCTGGAGGAGATCGACTTCCAGGCGGAGCCCGGGCAGCTGGTGGCGCTCGTGGGCCCGTCGGGCTCCGGCAAGACGACGACGACCTACCTCATCCCGCGTCTGTACGACGTCGACAGCGGGGCAGTGGAGATCGACGGGATCGATGTCCGGCGGATCGCGCTCTCGTCGCTGGGGCTGGCAATCGGCGTCGTCACCCAGGAGACCTACCTCTTCCACGCCTCGATCCGCGACAACCTGCTCTACGCCCGCCCCGAGGCGACGGAGGCCGAGCTGGAGGCAGCCACCCGAGCCGCGGCGATCCACGAGCGCATCGTCGGGCTGCCCGAGGGCTACGAGACCATCGTCGGTGAGCGCGGCTACAAGCTGTCGGGCGGCGAGAAGCAGCGGATCGCCATCGCCCGGGTGCTGCTCAAGGACCCCCGGATCCTCATCCTCGACGAGGCCACGTCGGCTCTCGACACCGTCTCGGAGCGGCTCATCCAGACGGCCCTGGAGCGGCTCATGGAGGGCCGCACGACGATCGCGATCGCCCACCGCCTCTCCACGATCCTGCGGGCCGACCAGATCCTGGTCTACGCGGGCGGGCGCATCGTCGAGCGGGGCCGCCACGAGGAGCTGCTCGCCCAGGGCGGCCTCTACGCCGGTCTCTACCACGAGCAGTTCGAGGCGCCGGTGGGCGCGGCGTCCCGGGAGGCCGACGCCTCCGACTAGCCCCCGCTGGTCCTGACTGGCCGCGGGCTCACCCCCCGGGCGCGGCGGTGCGGTGCGATCCGGGGGCGAAGGGCGGTCGCGAACGGGATGGGACGTGCGGCGGCGCTCGCGATCCGCGCCGCTCGGTTCAAGCACTTGCGCAAACGCGCAATAACCGGAGTAGACTGGGGCTGCGGCCCGGCCGCGCCCCGCGCCCCCGCCACCTCCCGCCACCCCTTCCCCGCAGCCCAGAACGCCCAGGAGCAGACATTCCATGACCGTCAAGACCGCCGACCTCCGCCACGAGGGCGGCCTCCGCTTCGTCGCCCGGACCGGCTCCGGCTTCGAGATCGCAATGGACAACGGGATCGGCGGCTCCGGCCCGCGCCCGACCGAGGTGCTTGCGGCTGCCATCGGCGGCTGCACCGCGATGGACATCGTCAGCATCCTCGAGAAGAAGCGCCAGGTCGTGACGCGCTACGCCCTGCGCGTGGAGGGCGAGCAGCGCAACGCGCATCCGCGCGCCTTCCGGCGCGTCGTGATCACCCACGAGGTCGAGGGCCCGGCCGTGGACGTCGAGGCGGTCCAGCGCGCCATCGAGCTCTCCGCCATGAAGTACTGCGCGGTCTCCACGGGCCTCGCGAGCGGGTACGCCGCGTTCCATCACCGCTACGTCGTGATCTCGCCCGAAGGCGCCGCGCCGGTCGAGGGCGAAGCCGCCGTCACGGGACCCGGCCAGGAACTCCCGCCCGAAGAGGCGTAGCCCTCGCGCGCGGCCGCCGACGCCGCGGGCGAAACGCGGCCTGCCGGCCCCGCAGCCCGGAAGGCCTTGCATGACTATGCGCTCCTGATGTATAGTCATGCGTGACATGAGAACCCCGGCAATGCGGCACGACCGGCCCGACCCCCTCCGATCCGCTCTACCGGTTGCCAGCCGCCCGCTGCGCGTCGCCCCGGCGGCGGCGACCGCGCGCCCGTGAGCGCGCCTGCGGGAGCGTCGCCCCGGGTCGCGCCGGAGCGCCGGGCGGTGTCGCTCCCCCGCGGCCCGCGTGGCGACGGCAAGCAGATCCGCGTCGCCATCGTCGGTGCCACCGGCTACGTCGGCGCCGAGCTCGTCCGGCTGCTCACCCGTCACCCGTTCGTCGAGATCGTCGGCCTCGTCGGGCGCGGCCGGAACCAGGAGCCGATCGGCGGGACCCACATCCACCTCGACCGGACGGGGCTTCACGTGGATGCCACGGTGCCCGCCGCCGACGCGGTCTTCATGGCCCTCCCGCAGGGCGCCGCGGCCGAGATCGTCCCCGACCTCGCCGCGACGGGCGCCGCGATCATCGACCTGGGGCCCGACTTCCGGCTGCGCGTCGCCGCGGAGTACCCGCGCTGGTATGGCTTCGAGCACCCCCGGGCGGAGCTCCTCCCCGCCGCCGTCTACGGCCTGCCGGAGCTCCACCGGGGGGAGCTGGCCGCGCTTCGCCACGAGAAGATCGCGATCGTCGGGGCGCCCGGCTGCTACCCCACGGCCACGCTCCTGGCGCTGGCTCCCCTCGCCCGGGCCGGGCTGATCGGGGATCTCGTCGTCGACGCCAAGTCGGGTGTCTCTGGCGCCGGGCGCGAGCCGAAGCAGGACCTCATGTTCGGCGAAGTCAACGAGAGCGTGAAAGCGTACGGAATCGGCGGCCACCGCCACGTCGCAGAGATGGAGCAGGAGCTGGCGGCACTCGGCGCGGCCGCCGGGCACGGGCCGAACACGAACCCGGGCGCCCGGGGGGTTGACTTCCTTCCCCACCTGGTCCCGATGACGCGGGGCATCCTCTCGGCCTGCCACGTCCGCCCGAGCCGGCCCGTCTCCCAGCGCGAGCTCGACGCGCTCTACGCCGAGGCGTACGCGGGCGAGGCCTTCGTCCACGTGGTGACCCAGCCGCCGGCAACGAAGCACGTCCTCGGCAGCAACACCTGCCGAGTCCACGTCCGCGCCGACGAGCGGACCGGCCGTGTGCTGGCGATCGGCGTGATCGACAACCTCGTGAAGGGGGCCGCCGGCCAGGCGATCCAGGCCTTCAACGCCGTCCACGGACTGCCCGAAACCGCCGGCCTCGAGCAGCTCCCACTCGCGCCGTAGACCACGACCGACGATGACGACCGAGCCCGCTCCGACGACCCGGCCGGCCACGCCTCCCGACGACGTCCGCGCGCTGGTCCCGGCGCCCCTCCCCTACCTCCTCGACGCGCTCCCCTCCTCGCTGCCCGGCGTCGAGCGCCGGGCCATCATGCCGGCCGGGTTCGCGGCCGGCGCAACGACCTGCGGCATCAAGACCAGCGGCCGCCCGGACCTGGTCGTGATCCGGACGACCGGCGCTCCAGCCTCGGCGGCAGCGGTCTTCACGACCAACCAGGTCGTCGCGGCCCCGGTCCAGGCCTCCCGGGCGAACCTTGCGATCACCCGCCCCGAGGGCCGGGGCGGCGGCACCGATCATTTCGGGCGTGCCCAGGCGATCGTCGCCACGAGCGGCTCCGCCAACGCCGCCACCGGCCTCGCCGGCCTCGCCGACCAGGTGGCGATCACCCGGGCCGTCGCGGTCCACTTCGGCGTCGACCCGCTGGGGGTCCTCAGCCTCTCGACAGGGGTCATCGGGACGCGGCTTCCCGTGGACAAGGTCGCCGTGGGGATCGCCAACCTGGCCGCCGCCGGCCTCCCGAGCACGGATGACGGCCTCCTCGCGGCCGCCGAGGCACTTCGCACGACCGACGCGGTGACGAAGACGGCGGCGACACAGGTCGACCTCCCCGGCCCCGACGGTTCGGCCGTGAGCGTGACCGTCGCGGGGATTGCCAAGGGCGTCGGGATGATCCATCCGCGCATGGCGACGATGCTCGCGGTCGTCCTGACCGACGCGGTGGTGAGCCCCGCGACGCTCCACGGCCTGCTCAGCGCGGCGACCGTGCGGACCTGGAACCAGCTCTCCGTGGACGGCGACACGAGCACCAACGACACGGTCTTCCTGCTCGCCTCCGGCGCGTCCGCGGCAGCCCCGATCCTGCCGGACTCCGCGGAGGCCTTGACCCTGGGGAGCGCGATCGAGGCCGTTGCCCGGTCGCTGGCCCGCCAGCAGGCGGCCGACGGGGAAGGGGCGACGACCCTCCTGACCTGCCAGGTTTCGGGCGCCCGGGACAATCTCGATGCCCGGGCGGTGGCCCGCGCCGTCATCTCGAGCAGCCTCGTGAAGGCCGCCGCCCATGGGCGCGACCCGAACTGGGGTCGCATCGCCGGAGCGGCCGGCAACGCCCGCCTCGGCGAGGTCCGCCTCCTCGAGATGGCCGGGCTCGCCCATGCTGACGCCTGCGCCCGCGCCGGGGCTCCGGCGTTCGTCGACCCCGACCGGCTGCGGATCGCGATCGCCGGCCAGCTCGTCTACGACGGGCCGACGGGCGGGCCTGTCGCCTTCGACCGGACGGCGACCCGCGCCGCGATGGCCGGCCCGGAGATCCTGGTCCGCCTCGACCTGGGCCTGGGCGCGGGATCCGGCGAGGCGTTCGGCTGCGACCTCACCGAGCAGTACGTGGTCGAGAACGCGGAGTACACGACGTGAGCGAGATCCTCGTCCTCAAGCTCGGCGGGACGACCCTCGCCGACCAGCGGCAGGTGCTGGCCGAGGTGGCCGCCGTGGCCCGGCGCCGCCCCGTCGTCATCGTCCACGGCGGCGGGAAGCGGATCACGGAGTGGCTCGACCGGCTCGGGGTCCCGACCCGCTTCGAGGGCGGCCTCCGCGTCACGGACGCCCCGGCGATCGAGGTCGCGGCGGCGGTCCTGCGCGGGGTCGTCAACTCCGAGCTCGTTGCCGCCCTGCGCGACCTGCGGGTGGACGCAGTCGGCCTGTCGGGCGTGGATGGGGGGCTGCTGATCGCGGAGCGCGTGGCCGGGATGGGCCTCGTCGCCCACGTCGTCGGCCTCAAGCGCGACCTGCTCGACGCGGTGCTCGTGGGCGGGCAGGTCCCGGTGGTGGCGCCGCTTGCCCGCGACGAGGCGGGCATCGTCTGCAACGTCAACGCGGACGACGCGGCCGCGGGGCTGGCGGCAGGGCTCGGCGCCCGCCAGCTCGTGCTGATGACCGACGTCGATGGGATCCGCGGGGCCGACGGGGCGAAGATCGCTTCGCTGACGGCCGCCGAGGCGGAAGCCCTCATCGGCGCCGGCACGATCTCGGGCGGGATGGTCCCCAAGATCCGGGCCGCCCTCGCCGGGATCGCGGCTCCGGGGGCCGAGGCCGTCATCTGCGACGCGGCCGCGCCCGGCGCGCTCGCCCGGGCGCTCGACGACCAGACCTTCGGCACCCGGATCACGGCGGCCGGCGGCCGTGGGGGAGGCGCATGAGCCCCGCCGTCGCCGCCCGCCGGCGATCGATCCTCGACCTGGTCGCGACCCGGGCGATCGGGAGCCAGGAGGAGCTGGCCGGGCTCCTGCGCGACCGCGGCTTCCCGGTCACCCAGGCCACCGTCAGCCGCGACGTCGCCGACCTCGGTCTCGTCAAGGCGCCCCGGGGCGACCACCACGCCTACGTCACGCCCGGGTCCCTGGCGTCCGGGACGGCGCGCGGGCTGGCGTCGGGTGGGGCGCCCGAGCGGCGGAGCCCGGACGAGTCGCGCCTGCGGCGGATTCTCGCCGACTACCCCGTGACGATCGCCCGCAGCGGGCTGACCCTCGTCCTCGTGAGCGGGCCCGGCGCGGCGTCCGCGATCGCCCAGGCGATCGACGAGTCGCCCCTCGAGGACCAGGTCGGGACGCTGGCCGGCGACAACACGCTCCTCGTCCTGTTCGCCGACGAGCCCGCCCTCGAACGCTGGCGGGCCCGGTTCACCGACCTCACGAGCACGTACCACAAGCCCGGAACGGAGGCAGCGCAGTCATGAAGAAGAAGGTCGTCCTCGCCTACTCCGGGGGTCTCGACACCTCGGTCGCCGTCGCCTGGCTGCGCGAGCAGCACGATGCGGAGGTCGTGACCCTTACCGTCGACGTCGGCGGCACCTCGCTCCGGGAGGGCATCGAACGCCGGGCCCTGTCGGCCGGCGCATCGCGCGCCTACGTCGTCGACGCGAAGGAGACGTTCGTCCGCGACTTCTGCTGGCCGGCCCTCCAGGCGAACGCCCTCTACCAGGGCGCCTACCCGCTGGCGACGGCGCTCGCCCGCCCGCTGATCGCCCAGCTCCTGGTGGAGGTGGCCCAGAAGGAAGGCGCCGACGCGGTTGCCCACGGCTGCACCGGCAAGGGCAACGACCAGGTCCGCTTCGATGTCGCCGTCCATGCCCTGGATCCCGGCCTGGAGGTCATCGCCCCGATGCGGATCGGGATGGGCCTCTCCCGCGACCAGGAGATCGACTACGCGATCGCCCGGGGGATCGAGATCCCGATCACGAAGGCCTCCCCGTACTCGATCGATGTCAACATGTGGGGCCGCTCCTGCGAGACGGGCATCCTCGAGGATCCCTGGGTCGCCCCGCCCGCCGACGCGTTCGCCTGGACGGTCGATCCGGCGGCGGCGCCCGCGGCCGTCGAGATCGTCATCGGCTTCGAGGGCGGCGTCCCGGTCTCCATCGACGGCGAGCGCCTCGGCCCGGTCGCCCTCGTCGACCTCCTCAACGCCCTCGGCGGCACCCACGGCGTCGGGCGGATCGACCACGTCGAGGACCGCCTGGTCGGCATCAAGAGCCGCGAGATCTACGAGGCGCCCGCGGCGACGATCCTCCACGCGGCGCACGGGGCCCTCGAGGGGCTCGTCCTCTCCAAGGACACCCTGCGCTTCAACCGGCTCGTCGCGAACGAGATCGCCCAGCTCACCTACGACGGCCTCTGGTTCAGCGCCCTGCATCGCGACCTGCGGGGCTACGTCGCAAGCTCCGACCGGACGGTCTCCGGCGAGGTCCGGGTCCGCCTCGATCGCGGCTCCGCGACGGCCAACGGACGGCGCTCCCCGCTCTCGCTCTACGACAAGAACCTCGCCACCTACGACGAGGGCGACGCCTTCGACCACGCGAGCGCCGTCGGCTTCATCGAGATCTTCGGTCTCCCGCTCCGGGTCGAGGCGGCCCGCCACGGCGCGGTGGGGGCCCACCACGGGGCAGCCTGGACCTGGACCCTGCCGCTCCTGCCCGACCTCGCCTCGACCGTCACCGACCCCGAGACCGCGGGTTCCGCCTCCTGAGCGCTGCGCAGACGCCCGCCGAACACCCGGAGCGCGTTCGCGCCACAATCACGACGATGCCCGACCCGCGCCGCATCTCACCTCCACGGGCGGCCCGCGTCCGCGCGCCGGTCGCGCCGCTGACCGCCGAGGACCGCGTCGAGCGCCTCGCGGCCGAGGCTGCCCTCGGCATGCCCGAGACCGACACGCTGCGCACGCTCCGGGAGCTCTCCTTCCTGCATGAGTTCGCCCAGCTGGCCACGCAGGCGCGCGACTGGGACGAGCTGATGCAGACGCTGGTCGAGCGCACGCGAGAGGCGCTCCACGTGGAGGTCTGCTCGTTCTACCTCCTCGACCACGGCACCGACCGACTCACCCTGGCGGCGACGAACGGCCTGGGCCGGGAGCATGTCGGCAAGGTCAGCCTCGCGCTCGGCGAGGGGATCACCGGGGCCGCAGCCGCCGCGCGCCGGCCCATCGAGGTCCCCGACGTACGGCTCGACCCGCGCTTCAAGTACCTCCGCGGGTTCGACCTGGCCGGGCTCACATCGATGCTGTCGGTGCCTCTCACCTGGAACGACCTGGTCGTCGGCGTCCTCAACGTGCAGACGGTCGAGACGCGCCGGTTCACCCCGCGCGAGATCACCCTCCTCGTGACGATCGCGGCCCTCCTGGCCGGGATCGTCGAGAAGGGCCACCTCCAGCGCGAGCAGGAGCGCCAGCTCGAGACGCTCCAGCAGCTCGACGAGGCGCGGGCGGAGCTCCTCTCGCTGGTGACCCACGAGCTGCGGACTCCCCTGTCGGTGGTCCGGGCCTACATCGACCTGCTCGCCGACGCGGCCGGCGGGACCAGCGAGGCGCCGCCGCGGGCGAGCGCGGAAGACTGGCGCAACGCCGCCATCGACCAGATCACGCGGCTCGACCGGCTCGTCGATTCCATCCTCGTCTCGGTGCGCGGCGAAGGGCTCGTGGCCCTCGCCCGGTCACCCTTCGACGTGGGCGAGGCCGTCGGGGAGACCATCGAGCTGCTCCGGCCGCTCCTGCGCAATCACCGGCTCCGTGCGGAGAACGCCGACAGGCCGCTCGTCGGCGTCGGCGACGAGGCCCGCTTCCGGCAGGTGATGGAGCTGCTCCTCGAGAACGCAGCGAAATATGCGCCCCGCGGCAGGGGCGTCTCGGTCGGCGCCTGGCATCAGGTCGGCGAAGTCCGGGTCTACGTGACCGACGACGGGCCGGGCGTCCCGATCGACGAGTGGGAGACGGTCTTCGAGGCCTTCGTCCGCAAGGCGGGGCGGCGCGGGCGCGGCTCCGGGATCGGCCTCTACGCCGCGCGGCGGCTCATGGACGCGATGGGCGGCCGGGTCTGGATCGAGGGAAACGGGTACGGCGGGAGCCGGTTCGTCGTCGCGCTGCCCGCGGCCACCGAGCGCTGACGATCGAAATGGAGGGACGAGCGCGATGACGATGCCCCAGCCGCCGGACGGCCTGCGGATCCTCGTGGTGGACGACGAGCCGGCCATGGTCGGCGCGATCACCGCCCTGGTCGGGACCGCGGGCCACCAGGTGATCACGGCCTACGACGGCGACACCGCGCTCCGCCGCTTCGAGGAGGAGGCTCCCGACCTCGTCCTCCTGGACCTCGCGATGCCCGGCCGCGACGGCGTCGACGTCTGTCGCGAGATCCGCAAGACGAGCCGGACGCCGGTGATCGTGCTGACCGGCGAGGCCGACGAGCTGGCGAAGGTCGAGGCGCTCGACGCGGGCGCCGACGACTACGTCACGAAACCGTTCGGCAAGCAGGAGCTCCTGGCCCGGATCCGCGCGGTCATGCGGCGCCTCGAGGGCGGCGACGCTCCGGCTGGCGGCCTCCGCGTGGGCTCGCTCACGCTCGACACCGGCCGGCACGAGGCGTCGGTGGACGGAGTGGTCCTGGCCCTGACGCGGACGGAGTTCGCCCTCCTGACGTCGCTGGCGGTGGCGCGCGGGCGGGTCGTCCCCCACGATCGACTGCTGGCGGCGGGCTGGCCGAACGACCCCGATCCCGACCCGCAATGGCTCAAGCCGCACCTGGCCCGACTCCGCGCCAAGCTCGAGGAGGCGGGGGCGCCGCTGCCTACCTCCGTGCGGGGCGTCGGCTACCGCCTCGAGGCGTCCGGGGAGTAGCCGGCGGGGGCGAGTCGGCGCGGGCCGCGGGCTCGGGGGTGCCCGGGCGCGCGGCCGCGCGCGGCGCGGGGTTCAGGACCGCCGCAGCGCTCCCGCGATCGCGGCGACGTGGGCGGCGGTCGTGCCGCAGCAGCCGCCGACGATCGACGCGCCGAGGTCGACGGCCCGCCGAGCGTAGTCCGCCGCGTCGTCGAGCGTGGCCGGGTACGTCACGCTTCCGTCGGCGCCCGGCACTGGGCGGCCGGCGTTCGCCTTGGCGACGAGCACCACGCCCGGCGCCCCGGCCCGGAGTCCGGGCAGGACGTCGAGCACTGCCTCGAAGCCGGTCCCGCAGTTGGTCCCGACGGCGGCGACCCCGAGCTCGGCCAGCGCGGCCGCCGCGTCCTCCGGCCGGTCGCCGAAGAGGGTCCTGCCGCGCTCGAAGGTGAGAGTCGCGACGATCGGGAGGCCGGGCGCGCCGTCGCGGGCCCCTTGAACGGCCGCCCGCGCCTCGGCGAGGTCGGCCATCGTCTCGACCCAGAGCAGATCTGCGCCCGCCGCCGCGAGGGCGGCCGCCTGCTCCGCGAAGGCGTCCCGGGCCGCCGCCGGCTCGAGCTCCCCGTACGGGGCGAGCAGCGCGCCGCTCGGGCCGATGTCTCCGGCAACGGCGACGCCCGCGGAAACGGCCCGCCGGGCGATCGCGACCGCGGCGGCGCAGACAACGGCGGTCGCGCCGGCAGCCGGACCGTCGGCGAGGCGCACCGGACTGGCGCCGAAGGTGGCGGTCAGGATGACCCGGGCGCCCGCCGCGACATGGGAGGCGTGGACGGCCCCCACAGCGGCGGCCCCCTCCGCGGTCAGCAGCCAGGCCTCGGGCGGCATCCCGGGCGGCAGCCCGAGGGCGATGAGCGCGCTGCCCATCGCGCCGTCGGCCGCCACGGGGCCGCGGCCGAGGTCGAGGAGATCCACGAGGTTCGGGTGGTCGGCGTTCATGGACGCGACCGTGCACCGTCCGCCCGGCTCCCGTCAAGGGCCGGCGTGCCCCGACGGCGGGTCGCGGGTCGGCGGGGGCGCGACGGCGGGTCGCGGGTCGGCGGGGCGCGGGCCGCGGCCCACCCGGTTTCGGCAGATGTCGCGCTGACGGCCATTAGGCCGCGGTCGCCCGCCCGGGTCGGCGGGGCGCGGGTCGCGGCCCACCCGGTTTCGGCAGATGTCGCGCTGACGGCCATTAGGCCGCGGTCGCCCGCCCGGGGCCGCCGGCCGCGGCCCTCCGGCGGCCATCCTTCGCGCCCGCGACGAGCGGTCGCGCTCGGCGGTTGGGCCGGTGCCCGCTCCATGCCGGCCGAACGGTCGTGGGAACGACATCTGCCGATTCGGCCCATCCCG
>Ga0315283_10004015_pt1 | contig 12706 bp, 9 predicted proteins | sample YL17G09_0_MG_FD_204541 | JGI IMG/M metagenome (GOLD analysis project Ga0315283, IMG submission 204541) | Sediment microbial communities from Yellowstone Lake, YNP, Wyoming, USA - YL17G09_0 | ecosystem: Environmental > Aquatic > Freshwater > Lake > Sediment | place: USA: Wyoming | collected...
TTGTTAGAGGCGACGGGACCGGAGAAGGCTTCAAGCTTGTAGGTGTAGATAGCGTAACTATCAAGAACGCAAGGATCGAGAATTTCACCTACGGCATCTATGTCGAGTCAGCCTCCTTCACATGTATTCTTCAGAACAACATAACCGCTAACACCTACGATGGTATCGGAGTGTTCTATTCTTCAAACACCACAATATCCAACAACATCATAACATTGAACGAATATGACGGCATCGAATACTTCGCCTCCTCGTACGGCAACATCACTGGAAACTACATCGCGTCAAACATCTGGTTCGGCCTAAGCGTGTACTATTCTTCAAACAACAACATAATCGAAAACAGACTCGCAAACAACTACAAAGGACTGGAACTAATCTACTCACCGGACAACTCGATATTTCACAACAATTTCATAAACCACACTCTCCAAGCCTTCACCGAATTTTCCACCGACACTTGGGATAACGGACGTCAAGGCAACTACTGGAGCGACTACAACGGCACCGACTCAAACGGCGACGAAATCGGCGACACTCCATATGTAATAGACGAGAACAATGCCGACAGGTATCCGTTGATGTATATCTACTGGAACCCATGCGACATCAACCATGACCTAAAGGTTGACATGAAAGACATTGCCAGTGTAGCCCGAGCCTTCGGCACAATACCCGGCGATCCCAAGTGGGATCCCCGTGCAGACATCACAGGCACGGTGCCTCTTGTTCCCGACGGAAGGGTCGATATGCGCGACATCGGGCTGGTAGCAAAGAATTTCGGAAAAAAATACTAGTGGCCGCGCAGGCTTCGTGGCATGTCACGAACGTTCGTTTCGCATTTTGTATATGCTACTCTCCTCGCGCTAGGCGATGTGCAACCTTCTGACATTGGTGGTGACGACAAAATTGACAGTCGGACTTGAATTCTGCAGCCATGAAATTTCAGAACAAAGCTGAAAACATGCAGAGTATGCACTTGATTTTTGCCGTGATGACAAAATCAACAGGCAAGAAGTAGGTTACGTGGCCAAGCATTTCGGCGACCAAACACTGCTTGCGAGAGGACTTTCGATGAAGAAGCGTAACGGACCCGGAGGGATTTGAACCCCCGTTCTTCGGCTCCGAAGGCCGACGCCTTAATCCAGACTGGGCTACGGGCCCACCTAAGAATAGTCAAGAATCAATTAAAAGTGTTCCGAACATCTTTCAATTTTCTCCAAGAACCTTTAGACTGTTTGCGTTTTCTGAAGTATGCCCTGTTGGCTTTCTGCATGACGCACGCGTGGTGGGGCGCTGTTGACTGTTTTTCGGTCAAAAAGTCAAGGCTTCGTGTCTGAGCTGACTAGGTTTTGCTTCTTGCCTTTGCTATCGTGGATCTGATGAATGAAGTCTTGGCTTCAGTGTAGGCTTCCCGGTTGAGTCTATGTTTTGCGGCTAGGTCCTTCTTCAATTTGAAGTACTCCTGAGCTGAATCAGAGTGCGTTCTCAAGTAGTCTCTGAAAAGAACTTGCTCGTTCCAGAACTCGCCGTGTATTTCGACCATGTGCAAGTGGCAGTGTTTTTTCGGCACGTTTGATGGACCTTTATGGAAGTAGCGTCTCTCAGGAATTTCAGCCTCTAGTTCAGGAACGTACTCATAGCCTATTCTCCTGAGCGGCTCAATACAATCTTCAGCATCGCTGAGCCGGCGCAGTCCAACCATGACGTCGATGATGGGTTTCGCTCCCAGTCCGGATACCGCCGTGCTTCCAATGTGTTCGATGGCCACAACCTTGTTTCCGATCGCCTTCATGAGGTCGCCCTTTTGTTCCTCAAACTTCAGAGGCCATGCGGTATCGTATTCGCAAATCTCTACAGGGACACTTTCCCAACTCTTCTTCTTCTTCTTCTTCTTCTTCTTCTTCTTCTTCTTCTTCTTCTTCAATCCACTTCACACACGATTTCAACATGATTCACGAGTCTTCGCTATTTAATAATCTGCTCCAAGATGCTTCACTCTCTTAAAGTAGCTCTTGTCGTCAATGTTTCAGTCAAACGAAAAAAGTTCTGGCGCGAGTTCCTGGAAGTAATCAATTTCGCCCTCCTTTTTTCGCAAGAAAAGAAAACATCAGTCATGCTAAGGTCCATGCCCGGTTCACTCAAAGGCGTCAGCGTGCGCGGGACTTTGTTCTGTGTGCGGCGACTTCTCCACGTCCAAGATTTCCGAAAACCCTTAAAAACAATCAGTGATTCATAATAGATGACCCCGCTGAGGGCCGGTAGCTCAGCTTGGCTGGAGCGTTCGGCTGATAACCGAAAGGTCGCCGGTTCAAATCCGGCCCGGCCCACTTCAAGAATCTTCTGTCCGCCAGTACAAAACAGTTGGCGCTTTATCAACACGAAAACTGGTATGTATTTAGCTCCCGAAATTGATCCGCCCATATTTGGTGTTCTTTTAGTGAAATAAGCTCTAATGTTGGAGCTTTCATTAGCCTTAATGAACGTGTAGTCCAAGCCCAAAAAGGTCCCCTTTTCACGTCTTAAGCCTGTTCCTAAGTTATTGATGAATATGAGCTAAATACATACGAAAAATGAACACTACTTTTGACTGCACCCTATCCGCACACGGAGGTACGAGCCTTCTCCGCCGCAGGAACCATCTTCTAGGTAAAGTCGCCTAGAGGCAACCATTTCTGTCATGCACGCGCGAGTACAACGAGTTTTGAGTCAATGAAGTTCTGCCGTAGAGTTTTGCAGTTTTTGCTATGTCAACCATGTCAACTTTTGAATCGTTGTTGACATCAAAGACGACGTTCCAACTTTGTTGATCCTGGCGCGTGCCAAAGGCGCTGGCTATCAGAGCCATGTCCGCAGCATCAACGATGCCGTCATTGTTGAAGTCCGGAATCGACGCTTCTGCGTAACCGTTGACTGCCTTGAAATCCATCGGCTTCATATTCGAGCTGAGCAAGTAGGTGTCGACATCGTCATAGATCATCGTGCAGTTTCCGGATTTAACTGATCTGAACTTGATCTTGCACAGGGTTCCACTTCCTGTGAATGGCCACTCGCTTCCCATGAGCGTTGCCCCAACCAGAGTGTAATTGCCCTCGATCAGAGGCGTTGGGAATAAGGGAATGCTGTATGCGAAAACATGGTCCGAGGGCAACCATGCCTCTACGCATTGGAACACCGTTTGATTGTAGTAAAGTTTTATTTGCCAAGTGTACAGGTTCTGCACGCTGCGTACGTAAATGCTCACGGTGAATTCGGATCCAACGGCGACATTTACCATGGCCGGTTCAAAGGAAACGTACGTTGTGGAATCCGCGACAACGACCACTCTTCTGCTGTCGAAATTATCACCCGTGTACACTTCCCCCGGAACTGGAGAGACACAGGCCATCAGATCATACTCCCCTTCTGTCAGAGGAGTCCACAGGACGCTCGTACGGTTGAACGAACCTTTGCTCAACTTCGACAGCGTCACTGATCCAATTAGGCTACCATTTGCGGTCAGCTGCAATGCTATTCCTGTCTCGTTGACCGAGCCGAGGTTAGAAACGGTCACGTTCAACGAGACCTGTGCACCGACTGACATGAGCCTAGGGGCCTGCAGCGTCACAGACACTTCATGCTCAAGGTCAAACGGAACGTAGACCACTGTGTGAAGATTGTTGACGCTTTCAACATTCTCAGTAAGCATATACCCCTCACCGTTAGATATTCCCACAACTGCGGCCGCTGACTGGTTGCTGAAACCATAGAAAAACTGAATTGCCCCGTCCGCTCCGAACTCTGCCGAAAAACTTGCAGTCACGCGCTGAGCGTCAAATACCTCCCAACGAACAAGAACGTGCGATGCGTCGGCCTGTTCGATGTATATGCCGTAAGAGCCTGCCGTCGACCAATCGTGAAAGGCAGGAGCAACTGCCAGAAGCCCTGCGAACGTCTTCGTTGACTGGTCTTGAGTAGAATTGATTCTCGAGAAGGTGATCAGGCCGTCAGTCGAGATGTAGATCGTCCTGTATAAGCGGTTGCAGAATGGAAAATCAAACGTCAACGCATACGGCCAACTGCCACTTTCTGAATGCCATCCCATAGGGAGGCCCGACTCGACCCGACGGTTAGCAAAGTAATAGCGCTCGTAGTAGAGCACGGGCACTGTTTTCATCGCCAAGTTGTTTGCTGTAAGATTCTCTCCCACTACTGGACGAACGTATGCTGTAAAGTTGAAGTCACCAATCATCGCAGGTGACCACGAATACTCTGAGGTGTAGGACTCTCCTGACTGCAGAAAAGGAACAGAAACAAACTGTATCGCCTCTCCACTCACCCATAGACATGACTTTACGCCTGTTTCATCTTCAAAACCCTTGTTACGAACAGTCACGTTGACCGTTGCTATTTGACCCCTCTGGATAAACGCAGGAATCTCCAGCGTCAACGAGACTTCGTGTTCGTATACGTGCCGCGTGCCTAACCAATGGAACACATTCATGAAAAGCTGTTCATTGTCGTATCTACCTATTCCCCTGTTCGTCATGATGTTGGGGTCACTAATCACCACTATCTCTTTATTCCCGCCTGCGCACACCAAACTGAAATGGCGGCCGCCGCGAAGCACCCAAACTATCTCTTGAGACGGAGGCGTAGACTCAGGACGCTGCGCTGAAGCAATGTACAAAGAATTCACGCTGTCTGTTATTGGATGCCTGACGAGATCGGTAGTTATGCTCCGACCATAGAGATCACGATACAGTTGAATACCGAAGGGCACCGTCAGGTATCTAAGAGTCCAGTCAAAGCCGGAGCCGACAATTACAAGGAGAGAACCGCCTTGACGAACCCACTCGAGAACATCAGTAACCTCACTGGCCGAAAACTCTTTCCCCGGCGTCATGAGAACAAGAACATCATACCCCGAGAGAAGCTGACTGTCTAAGATAGCGTTTTCCGAATCATGCACCGTGAAACCCTCGCTTCTCAGAAGCTGATGAGCACTCACATAATCCTCCTCGCGAAGTCCACTCTGGCTGGTGTGTGCGTTGTCCCACAGGATCCATCTCCCAAAATGGGCAGCAATAACTCTTGACGCAGAATTGTCTCGTGTCTGCTCTTCGTCGGCAACCACGGGAACATAAGCCGAAACGTTGTACCGTCCTTCAATCGTTGGTCTCCACGAGTAGCTGATGGCTTCGAAAGAACCGCTCGGAAGTTCTGGCACAATAGTCGAGTTTACCGTCACACCGTCAACCGAAAGAATCAACTGAACATCTGTCTCGTTTTTCAGTCCCCTGTTGTACACGGTGGCGTTCAGCACGACTGTCTCCTTTGGCTTCACATATCTTGGACTGTGAAGCGCCACTGTCAGCTGATCCACCGGTTTCTGATATCGAGAATACAGCACCGCGTTGTACAGCAACTGCAGATGATGATGATACTGAGGCGGTATCGTTTCCAGGAGAAGGGAGAAATAAAGGAGCCCCCTAAATTCCACTATTGCGCAGTCATTGAAGAAGCCAAGACCCAAATAACTGCCGCCGGCAAGCTGACCTGGACTCCACTCTCCGGCTGGACGGGGCACGGTGCTGGCAACAAGCGGAAGAACAACAGGGCTGGGGACTTTGTCAAACAACGGGTGTTCTGGATGCACAATCTGAACCATGTCTGTCTTGTTGAAGAACCAATCTAGAGATAGGTCCCTATCAAGCCCAGTGAACTGCGTCAGCCTTTTGTTGTTCGGAACTTCCCAGTTGAAACAGTCGCCCGTCATGATGAGGCCGTGCCCCTCGTAAACGTACCGTTCAATAGCGGCGAGTTCCACATTGTCGAACTCTTCAGTTTTTGCGTTTGTGATGACAAGAACGTCAGCGTCTGTTGAAACTAGGTCTGAATAGGTTACGTATGCTTTGTTCAGGCTCATGTAGTCGACATAAACCATGCGACTTCCAAATTGCTGCCATGCGCCGTTGAGCGCGTTCCAGTTCCTGATGGCTTCTTCATTCATTCTTGCTGAAGAATGCAGGACGACAGCCTTGACCGCAGAACCCACGTAGATAAACTTGGTCACCCCATTGTTTTCCAGGTTCGCCTCTCCGGAAAGTGGCATAACATATAGTGTTATGTTGCAGGGTCCCTCGGCCGTTGGCATCAGGTCCATGTTCACGGACACGGAATCATAGCTCGCCACTGCCCCCACCGTCTGATTCCAGACTAGACTGTCGTTCGCAAAAAGCTCGACTACAACGTCGTTTTCAATGTTCTTACCTAGGTTGAATACTTCAGCTGTCACCGTGTTCACTGTTCCGGGCTTGAGATACGGGGGAGCTGCTAGGTCAAAAGCCACAAGCTCATGATCTGCTGAAGGAGAAGCCAAAGCCTTTCTTGCGTTTACTCTACCATACCCATAATACTCGTCAAAACCGTGTTCTCCAAGGTCATCAGCCGAGTATCGAAGCAGGTACCTCACAAAACTGGTCGACAAGTTTGGGAACGCGCTTAGGATAAGAGCACATAAACCGGTGACAAACGGACCTGAGACTGACGTTCCACCGTAAGATTGGTAGTCGTTGTTCGGAAGTGTCGACAGTACGCCGACCCCTGGAGCTGCTAGTTCTATCCAGTCTCCGAAATTTGAGAATGACGCCTTCAAGTCCTCAGAATCAGTCGCCGCAACCGCTATCACTTCATCGTATGCAGCTGGGTAGAACCTTGCATCTGTATTGTCGTTGCCAGCGCAGGCTATCATCAGGACTCCGGCTGAGCAAGCATATTTTATGGCCTCGTGCACCACTTCGTTTTCCTCATAGTCGCCGAAGCTCATGCTAATCATTCGGGCCCCTTGTTCTACGGCATGGTAGATTCCCGCAGCCGTCCAGTCTGTGTAGCCTTCGCCCCGATTGTTCAATATTTTCTCGGCCATAATGCGGACTTGAGCAATGCCTGCGATTCCGGCACCGTTGTTCATCGCCGCCGCTATCGTGCCAGCACAGTGAGTCCCATGACCATAATCATCCATAGGGTCGGCATCGTCGTTGACCCAATCGTAACCCAGAGGAACATAGTTGTCAACAAGATCAGGATGATGCCAGTCAATCCCAGTGTCCAAAACGGCGACGAGCACATCACGAGTTCCCACGGACACGTTCCATGCCCAGTCCGCCTCAATCTTCTGCAGTCCCCATTGTGCACTGAAATACGGGTCATCTGGCCAGAATTGAGCCTGAAATTTTCCGCGCGGTTCAACATAGCTCGCCAAACCCTCTTTCCACAAGTTTTCAGTGAAAGATGAAACGGAGCCGGATGACAACTGAACAACGGCCGCGCATGGCTCTTTCCCAGCAAAAACAACGTCAATGATCGTCCCGTTGCAGGCCTCCGCAAACTTGGCAAGAGCTGAAGGTTCTGCAGGGCATGTCCTGTTCAATCCTACTACAATGGAGACAGTTTCTCCCTCCGGGACCATCGAATCCTCGCCAGTCTCAGCTTGTTGCGTCCGGTCGCCTGCACCTGTCGAGTAGGGCACCTCAAACGTGCTTTCAGGAGAGAACGTGGGTTCCTCGAGTTCTTCCGTATTGGTCGCCAATGATCGTAGAAGGTCAACTGAGAAAAACATGGGAAGAAAGCAGATCACTATCAAAGTAGAGGCAACAAAGCGGGTCTCAATCTTTTTTCCAACAGAGGATAACAAAACCATGAGAATCGTCCCTGTCTAGGCTGTAGGAACATGAATATTTAAGTCCGTCGCGGACCCGCTGGGCCGTCTGGGGCAACGACTTCAGGAACTCGTCAAAACCGCCCTTTCTGGCGCGCGCCGTTCAGAGACCCCGCGAAACTTCGTTGCGGGATTGATAACCTTAGTGTGACGTAGCCTTCGTGATCTATCTTATTGTCAAGGTAGCGAAGAGACGCGGCATCTAACGAGCAACTATTCTCCAGCTCACGAGTCTGTAACCTTCAGAATGCCGGACTCTTCCTGCAGACTGCGGATCACACAGGAGTACCCAGGTCAAACACGTCTCTAGCCCCTCCAAATGAAGGGTTAACTTTAAAAATCCATAAAGAGTCTATTAACAGGGGACCGCAGTAGAGTTCGCGCGCGCACAGAGGAATCTCACGGTTGACAGAAAAAGCTTTCCAGAAATGTTTTCTTGAGGCAGTAGACGCTGCATTCTCATCTCTCGGTGACTCCGCCAAACAGTCAATCTATTATCACCTTGAGAGCAAGGTCCGGATCCCCCGAGACGAGATTCCATGTCGGGTCGAAGACTTTGAAAATGGGCTGGAGAAGATCTTCGGAGCAGGGACCCGCTTCCTAGAAGTTTTGATAATGAAGAAACTCCATGAAAACATGGGTCCTGACGTAGATATCATGAAATGGGATGAAAATAAAGAGTTCAGATTCGTTGACTACGTAAATGCTGCTGAACGCAATTTCCTGCAGAAAAAGAAGAAAGAATAGAGATGTGATTTTGTGGTCCGCGTGTGTTGGTTGTTCAGCAATCTGTATTGTCAGTTCACAAGTATTTTATTGGAGCACGCTGGTTTTCATTCAATATGAACAGCAGTTTACCTTGGGGATCCTACATGGTTCGAGACGACTTTGACAAGACGTTACTGTCTGCAATTGAAGAAGGTCTTGGTCCGCTGGGAGACTCTTCGAAGCAGGCGATATTCTTTCACCTAGAGAAATCTTTTGACATAAGAAAAGAGAGCATTCCAACGAAACTGAAAGAGTTCAAAGATGCACTTGAAGGGATCTTTGGGCCCGGAGCGCAAATCATCGAAAAATCAATCGCAAGATGTCTCCAAAACAAGTTGGGACTGCAGGGTGAGAACATGGACAATGTTGACATCTTGGGATACGTAGATATTGCTAAGAGACAAGTTAAGAAGGGATGAAAATATGGACGAAACTCCTAGAATACTGATTATTGATGATGATGAAAACATCAGGAAAGTGCTGGTGGCGATACTTGAAGACGAAGGCTACAACGTCGAATCTGTGGGCACGGCAAAAGAGGCCATAGAGAGAACCCGGAAAAAATACTATAATATGGCCCTGATCGACATCCGTCTGCCCGATATGGAAGGAATCGAGCTTCTTACGAGAATGAAGGATACGACACCTAAGATAAGGAAAGTCATAATCACGGGCTATCCGACACTTCAGAACGCCGTCGACGCCGTTAACAGAGGTGCAAACGCCTACATACTCAAACCGTTCGACGTCGACAAAGTCCTGAAAACCCTGAAGGAACAACTTCACAAACAAGAAGAAGAGAAGAAGTACAGTCAAGACAAAGTTGCAGAATTCATCGAAGCAAGAGTCAAACAACTTGAGAGCGAAGAAAACATCGTCGTCCAAGGAAAAGGCAAAAACGCTCTCAACTCTTGACTGTCTAAACTCTGCGATTTGCTTTAAGCCTTCTTGAAACATGTACTAGGCCTTTAAGCTTTTTCGCATGAACTTCCAATGGTGGCTAACTCGGAAGCCAAGTTTTCGCAACAAAGCCACTGACGCGACGTTCTGTTCCTGAGTGTACAAAGCCACAGAATCCATTCCTTCTTCGCAAAGGAAATTCATGGCTCTGCATGTGACCGCAGAAGCCAAGTCTCTCCCGCGGTATTCGGGCAAAGTCGCTGCTGGTCCCAGATACCCGCGTTTTCCTTTGAAAGACCTGTTGTACTCCATATCTTGCTTGGCGACAACGACGGAAACAATCTTACCGTCGCACTCAGCCACATGGATCCACTCTTCACTGAAGTATGGAGTCTCGGCTTTCCATTTCTGAACTTCGCCTGGCTTGAGTCTCTCCCAGCCGAAGCCGGCGTTGACGGCACACACGAATTCGGTTTCTTCACCAGACTTCAGGCTGCGAACCGTGACATTGTTTCCCAGCTTTGGCAAAGGTTTGACCCCGCCAAGGTCAGCAACCAACTGGTAGAGACCGCCTTCAGGCCTATAGCCCCGCAGGGTCCAATCGTTAATGACTGGGCTTCCTTCGTCAACAACTGCAAAGACTTGCCCTTTTTTCACGTGCTTCTCAACTTCTGCAAGAAGTGCATTCTCCACGGCTTTGCCGTTGCGAATGTTCGACACGGCGACCCATTCGACCTCTTCGCCCCAATGTCCATCATGATACGCGGAGGTGCCCACGATCTCAGTGTCCTCTTCTGCGACGAAGATACTCAGTCTGCCTTCTTGCATCCAAGAAAGGAGCTTCTCCTCAGTGAGTGGAACAAACTCGTGCGAACCGTGTCTCTTCTCGTTAAGCAGACCGAGAACCCGAGCTATGTCCTCGGCTGCGAAACCTCGAACAATCACCGTCATCATTCATCTCCGAGGCAAGGACTCAAAAACAGTAATAAACGTTTACTCCCCTGGCTAGTATGCAGAATGTATGTAAGATGGCAATTTGGGAAACAGAACATCTACCAAGTACCTGTAGTGAACATCTACTCTGCAGTCGGGATAAGCTGTTTCCAGCTCTTCTCTGCTTCGGTCTCCGAGCACCAGTCTAGCAAATGCGAGGGGGTTAAACCCGATGGGGCTACGCTCGCTACTTTCAAGCTTTTGAATGCCCGTGATCTCTCCGTGCTCAACCGTCATTTTGACGATGAACTCTCGTAAGTTGAAAATCAGAGTTTCTGTGAGCCGACGGTACATCGAATCTGCCAAACGTCTTTCAAAGAGAGGCTTGAGTTTCCAGAGGATTTTGGCATGGTCAGCAATTCTGACTTGCCAAGCGTAAGCTGGGAAGCGTCTTGTTGCTCCGATGGCTACGAGATGCTGACTGAACGGTTCCTGATAGCTGACGTTGGCCACAAGGGTCTCAAGTCCATGCTTCTGTCCTTGGGCTTTCAGCAACTTCAGGATGGCCCGGGCGCATGGTTCGTCGACATCTGTCACTTCTGTGAGCAACAGTTCTTTCTCACTTGGGTTTCTTCTCATCCTGAAGTAAGCTATTGTGTCTCCTTCTTCTTCAACCGCAAACGCCTCAAACGGTTCGGGGTCTGAAGCAATGTTGGTCTCATGCTGAATGCCCCAGATCCTCGGACTGCGCACTGAGTGCACGTAGAATTTTCTCTGGGAAAACTCTAAGAGCTGAATGGCATTCGACAAATCCTTCATTGTGAAAGGCCGGATCCTGATCTCAGACTCGCATTCAGGGATCTGTTCAAGCCTTATTCTTGTTTCTTCAAGCAGTGGAACCGCATATTCGTAGCCGAACTGTCTGTAAAAGTAAGGTATGCCCTCCAGGACTGAAAGATCATATCCCCGATCCAGAACTTGCCTGTGGTATTCGTTGACAAGTTGCCGAATCAACCCTCGTCGGCGAAATTCTGGAAGAGTTGCCGCCATTCCAAGTTCTGCAACATTCAACTGGGCGTTGCCGATATTCCACGTTACTGGTATGAGAGTGACACTTGCCACGATTTTGCATCCATGTTTGATGACGAAATAATCATTAAGAGTCATTGTTGGATGGTGGTCAATAAGTTTCTGAGCCAGTTTATCGACGCCGGTTCGTTCGCCAAAAACGACGCGCATGAGCTCAAGATACTGACGCACATCTTTATCAGTTTCAAGATGCTGAAGCTTGAAGCCACTTCTGTGCAATCTAATCACACGTCTCGGCTAACCAATAAAACAGGCTTCTAATAAACTCTAATCTCCTTCCTTTCGTCCAAAGAGACACAGATCAGTAGATCTTAAATGCTTAATTATGCCCTTCTTGAATCAGGCGAAAAAGGATGAGATGGGTGACAAGAGAATACGTTCACGTGGACAGAACTGCCTGCCCGTGGCTGATCAGAAGGTTCGTAGACCCGAAAGCAGAGTTCCTTTTTGTTCCAACGGAAAAAATCGGTGAAGTCGTCAAGAAAGAGAAAGCCGTGCCTTACGACGCGCCAAACGTGGAGCTTGGCCACCATGGTGACAAGTGCAGCTTTGACGCGATAGCGGAGAAGTACAATATCACAGACCCCGCTCTGCTGGAACTTGCAAAGATCGTTCGCTCGGCAGACACAGACAAGTCAATAGTGCCTGAAGGCGCCGGACTAGATGCTGTCATGACAGGAATATCGATTGTCGCAAAAGACGATCATGAAGCTATAGAGAAAGCCCGACCCGTATACGATGCCCTCTACACCTACTGCAAGCTCAGACTGCTACGCGAAAAACACGGGACGGAAATCGAGAAACTGGACAGAAAGCAACGACGAGAATTCCTTCGAAAGAAAATACTGGAATAAGACGGGACATTCGCGTTTCTTCTCTTTGAAAGGAAAAAAGAGTATCGTTGGTAACAAGGTACGAACCGCTCGTTTACAGAAGCGCCTCAGCGCGACTCATGAGACTTTTCATGAAGAGCAAACTTTCAGTTGTTTCAATAAGAAAGCTTGCGCAAAAGGACTGTTGGGTCAACTCTGCCGAACGTCAGATCCAGGCCAGCGGGTAGTGTGAAAACAGACACAACGTGCATTAACCTCAAGGACTCGAATACGACAAGTTAGATAGCTCAAACGTGAGAAACCCTGACTGACAAAAAGAGTGTGCTAATTCTTGGCAGTGTCCTAAGTTGGATTTGTTAATACGTTTGAGTAATAGAATTCGTGCCATGTCCAGACATGTGTGGAGCACTTCTCCATCATTGCGGGTGTTATGCCTCTTTTAATTTCTGAGATAAAGTCCCAGTAGAACTGGAAAACGCTCAAT
>Ga0315283_10004016_pt1 | contig 12705 bp, 8 predicted proteins | sample YL17G09_0_MG_FD_204541 | JGI IMG/M metagenome (GOLD analysis project Ga0315283, IMG submission 204541) | Sediment microbial communities from Yellowstone Lake, YNP, Wyoming, USA - YL17G09_0 | ecosystem: Environmental > Aquatic > Freshwater > Lake > Sediment | place: USA: Wyoming | collected...
AAAAAATCTTTGGATATACCTTAATAACCCATTTTGCTTTTATAGTCTCTCTACTTCCGCACCCATAATTTCAACCGTGTATCCGTCTGATCAGCAGCCTCATTATACAAATCAGTAATGAGGTATTTAATAGGTCTTTTATTTATCCGGTTGAGGATATCGTAAACCGCCCTTGTATTTTTTAACATAAACATAGAATCAATTCAGGCTTTTTTCTCTCGCTGAATAATCTTATTTTTGTTTACAATAAATGAAACTCTAATTTGATATTAAATGAACATTGATGTAAACCAAAGAGCTGCCGATAATATTCGTATACTTGCCATGGCGATGGTGGAGAAAGCAAAATCAGGTCATCCCGGCGGCGCAATGGGTGGTGCCGATTTTATCCATATTCTCTTTTCCGAGTTTCTGAATTTTGACCCCAATGATCCTGCATGGATTAATCGCGACAGGTTCTTGCTCGATCCCGGACACATGTCGCCGATGCTCTATTCAATCCTTACTCTGACCGGTCATTTTACCACTGAGGAATTAAAAAACTTCCGCCAATGGGGCAGTCCGACGCCGGGACATCCCGAACTTGATGTCATGAGAGGTATTGAAAACACTTCCGGACCACTGGGGCAAGGGCATACCATGGCTGTGGGAGCTGCAATAGCGGAAAGATTTCTTGTTGCCAGATTCGGAGAACTATTTGCTCATAAGATATTTACATTCATATCTGATGGTGGCGTTCAGGAAGAGATTTCTCAGGGAGCAGGCCGTATTGCCGGATTTCTTGGACTCAACAACCTGATCATGTTTTACGATTCAAATGATATCCAGCTCTCAACTGAAACGAAGGCAGTAACAATTGAAGATACCGCCATGAAATACCATTCATGGGGATGGAATGTAATTAAAATCGACGGTAACGATCAAAACCAGATAAGAGAAGCCCTTACTTCAGCATTCAATGAAAAAGCTAAACCCACCATTATTATCGGAAAAACAATAATGGGTAAGGGACTAGTAGATAATGATGGAAAAAACTTCGAAAGGAAAACCTCCACACACGGTATGCCTGTCAGTGAAGCAGGCGGATCATTCGAAAAATCGCTGGTCAATCTCGGAGGCAATGTGGCAGATCCTTTCCAGGTATTTGAAGAGGTTAAACAACACTATAATAATATACTTGCTGAGAAAAGTAAAGCTGCTGCTGAATGGAAGAAACGAAAAACAGATTGGGCCTCAAAGAACAGCGAACTGGACAGGAAGCTTCACTCCTTTTACGCCGGAATCATTCCGGAGATTAATTATAAAGCGATTCAACAAAAAGAGGGATCAGCCACAAGGGCTGCTTCCGCAGCAATGTTGAGTCTGTTTGCTACAAAGATTGAAAATATGATCGTTGCTTCAGCCGACCTTGCAAACTCCGATAAAACTGACGGTTTTCTTAAAAATACTCAACCTTTTAAAAAAGGGGATTTCTCGGGTGCATTTCTCCATGCAGGTGTTTCAGAACTTACTATGGCATCAATCATGAACGGCATGGCTCTTCATGGAGGTGTTATTCCGGCATGCGGCACATTCTTTGTCTTTTCCGATTATATGAAACCAGCCGTAAGACTGGCGTGTTTGATGGGATTGCCTGTAAAATACATATGGACACACGATGCTTTCCGTGTCGGAGAAGATGGACCAACTCACCAGCCTGTTGAACAGGAAGCGCAGTTGCGGCTTATGGAACATCTTAAAAACCATCATGGAGAAAACAGCATGGTTGTTTTACGACCTTCAGATTCCGTTGAGACAACTGTTGCCTGGAAAATGGCCCTGGAGAATAAAAAGACACCGACTGCTTTGATCCTTTCAAGGCAGAACATCAAAGATTTACCGTCGGATAATAACGACAGATATACAGATGCCATTAAATCGGAAAAAGGAGCTTACATTGTTCAGGATTGTGCCGGTAAACCAGATATTATTCTTATTGCCAGCGGTTCAGAGGTAGCTACCCTTGTTGAAGGTGCAGTTCTTCTAAGAAATGACAAACTGAATGTCAGGATTATCTCTGCTCCATCAGAAGGATTGCTCCGAAATCAACCTGAAAGTTACTTTAAATCAATCTTGCCTGAGAATATTCCTGTTTTTGGATTAACTGCAGGATTATCAGTTACATTACAGGGACTTGTTGGTCCGAAAGGTGTTGTATGGGGAATGAATAGTTTCGGTTATTCGGCACCATATAAAGTACTGGATGAAAAGTTTGGATTTACAGCTGAAAATGTTTATGGTCAGGTAAAAGATTATCTGGCTAAGAATAATAAGTAAATATTAAGATCATTCGGTAAAGGCCGCCTCCTTAACGACCTTTTTTTTTTACAAATATTTTCAGAATTGGTTTGTGTTTAGTATATTAGACCAAAATTCTTAAGTAAGAATATTTGTTATGAAAAAAATAATTTGTATCCTGATTTTCATGTCATGTTTTTTTGTCCGGCCTGCATTCAGCCAGGTTGATTCCCTTGATCAACCGTACGCAGTTGCGGATACTCATAATGTAAATATCAGACTCTTCGAAAGTGACGAATTGTTTGACATAACCCTGCGATTTGATATTACATATTACAAAAAGAAAAGATCTGATATAGAATATCTTGATGCCATTCTGACATATCACACAAGCGATACAGATTCGATAAACAAAAAAATAAAACTGAGGGCCCGCGGAATATTCCGCCGTGGTTATTGTGATTTTCCTCCATTAAGCTTAAATTTCAAAATGAAAGATTCCATTGGGGGAGAATTCAGCGGCATAAATAAATTGAAGTTGGTATCATATTGTAAAACAGGCCAACAGGAATATTTATTAAAAGAATACCTTGCATATAAACTATATAATGTACTCACAGATAATAGTTACAGGGTAAGACTTCTTAGAGTTAATTATATCAATACCTTTAAGGAAAGCAAGCCGATTAAAGAATTTGCCTTCGTTATTGAACCAACAGAAGTTTTAGCTCAACGGACAAATTCCTTTGAGGTAAAACCAGCTATCCTGTCTCAAAAAAACATCAAATCTGAGATGATGGACAGAATGGCGATTTTCAATTACATGATTGGAAATACTGACTGGTCAGTTCCGATTCTACATAATGTATTGGTATTGTCACAGGGTAAATCAGAGAGACCTGATCTTGGCGTGATAGTATCCTTTGATTTTGATTATTCTGGTCTGGTGAATACAAATTATTCTGTTCCTTTTGAAGGCCTGGGCATTGAATCGGTCCTTGAGCGGCGTTACCTCGGGATATGCAGAAGCGAAGAAGTTTTCATTAATGCCCTGAGAGAATTTTCAGATAAGAAAGAAGAATTTTACAAAGTCATAAATGAATTTCCATATTTAAAGGAAAAAACAAAAAAAGAGATGATTGTTTATCTTGATGGTTTTTATAAAGAGTTCGATAAACGAAACACTATTGTATCTAACCTGCTTGGTGGCTGCATAAGTTTTTAACCTTCCTTAATTCAAAAAACTATGTCAATTGATTCACTTGCCCTTGAAAATACCTTATGGAGCACATTACTAAGATTTATTATTAATCTTGTGGTCCTCTTTGTCCTTATCCGGGTTATCTATTACAAATATTCAAAGAAAGAAGAGTATCTGTTCTCTTTTTTCCTCATGGGGATCATTATCTTTCTGATTTGTTCATTACTCAAAACGGTTGAAATTCAAATGGGAATGGCGATTGGCCTGTTTGCAATTTTCGCAATTCTCCGTTTCAGGACGGTAAATTATTCTGTTAAAGACATGACATATATCTTTGCTGTTATCGGTGTTTCGGTTATCAATTCACAAGCCAATCTTTCACCACCGATAATTGGAGCCATTGTTATTAACTCTGTAATTTTAATAACTACATTTTTTCTGGAAATTTTTGTGCATAGAAAAGCCTTGACATCTCTCATTATCATCTATGATAAACCACTACTGCTTACTCCTAATTTTAGGCAGGATCTCTTAAAAGACCTTTCTATCCACACAGGACAAAATATTGAAAAGGTCAAAATCAGAAAAATAGATATAAATCGGGGTAATGCTGAAGTTGAGGTCTTTTTCAAGGATAATAATATCAATTTAATTAATACTAACTCAGAAAGGATTATTAATTGACTTTGACAGGACACTTAAGCCACTACCTTCACTTGACTTGGTTTCTATCTGCTTTTCTTTGGTGTCTGCCTGGAACACTTTGCTGTTAATAGAACCCTTCAAAAAACTACAAAATAGTAAATTCTTAATATATTTAAGAGTGAAGATATTCATGGTTTTGGTCCTTCATATTTCTTTCTACCTTTGTCGCTTCAAATTTAAAAGATGCAATACGATATTAAACCAGGTATTAAGGGACTTATTTTTGATCTCGACGGAACACTTGCAGATACTATGCCGTATCACTTTAGAGGCTGGAAAATAGCCTGTCAGAAATTCGGTGCTGACATCGATACGGCTTTTTTAAGGAAACATACCGGTAGCCCCGGTTGGATAATCGCCGATGAGATTATTAAGAAATGCAACCTTAACGGAAGAGTTACGATCGATCAGTTAATGGATGAAAAACTTATCGAGTTTTATAAAGAACAATATCTGGTCAAATCTATTTTACCAGTCGTGGAAATTGTAAAGAAATATCATGGAATATTACCTATGGCTGTAGGAACCGGGGGCCACAGGGAAGCTGTCGAGCGTACACTGGCAATTACTGACCTCCGTAAGTATTTTGATATCATTATAACTGCCAACGATGTGAAAAGTTTCAAACCTCATCCGGAAACATTCTTAAAATGTGCAGAGCAGATGAAAATTAATCCTGAATTCATTGAAGTGTTTGAAGATAGTGATCTTGGTATTGAAGCTGCCATTGAGGCCGGCATGATTACCACCGATGTGAGATCGTGGTATGATTCGAATTGGTAAGGCTGGTTTCGCGTTGATCGTTTCGTCGCGAATCGTTGCTCGTTGCCAGTTAGACTAAATTCTCTACTGGAATTCCTTCTGTGTCGTCCATACCTAACATGGCATTTATCAATTTAACTTCTGAATATTTAAGAATATCCTTATAAGAAATGATAGCTTCAGTTATCAGGCCTTTCTGTAGCAGGCTTGCCCGTCTGGTACCAGGCAACAGATATGTTGAGGGCGTTACCCAGTTACCTTCTAAATCCCTGAATACAACATTTGCATACGAAGAATCTGTTACCATCCCTCTTTTTATAATAAGTATTTCATCACATTCACCATGTATTTCCATCAATTTATGAATGTTATCCCTCTTAATATATTTGTAGGGATAGCTTATATTGTCATCCATGATCAGTTTTAGTGATCTGACGGATCTGATATTATAGGGTATAAACTCAATTTTTGTGGCTTTATCATCATACTCAACACGGCATTTATAAACTCCTTTGCCTGCAAATGCAGGAACACGGATAATCTTCTCAAGGTCAGGTTTGTTCCTCATTCCAAATAACCCAAATAATGACCTGTTCATTCTTTCATTATGAAAGTTGATATTCAGGAGTGACCCATTTTCAACTTTTATTGTTTCAACCAACAGGGACATATACTTTCGATATTAGTTCTTCGTATTCTTTAACCGGATCGCTTAGATAAGTGATCCCGCCCCCGCTTTTAAAAAATAATTTATCCGAATCTTTTTCAATAAATCTTATCATGACAGCACTATCAAGATATTTACCATTAAATACTCCAAAGACACCGGTATACCATCCTCTCTCATAGTTTTCACTCTCTCTGATTATTCTGACAGTCTCCTTCTTTGGCGCTCCCGTCACAGATCCCGCCGGTAACATACTTGTGATAATCTCACCAAGATGGCTTTCATAACCATTTTGAAGGCTCCCTGAAATTTCGGAGCTCATCTGAAGCAATTCACTGCTTGCTGACCTGATTCTGTCAATGTATTTGTATTTGGTAACCACAACATTAACTGCAACTTTACTCAGATCGTTCCTTATCAGATCAACAATAGTATTATGTTCTGCTTTTTCTTTTTCATCATTAAGAAGAATCTTCTCTGCATCAGGAACGGAAAAATCTATGGTGCCTTTCATGGGGAATGATTTAATCGTACCATCCTTTATCCTTACAAAAATTTCAGGTGAAAAAACCACAAAACTATTATAATAAAGAAGCTTGTACTTTGCGACACTTGCATTAAAAATTTCTTCTAAAGTCGCCTCTGTTTCAATAAGTGTTGGAAATGTCAGATTCAGAAGATAACTGTTCCCGAGACTGATATTCTTCTGAACATTTCTGAAAGCTTCTGAATATATGCTGAATGGAACCGGATGCTTTTTGAAAGAAACAGGTTTAGTGTAAATTTGCCCTGGATAGACATTCGAAAGCAGGGGTGTAAAAAATTTTATCCCGGGGGGAACTGAATTCAGTTTATGTATCTCCGGATCTTTCATATCGAAATCAACAATAAACATAAATGGCTCTTTATCTGCACCATACTTATTCATTAAATCAATAAAATTATCTATGGCCGTTCCTGACATAAAAATATTGATTGTTGACAACTACGATTCATTTACATTGAATATCAGCATGCCATCTCGCCTGCATTTTTTTTAGCAGAAAGAAGACAATAAGCTCCTTTGGTAACAATTCTTGCAGCATTTAAATTAATTCCATCAGGAATTATTATTTCAGTAAAACCCGATCCTGAAACACCCTTTTTAACTTCGATCATCCGATATTCGGTGAATGCTTTCCCCACTTCTTCTTTGTCTTTTTCGAAAGCAAAGATATAATCCTTATCATCGAAACTTACTATTGCCTCAGAAGGAAGTGATGTTACTTTATTATCAGATTCTTCAATATAAGCGTTCACATACATTCCAGGCAAAAGATTTTTACATGAGTTGGTGACAGCTGCATAGACTCTGAACGTTTTATCATCGCTGACCGATTTCCCGGTTTGCGAAATAACTGCTTCGTGTTTTTCAGATTCATTGTTTATATAGAACTTTACTTTCTGACCAGTGACCACCCTGTCAGCATCTTTTTCAAAAAGTATCAATTCCAGAAACAGCTTATCACTGTTTACAATTTCGAACAACACATCAGTAGGTGATACATATTTTCCGATATTAACATTAACTGCCTTTAGAAAGCCTTTAATCGGGGATGCCAGGTTAACAGTACTGCTTATGTTGTCTTCACTGAGTTCAGGTGGGTTGATCCCAATTAGCCCCAGCTTCTGTTCCAGTGATTTTACCAAAGCCTTAAGGTTCTTGTATTCCACGGTAACCTGTTGAACGTTTTGTTCAGAATAGACATCATCTTTATATAAATCAGTATGACGCTTAAAATCTGCTTCAGCAAATATGAGCTTGTTTTTTGCCTCCAGGTAATTCTGTTGAATATCAACAAAATCCTGGTTCTCAATCACTGCAAGGGTCTGCCCCTTGCTTACAGCATTTCCCGGAAGGAGATTTGTACTCTTAATAAAGCCTCCCAACGGCATACATACAGTTGCAAGGTTTTGAGGTGCGACAGAAACAATTCCATTGACTTTGAGTATGTTACCAATCGAGTGCATTTCAACAACACCCAATTCAATATTTGCCAGTTTGATCTGGTCTTCACGCAACTCAACAATATCTTCCGGCAGGACTTCAACCACCCTGGCTTCAACTGTCGGCTTATTTCCCTTGCTGCAAGAGACTAAGCAAATAAAAAGTCCTGAAAAGATTAATAATGTTTTATAACTGAATTTTGTCATGATATTAATTGTTTAAAATATTTTACCTGTGATGTATTCTATAGATATAATTGTCTGGTTGCAGTTGTTCAGAGCATCAAGATAGTTCTGTCTGATTGATAACGCCCTACTCAAAGTCAACACATAATCAAGGTAATCCAGCACACCTGCTCTATAACTGCGGGTTGCCTGTTCGATTATCAGGTCGGCCTCAGGTACAGCCTGCGTTTCATAGTAATCAATACTTGAAGAGAATTTACTATACTCATCGAGTAATGACCGGTAATTTCCGGCAATTGATTTGGAATAATATTCAGCATCTGTACGCGCAACATTCTCGCTGATTTTTGCAGCCTTTGCTCTTGAGGTATATGGAGTAAACCATAGCGGAATTGCAATACCGGCCTGAACGCCTGTAAAGCGGAAGTCCTGCCCGAAATTGCGAGGCACACCATCAACATCCTGCGTTCCGATAATTGTCTGACTAAAATAGCCAAGGTTTATATCGGGGAGCATCTGACTTCGTTCAAGCCTCTTCTCGATTTGAGATACTTCGACCTGCTGCTGAACATATCCCAACAAAGGATTTTGCTCAACTGAAGAACTATCATTAAGAAATGAAAAACCAATTCTGTGCAAATCCTTTTCTGCCGGAATGGGCATTGATTTACTATTTAGAAGTATATTTAGCTTTCGGCTATAAATACCAATATCGGCTGTTACCTGGTACAACTGGTTTTTTATTTCGAGGCTTTGCGAACGGGCTGTGATCATTTCGAGCCGGTTTGTTTCACCGACCTTTGCTCTAAGTTCAGCTGCTCTTAAAAAGCCAGAATACAGACTATCCTGATATGACAGCAATTTTTGCTTTGCAGTCAGAAAAACATATTGCCAGTAAACCTGTTTCACCTGAGTGGCTATTTCAAGCTGTGAAACCTTAAACTGCCATTCACTGCTTTTAATATTTGCATTTGCCAGCTTATATCGGTTTAAATAAACCGAGGGGAATGCAAACGATTGGGAAACAGCAAAACTATTGTCATTGGTATAAGAGTTAAACTGGCCGTATTGTCCGTCTATAACTGTTTTAGGCAGGTCAAGAGCTGCCCCTTTAAGAGCCTTCCTTACATCTATTGATAAAGTTGCTGATTTAACAGCCAGGTTGCTGTCTAATGCGGTTTGAATGGCATCATGCAAATTAATGGTCCTTGTTTGCTGTGCATTTGTGATATTAAAAAACGACGAACCAATATAAAACAACAATAGTAAAGACAAGGTCTTTACAGATTTACTTTTAAAGGAAAACCTGAATTTGCCTGATGAAAAGATAATATATAAGACCGGCAGGATTATTAAGGTTAGTAATGTAGCTGTAATAAGTCCGCCAATGACCACCGTTGCAAGTGGTTTTTGAACTTCTGCCCCGGCAGAGGTTGAGATAACCATAGGTAAAAATCCCAAAGCTGGGGCAGCACCCGTCAAAATAACAGAACGTAAGCGTGTATGCAAGCCTTTCAGTACCCGCTCGGTAATGTCAGTAACACCTTCTTTTTCAAGACGGTTAAACTCGGCAATTAGAACTATACCATTAAGAACCGCCACTCCAAATAACGCTATAAATCCGACACCGGCAGAAATTGAGAAATTCATACCACGCAACCACAGAGCGAAAACACCTCCGATAGCTGACATGGGAACCGCCGTAAAGATCAACAGGGATTGTTTCACTGAATGAAATGTAAAGTAAAGTAAGACAAATATTAAAAGCAGTGCCACAGGAACAGCAATGGAAAGTCTTTTCTGTGCGGCTTCAAGATTCTTAAACTGACCTCCATACGTCACATAATAGCCTGTTGGCAATTTGACTTTTTCGTCAATCTGAGCTGTAACATCATTTATTACACTTTGAATATCACGGTTACGGACATTAAACCCGATCGTGATCCTGCGCTTTGTATTCTCTCTTGAGACCTGTGCCGGACCAGATTTAATTGAAATATCGGCGACCTGTTCAAATGGGATCTGAAGACCATCAGAAAGAACTACAGTGAGATTTTTTACATCATCAAGACTCTGTCTGTAATCTTTATCAAGCCTTACTACCAGAGCAAAACGTTTTTCCTCATCAAATACAACTCCTGCCTGACTTCCGGCAAAAGCAGCACGTAATACAGTATTCACATCTTCCACTGATAACCCATATTGAGCAAGACGATCGCGATTATATTCAACCTGTACTTGTGCCAATCCGGTAACTTTTTCAACGTTTATATCTGCCACCCCGGTGATTGTCTGTATTATTTTTTCGACATCAGATGCTTTCTGAGAAAGAGTATTAAGGTCATCGCCAAATATTTTGATAGCTATATCCTGTTTTGAACCAGTCATTAATTCATTAAAACGCATTTGAATTGGTTGCTGAAATTCAAATTTAACACCCGCCAAAGCAACCAGTTTTTCTTCCATTTTACCAACCAGTTCCTCGCGTGTAGTTGCTGAAACCCATTCGCTTTTATCTTTAAGGGTAATAATGTAATCGCCTGTCTCCATGGGAGTAGGGTCAGTAGGAATTTCCCCGGCTCCTATTTTACATACAGCATGCTTAATCTCCGGAAAATTTTCCAGTAAAATTCTATTTGCTTTAATAACTTCATCCACTGTGTTCGTAAGAGAACCGCCCTGGAGAGTCATAACTCCTGATGCAAGGTCCCCTTCTTCAAGCTGTGGAATAAACTCACCTCCTAAACGGCTGAATAAGAAGAGACTGAACAGGAACAGTCCAATTGCCGAAACAGTAACCAGAACCTTTCGTCTGAGTGCAAAAGCAATTGCAGGATTAAATGCTTTACGGAACCAAATCATCAACAGGTCTGAAAAATTTTGTTTGTGACTTGTCTTCTTGCTAAGGAATAAAGCTGAAGCCATAGGTACATAAGTGAGCGAAAGAATTGCTGCTCCAATCAGAGCAAATGTAACTACCTGTGCCATAGGACGGAACATTTTCCCCTCAATGCCCACAAGTGCCATTATCGGCAGATACACAATTAATATTATTATCTGCCCGAAAGTTGCTGAACTCATTATTCGTTTTGCCGAATCAAATACATTTTCATCCATCTGTTGCTGAGTCAGCTTCACCATTCCGGAATGATGATGTTTGCTCATAAAGATCCTGTGGACAACACTTTCAACAATAATCACGGCTCCATCAACTATTAGTCCGAAGTCAATTGCTCCGAGGCTCATGAGGTTGCCTGACACTCCAAAAATATTCATCATCGAAATAGCAAAAAGCATTGCCAGTGGAATAACCGAAGCCACAATAAGCCCCGCACGCACATTTCCTAGTAATAGAACCAGAATAAAGATCACTATTAAAGCGCCCTCAATAAGGTTTCTTGAAACAGTGCCAATAGAACGTCCCACAAGATCAGAGCGATTCAAATAAGGTTCTATCCTCACTTGTTTTGGCAATGTTTTTTGTATAGACTCTATCCGGGTTTCCACATTATCAATTACCTCATAAGCATTAGCTCCTTTTAACATCATAACCACACCACCAACGGCCTCTGTTGTATCAACAACAAAAGCTCCATACCTTGTTGCACTACCAAACTGAACAGTAGCTATATCCCTGATTAGTACAGGAAAACCGGAACTGTTGATTTTGACAACAATCTTTTCTATATCCTCAATAGTTTTAACCAATCCGATCCCACGGATAAAATAAGCATTGGGCTTTTTGTCTATATAAGCGCTGCCTGTATTTTCGTTGTTTTTTTCAAGGGCTGAAAATATATCCGTTATTGTCAGGTTCATACCCCTGAGTCTCTCCGGGTTTACAGCTATTTCGTATTGCTTAACAAACCCGCCATAACTGTTAATGTCAGCAACACCGGGTGTTCCTAGCATTTCACGACGAACAACCCAATCCTGAATTGTCCGTAATTCCATTGGATTGAACTCTTTCTCATACCCTTTTTCTACTGCCAGACGATACTGAAATATTTCACCCAGCCCTGTTGAAATAGGCGCAAGAGATATCTGGGCAAGTCCCGCCGGTATGTCCTCTTCAGCTTCTTTCAATCGCTCACTCAATTGTTGCCTCGCCCAGTATACATCAACACCATCTGCAAATACCACCGTAATGACCGACAAGCCTAACCGGGAGATAGACCGAAGTTCAATTATATCAGGAATATTGGCAACCGCTATCTCAATTGGTGCGGTAATAAAACTCTCAACCTCCTGTGTTGCTAACGAAGGAGCGAGCGAAATAACCTGCACCTGATTGTTCGTAATATCGGGTATGGCATCAATTGGCAATTTTGTTAATGAATAAGACCCCCATCCTATCAATGCCAGTATGAATAATCCGATAATGAATTTATTCTTTATTGAGAATGAGATGATTCGGTTTATCATAATTTGTAAATAATTTAGCGACTCTAATTATCTTCTAACCCGCCCCTATTCTTTTTCCCCAGGGGGAAATGATTTACTCCTTCCCACGTGGGGGAAGGTCTGGAAGGGTGATTTTAATAAAGTATTAACTAAAAGAAGGGGGAGCCCTTAACAGGGATAATTCAAGAAGATAAGGATCGGGGAATGGTTCCCTTATATCAGAAATGATAATCAGGGACATCTGTAATTCGAAAACAAAAGGATTACTAAAACTACTGAATGACAGATCATTAGATTGAATACTCCTTCTCAGGAGAAATGTGATGGCCTTTTCTGAAGCAAGTTCATTAAATGCATGGCAATGAACAGGAAAGCCTGTATGGTGTTCTGAATTGCCATTTGAGACCGGGCAAGATTCTTCATGACTGGCAAATGATTCTAAGAGGTGGTGATCATGAGGAATGATCATATGAGAACTTATAACCAGTAAGGCAAACCATAAGAAAAAGACAGATAT
>Ga0315283_10004017_pt1 | contig 12705 bp, 10 predicted proteins | sample YL17G09_0_MG_FD_204541 | JGI IMG/M metagenome (GOLD analysis project Ga0315283, IMG submission 204541) | Sediment microbial communities from Yellowstone Lake, YNP, Wyoming, USA - YL17G09_0 | ecosystem: Environmental > Aquatic > Freshwater > Lake > Sediment | place: USA: Wyoming | collected...
CTGCGCGCCTCCCGGCTTGTCTTCAATTCGACGGTATGTGCCGGGATACCCATCGCGCTGGAGGCATTCAGAAGGGAGGTGACGAACATGGCATGGTAGGGGCATTGCCCTGAATAGTAGATCACCAAGTCATTGGGAATTCGTTCCAGGCGTCTTTCCCAATCTTGAGGGAAGGCTGGTAAAACAGATGAGCCAAACCTCTTTGCTAGCAGCTCAAAAGATGGTGGAGCCTGGTCGACGACCTCAAATCCGTGGTGAAGGAAAAAGCCTTTTTTAGCCAGCCAGGTGCTGTCGCTAGTGACCACCGCCACACCGTACATCCCTTTTTTCTCTGACTCGTCCATCACCTGCTCGAGCAGGCGGAAGCCATGACCCTTGCCCTGGCCACTGCCGACCACCCACATGCAGTGGATGACCATATATCCCGGAGCCTGGATTGCCCGCCAGGTATACTCTCCTGGCGCGTATTCTATGAAGCCAGCTGAGCGCTCTCCGTCATAAATAATCTTGAGCCGCACTCCTTCAGCCAGGCAATTCCCCAGCCACTCGCGCTTCTGGCTAAACCCCTGGGTTTTTGGCTTGCTCTTATAGCAGAAGAAGCCGTAGCGATCGACATTGGATGGATCAATCGTGCGAATGTTGGTGTCCATCATCACTCCTGAATCCTTCATTAAAACTATGAGCCGTTTGAAAACACAAATTACCTAAGATTTATTTTATCCGAAAATTCTAAATAAATATTTTCACCACTAGCTCACAAAGATGGCTCTATTTTTATTACCTTGCATATAGTTTTTGGAATATAAGTAATATCAGTGTTCTCGGTGTTCTCAGTGATAATTTATGAACTCTTTTCCCCCACCATCTTTACCAGCTGCTCTGGGAGTAGGTCGCGCGTGCCCGTCAGGCTGACAACCTGGCTGGAGTTTTACCAAACCATCCGGCGCACCTCACGCACCCGCTTCCAAAAGCTCAGTGGAGCAACGCGATGGGTCAAAATGGGCATGCGCATCGAGGGAGGGAAGGTCTGGCATATGGAGTATTATCGCGGATGGGAAGAAGGTGTGAGCTGTTAGCTGTTAGTTAATTTGATGTTAGCAAGCAGCTTATTGATAAAACAAGTAAATTAGTGTTTTTACAAGGGATTCGAAATATATAAAGATATGGGATGACTTCGGTTTTGAGCGGATCAGCGCCAACCGCAATCCACCCTACTCCGTTGAAGTCACCTTGCTGGCGTGCACAAACCGCCCTGCTTCGAATCCGGAGTTTCTTGCCAGGGCCAGGCTGATCATCTGGGCGGGAAGGATTTCCAGGAGATGTAAAGCTGGCGGCGGGCAAAAAGGCAGATAGAAAGGTGGTGAATCCGCTCCCATCTGGATCAGCTCCGATTGCCCCCCGGCATCCAGGATATCCTGAACTATTTTGGCATTTAAAGATGAGACTGCCCCAGAACCTTGATAAACGAGCGCAAAGGTATGGGGCGAAATGAGCTCGAGCGGACCATGACGGAAAGCAGCACTATGCATGCCCTCTGCACCAAAACGAGCAGCCTCCTTGATGATCAACGCACCGGCGCATGCTGCTGCCACTGAATTACCCCTGCCAAGCAGGAACAGGTTTTGCACGCCTGCCAGTCTCTGGTTGAGTATCTCCACAGAATCCTGCCAACCGGACCAGTACCCGGCTATTTTCTCTGGTAGACTAAGCAGAGATTGAAAGTGCGTCCCATCTCCCATGAGCTGATCGCCCAACCATGTGAGGGCCGCCAGCGCAGCGATGTACGTCTTGCAAGAGACAGTGGCTTCCTCCCCGGCACAGGTCAGGATTGCCAGGCTGGATTTTTCAGCCAAAGCGCTCCCAGGAGTATTGGTGACCCCGATAACGTTAATCTTCAGATGGGTGAGCTCAAGCAGCTCAACCACCTCAGCACTCTGACCTGATTGCGAAACTGCCACGATTAGATTGGCTGGGTCAATCAACGCGTGGGCATCGTGGATCAACTCGGCTGTTTCCAGCCGGATAACCCCCACCGGCAGGTCAAATAGCCGCAGCTGAAGTGGGTATAGTCCATGATAAGACGAGCCCATGCCAGTGAGGATCACTCTGCGATATTTCCCGGATTTCAGCATATTGAAAACGGTAGTAAGGGGTGGCAAATTACTCAGGCTGTCAAGCGTGGATTGTAAAGCAGTGGGTTGATCAAGCAGATCAATCAGGTATGAGGTAGCCATGTGAATTCTCTAGTGTAGTTCGAAATCGTTTGAATAAAAGCACAATAAATATCAACCAAGCTGGGCATAGCGATTGAGCCACACTCGGGCTGCACCCACCAACCCACTCTCTGCGCCCAGTGCAGCCGGCACCACCCGGACCTGCTCATGCGGGACCAGACCACAGCTGCTTTTGATGGTGGAATCGATCTCATGCTTGAACAGAGGAAAAGATTGCATTAAACCACCACCCAGGGCAATACACTCAGGGATGAAGAGTGTGACCAGGTTCGCCAGACCGATGGCGATATAATGGGCAGTCCGCTGGACAGCTGCCTGGGCATCAGGCTCACCATGTTCAGCTAGAACGCAAATCTCTTGTGCGGAAAGGGGTTTTAAGCGTGGGTGCTGAGCTTGTGCCCAGCGTTCCAGGGCTGGTCCGCTTGCCAGACTTTCCCAGCAACCATGTGCACCACAGAAACAAAGCGGTCCGGAGGGGTCAATCACATGGTGGCCAATTTCCGGGTGAGCAGAGCCGACACCACGATATAACTGCCCATTAAGGACCAGTCCTGCGCCGATACCGGTGCCGACTGTCACCAGGAGAAAGTTTTGGGTGCCTCTCCCTGCACCCCAAGCCCACTCGCCCAAGGCGGCTGCATCCGCATCATTCTCGATGGCCACACTCACTTCCAGGCGGGTGGAGAGCATCTGGACGAGGTTGGCACCCTCCCAGCCGGGCATGAACTCCACCTTCCCGATCGTGTCAAGCTCTGGAAAAACCGGCCCTGTACATCCGATACCGACTCCTTTAAGCGTCCCACCCGCTTCCTGAGCTGTTTTGCGCAGCATATCAGTCATGCGTTGGATGGCAACTTCCAGCCCAGAAGCTGGGTCGGTGGGGCAGGACGTAGATGCCAGAACATGACCATCTTCGTCCACCACACCGGCTGCAATCTTGGTTCCACCTATATCGAGAGCGCCGATCATTCCTTGAGTGCTCCGGCGGTCATGCCTTCAATAAATTGGCGTTGCATGAACAGGAAGACAATGATCATCGGCAGGGCTGTCAGCACTGTACCGGCCATGATCTGAGCTTGGTTGGAAGTATTCTTCATTTGCAATAATGCCAATCCTACAGGAAGGGTGAATAACTTTTCAGAGTTGATGACAATGCGCGGCCACAGGAAGTCATTCCAGGTGCCCATGAAGGTGAAGATGACCAATGTGGCAACACCCGGTAGCGCCAAAGGCATCACCACCTTGCGAAAGACGCCAAACTCGCTGCAGCCATCAATGCGTGCCGCATCCAGCAATTCATTCGGGATGGTCATCAGGAACTGACGCATCAGGAAGATACCAAAGATACTGGTCAGGTTGGGAATGATCAAAGCCAGGTAGGTGTTATTCCAATGCAATAGGGTCATGATCTTGTACAATGGGATAAGGTTTACCTGGAATGGCACCATCAGCGCCAAAAGCATAATAAAAAAGATCTGGTCGCGACCGGGGAAGCGGAGCTTGGCGAAGGAATAGGCTGCCAGTGTATCGAAGAATACATGCCCAAGCGTGACAACAACTGCCACAAAAACGCTGTTGGCGAAGTAGCGCGGGAAGGGAATGCGGGTAAGCACATGGATATAATTCACCCAAACGAGTGGGTTGGGGATCCACTGGGGTGGGCTTGTATATACAAAGCGTTCAAGTTTAAGCGAGGTACTTACCGACCAGTAGAAGGGAACGATCATTAAAATTGATGTGCCAAATAATACTACATACAGGAGGATCCGCCGGAAACTGTAGCCGAAAGTCTTGGGATGGACTGTCATGCTTCACCTCCTATGCCCGTTCGCGCGAAAAGCGCAACTGCAGATAGGAAAAGACCACCAGGATAGCGAACAGGATATAAGCGATGGCTGAAGCATACCCCAGGCGCAGATCCATGAACTTACTGAATAGATAATAGACAATGGTGGTGGTGCTGTATACCGGGCCTCCTGAGGACATCACATAGATCTGATCAAAGACCTGGTAGCTACCAATAATTCCAATAATATATACAAATACGATCACCGGTCTCAAGGCGGGCAGGGTAATATAGCGGAACTGGGCTCCCCCGCCCGCGCCATCAATCATGGCCGCTTCATACAGCTCACGCGGGATGGACTGCAGCGCAGCCAGAAAAACCACCGTCTCAAAGCCAAAGCCCTGCCAGACGCTGGCTATCACAATTGAAATCAGGGCGACATGAGGGTTGGATAACCAGCCAACCTTGGCCAGGCCGAAAGTTTGCAGCACACTATTTATCAGCCCATTGCGGTTGTACAACATCAACCAAATCGTCGACACTACCACCAGGGAGGTCATCACGGGCAAATAATAGGCAGTACGGAAGAGCGAGCGAAAGCGTACTTTTTGGTTGAGCATCAACGCAGTCAATAAGCCAAGAGTCGGACCAATACTCATGCCCAACAGCACGAACATTGTGGTGTTGACCAATCCCTTGGTGAAGATTTTATCTTTGGTGAGTAACTCAACATAGTTGTTCAAGCCCACGAATTTAGGAGAATTTAGCCCACTGTAATCGTTAAAGCTCCACCATAAGGAAACAACCATGGGGATGATCAGGAACACGATTAATGAAATTACCGGGACAGCGATGAAAACGTAAGGCATGGCATATTTTTTCACCGAGCTGGTAAACCGATGGGGGAGAGGAATAGCTGTCATGGTTATCCTTTCTGACCATTTGCCCTTCTAACCATAAATTCAAGCAGACCCTAAGGAAGATATTCCTCCTTAGGGTCTGATGGTTTATAGATTACTTGTTGAGAGCCTCCTGAGAGGTTGCGGCGGCCTCATCCAACGCCTCCTGAACAGTTTTATCACCAAGCGCGATCTGTTGCATGGCATTCGTAAAGGCAGCATCGATATCAGCCCACGAGCTTACGTACGGGAAGGGGATGGCAGTCTCCATGGTTTGCAGGAAGATTGAGAATGCCTTCTGCCCGCCAAAGTAGGGGTCTTCCACATTCACCTCGGGGCTGGAGAGAGCCGCTTTCAGCGCGGGGGCTGCCCCAGCCAAGGTATAAACACCAATTTGGTTCTCTAATTCCATGGCATACTGGATGAACTCCCAGGCAGCTTCCTGCTTTGTGGAGGCGACTGGGATCGCAAGCCCAGTCCCGCCCAGGTATGAACCAGGCTGTTTACTGTATGGATGCAATGCCACCCGCCACTGTCCTGCCATCTCTGGTGCTGCACTCTTCATGATGCCCATGTAATAAGGACCATCGGAGAACATGGCGATGCGCCCATCCTTTACCCCTTGGATGCGCTCACCTTCATCTGTAGTCCAGTTGAGACCTACGCCTTCTTTAAGCAAGCTGTCATTAAATGTAATTGCCTCAACAGCTTCCGGGCTGTTGAACACCACGGTCGAATTATCCGGTGAAAGCAGTGTGCCCCCGTTTTCGTAGATCCACTGTGAGCCATGGAAGGTATCGGCGTCAAATTCGTAATAATACTGCTCACCTTCATGCAATGCCTTGGCGGCTGTCATCAGCTCATCCCAGGTGGTGGGCACCTTGATGCCTTTTTGTTCAAACAGGTCATTCCGGTAATACAATGCATAAGTATCAAAATCATATAAAGCTGAGATGATCTGGTCATTATAGGTAATGGCTTTCAATGCTCCTGCCGTGTATGCCTGCTCCCATGGCACGCCATTGAGCATGCCGCCCGAAAGAGGCTTCATATCGGCAAATGCCCCTTGAGCTGCATATTTCGGGATCCAGGTCATGTCTACAGTAACCACATCTGGAGCTCCTCCGCCCGACAGGACCACGTTGAGCTTTTGCTGGGTGGTGTCCCAATCATAGGCTTCATAGTTGATCTTGATATTGGGATGGGCTGCCTGGAAGGGCTCGATGAGCGGCTTGATCGGCGTAGCTTCACCATAATAGTCCCACACGGTGATCGTTACTGGCTCAGCGACTGCTTGAGTGGTAACGGGTGCTTGCGAGACAGCCGGCTGTGGTGTGGAGCCGCCACATGAGCTAAGCAGCAACCCCAGAATTATCACTAAACAGAATAACATCTTCTTTGTATTCATAGCATCTCCTTTTCTCAAATTCGTTTTGATCGGTCATTAAAGTCAGGCGCGATGATTGGTCACTTACGTCTATTGCTACTCCTCCTTTCAGATTATATAAACCATTCGACAATGGCACCGCTGAATCCATCCAGTGAAATTTCAAAACCTTGGCGGTTGGTCTTTTTCTCCAGAAAGCCAGCTGGGTTGATCTGGCGGATGTTTTTCAATAAAAGCCGGCTAGATACTTTCACATCCACCGCATGTGGACCATGATTGGCAAAAACCGCATAGCCGCGCTTCTCTCCCACCAGAGCAGAAACTTCCACCATGGGCTCGTTGGTAGTAAATAGAGCCTGCACCCCTACCCACTGACGGAAAGCCTGGTAAATTTTGTATGCATTCTGCTGTCCCTCAAATGCAGCCGGTGATTGAGCCAGGTAGCTTTCAATTGGGTAAGTGCACAGCAGGGTTTTACCCCTCCCATATTGATTGGCAACCAATGCAGGTCTGCCTGCCTGGTCAATCGCAATGACCTGCCCAGCTTTGACATCCAATGTTGCAGCCCAGTGCCTTGGGTTGGAGCTGTTAGCCTGAAAATGGAACGTATCACCTGGTTGCAGGTCTCCCAAGCAGGCCACAACTTTCAAAGTAACCTCATCAATCGGTGCATGGTCTGCCAAACGTGACCCAAACAAGTCATCCATCTCTGGGATGGCTACGTCGGCACACAAACTGGCATATAGCGATCCACCACCTGTAACATAATGCCTGGCCCAATCCCAAAAGTCGGTATGAACGTGCACCAGGTTATCGGAGGTGCTGGTTAATGGGGCAGGAAGAAGCAGCATGGCCGTGTGTTCCCCACCCGGTTCGCGTGGGAATCCAACCTTCAATCCAGCCTGTCTCGCTAAAATGAGCGCACTTAGCCAGGCACCCACCAGCCAACGATTGGTTTCACCCTGTTCATGTTCAGCGTGGCCTGCTACTGCTCCACCATCCTGAGTGGAGACGTATGGGATGGGGCTGGTGCCTTTCAATCCCAGATCTGAATAATCACCATGCGGCTTGGACCATTCTCGCGGCACAATGATCCCAGCGGTGGGGGGTTCAGGCTCCAGCCCAGTAAAGTCCATCTGCTGGAGGACCTGGCTGAAATTGCGCAGCTCCACACCCTGCGGACGGTCCTGACGGTCCCAGGTGGTCAGCCCAAACTGGGTCTCATGCGGGGCACGCAGATAAGGTGCGCGTTTGTAGGTTTCAGGAGCGGCATCGGTGAAGCACCATAAGAGGAATCCATTTGCGCCTGCTGCCAGCGAGGAATACATTGTGGTTCGGTCAAACGCAGCGATCCGCTCAGGCGTATATTGGGCGGAAGATGCTCCCAGTTCATGGATCATCACCGAGTGTCCGGCACCACTTCCGAGCAGAGTTTGGAAAGCCCCGCAGTAAGTGCCCCGCGTGGAAAGCATGGGGTCGGGGAACAGCCCCGGCTCATAAATCGAATAAGGATGAGCGGAGAAGAAATCGACTTCATCCGCGATGAGGTCAGGGCGGAAGGGACCATGAGATAAATCATCCATGGAGATTCCCACCACCAACGGGGTGTCTGGGTCATTCCGGCGAATGGCCCCAGCGATCAGCCGCGTCCAATTGATCGCCATGGCATCCGTAGTTTGCCCGGAGACGATCCAAAATGGCGGTTCATCGGTCAAATCCCAGGCGAGGATGGCAGGCTCTCCCTGGTATCGCTGGGCGAGCTGTGCAGCATGATCTGTCTCCAGGCGAAGCATCTCGGGGTCAGCATGCGGGTGACGCCCATGCCGCCAGGGCACATCCCAATAGGCCTCACCCACCTCACCTCCAATGAATAACGCCGGGTGCAAGTAGATCTGGTATTTATGTGCCATCTTCACCAGAAAATCAAATTGGGTAAAAGCTTCGGGGTTGTAATCTCCCGGGCGCGGCTCGAACCAAGCCCAAAAAAGGTCGAATCGCATGGTATTGAAACCCAACTCTTTCATCTTGGCAAAGTCAGCCTCGATGCTGGCTTCATCCCATTGTTGAGTCCAGTCCAGGGCAGCCTTCGCAGGAACCCAGTGCGCCCCTACGGGGATGAAGCGACCCTGCCGGTTGGAGAAATATGTGCCTTTTAAAGTTGCGGGTGTAAGTATCATAATATATATCTCTTTATTCTTGTATATTGTTCGATGCAAGAGCACGATCATCCTGGCGCAAACCAGATATCGTGCCCACACTATCGTTGATCAGGTTAGTGTCACGTGAACCTCAAACCCGACTTCGAATAATCTTTGCCAGGGGAGATTAATATTTTCCACTTTCACCGACTTTCCAACCCCGGCGTTGATAAAAAGCGTTTCCAGCTCACTTCCTGCCAGTAACAGACGTTCCCGTACAAATTTCTCCACCGGCTCGATCATAGATGCGGGCAGCCTCTCCATGCTGGGAGAAAGATTCAACCCTGGCAGGTCTTCCAAGATACACTGGCTGCGTACCCGCGCCTGGTAAATATAATCGTCCAGGAAGCGCAGAAATAAGAACTCATAATGTGCCTGAGTCTGATCTGGGTCGGTTCCGTTTCGCTGTGCGAGCAGTCGTAGGACAGCATGTGCCAGCACGGTACCCAGGGTGTTGCCGGCTGTGTTCCAGCCCGCATAAGCGGTTAAACGGACGATTTCCGGATGCTGCATGAGCAGGTTACCGAGCGTTAAGTCAGAACCATTGACGAATGCTACATCTGCCAATGCCACCGGATGTTTACTTTCAAGCTCCACCAACAAGAGACGCACCAACTCCTCCGGACTACGCTCAGGGGTTTCCATCTCCCGGCGTGTGATCCGGTAGATCGGGTCTGCTTCGATCTCCTTCAGGTATGGTAGCTGTTCTGTCGGTAGCTCACCCAGAGAAGATTCCTCTCCTTTCGAGAGAAGCCATTGAAGACAAGCATCACCCTGAGCATGGGCGGGTGCATTCATGAATAATTGCAGGTCAGCTAATGCAGGTGAGGCTGCGATCGTTCCACCCAGGGGTGTCAGGTGAGCTTTAATCAGCTCGTGAATTGGACGGTCTTCATATGAGGTAACAACCGAGGCTGAGTGGATGGACGAATAGCGCACAAAGATCTTCGGTTTAAACTTCTCCTGTTTACAGACTGCACTGGCCAGCAGCAAGCTTCCAATTTCATCTGCACCGGGATAGGTGATGGCTCGATCGGTCAGGTTTTTCTTGCGCAATGTGGCTTGTAATTTGCGTGCTTCGGCGATGTTCCAGCCGTAATCGGCAGTATCATCCTGGGGCAGCAACAGGAAATCGAAGGTTCCCTCCTCCAACCAGTCAATCATACGCAGGTTGACCATATGGTTGCGCTGCCTGCCTGCCAGATAATCAGCATACACTTCTTCTGGAATGAATTTGGCCAGCTCGGATCGCTCTGTCTGTTCTTGCGAAGACGCCTCACCCAGGCTAATCTTGTGCTCCAGATAAGATAACCGGAACATGGCACTGCCATAGGTAGCCCAATAGTCTTTTTCCTCCTCACTGGAATTCGCACGTGAGATACGCAGGATCACACTGGAAGCCAGGATAGGAAGCTGGGGTCGCTTGCTTTTGATTTTCTTCAAAACCGACAAACGCTCGAGTACACTATCGAGTGGCTCGCGTGAGGTGCGTGAAGGGATCAGGCCTCCGTACGCCAGTGTATCCAAAGAAAGGATGAGCATATCAGCCGATTCAGCCTCTTTCAACAACCATTCGACCAGGCGGTGATGCTGCGAGGCTCTCCAGGGGTTACCCAACCATTCACGGGGTGGCAGGTGCAACTCATACCCCACCAGGCGGGCAAGATAGGTTGGGTAATCATAATTGACCGGTCGATCATCCATCGGAAGCAACACCATCAATGGTTTCATGTATGCGCCATCCGCTGGACGAATTGGGCAGTGATCCATTGGGGACGGGTAATGGCGCTGCCCACCACCACCGCAAATGCACCCAGGGTGATTGCCCGGGCAGCCTGCTCAGGGGTGGCAATCCGTCCCTCCGCCACAACTGGCACATCCAGCTCGGATACTAAATTGTGAAGCAGCTCAAAATCGGGTGATACCTGGGTGGGTGAATCTACTGTATAACCAGACAGGGTAGTGGAAACCAGGTCTGCGCCAGCATCCTGGGCTGCCAAACCTTCATCATACGTGGAAATATCTGCCATCACCGGGCAGTTCGTCCGTTCATGGATCAAGTGAATGCGCTCATTCAGGCTGAGGCTATCCGGATTCGGACGGGAGGTGGCATCGATGGCGATGATATCTGCCTCAGCCAATGCAACCTGAATGGCACTGTCAATGGTCGGCGTTATGCGCACCACAAACCCAGGTATGTCCAGCTTGTAGATACCAATGATGGGCAGGGTAACTGCCAGGCGAATCGCGGCGATATCCTTTGGGCTATTGGCGCGGATACCAACTGCTCCACCTTGCGCGGCAGCTACTGCCATGGCAGTCATATGCTGCGAGCCATGCAGAGGCTCATCATCCAGCGCCTGGCAGGAGACGATCAACCCAGCGTGCAGTCGCCTCAATAGGTCAGGCAGCTTCTCCTGATGGGTAAGCTGAATGGGATTGGATGGAGGTAGCATCATAGTCGGGTCAGCTGCATTCTTCACCACGCCTGAAGCTGAAATAGAAACGGCATTGGTCACCCCGCGTCACTGACCATGAATATTCGATCGGCTCAGTTCCATTGGTGTATGAACGCACCTTGCTGAGCATGGCGGGTGTGCCAGGTTGCGACTCAAGGTACTTCGCCTGGTCTTCTTTTAGCAGCACAGGCTCAAGGCTCTGGTCCATTATGGTCACACTAGTCTGATAATGCGTCCCCAGCCACTCATAAAGCGAGCTGGAGGTCAGCTCAGAAGCATGTTCAAGCCCAGGGAAACGCTTTTGGGAGAGGTAACTCGTTTCCAATAAGATCGGCTCATCATCCGCCAGGCGTACTCTCACAATCTCAACCACCGGCTCGCCCTGCTCCAGCTTGAGCATGTTGGCTACCTCTGCATCCGCTTCAACCACCTGGAGTGATATCAGCCGGCTGCTGGGCATCCTACCGATGGCACGCATCTGTTCCGTGAAGCTAAGTTTGCTGGGGAAAATTTCGGTGACATTCGGATGGGAAACAAAGGTGCCCACACCGTGCCGGCGGATCAGCCATCCTTGCCTGGTCAGGTTGTCCAGCGCGGTGCGCACAGTCAGGCGTGAGACGCCATATAAATCTGCCAGCTCCCACTCGGAAGGAACCGCCTCACCCAACTTGAGCTGCCCACGCAAGATATTCTCACGCAGGTTTTGTTCGATCAAATCGTACAGAGGGGATTTTTCCTGGCGATTGATTTTGAAGAGATCTTTGGGTTCAGTCATCGCATGGTCCATTCATAGCAATAGATGACAAGACGACTAGATGTCAATACATCTTGTATTATAGACCGAATAAAGAAAGAGTCAAGTGGGAATTTATTATTTCAATCGCCCCTTGACTTTTCCCCTTCCCCAAACTACACTATCTTAAGGGATAAAAACCCGACCAAAATAGCCATGGACTATACCAGTCTAAACGACGAAACCCTCCTGCGACTGATCACCCGTGCTGATGAAAACGCCCTGGGCGAGCTATATGATCGCTACAGCCGGCTAGTGTATAGCGTGGCATTGAACACCCTTTCAGACACCCTGCTTGCGGAGGAAGCGACCCAGGATGTGTTTGAGCGTGTATGGCGGAAAGCCAGCACTTATAGTGCCGAGCATGGTCGCGTGGTGACATGGCTGGTCAGCATTGCCCGCCACCGTTCCATCGATCTATACCGGCAGCAACGCTCCAACAAAGAAAATATACTAGTAGACTGGGAGGGGGCTGAAGCAGTTGACTTGCCAGACGGGCAAAATGTTGAATGGGAGGCGGACCTGAAACAGCGCCAGCAGCGCATCCGCTGGGCAGTGGGTCAGCTCCCCATAGAACAGAAACAAGCACTGGGAATGGCATTCTTCCAGGGGCTTTCCCATCCCGAGATCGCCAGTGCTTTAGGCGAACCGCTCGGGACGGTAAAGACACGCATCCGGTTGGCTATGCAGAAATTACGCAATCTTCTGAAAGATGAGATTGCGTAGAAATCTGAAATTGAGGAATTTACGTATGTTCTATCAGGAGCATCAGAAATGTCTGAAGTTCAAGAGTTGCACGTCATAGATCGCCTGCCAGACTACGTTCTGGATATCCTGACAGATGCAGAAGCAAGTCAGGTGGCTGAGCACCTGGCTGGATGCCAGGCTTGCCGAGAGGAATTTCTACGCTTGAAGCAGGTGGCGGATGAAATTCCACTGGCTTTAGTCC
>Ga0315283_10004021_pt1 | contig 12702 bp, 10 predicted proteins | sample YL17G09_0_MG_FD_204541 | JGI IMG/M metagenome (GOLD analysis project Ga0315283, IMG submission 204541) | Sediment microbial communities from Yellowstone Lake, YNP, Wyoming, USA - YL17G09_0 | ecosystem: Environmental > Aquatic > Freshwater > Lake > Sediment | place: USA: Wyoming | collected...
CCATGTTTTTTTTTTTTTTTTTTTTTTTTGTTGCTATGTATGTAAGAAAAAAAAAGAAAAAGCCAACTGCCCAACTCCTCTTCTGACCTCAAAGCACGCTATCCGTGCCGCCCGCCCTCATCCGCCGCTCCCCGTTGGCCTGCCACCCACACCAGGGCCACCACCCGCCCGCTCCCGCCGCTCCGCCCACCTCCTCTTGCGCGCACACTCGCTCATGGCCAGCTCCGACTTCAAGAAAAAGAGTCCGAACGCGGGGGTGGCCACCAGGGCGGCCCGGCCGGAAGGGCCAAGCGCCGCCCGGAACCCAGGCGACAGGCGGGCCGCGCCAAAGACGGCGGCGCCGGCCAGGGCGGCGCCAATCGCGGCAGACAGGACACCCGCCTCCAGGGCAGCCCGCACGCACTCGTTCTGGCCGCCCATGACGAGGGCAGACTCGGCGGGCGGGGCGGGTGAAGGCTGAGGAGGCATGACGCTCTCTCTCTCACTCTCCTCTTTGTACACGCGCAGCAGGAAGGGTGCCGCGTGTCCAGGGTCTCAGCCCGCACACGTGGCGCTCCCGAGAGGGTGGTCGGGCACAGACCGGGAAGAGAGAGCAACGCGCGCTAAAAAAGAGAGAAGTGGGCGGGCAACACTGATGCCTCACTTTCTCCTTCTCTTTCCTGTCGCGCCGCCGCCTCCGCCGCCGCGCCGCATGACGACCATCGCCCGCAACCGCCTCTCCGAGGAGCGCAAGGCCTGGCGCAAGGACAAGCCGTTTGGATTTTTCGCCCGGCCAGAGTCCAAGCCGGACGGGTAAGGAGGGAGGAGGGAGGAGAGGAGAGCGCGAGCGGCGCGCTCTTTAACCCCGCCCTCTCTCACCTCTCATCTCATCTCATCTCTCACCTCTCCATAGCTCCGTCGACCTCCTCACCTGGTCCTGCGGCATCCCGGGCAAGCCCGACACCGACTGGGCGGGCGGATACTACCCGCTGACGATGGAATTTTCGGAGGAGTACCCGTCCAAGCCGCCAAAGGTAAAAAAGCGAGACGAAAAAAAAATGGAGAGAAGGCGGGCGCGTTCTGGGGAAGGGAGAAAAGCGTGTGCGGTGTGTGTGTTGTGCGCGCCTCGGCCTGCGCGAGCCGGCTGATGAGCATGCGAACCCCTTGGAAACACCTCCTGGCATCTCTCTCTGGAAATGCACCCCCCCAGGGCGGCGGGCTGAAGAGAGACGGGCGTGCACGCTCGCTCCCAACCTCACCCTCACCATTTTCTTCTCTCCTTTCTCCCCAGGTCAAATTCCCGGCCGGCTTCTTCCACCCCAACGTGTACCCCTCCGGCACGGTCTGCCTGTCCATCCTGAACGAGGAGGAGGGGTGGCGGCCCTCCATCACGGTCCGCTCCATCCTGCTGGGCATCCAAGACTTGCTGGACACGCCCAATGAAGGGTCGCCCGCCCAGTCCGATGCCTACGTCCTGTTCACGCAGCAGCTGACGGAGTACCGGCGCCGGGTGCGGGCGCAGGCGGGGCGGTACCCGCCGCCGTCGTGACGGGGAGGGAAGGAGGGGTCGGGGGGCCGTGAGTGCACTTGCGTTAGCTTGGTGGGAGAGAGAGAGAGAGAGAATGACAAAAAAAGGTCCCAGCAGGTCGTTCGTACGCCTCCCTCCAACAACACACACGCACACGATTTTAGAAATAAACAAAACAAAACACACACGCCATCATCATCATCATAACCTGCTCTCCCTCCCCTCTCCAAAACACAGCAGGGGTTTTTCGCATGCCCTCAGTGGTGCAGCCCGTAGCTGCCGCCGCCGCCCCGCCGGCCGCCCGCCCACCCGGCCGCGGCGGCCGAGACGGGGGTCAGGGAGCCGCCAGCGCCAGCGCCCGGCCCATCGCCGCGTCCGATCGCGGGGCCCCGGCCCGCCGGCGTGACGGGGCGGGAGCGCCCGCCCGCGCCGGGGGTGGCCGGGCGGGACCCGCCGGCCGTAACCCGCAGCGCCCACCCGGGCGCCCGCCCGAGGCCCTTGCGCTTGAACGGCGCGTCCTCCGCGTCCAGGGACGCCGCCAGCGTGGACGCCACCACGACGCCGTCCGCGCCCGCCGCCGTCGTCCAGGCGGGCAGGGGCGGATCAGCAGCAGCAGCAGCCACGGCGTGGAGGTCACGCACCTCCCACGCGCGCTGCTGGGCGGCGGCCGCAGCCTTTCTCGCCCGCCGCTCCCGTCTGGAGGGGGTAATGGCCGCGGCCGGCGGGGAGGGCGCGCGGGCGCCGCAGGCAAACAGAGAGAGGAAGGCGGTGGCGAGGCGGCCACCCGGGGGTTTGGAGCGGGCAGCGGTGGTGGAGGAGGAGGAGGGTGGGGCGACCGCAGGCGCGGGCGCGGCCGCCGCCGCCGGGGCAGGAGGCCGAGGTTGCAGCGCGGGCGCCGCGGGAAGGGCGGCGGCCACCACCGCCCCCGCCGCCCCCGCCCCCGCCGCCGCCGCCGCCGCTGCCGCCGCTGCCCGCTCAGCAACCGCCACCGCCGCCGCCGCGGCCGCCTCCGCAAAGCCGGGCCGCCAGGAGTCGCCCGACGCGCGCAGGCTGGCGGCGGCCTCGCAGGCGGCCGCCGGGGCTGCCGCATCCAGGGCCGGGCCCGCCGCCGGTCGAGCGCCCACCCGGCCGCGGGCCGCCCTGCCCAGCGGGCCCGGCGTCGGCGAGGCCTGGGGCTCAGCTGCAGGAGATGCACCACCCGCGCGCGCCCCGCTGCTGCTGCGCCGCAGGGCAGAGGGGGTGACGCTCCCGAAGCCCGCCTGGGCGACGGCCACCACGCCCGGGGACGGCGGCGGCGAGTGCGTGACAAGCCAGGCCGCCCCGTCCTCCGCGGAGGAGGCCGCCACCGCCGCGGCGGACAGGGGGCGGTGCTGCCGGGGTGGGGGACGGTGGCGCGGGGCGTGGCGCGGGACGGCGAGGGCGGCCCCGGGCGACGGGGCGGCCGAGGCCGGGCGGCGGGCAGGGAGGGGGCAGGGCGCAGCGCTCGGGCGAGCGTTTTCGTTTTCGTCGGTGCCATCAGCCGATGCGCTTGCCTCCTCCTCCCTCTTCGCCTCGCCGCCCTCCTTGCCGGCCAGCAGTCCTCGTGCGACCGCCGTCAGCGCGGCCTGGGCCTCTCTGGGTAGGGCTGCATGCCCCTTGCTGGGCGTCCGGGCCAGGTAGGACGGCGCGGACGCGGCGAGGGCGGCCGCGGTGGTCGTGGTCGGTGGGACGCGAGCGCCGGGGCGGGCGCCGAGGAGGCTCCCACTGGCGGGGCGGGGCCTGTGGGTGGGTGCGGCCACCCCCGGCTTGGAGCCAGCCCCGTGACGGTCAGGCTCACCGGGGGAGGGGCCGGGCTGGCGGGCCCGTAGCGGGTGGCGGGGCTCGCTTTGGGAGGGCGACATGAGCAGGGGCGAGCGCGCGTTGATTTAAATTTTTGTTATACCGCATCATCATCTTCTTTCACGCGCTCCCTCTCTCTTCTCTCTTCTCTCCACGCTCTCTCCACTCTCCCCCTCACCACTCACTCCAAGAAGTAGCCCCCAATGAACAGCAGGAAGAACGCGACGAGCCCGCCGTAGATGAGGCCCGACTTTTGCCCCCCCGTCAGCGCGTTTGTGCCCAGCCCATACCCCTGGTTCTGTTCGAAGCCAGCAATCTCCTTGGCGCGCGACCGGAAGGCGGACTTGCCCGCCCCGCAGACGGGGCAGCCCCAGTCGGCGGGGAGGTCCCGGAACATGGTGCCCGGCGGGACCGGGTACTCCGGGTCGCCCGCCTTGGGCGTGTACTCAAAGCCGCACCCCCCGCACGTCGCCTCGCCCGTGCCGACCACCATGAACCGTTCCGCCGCGCGCAGGCGGTCGGCGGCGGCTTTCTTGCGGGAGACCTCGGAGTCCGGGTTCTGTTCAGTCAGGGCGGGCGAGGGAGGGCGTGAGTGTGGAGGGGCGGGGCGTGGTGGTGGTGGTTGCGCCGCTGGCCTGCTTTCTCTCTCTCTCTCTCTCTCTTTTCTCTCTCTCATCAATTTCCTCTCACCTCCAGTTCCACGCCCGGGGTCGCACCCCCTTCACTCTCGCCCTCCGCCCGGGTCAGGACGACGGGGTGGCGGCGGAGCGGGGCCGGGGTGGTGTGCCGGGTGGTGGGTACCTTTGTGGAGGAGGAGTGGGGGGTGGGCGGGCGTCAGTTTTTGTGTGTGTGTTTTGAAGGGGACGCGCGTGCGTGCAAAGGAGGCCGCTTCCCGGCGCGCTCCACCACGCGCACTGGCGTCTGCGAGAACCAAAGCAGGCATATGGGCAAAATGCAGCGAATTCGGGGCCCGCCAAGGAGGCGCAGCCCTCGTTCTTCGCCCGCTCGCTCCCCGCTCGCGGGCCCCGTTGTGGGCAGCCAATCGCCCGCACCCCTCCCGCGCCTAGCCAGCCTCTCTCGACGAAGACGCCCCCCCCCAGACTCAAGCCTCCTCCGCCCACCTCGCCTACCTTGCCATGGCGAGGCCCCGCACTGCAGGCGCACGCCACGCTGGCGGCGCGGCAGGTGAGGAGGAGGGCCATGCGTGGGATGAAAAAAAAATAAGAAAAAGAAGAACGAGTGGTGCTTGTGATTCTAACCCACTGGCTCCCACCATGCCCCGTCCTCGTCCTCCCCGCTGGAGGGCCCCAGCCACTTGCCCAGCATCTCCGCCGACCCGTCCACGCTGGCCCCACCCCTCCCCCACCACGGCGTCTCATCAGGGGCGGGGGCCGGAAGCGGGGTGTAGCCGGCCGCCCGGTACAGGCGCCGGGCGGGGGCACCCTTGTCGTCGCCCGCCCGCCGCCGCCGCTCAAAATCACCGGCGGCCGCGCTCGCCCACGGCAGGGCGCCTGCCAGGCCGCCCAGGAGCCCGCCGCCCGCCTTCCCCCTCCGTTCCTTCGTCGCCGGGTCCGCCAGGGCTTGCACGTACAGCGCGTCCACGCCGGCCGCGGAGGCCGCCACCTCGGCGCCCGCCACCAGGGCCCGGCCCACCCCGCCCCGCCTGAGCCGGGGGTCGACGCCGGCCCACCACAGCCACGCCCCTCGCCCGCCGCCCGCGGCCGTGGCGGCCGGGTCTGGCGCGTCCGTCAGCCAGAGGGCCAGGTCCATGGCGGCGGGGGAGCCGGGCGGGGTGAGGGCGCGCAGGGCGGCCAGGGCCGCGCCCCGGTCGTGGAAGAGGAGGGCCGCGCCGCCGGCCACCCTCGCCTCCCGCCTTTTTGTGTCGCCGCCGCCGCCGCCGCCGCCGCCTCCCCCGCCGCCGCCCTCCTCCACCTCCGCCGCCAGCCACAGCCACCGGCCCCAGGCCTCCTCCAGGCGGATCCGCCACTCATCGTCCTCATCCTCCTCGGGGGTGGGCGACGCCCCCCCCGGCGCCGCCGCCCCGAGCGGGCCGCGGCCAAAGAGGCGGCCGGTGGCGGGCGCCGTGCCGCCCGGCCGGACGGGCGCCGTCGGCGGAGGGGGCGGCGTGTTTTCGTCGCCCGCTTCTCCTTCTCCTCCACCCACCCGCCGACGGCCAACCCGCCACCAACCAGGGGACCCCCCGCCGGCGCCGCCCCCGGTCGCACAGGCGCCAGGGCTGAGCGGCAGCGGCGGCAGCACCAGCCCGCCACCCCCGAGCAGGCCGCCCCCCTCGCACTCGCTCTCCCGCTCAAACCGGCCGGCCTCCCGCACCAGCTCCCGGGCCAGCCAGGCATAGGTCGGGGGGGCGTCATCCCCGGCAAAGGCGGCGGACAGCACGACCGCCAGGGCGTGCGCGCGGGAGGGGTGGAGCGGGCGGACGGTGAGCGTGGGGGTGGGGGTGCTCCCGCCGCCCTGGAGTTGTGGCGGCGCGGCCGCGCGGATGAGGGGCGGGAACCGGGCGGCGAGGCCCGGGTCGGCCTCCAAGTCCACCCAGGGCGGGGCGCCGGGCGGGGGCGGGGGGTCGAAGGCGGCCACCGGGTCCGACCCCGCCTCCCCCGCCTCCCCCCCCTCCTCCCCCCCACACTCCCCGCCCGCCAGGTGGCGCCGCAGCCAGCGCATGGGGTGCACCGGGGGCGGGGCACCAGCACTACCAGCCGCCGCCCCTCCCCCCCCCCCTCCCCCTCCCCCTCCCCCAGCTCCAAGGGTGGCGGGCGGCGGCGGGGACGGCGCGCCGCAGTAAGGGCACGCCAGCGCCGGGCGGGGCGGGGTGGTCGGCGTCCCCGCCGCCGCCTCCCGCCGGCGGGCCCTCACCAGGACCCTGCCCCAGTGCCCGGCATGGGCGGGGCCGGTCAGGTGGTCGGCCAGGGAGGCGTGGGTCGGGAACGCCGCCTCATAGCACAGGGCGCAGCGGAGTGGGGGGAGCGAGCCGGGTGGTGGGGGCCCCGGTGGTCGGGGAGCGTTGGGCGCCTTGTTTTCTTCAGCGGCAGCCCGGGGGGCGGTGGCGGCGCGGCGTCGTGGCTGCGGGCGAGGTGCGGCTGGTCGTATGGCATACCGCCCGCCCAACCTCGGCGGTAGGGTGAGGGGAACAGGCATGGGCGTCGCGCCTTGTTTTGTGGGGGCGGCGCGAGAGGGAAGTCGCAAAAAGTTTTTTTTTTTTTTTTTTTTTTTTTTCTCATTATTTTTTCTTTCACATGGACGCGTCCAACACCGGCCTCCCGCCGGATGCGGGCCTGGCGGACCCGGCCCCGCCGCCGCCGGCAGGGCAGGGCCTGGCAGCTTTCACCTACATCGACACGGCCAACCTGCCGGACGCCCAAATCGCGACGGGGTAAGAGAAGCGGGGAGAGAGAACACCGAGAGCGCATCGGCGCGCCTTGCCCCCTCTCTTCTCAACCTCGATCGCGACCTTTTTTTTGCCTCATTCCCCATTCCCAAAAACCTCCAGCCTCTGGTTATGGTTCCTGGTCGGCGCGGCCTGCCTGCTCCTCTTCTCCGCGGTCCGCCCCTTCATCAAGACCTACTCTACCCGCCTCCACCTGCCCAACCTGTCGCACTACCCGCCCCCCATACCAGGGGGGGCGCCGGGGACGGGCGGCTGGGCCGGGGCGGCGACGCGCTTTGTCGGGTGGGCCGTCCCGGTCTTTGCCGCCTCGGATGGCGTCATCCTGCAGACGGCCGGCCTGGACGCGCTCATGCTGACGTGGACGGCCCGCATCGGCATGCAGATCTTCGGGCCCCTGACGGTGCTGGGTCTGGCCGTGCGTGAGTTGTTGTTGTGGAGAGGCACACACCAAAGAGTGTGTGTGTGTGTGTGGGCCACCTCCCGCTGCTGGACCCACTCGCGCACAGCACAGCGCTCCACTTTCTCCTTCCCCCCTCTCACCGCTCTCCCTCTCTCTCTTTCATCCCCCAGTCCTGCCCGTCAACCTGGTCGGCCAGGGCGTCCGCCTGGGCGCCGCCGCCGCCAGCCTGCCCGCCTCCCCCTCCCGCACCGGCCGCGCCCCGCCGCCGCCGCCCTCCTTCACCTCCTTCTCCAAGTTCACGCTCACCAACCTGCCCCGGGGGTCACCCCTCTACTGGGTCGCCTGGGCGTACGCCTGGGTGGCGTGCGGGTACGTCATGTGGCTGCTGCGCCGGTATTACCGGGCGTACGTGGTCCTGCGCCAGCGCTACCTGACGGGCGGGGAGGAGGGGCTGGCCCGGTGGCATGAGGCCTACCTGGAACGGGCGGCGGAAGCGGAGGCCGCCCGGCGCGGCCCGCCCGCTCCCTCCTCCTCCTCCGCCGCCGACCACCCGCCCACCTCCCCGGGCGCGGCGACCGCCCGCGCCTTTGCGGGCGCAGGCGCGGGCGTGGTGGCCGCCCTCAAGTCCGCGTTCGCCCTGTCCGGCGAGTTGGACGCGCTGGAGGCGGCGGAGGGCGGGGGCGGGGCGGAGCCGCCCCCGCGCCGGGCGGCGGCGGGCCCCGGCGGGCCGGCCACGCCCGCGGGCGTCGCCGGGGCGGCCGCCCGCCAAGCCCAGCGCCTGTTCAGCCTGGAACGGGAGGGGCGGCGGGCGACCGCTCCCGGGCACCACCACGGCGGCGGCGGGCCGGGCGGCGGGGGCGTGCGCCGGCGGGCCACCACCAGCGGCGGCGGCGACGGGGGTGGCGGCGGCGGCGGCGGCGGCGGCGGCGGCGGGGGGCCCCCCCCCCCGCCAGCACCTCACCACCGCCCGCCCTCCGCCCACCATTCCGCCCACCATTTCTCCGTCCCGGGCGCCCTGCCACCCGCCGCCGCGGAGCAGCCCATGCAGAGGGACGAGGAAGCAGGCGGCGACGGCGGCGCCCACGCCCACGCCGGCCGCCCTCCCTCCCTCCGCCTCCCCTCCCTCCGCCTCCCCTCCCCCGCCACCGCCGCCGCCGCCGCGGGGGGGGGGGGCCTTGACGACGCGGCCTTGCCCCCCATCCCCGTGGCGTCGTCGGGGCCCGTCTCCCGCCTGGAAACCGCCCCACCCCCAGGCGATGCGGGCCGGGAGCGGCCCCTGAAATGGTGGGCGGCCGCGCCCGAGTGGGGCGCGGGGGAAGGCGGGGAGGAGGAGGAGGAGGAGGAGGAGGAGGACGGCGGCGGCGGCGGCCCGCCCACCACCGCGCTCGCGCCCGGTCTGTCCGACGCCCGGGACGCGGCCGCCCTGTCCGCCATCGTCGCCGCCAAGCCCAGCGTGTACGACCGCAAGCGCATCAACACGACCATCGAGGAGGAGGTGACGACAGATGATGATGAGGGCGGTGAAAGCGATGCGAGCGAGGAGGCGGCCGAGGCGGCCGAGGCGGCGACCGCTGGTGGTTTTTTCCGCCGCCGCCTTGGCACCCCGGCCTCGCCCGCGCCCAGGCAGCCTCCCCCCGCCCCGCCCCGCCGTAGGACCCGCACCGTGCGTGTCTCCGTTGCCGCCCAACAGTACGCCGTGCTCGTCATGGACGTGCCGGACCTGGTCGGCGACCGGGCGGCGGTGCGGGCGCGGGCAGCGCGCGCGGGCGCGGCCGGGCCGGCGTCGCGGGTGGCCGCCGCCCTCCTGGCCTGCCTCTCCCACACCATCCTGGGCAAGCCCCGGTCGGCCGTGTCGGCCGAGGTCCTGGCGGCCGCCCGGGACCGGGCGGCCGCGCGGAGCGAGGGCGGCGGGCTGCTGGGCGGCGGGAAGGCGGCCAGCGCCCCGCCCCGCCCACGCACGCGGTCGCCCTCCCCCAAAAGGAGCGCGACCGCTGGTGCCGCGGGCGGTGGTGCCTTCGCCTCCACCTCCGCCACGACCCCGGCCCGGGGCATTGGCCGGCCCCGCCTGGGCGCGTCCGTGGAAGAACTGCTGGACGATGACATCCCGATTGAGCCTCTGGCGGTCGTGGAGGAGACCTTGTGAGTGTTAAAAAAACGGAGCGGGAGGGAAGGGGGGTGTTTCTGTTCCCGCGCGCCCGCTCGCTCTTCAACCCTCACCCCCCTCTCCCCTCTCTCCATTCTTTTACAGCCGCCGCCTCTTCCCGGACACCTTCCTGCGCGCGATCCCCGTCCACAAGCACAGGGAAGTCGACCTGCTGCTGCTGCGGTGGGACCGGGCGTGCGACCGGCTGGAGGCCCTAGAGGCGGCCGCCCGCCGGGCCAGGCGGGCGGCGGGCTTTGCCGCGTCGAGGGCGGCCGCAAAGGCCGCGGCGCGCGTGGCGGCCGCCCACCCCGGCTGCCCCGCCTCCCCCACCTCCATCGCGGCCGCCGCGTCCACCGCGTCCGCGGCGGCCGCCCCGCCCCCGCCCGCCGCCTGGCGCCCCATGGTCCACACCCGATGGTGCGGCCTGGGCGGGCCGCGCGTGGACGCCCTGGACGCGGCGGCGGCGGAGGTGCGGTCGCTCGAGGCGGCCGTCGCGGCCGCGCGTGCGGCCGCGCTGGCCGCCCGCCCCTCGCCCTCCTACTTTGTCTTCTTCTCCTCCCAGCGGGACGCCGCCATCGCCGCCCAGGCGGCCCTGCAAGCCGAGGACGGCACCTCCTTCCGCGTCCTGCCCGCCCCGGGGCCGGAGGACGTGTGCTGGGCGACGCTGTGGATGCGGTGGGCAGAGCGGGACGCCCGCCGCCTGGCCGGGCTGCCCCTCATTGCGACGCTCATGGTGCTCCCGATCGGCTTCTTCCTGGGCGGCGCCGCCCAGCTGCCCGCCTACGTGTGCCGCCTGCCCCGGTTTGGCGGGTCGGGCCTGTGCACGCGGTCCACGCTGCGCGTGGCGGCCACCCTGCTGCCCCCCGTCGCGCTGTCCATCTACCAGGGGGTCATCCTGCCCAAGCTGCTCTACTGGGTCGCCCTGGCGGAGGGCCAGCACGTCGCGCTCTCGGCCATGGACCGCCGCATCGCCCGCCTGTACTTTGTGTGGGATGTGATCAACGTGTTCCTGGGCTTCGTGCTGGGGGGCAGCCTGTTTTTTGAGCTGGACACGGTGAGACAAAAAGGGGGAGAAGAAGAGAGAAGAGATCTCTCGGGGTTGGGGGGTCGGTCGCGCCTCTTCCCTCTCGCGCCTCTTCGCCTCTCCCTTTTCTCTCCATCTTCTCTCAACCCCCTCTCGCACGCACCCACCTCGCCCTCCCTCCCCCCCCTGCCCCGCAGCTCATCAAGGACCCCGCCGCCCTGCCCGCCCGCCTCGGCCAGGTCGTCCCCCAGGTCTCCAACTACCTGCTGAACTACCTGGTGCTCCAGGGCTTTGCGCTGCTGCCCCTGCGCTTCCTCTTCCCGCACCCGGGCGTCCTGGGCGACCTGGCCCGCCTGGCCGGCTTCTGCACCGCCCGCACCCCGCACGACCGGGCGGACGTGCTCTGGCCGCACTCCGTCCGGTACGGCAAGGAGGTTGGCGCGCTGCTGCTGGTGTTCGTGGTCGCCCTGGCCTACGCAGCGACCGCCCCGCCCATCCTGCCGATCGCCTTCCTCTACTTTGCTGGCGCCTGGGCGTGGTGGCGGTATTCCGTGCTGTACGTGTGGGAGCGGGCGTACGAGAGCGGGGGGCGCCTGTTCGACGTCGTCTACTCCTCCCTCGTCTGGTGCCTGTTCATCTTTGCCTTCTTCACGGGCTGCATCTTCCTGGCCGCAGGCGCGTACGCCCAGGCGACGACGCTCTGGTTTGTGCTCATCCCCCTCATCTACTCCTTTGACTCCTCCCTCAAGGGCCGGTACGGGGCGGCGACGCGGGCGGGCACGCCCCTGGAAGCCGCGGCCTCCGCCCCGCCCGCGGACGTGCCCCGGGAGGTCTACACCCCGCCCGCCCTGCGCCCGCGGGCGGCGGGCTGGCACCCGGAGGTGGGCAAGGCGTGGGAGGGGTGGAAGGCGCCGATGTATGCGACGTGAGGGAGTGGAGAGTTTATCTGTAAGTAGCGTTGATGTGTTAACACCCCCCTCCGGCGTTGCGGCCCGACACCCTGCCTCAATAATTGGTGCGCACAAACCCCCTCCTCTTCATCATCAGCGCCCACGCCGGGTCCACCGGCGCCGCCGCCCGGAGGCGCCGCCGCACGTGCGGGGGCTTGCGCGTGCGGCGGTGCGCGTGGCCGGCGTGGTGGCGCACAATCAACGGCACGGCGCCGCCCGGGGCCAGGGTGGAGGCGGTGCGCTTGAAGCGGCGTTTCCAGGAGGAGACCGTCTTCATCTTGCGCCCGGCGGAGCGGGTCTGCTTCTGAGAGGTCGAGGCGGACCGGGACGGGCCCAGGGACGCGGGGGGCAGGAGGCGTGTTTTGGGGCCGGCGATGGTGGCGGGACCACCGCCAGGGCGCGTCAGGGAGGCGTGCGCGGGCGGGGGCCGGCCGGCTGGCGTGGCGCGGGTGCCGCCCCGGCCGCAGGCGGCCGCCGCCGCCCAGAAGGCGCGGGCGGGGGCGGCGGGCGGGCCCAACAGGAAAGGGAGCCTGCTGGTGGGGGCCGGGGCCGAGGTTGATGGGAGGGGCAGCGAGTTGAGCACGCCGCCGGCGAGCGCGTTGCTCGCTCCCGTCCGCCCGCTGCATGAGGCACCTCCACCGGCGGCCAGGCGGGCTGCAACCAGGCCAAGCGTCCGCCTGATCATAGGGTGGTTTGGGCGTGTCGTTGGCGAGGGGCCGTGTGTGTGTGTAAAAAAAAAGGGGGGGAGAGAGACCCGATCGGCAAGTGATTTTTTTTTTCGTTTCTTCTCACAACCCCACGCGCGCCGCCGTCCCTCTCCGCTCACACACGCCTCCTCCCCCCCCCCCCCACCCCCCCACTCCCACACACCTCTCCTCCTTCCCTACGCTTCACCTTCCCCACACCTCAAAGGAAGTAGTCCGGCGTCCGCCGGCTGGCGTCCGGCTCCCCCCGCCGGGGCGCCGGTTCAAACTGCAGGAAGCTGGTCGCCATCCCCTCTGACACCTCCATGATCGCGGCCAGGTTGCCGCACCGGTAGCAGTAGTTGGGCGCGGAGAACACGGTCACGACCGCCTGGTCGTGGCACCAGTTGTGGCCCTCCATCACCAGCTGGTGGGCGCGGGCGATCAGGGACAGGCCGTTGGCGTGGTTGAACTGGTCCGACACGTCCTGGCCAAACGTGTAGCCCGCGCCGCGCGGCGAGATCCCCCACCCGCACCGGTCGTCCGGGTCGGACCACAGCAGGTCGCACATGGGGCCCTCGTGCGGCACCTCCTGCACCCGATCCAGGGCCCGCACGTTGTCCAGGGTGTCCAGCGTGGGCGAGAGGCCGCCGTGCAGGCAGAAGACCTCGTTCTCGACGACCGCGGTCAGCGGCAAAAAGTCAAACAGGTCGGTGAAGTGTTGCCAGACGGCGGCGGAGCCGTACTTGCGCAGGCATTCATCGTAGAAGCCGT
>Ga0315283_10004022_pt1 | contig 12702 bp, 8 predicted proteins | sample YL17G09_0_MG_FD_204541 | JGI IMG/M metagenome (GOLD analysis project Ga0315283, IMG submission 204541) | Sediment microbial communities from Yellowstone Lake, YNP, Wyoming, USA - YL17G09_0 | ecosystem: Environmental > Aquatic > Freshwater > Lake > Sediment | place: USA: Wyoming | collected...
CGGTGCTCATCGGGCTGACCAGTGCGCTGGCGCTCGCTGCCGCGGAGGGCGCGCAACGGACCGCCACTGCCTATGAGCGATTCCACGCTGCCACGAACGCCCCGGATTCGGTGATCAGTTCCAGTAAGGGCGCCGTGGCGGAGCTATGGTGGGGCCCCTACGTCGACTTCTCGAAGGTGGCGCTTCTTCCCCAGGTGGAGGCCCTGCACACTGCGGTCATGTTCGCCGGTGAGGGCGTCGGCGCCGATGGGAAGGAGCTCTTCTTCGGGGGTCCCAACGCCCAGGTCGCGCTCCTGGGAGCACCGACGATCGAGGGGCAATCCGCCATGCCGTGGAAGGTCCTGGAGGGTCGTCTGCCGGATCCGACGCGCAGCGATGAGGTGGTCATCGGCTACATGAAGGAGCTCGATCCGCAGGCGGCGGTGGGATCCATCATCGACCTGCGACTTGTGAAGGCGACTGCCACGGCAGCGGAGCTCGAACATGCGCAATCCGATCCCGAGGCGCTGCTGGGACCGCCGATCCCCGTCAAGGTCGTGGGCAGGGTCGTTGGCGCCGCAGCAAGCGAGTTGGGGTATGTGACCCATGACATCTACGTCACTCCTGCGTTCGTGCAGCGGTACCGATCGAGCTCGCTCAACGCTGAGGCGGGGCTGGTCACGCTGAAGAACGGGCAGGCGGACGCTGCGGCGTTCGAGAAGGGGCTCTTCGCGATCTCTCCAGAAGCCAACTTTGCGTCCGCAGACGACGAAGCCACCGTGGTGCGACGAGCGGTCAACGTGCAGGTGGTCACGCTGTGGCTGGTGGCTCTGCTCACCACCGTGGTGGGATTCATGATCTTCGGACAGGCGCTCTCCCGGCTCAACTTCACGGAGTCGATGGAGAATCCCATCTTGTCGGCCCTCGGCATGACCCGCCGGCAGCTCTTCGCCGTGGCCATGGTGCGCGCGGCGGTGATCGGGGCGGTAGCGGGCGTGGTGGCGTTCGCCGGCGCGGTGGCGGCTTCAGCGTTGTTCCCGACCGGTCTCGCGCGGATCGCCGAGCCGACGCCGGGCATCAACATCTCTCTGATCGTGGTCGCTGGCGCGCTGTGTGTTCCGTTCGGAGTGCTGCTCTTGTCAGTCGTTCCGGCGCTGCGCGCGGCTCGGACGCGCGGTGACGCGCGGGGTGTGGCGCTCGTCGCCGAGTTTCGGCGTCCATCGGCGCTCGCCGCGTTTGTCACCCGGTCGGGTCTTCCGGTTTCCGTGGCGACCGGTGTGCGCCTGGCCCTTGAGCCGGGCCGCGGGCGAACGTCGGTCCCCGTGCGCAGCGCCATCTTGGGGCTGACCTTGGCGGTGGTGGCGCTGACGGCGGCCTTCGGGTTCTCGGCCAGTTTCCAGCACCTTCTGGAGACACCGAGGCTCTACGGCCAGTTCATCGAGATGGGGGGAGGCAACCCCTTCTCGGGGGGGTATGACGAGGCCATCGCCGCCATGGTCGCCGATCCCGGTCTGTCCGATGTGATAGTGGGCAACTTCCGTGAGACGGTGGACGTGCAGGGGCCAGGAGGATCCGTCGCGGTCGACGTGTGGGGACTGGAGACCTTGAAAGGTTCGATCGCACCGACGATCGCCGCAGGCGCTTGGCCCGTGAACGAGGGTGAGCTGGCGCTCGGAGGCAAGACCATGCGACAGGTGGGAGCCCACATAGGGGACATCGTGCAGGTCCGGGCGGGGGATACAGTCGTCCCCCTCAAGGTGGTCGGCAAAGCGGTCTTCGGTGATTTCGGCTTCGGTCCGGGGCTGGCTGAAGGGGCCGGGATGACTTTCTCGCAGTTGCAGGCATTCTTCCCTGACGATGAGCGGACCCTGTTCGGGGGGAACTTTGCTCCGGGGGCGAACGCCGAAGAGGTGATCGCGCGGCTGAGCCCGAAGTTCTCCGCGCTCGGTGCCGATCTGGCGACCATAGAGGAACTCGAGCTCATTTTCGGCACGGGCATCGGGGCCGGTAGCCTCGCAGGGGCGCAACGAGTCCCCTGGGTGCTTTCGGGCCTCCTCGCGCTGGCCGCTATCGGGACGCTCGTCCACACGCTCGTCATGTCGATCCGCCGGCGCCGCCGTGATCTTGCAGTGCTCAAGACTCTCGGCTTCGTTCGTCGCCAGATCTCGGCCACGGTGGCCTGGCAGGCCACCACGATGGTGGGCATCGCCCTGCTGATCGGTCTGCCGGTGGGGGTGGCGGTCGGACGATGGGGGTGGACCCTCTTCGCCAACGCGATCGGCGTGGTTCCCGTGCCGGTCGTCGCCCTGTCACCGCTGCTTATCGCGATACCGGTGACGCTGGTGTTGGCGAACCTGATCGCGCTCGTCCCGGGCCGGCTCGCGGCCTCTACCCAACCAGTTGCTGCTTTGAAAGCGGAGTGACGTCATGAGTGCAGAACACCGAGTGGTCCGAAGATTGGCGGGCTCCACCATCGTGGTGCTCGGCCTCGCGGCACTTATCGCCGTGGTGTACGCGGCGGTGGTGCTTATCCTCGGCCATGCGCCGTTCGAGAGGGAGCGTGGTCTGCTGCTCTGGTCCGTGGCCGCTACGGCGATCGCCGTAGCGCTCGCGTTTCCGGTCCGGGGGCGCCTGAGAGCGCTCGCTCAGCGCATGGTGCTTTCCGATCGCGGTGTAGCCAACGACATCGTTCGCAACTTCGGGAGTCACGCTTCTCGCTCCGTACCGCTGGACGACCTGCTGCTACACGCTGCAGAATCTCTGCGCACGTCGCTCGGGCTCATTTCGGCGGAGCTTTGGGTGGTGGTGGGCGATTCGCTCGCGCTCAAAGTCTCCGATCCGGAGTACAGGCGATCGCGGATCCCGATGGGAGCCGCTGAGACAGGTAGCGTTGCGCGCTCGGGCGTTACGGGCCTGGCCTGGTTGCGGGTGTGGCTGCCCGAACTGCTGGCGGACCGGGGAGATGAACCCATCGTGCGGGCGGCGCCCATCGCCCACGCCGGCGAGCTTCTCGGCATACTCGTAGTGCAGCGGCCCAAGGGAGCGGAAGTCTTCACCGAAGACGAAGAGAGCGCCCTCGGGGAGCTGGCCCGGCAGGTCGGTCTGACCCTGCACAACGCGAAGCTCGACTCCGCGCTGCAGGCGTCGCTCGACGAGGTGCGGCGACAAGCCCGCGAGCTGCAGGCGTCGCGGGCACGCATCGTGGAGGCCGGCGATACGGCGCGGAGAAAGATCGAGCGGGACATCCACGACGGAGTCCAGCAACATCTGGTGGCGTTGGCGGTCAAGGTGCGCCTGATCAAACAACTGCAGATCCAGAACCCGGCAAAGGCCACCGAAGTGTTGGAATCACTGGGGGGCGATCTGAACGACACCCTCCAGGAGCTCCGAGATCTGGCTCACGGGATCTACCCGCCGTTGCTCGCCGACAAGGGGCTGGCGGAAGCGCTCGCCTCGGCGGCCCGGCGGGCGGTCTTGCCGACCGAGGTCGAGTCGGCCGGCATCCGGCGGTACAGCCGGGTGGTGGAAGCCACGGCCTACTTCTGCTGCCTAGAGGCGTTTCAGAACGCGGGCAAGTACGCCGGTCCGGGTGCGACGGTGCGCGCATGGGTGCGCGAAGAGGGTGATGCGTTGATCTTCACCGTGACCGATGACGGCGCCGGATTCGACACACGAGCCAGGGCGCAAGGCGCCGGGTTCACCAACATGAGCGACCGCCTCGGCGCGGTCGGAGGGACGCTGCGTGTGGAGTCGACCCCAGGCGCGGGGACACGGGTGACCGGCACCATCCCGCTGGTAGAAGACGCGCAAGAGGCGGCATGATGACGACATCACCCGCACTTGCCTGCTCAGTTCGAGGGAGGAACACCCTCTTCGCGCAGGAACGTCAGGACCGCCATCACCCGCCGATGCACCTGCGGCTCGTTCGAGAGTCCGAGCTTGCCGAAGAGCGAGTTGATGTGCTTCTCGACGGCTCGCTCCGACAGGAACAGGCTTGCCGCGATCGCGGCGTTGTTCTTGCCTGTGGCCATAGCGGACAGCACATCGCGTTCCCGGTCGGTGAGGTCGGCCAGCGGCGAGTTGGCCACCGCTCTCTTGCGGGCGACCAGCGCCTCCACCACCCGCGGATCGAGGAACGAGCCGCCTTCGTTGACAGCCATCAGAGCGCGGACCAATTCGTCGAGGTCGGCGATGCGTTCCTTGAGGATGTACCCGAGTTTCTCGGCGCCGTCTTTCAGAAGGTCATACGCATAGGCCTCTTCGACGAATTGCGAGAGGACCACCACGCCGATAGCGGGGTGCTCGGCGCGGATCCGCCGTGCGGCTCGGATACCCTCGTCGGTATGGGTGGGCGGCATGCGGATGTCGGTCAGCACCACGTCCGGATTGTGCTCCACCACAGCGGCAAGCAACTGCTCAGCGTCCTCAACGGACGCCACCAGTTCCACGCCATTGACGGTCGCCAGGAGTGCTCCCGTGCCTTCGCGGACGAGGTAGTTGTCTTCGGCGAATACGACGCGCATGACCCAATGCTACAGCTTCTGCCCCTCAAGTCAACGAAACCGATGGAGGCAGCGGCATGAGTATCCGGGTGGTGCTGGCAGACGACAACGTGTTTGTGCGGGAAGGAGTGCGCGCCCTGCTGGACGCCACAGACGGGATCGAGGTCGTTGGCGTCGCCGAGGACGCACCGACTTTGCTGGCCGCGGCGGCGCAGTACGAGCCCGATGTAGTGGTCACCGATATCAAGATGCCGCCCAACTTCCAGCTCGAGGGCATCGATTGCGCACACCAGATCCGCGCCGATCACCCAGGCACGGGTGTTGTGGTGTTGTCCGCTCACGACGACGAGGCGTACGCCCTCGCGCTGCTCGGTGGCGGTCAGAGCGGCCTGGCGTATCTCTTGAAGGACCGGGTAGCACAAGGCGATGAACTTGCCCGCGCGATCACGCAAGTGCACGAGGGCGGGTCGCTGGTCGACCCCACCATCGCCGAGCGCCTCGCGGGTCGCAGAGACGCTGGGGAAGAGGACCGGGTGATCTTGGACTTCATGGCCCGGGGGGCCGGCTACGCCGAGATGGCGGCGGCGCTGGGCACGACCCAGGAGGCGATCGACAGGCAGGTGACCGATCTCTTCGTTCGTTTGGGATCGGGCGCAAATCACGGCGATGCGGGCGCGGTGGATGAGCTAAAGCGTCTCCACTCGGCTGTGGTCAAGAGCGAGACCTCCGCGCGCACCCTTGGCTGCTACGTGCCCCAGGGGCTCGCAGAGAAGATCGCCTCGGGGGAGGCGGGCGAGGCGATGCAGGAAGAGATCGTCGTAACAGTGCTCTTCTCCGATCTCCGAGGTTTCTCCACCTTGGCGGAGCGGATGAGCCCGCGCGACGTCGCCGATGTGGTGGGTCGTCATCTCACCGCCATGGCGGAGGTCGTGCACGAGTACAGGGGCATGGTGGACAAGTTTGCGGGGGATGCAGTGATGGCGGTGTTCGGCGCCCCGCAGGCCCAACCCGACCACGCCGAACGTGCGTTGCTCTGCGCCTTGGCTATGCAGGCGCGCCAACTCGTGCTCAACGAGGAAGCTGCGATGCGCTCCGAGCCACCCCTGTTCATGGGCATAGGCGTGAACACCGGTACCGTGATCGCCGGAACCATCGGCGGAGCCGGCCGGCTGGAATACACGGTGGTGGGCGACGCCGTGAACGTCGCCTCCCGGCTCCAAGGCGAAGCGCTAGGGGGCGAGATCCTGACGACGACCAGCACCGTCGAGGCCGCGGGCTCCGCGATAAGGTCGGAACCTGCCGGCCCGCGACAGGTCAAGGGGCGCAACCAACCGGTCGACACACATCGGATCCTTCCGAGCGCCGCTCCGACCGAGGCCCTCGCATGAAACGCGTGTCGGCATTCGAGCGCAGGTTCGAGCGGCTCCTCTTGGGAACGGGGATGAGCGTCATGTTGTTCGTAATGGAACGGCGTGTGATCAAGATGCAGCGAGACAGTAAACCTCGGGCCGGTCGGGAGGTCCATCGCCCATGAAAGAAGACCAGGACAAGCGGACCAATGTGGGGCGCGTCGCCGTGGCCACCGACCGATCGCCTTCGGCGGAGCGGGCGGTTCGCTGGGCGGCCGCGCTCGCGAACCTGTACGGCGCCCCCTTCTTGCTCATTCAAGTAGTGCTCCCCCTCAACCCTTCGGCAACCCAGGCGGGCCAGGCCGAAGCCACCCGTGGGGCGGCGCTCGCGGACGAACTTCGGACGCAGGCGCACGAACTCGCTGGGTCCCGGGGGGAAGCGCGGGTCATGGTCGACGACGATCCCGCCCGTGCGATCTTGCGCGCGGTGGATGAAGAGAATGTCGACACCTTGATCGTAGGGAACTCCGGGATGCAGGAGCGCACCGGGTTCCTGCTGGGGAACGTGCCGAACCGCATCTCGCACAACGCGCGCTGCACGGTCATCATCGTCAATACGACCCTGCTTGACGACGACGCGAAGCCAGTCCCTGCCGCCCCCGGCGCGAGGGTCGAAGCGAGCGAGGAACTCCCGCCCAAGCTGTTGGGGCGGGCGACGGAGATCGGTTCCGTGATGGCTCGTCATGGCATCAAACACCTGTTCCCTCGCGACAAGACCGACCCGGAATCCACGCAGCGCGCGCAGGCCAGGGGCCTGCGCGAAGCCCTGGAAGAGCTGGGGCCCACGTTCTGCAAGCTCGGGCAGATACTCTCGACTCGCGCGGACCTCGTACCCCCGGTGTTCATCGAGGAACTGGCGAAACTCCAAGACAACGTTCCCCCGATCACCGAGGCGGAGGTCGTCCAGGTCATGGAGCAGGCCCTGGGAGTGCCGTGGGAAGACGTGTTCGCCACGATCGATCCGCAGCCGCTGGCTGCAGGCACCATCGCGCAGGTGCATAGGGCCACGTTGGCCGATGGGGCGAGGGTCATCGTCAAGGTGCAACGCCCCGGTGCCAGAAACGACATCATGCGCGACCTCGGACTGCTCCAGCTCTTCGCGGAGAAGAGCAAGCGACGGCCGGGTTTGCGGCAGATGGTGGACCTGCCCGCTGTGACCGAGCACCTCTCGACTTCACTTGGGCGGGAGCTGGACTTTCGCGTGGAAGCCTCTAACATCGACCGGATGAGCGGGATCCTGGCGAACTATCCCGCGCTCGGCGTGCCGGCGGTCTATCACGATCTCTCGAGCCAGACGTTGCTGGTCATGGAGGAGATCGGGGGAGTGGCCCTGCGCGACGCGCCGCGCAACGAAGCCAGCAAGATTGCCGCCCGACAGTTCCTGGAGTCGTACTACAAGCAACTATTGACCGAGGGCTTCTTCCACGCCGACCCTCACCCCGGCAACCTCAAGTGGTGGAACGACAGGCTCTACTTCCTGGACTTCGGTATGGTCGGCGAGCTCAGCCCCGACGTGCGCGAGAACCTCGTGATGCTGCTACTCGCTTTCTCGCAACGAGACGTGGCGTTCCTCACCGACGTGTCGCTCTCGCTGGCCGGCGCCGGCAACCGTCCCGACGTCGACGTCGAGGGATTCCGCGAGTCGCTCGGCCTGCTGATGGCGCGCTATCAAGGCCTCTCATTGCAGGACATGCAGATGGGCGCGGTGCTCCAGGAGATGACGGAGATCTCACTGCGCTACGAGGTGCCGCTTCCCACATCGCTCACGTTGAGCGGCAAGGCGATGTCACAGATGCAGCTCGTCACCGCCGCGCTCGATCCGGAGCTCGATCCGTTCGAAGTCGCGAGCTCCTATCTCTTGCACCGGGGCACATCCAGCGTGCTCGGCCAGCTGAACGCGCAGAAGCTGTTCTATGAGGCACAGAAGTTCAAGGTGCGCTTCACGCGGCTCGTCGAGTCCTTCGAAAGGCTCACCGGCGCACGGGCAGGGCCGAAGCTGCAGGTCAACTTCCGTGCGGAACGCCTCGAGGCGACCGTGGCGCGGATCGGTCGATTGCTGGCCTTTGCGATCGTCGCGGGGTTGGCGCTGCTGGGCGCGGCGATAGCCATATCGCTAGGTCCGGCGCCGCTCTGGGTGTCGGTCGCTCTGGGCGCAGTGGCAGCGGTGTTCGTCGTGCTGCTGCTGCGTGATCTTATTTCGGGTCCCCGACGCGCGTAAGGTGGCTCCGGACGTTCCGTCAAACGCGCAGGCCCGGGTGGGCCACGAGGCTCCTGCCGCCGAAGACCTCGCGGGCTTGGATCAGCGACGCCGCGGGATCTACCCCCGGCTCGAGGTGGGTAAGGACGAGGCATCCCACCCCGGCCGCCGACGCGTAGTGGGCGGCTTGGCGGGCGGTGAGGTGGAAGTACACCTCGCCACCGTCGATGTGCGTTGCCTCCGCGAGGAAGATGTCGGCCCCCGCTGCAAGGTCGTATACGACGTCAGACGGACCGGTGTCGCCTGTGTAGGCCAGCACGGTGCCGTCGCCTGCCGACACCCGGAATCCCAACGAGCCGTCCACATGGGTCATGGCGAAGGCCTGGATAGAGAACGGTCCGACCACGTGCTCATCGCCTCCCGACACCGTTCGCATGTCAAAGGCGTTCGACCATGCCTCCTCGGTTCCCGGCATCAGCGTGGGAGATACGCGCTCAAGGAACCCGGGGGGAACGAGAAGTTGAAGGCCAGGCGTGCCAAGCCCACCGCCGTACCGTGCGATCGACAGGGGGAACAGATCGGCGTAGTGGTCGTGATGTGCGTGGGAGATGCACACCGCGCCGATGTCGGCGATCCCGATATTCTCTTGTAGCCGCCCGAGAGTGCCTCCCCCAAGGTCAAGGACCAGATGGAAGCCTTCGGAGGTCAAGAGGTAGGAACTGCCTGTTCCACCCGGCCCCGGCCACGATCCATCACATCCCAAGACGGTCAGTTCCATCGAGATCCTTTCCCGCGTTCGGCTCATGCCGCGCTTGGCGCCTCACGGTTGCTGGTGCACTAGCCTATCATCCGCCGCAAGAACGCTAGTCCTGCTCCTCGACCGTCTCATGCCAGGGCCGGCGTGTGCCGACTCTGGCCCTCAGGCGCCAAGCCCGCGACTTAGGTTCTGCCTGGATAGCTTCCTCGAGCCGGGTGAGGTTCGTCAGCAGCCGGTCGCGCTCGCCGGGCCCCAGGTGGTATGCGTCGAGTCGCGCGCGTAGCAGGGCGAGGTTAGACTCGACGTCGTGGAAGAGACCCCAATCGCGCGCGCAAAGCCGGGCCAGGTAGGGCACGTCGATCGCGCCGGGGTTGTCAGCGGTGCCGAGCTCGAGATCCTGGAGAAGGGTGAAGATGTCGCGTTCGTCCTTCTCGTTCAGGTTGGCCATCTGTAGTTTGGTTAGGAGCACATCGCTCACCGTGATCGTGTAGCCGTCGAGGTCCAGCCGGTCGGTCAGGTCTATGGCGTGGTCCATCTTGAAGGTGTCGAGGAAGACGTCGACGTGGTCGTCGGAATGCTGGCCGTAGCGGGCCCACTCCGCCCTATGGCGGCCCTCCCGGGCGAACTGGAGCTGCCGGCCACCGGTCGCCAAGCGGACGTGGACGTTCTCCTCCAGACCCAGCGCGGCGAAAAGGGTCGCGAGGCGATTCGCGTCGCGCCTGTGCCCGACGAGGTCGATGTCGCCGTGGTCCCGTTCGCAGAAGTCGAGCGTCTCGCAGTGGAAGCGTACGGCCAAGCCGCCAATCAGACGAAGAACCAGGCCTTGCTCGCGGGCGGCGTCGATGATGCGCTTGGCGTCGGCGATCATGTCCTCGCGCGTCGCGAGTATCAAGTCCAGGGGCACCGGGGCATCCATGACGCCTATGCTCCCCGGAAGATGATGCTCGTCCCATTCATTTCGCCCGCCTTTCGGGTAGCGGTGCCGTAGCAAGCGGGTGGATTACCTCGTGCACGATCCGATGAGCAAACGCCTTGTCAGGCGGCCTGCCGCTGGTCAGTACTCGGGAGAAGAATAGTGCCGGGATGATCTCGATGATGAATTCCAGGTCTCGTCCGCTAGGGACCTCGCCCCTAGCCACCGCGCGCCCGAGAACGAGCCGGAGCACCCTATGGCCGGTCTCGAGGAATTGGTCGTTGAGAGCGCGCGCCAGTTCGGGATCGCGGCCACAAGCGGTCGCCAGCCCGGCGACGATGCTCGTCCCCAGATAGTCGTCCTGCGCTGGCTGCCCTTGCTCGAGCAAAGCCTCAAGATCGCCCAAGAGGCTGCCGGTATCGGGCTCGAGCAAAGCCGAGTGGTGGAGAGCCAGAGCATCGACCACCAGCTCCGCTTTTGAGGACCAACGCCGGTAAAGGGCTGCTTTGCCCGCCCGCGCCCGCGCGGCGACCATGTCCATGGTCAGGCGGTCATATCCAACCTCACTCAGAACCTCGAGTGCGGCCGCCAGGATGGCTGGGTCTCGCGACCGGTCCAGCGGGCGTCCCCTCTGCTGGCGGTCGTCCGCACTTTCCGGAAGTCGTTCGTTTGACGTAGTCATGCCCCTCACCTCCTAGAACTCGAGGTGCTAGTATACGCGCTTGCGAAACGGAACCAGTCTGTTTCGTAATTAGTTAAGACCTTGCAAGGAGATAGTTGTGGCCCGACTTGCCCGCTGGTGCTACCGGCACCGCCTGATCGTTGTCGTTGCCTGGCTGCTGGTGCTCTTCTCGGTAGTCATCGTCGAGCAAGCGGTCGGCAGCGCTTATTCCAATTCGTTCAGCTTGCCTGGGACCGAGTCCTCGCGCGCTCTCGAGCTGCTCAGCTCGGCCTTGCCCCAGCAGTCGGGCGATTCGGACACCATCGTCTGGCACACGCCGGACGGCTCGGTCAACGACCCGGCGGTGAAGACTCGCATACAGGTTCTTCTCGAGCAGGTCGCGGTCGCGCCCTCAGTGGCCTCCGTACGCAGCCCCTACGATCCGACCGGCGCCGCGCAGATCAGCGCGGACAGCAAGACTGCTTTCGCCACGGTGGTGTTCGCCGGGCTGGCCCCTTCGCTGCCCAAGCCGGACGTTCAGCACGTCATCGACCTCGTCGTCGCAGCGCGTACTCAGGGCCTGCAGGTTGAAGTGGGCGGTCAGGCCATCGAGAACGCCCAACAGGCTTCGCTCTCGAGCAGCGTGGCCATCGGCCTGATCGCGGCGGCGGTGATCATACTGATCGCTTTCGGCTCGCTCTTCGGCATGCTGCTGCCGCTGATCACGGCCGGCGTAGCGCTCGGTTTGACGTACTTCGGGCTCGACCTCATCTCGCACGCGGTGGGCATCAACGCGATCGCTCCGACCATGGCCATCCTCATCGGACTGGGTGTGGGCATCGACTATGCGCTCTTCATCGTCACCAGATACCGGCACGGGCTCAAGGCGGGGATGGCCCCGGAAGAGGCGGCCGTGCGAGCGCTCAACACGGCAGGTCGCGCCGTGCTCTTCGCCGGGGGGACGGTGTGCGTGGCGATGCTCGGCATGCTCGTGCTCCGTCTGAGCATGCTCGACGGCCTGGCGTACTCGTCGGTCTTCGCCGTGGTGCTGACTATGGCCGCGGCCATCACGCTCTTGCCGGCGCTACTCGGCTTCATGGGCCCGCGCTTGCTCAGCCGCAAAGAGCGGCGGCGCCTGGCCGAGAACGGGCCGCGCGAGGGATATGGCACCGGTTTCTGGGCGCGCCTGGGCGGCTTCGTATCCCGTCGTCCCGTCATTCTCGCGGTGACCGCGACGGTCATCATGCTCGTCCTTGCCAGTCCGTTCCTGTCGCTGCGCCTGGGCCTCTCGGACGCCGGCAACAATCCGGCCTCCTCGACGACGCGCAAAGCCTACGACCTGCTCACGGAGGGCTTCGGTCCCGGCTTCAACGGTCCCTTGCTGCTGGTGGCGGAGTTGGGCTCGCCGGGCGACAGCGAGGCTCTTGCCAGGTTGACCGAGACGCTACGTAGCGAGCCGGGCGTGGCCGCCGTGATCCCCTTCCCCTCCATGCCGGGGGCCAAGGTATCGATCGTCGAAGTCATACCCGCCACTTCGCCCCAGGATCAGAAGACCAGCGATTTCATAGCCCACCTGAGGAATGACGTGATCCCGGCGGCCGAGAGCGGGACCAGCTTAAAAGTGCTCGTGGGCGGGGCGACAGCCATCTTCGACGACTTCGCCGCCATCATCACCTCCAAGCTGCCGCTCTTTATCGGCGTTATCGTCGCCCTTGGTTTCCTGCTGCTGTTCATCGCCTTCCGCAGCTTCGTGGTCCCCGCCACAGCCGCCCTCATGAACCTGCTCGCCGCCGCCGCCGCCTTTGGCGTGATCGTCGCGTTCTTCCAGTGGGGTTGGGGATCAGAGTTGCTCGGTCTGGGGCGAGCAGGGCCGGTGGAGGCGTTTCTGCCGGTGATCATGCTGGCCGTGCTGTTCGGCCTCTCGATGGACTACCAGGTGTTCCTAGTCAGCCGGATGCACGAGGAGTGGGTGCACACGCGCGACAACCGCCACTCGGTCATCACCGGGCAGGCCGCCACGGGCCGTGTGATCACTGCCGCCGCCGCGATCATGATCTGCGTGTTTGGGGCGTTCGTCTTCGGCGGCCAGCGGGTGATCGCTGAGTTCGGCATAGGGCTGGCGGTCGCCGTGTTTCTGGACGCCTTCGTCTTGCGTACCTTCCTGGTGCCGGCGCTGATGCATCTGTTCGGCAGAGCCAATTGGTGGCTTCCCGGCGCGGTGGACCGGCACCTGCCCCATCTATCGGTGGAGCCGACCGAAGATGCCGAGCAGGTCGACCTTCCG
>Ga0315283_10004023_pt1 | contig 12701 bp, 9 predicted proteins | sample YL17G09_0_MG_FD_204541 | JGI IMG/M metagenome (GOLD analysis project Ga0315283, IMG submission 204541) | Sediment microbial communities from Yellowstone Lake, YNP, Wyoming, USA - YL17G09_0 | ecosystem: Environmental > Aquatic > Freshwater > Lake > Sediment | place: USA: Wyoming | collected...
CCCGCTGGTGCTGCTGTTCAACACCATCGGCCTCAACCCGATCGTGGCGCTGGCGGGCATGAGCCTGATCTGGCCGCTGGGCGACGCGCTGCCGCCGACGGCCATCATCGGGCGGCTGACGGTCAACGTGGTCGGCTACAACGGCCCGTACGGGGCGTTCCTGAAGGCGTGCGCCGTGCCCGCCATCATCATCGCCATCGTCGGCACGTTGATGGTGATCTACAGCGCGCGCCTGGCCTGGCTCACGGGGCTGTAGCCCGGCGAGAAACTACTCCCGGAGTTGTTTTCAGCGTCGAGAAACTACTCCCGGAGTTGTTTTCCACATCGTGGAACGGGACTTCGGAAAACTACTCCCGGAGTTGTTTCGGGGGGGGGCGACGGGGAGTTGGCATGATTTTCTTACAGCAGATCATCACCGCGCTGTACTACGGCCTGACGGCGTGGGCTGCCGTCCTGCTGGCGGCGAGTTTCTGGCGCGCAAAGACCTGGGACCGCGAGGTGCTCTACCTCATCGTGCTCGTCCCCTTCGTCCTTCGCGTACTGCTGATCAAGTGAAGGGACGCCGATGACGACGACCGCCGGGAGCGTTCGCGCGCGAAAGACCCTGCTGGTGATGCTGGCCGTGGTGTTCCTCGGCGTGTCGGGGAAAAGCTTCTACGATCATCGGCACCTGCGCGAGCCGGTGGTCCTCGGACCCGGGGTCACGCGCGTGACGACCCTGGGCGACTACGAACCGAGCCTGCGGGGAACCGTCAACGACAGCCAGGTCTACGTGCTCGAGGGCAAGGAACCGGGCGGCACCGCGCTGGTCTTCGGCGGCACGCATGCCGAAGAGCCGGCAGGCCGGCTGGCGGCATGGCTGGTGGTCGAGCACGCGGTGGTGGAGCGCGGCAGGCTGATCGTGGCGCTGAGCGCCAATCGCAGCGCCTCGCTGGTCACACGCCCAGGCGCCGCCTATCCGCCCACCTTCACGATTCCCACCGCGTGGGGCGGCCAGACGTTCCGGATGGGCGATCGCTGGACCAGCCCGCTCGACCAGTGGCCCGATCCCGAGGTCTACATCCATGCGCCCAGCGGCCAGTACCTGGCCTACATGGACATTCGCAACCTCAACCGCTCGTTCCCGGGCCGGGCCAACGGCACGCTCACCGAGCGGACGACGTTCGCGTTCATGGAACTCATCCGCCGTGAAAAGGTCGACGTCGCCATCGACCTGCACGAGGCCGAGTTGCAATACCCCGTCATCAGCACCATCGTCACGCACCAGAAGGGTCAGGACATGGCCACGATGGTGTCGATGACGCTGACCGATCTCGAAGGGTTCAAGATCGGCACCGAGTTCTCGCCGCTCAACCTGCACGGGCTTTCCCATCGGGAGATCGGCGATCACTCGCAGGCGGTGTCGCTGTTGTTCGAAGCGCCCGAGCCGTTCCTCGATGCGACGCGCGGCCGGACCAACGCCGACGTCCTGCTGACGGGCAAGGACGAGTTCGTGATGAAGGCCGGCAAGAAGGGCCTGCTCTTCGAGACCATCGACGAGACCGGCTGGCCGATTGCCAAGCGCGTCGGGCGGCACACCTCCTCGATTGCCCAGACGCTCGAGACGTGGACGGAGGATACGCCGGGGCGCGCCATCAAGGTGCGCGACATCCCGCGCTACGTCGACGTGGTGGCCCGGGGTGTGGGCGCCTACCTGCGCAATCCGGCGTCGGTGCCGCCCGCCCGCCTCTCGTACGAATAGGCACCCGCCCGCGCTCTCCGGCGCGGGCACTCCTCTTGCTCAGACGAACGATGGTAGAGGGCTCGCGACCCGGGACTGACCGATTTGTGAGCGATACCGGTTCCCGGATGCCCGACGGGCTCCCGTGTCGCTGACAATTCCGAAATCGGGTTACACTTCTGAAATCGTGATGGCCAAAACGCCGGATAACCGCTTCTTCCGCGACATGGTCGCCAGCATGAGCAACGGCGTGCTGTCGATCCGTCGGGACGGCGGCGTGGTTCTCATCAACGACGCGGCCCGGCGGATCCTCGGCCTGCCGGACATGCCGGGCGGCTGGCCCGGCGGCGACGACGTGCACTACTCGGAACTGCTCAAGGATTACCAGGACCTGGTTCGCCTGTTCGCGTCGGCGTTCGAGATGAGCACGCTGCCCAACCGCGCCGAGTTGCGCCTCAAGCCGTCGGGCCGCGTCATCGGGTACACGGTGTCGCTGGTGCGCGACGATCGCGGGCGCGTGCACGGCGCGTCGCTCTTCTTCAAGGACCTCACGCTGGTCGAACAGGCCGAAGAGCGCGAGCGGTTGCGCGATCGCCTGGCCGCCCTGGGAGAGATGGCCGCGACGATCGCCCACGAAGTGAAGAACCCGCTGGCCAGCATCGAAGTGATGGCGGGCCTGCTCCGACGCCAGGTGGCCGACCGCGGCGACCTTCAGGGCATGCTGACCGACATCATCAACGAGGCCAAGATGGCCAACGCGATCGTCTGCGAGGTACTCGAGTTCGTGCGGCCGATCCGGCTGCAGGTGGATCGCACGGAGCTGTTCAGGGTGGTGGAGGACGCCATCCCCCTGGCGGAGCGCAAGGTGGCGCGGCGGGACACGCTCGTGGACGTGATCGTCCCGAAAGGTCTGCCGGTCATCAACGGCGATCACTACCAGCTCTGCCAGGTGGTCACCAATCTGCTCATCAACGCGCTCGAGGCGCTGGGCGGCGGCGGGGCCATCCGAATCCGGGCGCAGGCGGTGAAGACGGACCGGAACGAGCTGCCGCCGGCGGTAGAGCTGCGCATCTCGGACGACGGGCCGGGGATCCCGAACGACGTCAAGGAGCGCATGTTCAACCCGTTCTTCTCGACCAAGCCCCAGGGATCCGGCCTGGGGCTGGCGATCGTGCGCAAGATCGTGGACGCGCACGACGGCCGGATCGACGTCACAACGGCACCGGGCGCGGGCACGACGTTCACCATCGTCCTGCCCATCGCGGTGCCGGGACAGCTTGGGTTCTAGGGGAGAGGGAGTACACGCATGGGCCGCATTCTGATTGCCGACGATCACGACGCGCTGCGCCGCGCGCTGGCGCGCGCACTGACGGAAGCCGGGCACGAGGTGGACGAGGCGCCCAACGGCAACTTCGCCATCGAGCGGCTGCACGAGGGCGCGTACGACGTCGTGCTCAGCGACCTGAAGATGGGCGGCAGCGACGGGCTGGACGTGCTGCGCTCGACGAAGGCGCTGCACCCGGCGACGGCCGTGATCCTCATGACCGCCTTCGGGTCGGTCGGCACGGCGGTCGAGGCGATGAAGATCGGCGCCTTCGACTACGTCCAGAAGCCCTTCGAGATCGAGGAGATGGAACTCAAAATCGAGAAGGCGCTCGAACTGCGCCGGCTGCGCCACGAGGTCGAGTATCTGCGGCACACGCAGAAGGACATCTACGAGTTCGACGCCATCGTCGGCAGCTCGGGCGCGCTGGGCAAGGTGCTCGGCATCGTGCGCAAGGTGGCGAAGAGCAACACGACGATCCTGATCTGCGGCGAGACGGGCACCGGCAAGGAGCTGATCGCGGGGGCGATCCACCACAACTCGCTGCGCGCGGGCCGGAGCTTCGTGAAGGTGAACTGCGCCGCCCTCCAGGAGAACCTCCTCGAGTCGGAGCTGTTCGGCCACGAGAAGGGCGCCTTCACCGGCGCCGACAAGCAGCGCGTGGGCCGGTTCGAGCAGGCCGACGGCGGCACGATGTTCCTCGACGAAGTGGGCGACATGAGCCAGAACACGCAGGCCAAGATCCTGCGCGTGCTGCAGGAGCACGAGTTCGAGCGCCTCGGGGGCACGCGCACGCTGAAGGTGGACGTGCGCATGATTGCGGCCACCAACCGCAATCTCGCCGCGATGGTCGCCTCGGGCCAGTTCCGCGAGGACCTCTTCTACCGGCTGAACGTCGTCTCGGTGGACATGCCGCCGCTGCGCGATCGCAAGGACGACATCGTCCCGCTCACGACCTCCTTCGTCCGCAAGTTCTGCGGCGAGCTGAAGAAGAAGATCGACGGCGTCTCCCCCGAAGCCCAGAAGATGCTGATGCGCTACCACTGGCCCGGCAACATCCGCGAGCTCGAGAATGCCGTCGAGCGGGCCGTGCTGCTGACCGACGGGTCGGTCATCACGCCGGACGACCTGCGGCTGGGCGAGACCATCACGATCGGCGGCGAGCCCGGCTCCGTCGCGGCCGTGCGCGTGCCGCCCACCGGCATCGCCCTCGACGAGATCGAGCGCCAGGCGCTGCGCGAAGCGCTGCGGATGTGCAACTGGATCCAGAAGGACGCGGCCGAATTGCTGCACATCAGCCCGCGCGTCATCAACTACAAGATCAAGACGCTGGGCATCGAGATGCCGAAGGGGCGGCGGCCGATGATGGGGCCGGAGATCTAAGGACCGGCTGATCCCACGCTGCCGCCGGGCCACGCGCCAGCCCGCGCGACCGCGCGCGGCACCGGTACGGGCTGCCGGGCCGCGTGCGCATCGTCTTCCTCTTCCTGCTCCTCGATCGGTTTCGCGAGCGTGAGCAGGATGACGAAGATCATCGGCACCAGATCGAGCGCGATGCCGCCGGCCCAGGCGTAGAACACGTCGCCCTTGTATACCCACACCGCGCGCGCGGCGGGGATCATCGTGAACGTCTGCGTCCGATGCTCCTCTTCCGTGACACGCGCGCCGGAGATCTGCGCGACGACCTTCACGGCCGCGTCCTTGAGCCCCTCGAGGCGCTCCAGCGCCTGCTTCTGTTCGATGGTGTCGCCGGGACGCGATGTCGTCGTGAGCGACCCGAGGTTCTGGTTGACGACGCGCACGTAGGCCGTCGACGTGGTTTCGCTCATCCGCGTGATGACGTCGTTGGTCTCGCTCAGAATACGGCTGAACGCCAGGTTGTTCCGGCGGATCCGGTCGCCGTCGCGTACGTCGGCGGCCTCCGTTTCGGCCGCGACCTTGCGACCTTCCGCGGCCAGCTCCTTGTACCGGTCGTAGAGCGACTTCTTCTCCGTTTCGACGCTCTTCACCGTCCGGCTGAGGTTGCCGAACATCTGCGACATGTTGCGCAGTGTGGCCACCACACTCCCCTCGCCCCGCAGGCCCGAAAACGCGCCGCGCCCCTCGCGGCTCGCCAGGTCTTCATACTGTTGCGAGAGGCTGGCGAGCTGAGGCGCCAGGTTCGCCTCGATCGCGCCCTGCCGCAACTGGCGCAGCGCGATGTCATCCGATTCATCCAGCACTCGCTGCATGTGGATCGCGAGGGCGTCCTTCCCGCCCATCGCGATCACGCTCCACTGCGTCGAGAACCCGAACGCCAGCACCATCACGATAACGGCGACGATGCCGTAGCCAATCTGCCGCGGCCGGTCGGCGTACGGGAACCGCCACATCAGGAACAGCGAGAAGACGAACAGGAACGCACCGCCCGCCATCGCGACTCCGACCGACACCAACAGGTCTGACGTCGCCGTGGCCAGACCCTGCTGGGTCGTGTAGGCGCTGACGGCGCACGCCATCGCGCTGACGATGGGCAGCATGATCTCGAGCTTATGTCGTCGGGTCACGGAAACTCCTCGTGGAAAGGCATCGAACGGGCCGGTCACTCCACGGTGCGCCTTGCATCCGTCACTGTCAACGCCGAAATCCGCCGGCAATGGTCTGAAACCCGAGGCGGCGCCTGACCGTTAGTACATAGATGGGTGCGCCTCGGCCGGCGCATGCGGTACGCTCGTGTACATGAACGCAGCGGACCTCGGTCCGGTTCCAGCCGGACAGCGGACACAGTCCGGCCTGACCCTGTTCACGATCTTCGCCGGCGCCAATATCGTGGCAACAACGCTGCAGGTGGGGGCCGCCCTCTCGACGGGCGTCACGCCCACGGCGGCGATCGTCTTGATCGCGGTCGGCGCGACCGCGGGGTCGTTGCTGGTGGCCGCCCTCGCCGTCTTGGGTCCCAGGCTCGGCGTGCCGTCCGTGGTCGCGGCGCGCGCCGCGCTCGGCATCCGCGGGGCCGGCCTGCTGGCGGCGCTGCTCTACGTCACCAACTTCGCGTGGATCGCCGTCAACAACGTCATCGCCGCATCCGTGGGCGCGCAATTGCTCGGCGGCCCCTCGTCGCGGCCACTCTGGGTGATTGGGCTCGGCCTCGTGTCGACGGGGGTGGTGGCGCTCGGGCCGCGCGCCGTCGGCCTGGCCGACAAGATCGCTGTGCCGCTGCTGCTGCTGGTCGGGGGCATCATCACGTGGGCCGTCATCCAGGCGCCGCCAAACCTGGCCGCCCTGTCGGCCGCCCCGGCCGCGACGACCTCGTGGCTGACCGGCCTCGACATCGTCATCGGCTATCAGGTGTCGTGGATCCTGATGTTCGCCGACTACTCGCGGTACACGAAGTCTGAGCGCACCAGCGCCATGGCCGTGTTCCTCGGCCTGCTGCTCACGAGCCTCTGGATGATGCCGCTCGGCCTGGCCGCCGCGCGCGTGGCCGGCAGCCAGGACCCCGGCGCGATGATGCACGCCATCGGCCTGGGCTGGGCCGGCGCCGTGCTGATGGTGCTGGCGACCATCACTACGAACTTCGTGAATATCTACATGTCGGGCCTGGCGTGGAAGAGCCTCTTCCCGCAATCGGGCGATCAGTGGTCCGTCTGGTCCATCGGCATCATCGGCACGGCGCTTGGCCTGGTCTACGGGGCCTGGCTCAATCGCTACGCGGACTTCATGGTGATCCTCGGCGGGGTGCTCGTGCCCGTCGGCGGCGTGCTCCTCGCGCACTTCAGGCTGGGCGGCGCGAAGACGGAGGTCGCCGACCTCTACGCGCCCGACGGCCAGTACCGCGGAGTCATTTTCGCCGGCGTCCTGGCCTGGGCGGCCGGCGCGGCGGTCTACTACCTCGCGCGGCCCTGGGGCGGCACCCTGCCAGGCCTGCTGACGTCGGTCGTCGTCTATCTGGTTGCCGCGCGCCGCCGGCCACTCCGTTAATTGGGGACTGTCCCTGAATCTCCTCCGTCAACTCCCGTCATTGGGGACTGTCCCCGTTCTTCTCCACTATCTCGAAGCGGCTGTGACAGTTACGCAGACAGGGCCGATTGGGGTGAGAAACTGGACCTACTCGAATTGGTAATTGTACCTGTCCCCAATTACTGTTTGGTGGCGCGGGGGTGGGCCTTGCGGTAGACGTCGATGAGCTGGGCGGCGCTGACGTGGGTGTAGCGCTGGGTCGTGGACAGCTGCGAGTGGCCGAGCAGTTCCTGGATGGATCGCAGGTCGGCGCCGCGCTCGAGCAGGTGCGTCGCGAAGGAGTGGCGCAGCGCGTGCGGGCTGATGCCGAACCGCGCGCTGCAGGCGGCCACGTGCTGCCGCACCAGCCGGTGGACGCTGCGGCCGGTGAGACGGCCCCCGCGGAAGTTGAGGAAGAGCGGGCTCGATGCGGCCGATCGCCGCGCGGCGCGCACGGGCGCGTGGCGCGCGCCCGCCTTGGGCGGACCCTTTCGCTGGCGCAGCAACTCGCGCTCGAGCTGCGGCCGGTCCTTCAGCCAGGCCCGCAGCGCCCGCTCGGTGCTCGTGTTGAACGGCACGACGCGCTCCTTGCCGCCCTTGCCCAGCACCCGCACCATCCGCGCGCTCAGGTTGACGTGGTCCAGGTCGAGCCCCACCAGCTCGCTCAGGCGCAGGCCGGACGCGTAGAACAGTTCGAGGATGGCCCGATCGCGCCGCCCGAACGGCGTCGACAGATCCGGCGACTCGAGCAGCTGCGTCATCTCGTCGATCTCGAGATGGGCCGGCAATCGATCTTCCACCTTCGGGGTCGAGACCATCGCTCCGGGATCGGACTCGATCTGCCCCCCGCGGCGCAGATAGCGCGCGAACGCCCGCACCGCCGCCAGCTTGCGCGCGGCAGACTTGCGCGAGCGGTGCGTCCTGTACAGCTCCGCGAGGAACGAACGGATCGCGCCGACATCGCAGTCGGCCGGCGTCTGCGCCTGCCGCGCCTTGCCATTGTGGACGGGGAGGAACGCGAGAAACTGCGACAGATCGCTGTCGTAGGCGCGCACGGTGTGCACGGAGGCGCCGCGGTTGAACCGCAGAAACTCCAGAAACGCCTTCAGTTCGTCCTGCACGGGCTGCCCTCGATCCACGCCTCCAGCGCCGCCAGCGCGCGTTCGGCGATCGCCGTCTTGCGCGCCAGTTTGTGGCGCGGCGCGTCGCGAAGCGGCTCCATGATCCCGAAGGTGATGTTGCTCGGCTCATAGCCGCCGGCCCGCGCGTGCGACACATAGTACGCCAGCGCGCCGATGGCGGTCGTGCGCGGGGCGGGCCGGGGTGTGCCGCCCGCCGCCAGCGCCGCCGCGCTGATGCCCGCGAGCAGGCCCGACGCGGCCGACTCCACGTACCCCTCGACGCCGGAGATCTGCCCGGCGAAGAGGAGGTCGGGCCGGGCCCGGGTCTGCCACGTCTCGTGCAGAATCGTCGGCCCGTTGATGTACGTATTGCGGTGCACCATCCCGAACCGCACGAACTCCGCCTGCTCCAGGCCGGGAATCATCCGCAGCACGCGCTCCTGTTCGCCCCACTTCAGCTGCGTCTGGAACCCGACCAGGCTGTAGTGATCGGCGGCGAGGTTGTCCTGCCGCAGCTGCACGACCGCGTACGGCCGGCGGCCCGTGCGCGGATCGTCCAGGCCGACGGGCTTCATGGGCCCGAACCGCAGCGTGTCTTCCCCGCGGTGCGCCAGCACTTCGATCGGCAGGCAGCCCTCGAAGAACCGCTCACGGTCGAGATCGTGCACGGTGGCCTTCTCGGCCCCGGTGAGCGCGGCGTAGAACCGCCGGTACTCGTCGACGGTCATTGGACAGTTGAGGTAGTCACCCTCGCCATCGTCCACCCCGCACGCCGGCCCGGCAGGTTCCGCCGGCGCCCCGAGGCTGCGCCCCCACCGCGACGCCCGAAACACCTTCTCGCGATCGATCGACTCCGCCAGCACGATCGGGCTGATGGCATCGTAGAAGTAGAGGTAATCCTGCCCCACCGACGCGGCGATCGCCGCAGCCAGCGCTGGCGACGTGAGCGGACCGGTCGCGATGATCACGGGGTGCTCCGGGCCGCGGCTCTCCGGCATCTCGTGCACCTCTTCGCGGACGACGGTGATGTGCGGATGCGCGGTGATCTCGCGTGTGATGAACGCCGAGAACTGATGGCGATCCACCGCCAGCGCGGCGCCGGCCGGCACGCGCGTGGCGTCGGCGGCGCGCAGCACGAGCGACCCGAGACGCCGCATCTCCGCCTTCAACAGGCCGACGGCGTTGTCGATCTTGTCGGCGCGCAGCGAGTTGCTGCAGACCAGTTCGGCGAGATGGTCGGTCTGGTGCACCTGGGTCGGGCGGACCGGGCGCATTTCGGAGAGCGTGACCGCAATCCCGCGCGAGGCGATCTGCCACGCGGCCTCGCATCCCGCGAGCCCGCCACCGACGATCCGCACGCTGGGCATACTGTTCTCGATGGGAGGCTGGGGCGCCGCTCACTGAGCGGCCCCTCGAACCAAGCCGATTCGCGTCAGGTCGAAAAACGCATCGCAAGGGCCGAAGACCTGGTGGGGTGACGAAGTGGGGCCCCGCCTTCCGCCGACGGCACCCTGGAGATGCGTTTTTCCGGCTTGCGTGAGCGGGGACGCGAACGTGAGCGGCGCCCCGGCCGGGCTACGTCTTCTTGGTCCTCCGCCCGCCACCGCCTGCGGCAGCCCGCCCGCGCGCGGGCTTCCTGGACGGCCCGGCGTCTGCGCGCGCCTTCAGCAGCTCGACAGCCTCGGCGATGGTGAACGCGGCGGGGTCGGCCGACTTCGGCAGCGACGCGTTGATCTCGCCGTCGGTGACGTACGGCCCGTAGCGGCCGTCCATCAGCTTCACCTCGGCGCCGCCGCCCGGCCGCGCGCCAAGCGTCCGGAGCACCGTCCGCGTCATCGTCCGCCGGCCGCTCTTCTTCGGCGCCGCGAGCAGCTCGAGCGCGCGCGCCAGCGTGATGGTGAACACGTCGTCTCCATCTTCGAGCGAGCGGAACTGGTCGCCGTGCTTGACGTAGGGCCCGAAACGGCCGCGGTTGGAGACGATGATCTCGCCGTCGACCGGATGCCCGCCCAGCTCGCGCGGAAGGCTCAGCAGCTGCAGCGCCTCGTCGCGCGTGATCGCCGACGCGCTGATCGTCGCGGGAATCGACGCGCGCTTCGGCATCTCGGGCTTCTTGCCCTTCACCTTTTCCGGCGTCTCGCCCAGCTGCACGTAGTGCCCGAACCGGCCGTGCTGCACGTAGACCTGCAGGCCGGTCACCGGGTCGGGGCCCAGCGTCCGCGGGCCGTCGGCCTTCGCCTTCAGCAGCGCGAGTGTCTTCTCCACGGTGAGATCGGCCGGCGCCAGCGTCTTCGGCAGCGTCGCGGTATTGCCGGCGCCGCCCTCGCCCCGCTGCACGAACGGCCCGTACCGGCCGACACGCACGCGCAGCGGTTCGTTCGACCCGGGGTCGAGGCCGATGTCGATCGCCGGATAGTCGATGTTCGGCTCGGCGCGCGCCACCATCGGCTGAAGGCCCGGGTGGCCGCCCTCGCCGTCCCGGTAGAACGCCTTGATGAACGACAGCCAGTCGCGGTCGCCGTTGGAGATCTGGTCGAGATCCTCTTCCATCTCGGCGGTGAACCCGACATCGACGTAGTCGCCGAAGTGCGTGCGCAGCAACTGCGTCACCGCAAACGCCGGGAAGCTCGGCACCAGCGCCTTGCCCTGGCGGAACATGTAGCCGCGCCGCTCGATGGTCGCAATCGTCGGCGCGTAGGTCGACGGCCGCCCGATGCCGGCCTGTTCCAGTTCCTTGATGAGCGCGGCCTCCGTGTACCGGGCCGGCGGCTGCGTGTCGTGGCCTTTGGGCGTGAGCCGGCTCAGCGCCACCGGCGAGGCATTCGGGCGCCCGGCCGCCTCGACAAGGTCGCCGACGCTCATGGTCGGCAGGATCGACTCCTGGTCCGCCAGCTCCGCGTCCGGATCGTCGCTGCCCTCGACGTAGGCGCGCCGGAACCCGGCGAACTCGATGGCCTTCCCGCTCGCGGTGAAGGCACACGCCTCGCCGTCGGGCCCGAGCCCCGTGATCTCGACCGAGGTCTTCAGCACCCGCGCGTCCGGCATCTGCGACGCCATCGTCCGCTTCCAGATGAGCTCGTAGATGCGCAATTCCTCGCCCGAGAGCACGCCCTCGAGATCCTTCGGCGCCTGGCGGAAGTCGGACGGGCGGATCGCTTCGTGCGCTTCCTGCGCGTTCTTGACCCGCGTCTGGTAGCGCCGCGGCCCGGTGTAGTAGTCGTCGCCGAACATCTCGCGGATGACGCGCTCCGCCTCGTGGATCGCCTTCTCGCTGAGCGTGGTCGAGTCGGTGCGGTGGTAGGTGATGAGGCCTTCGATCTCGCCGTTCCCGATCTCCATGCCCTGGAACAGCCGCTGCGCGATCTGCATGGTCCGCTCGGTCGAGAAGCCGAGCTTGCGGCTCGCCTCCTGCGTGAGCGTGGACGTGGTGAACGGCGGCGCCGGCCGCTCGGCGCCTGGCCTGGCCTCGACCGACGTGATCTGCCACGGCAGATGGGACTGCAGCCCCTGCGCCAGACGCCGGGCCGCCGGCTCGTCGAGGTGGCGCACGCGCTGGCTCGCAAGCCGGCCGGTGGACGAGTCGAAGTCCTTGCCGATCGCCACGCGCTCGTCGGCCACGCGCACCAGGGTCGCCGTGAACTCGCGGCCGCCGCCGGTCAGCGTGGCTTCGATATCCCAGTACGCGCTGGTGCGGAAAGCCCGGCGCGCTTCCTCGCGCTCCACCAGCAGGCGCACGGCCACGCTCTGCACGCGCCCCGCGCTCAGCCCGCTGGCCACCTTCTTCCAGAGGACGGGCGACAGCGTGTACCCGTACAGGCGATCGAGGATGCGCCGGCTCTCCTGCGCCTTCACCAGGTTCTCATCGAGATCGTGCGCGGAGGCAAGCGCCTCTCTGACGGCTTCCTCGGTGATCTCGTGAAACACGATGCGCCGCACGGGCACCTTCGGCTTCAGGATCTCCCGCAGGTGCCAGCTGATCGACTCCCCTTCGCGGTCGGGGTCGGTCGCCAGGAACAGCGCCGACGCGTCCTTGAGCGCCGCCTTGAGCGCCAGCACCTGTTTCTTCTTGTCGGCCGGAATGACGTAGTACGGCTTGAAATCGCCGTCCACATCCACGCCCAGGCGTCCCCACGGGAGCTTGCGGATCTCCGGGGGCACTTCCGACGCCTTTTCGGGCAGATCCCGCACATGCCCGTAGCTGGCCTCGACGCGGTAGTCGTTCCCCAGGAACCGCGCCAGCGTCCTGGCCTTCGCGGGCGACTCGACAATCACCAATGGCTTCGCCATGAAACTCCCAATTACCTGAGGTTTCCCGCTACCTTAACACGTTCCCGCCGGCCTTCACGAATCGGCCGCCCCCGTCGCGCACGATCCAGCCAGCCAGTTCCAGCCGCGACAACCGGGCCAGCATGGGCACGGCACCGAGGCCGGCGAGGGCGCAGAGTGCCTCCAAATCATAGGATTCCGCGGCCGCCATCGATCTCAGCCACGCCTCGGGCGCCTTGAGCTTCGTTGTGTCTTCGCCCTCAGCGGCCCGCTGGCCCGTATAGTGAAGTTC
>Ga0315283_10004024_pt1 | contig 12698 bp, 7 predicted proteins | sample YL17G09_0_MG_FD_204541 | JGI IMG/M metagenome (GOLD analysis project Ga0315283, IMG submission 204541) | Sediment microbial communities from Yellowstone Lake, YNP, Wyoming, USA - YL17G09_0 | ecosystem: Environmental > Aquatic > Freshwater > Lake > Sediment | place: USA: Wyoming | collected...
AGCCGTAGAAGGCCGGCGTCAGTTCGCGAGGCGGCTTGACGTCGCCGTCGCCCGACAGCACGTGCGCGATCTTGTTCGGGTACTCCTGGTGCACGCAGGCCAGCGCGAGATCGGCGAAACGGGCAGCGGCCGCCGGGCCGAAATCGGGCGGCGCGGCCGGGCGCCCGGTCTGCGCGGCGGCTGGCCCCGCCAGGACCGCCGTCATGATGATCGCAACTCCCAGCGACCGACTGGCTGCCATGGGATAACCCTCCTCTGACGACACGCCCACGCTAGAAGCGTGTCCGAGTAATGACTGGACACGCTCGAACGGCCCGCATTGAGCGCCGAACTTCGCCAGCCGTTCGACGGGACTGCCCAATCGCTGGACACACAGGCATTTCCTGCGGGCGGGCTGCCTGATTCGATCGGTATCTTCATGAAACCGACCTCGGCGCTCAATGCGAGCCGGGTGAGGAGGCCGTCCTGGGATGACTCGGACGGCCTCCTAGCGCAGCTTCACGGTGGCGATGGACACCAGCGCGAGGATGAGCGCCACGATCCAGAGACGAATGACGACCTTGGTCTCGGCCAGCCCCGTGTGCTGCAGCTGATGATGCAGCGGCGCGCGGTAGAAGAGCCGGCGGCCGAGCCACTTGATCCCGATCTTGTCCTGCACCTGGGAGGTCACGGCCTCGGCGATGAACAGCCCGCCGAGGATCAGGAACAGCGCCTCCTGCTTCACGAGCACCGACAGCGTCGCCAGGCATCCGCCGATGGCGAGCGAGCCGGCGTCGCCCATGAAGATCTGCGCGGGGTACGCGTTGAACCAGAGGAACCCGATCGCCGACCCGACGAAGGCCGCGCAGAAGACCAGCAGTTCGCCGACGCCGTCGAACATCGGGAAGAACAGGTAGTGCGCCCAGATCACGTTCGACATGATCCACGCGAACAGCCCGAGCACCGACACGGCAAACGCCGACGGCACGATCGCGAGGCCGTCGAGGCCGTCGGTGATGTTCACCGCGTTGCCGACCAGCACGACGAAGAAGAATACGATCGGCAGGTACCCCCAGGTCGACGTGAACAGCGCGTGCTTCACGAAGGGCACGTAGAAGGTGCCCACCTGGTCGGCGGGCAGCGGCGAGAGCGGGCTCGCCAGATACAGCACGAACAGCAGGGCGAACAGCCCCTGCAGCACGAGCTTGCGCGGCTCGCTCATGCCGCGGTTCCCGGACCGCGCCCGCCATTTGGCCAGATCGTCGGTCAAGCCGATGGCCCCGAACCACACCAGCCCGGCCAGCACCGGCCACAGGAACCCGTTGGTGATGTCGCACCACACGAGACACGCGACCAGGATGCAGCCCACCATGACGGCACCGCCCATGACCGGGGTGCCGGCCTTGTCGAATGCCGATGGCACGCCGGTGTCGCGCGTCTGGTCCACCAGCCCGCGGTGATGCAGGTACCAGATGACGCGTGGCATGAGCACCAGCATGAGCAGGAAGGCCGTCATCGACGCGCCGATCGCACGCACGGAGAGGTAGTCCAGCAGGCGCAGGAACCCCCACGCGCGGTACCCGCCCTCGAGCAGATGGCCGATCAGGTGGATCACCGCGTCCTCCGTTGCGTCTCGATCGCGTCGACCACCCGGCCGTACGACGTCCGGATGGTGAACTCGGGACGGAAATCGGTGGCCGTCAAGGCGAACGCCCGCACGTCGCGGGCGAGGGTCTCGAGATCGCCGGCCTTCCCGCGCTCGACCAGCGCGAGCAGCCCGCGCAGCCCCGCCGCCCGGACCGTCCAGTACTTCTGATCCCAGAGCGCCACCAGGGCCGGCCGCGCATCGTCAGGCCCGCCGACATGGCCCAGGGCTTCCGCGGCGGCCGCGACGACCTCGATCCAGCGATCCCGCAGCAGCGCGATGAGCCCGGCGACGAGGCGCGCGCGGCCGCCGGCGCTCAGCTCGCGATCGAGCAGCGTCACGGCCCGGCATCCTTCGGCGCGCGCCTCGTAGTAGGGATCCTCGAGCGCGGCCGCCAGCGCCTGCTCGACCTCCGGCGTCACGACGCCGAGGCGAGCCACCGTCGCGATGGCATTGCGGCGGATGAAGCCGACCTGTTCGAAGTCACCGCCGAGCATCCGTTTGTACCAAGGCGCCGGTGTGCGGTCGGCGAGCAGGGCGAGCACCAGCGGCAGACGATCACGCTCCTGGAGCAGGCCGATCAGTTTCACGCCGAGGTTTCGCGCCTCCCAGGACGGGCTCGCCAAAAGCGACGCGGCCCGGCTCGCGTAGAACGCGCGGTCATCCGCCGACGCCGTCGCGGCCGCCACCGCGTACGCGCGGCCCTGCGACGCGCGCGCCCGCTCGAGCGCCGCCAGCAGCGCGGCGTTACTCAGCAGCGTCGCGCCGAACCGGCCCGCATCCCCGTCGGCCGTCTCCGTCACGGACTCGCCGGCGATCGTCCGCCGGATGACGTCGATCGCATCGCGCTCGATGAACCCGCGGTTGGCCGCGCCCATCTCCCGCAGCCGGCCCGCGTCCCCGACGAGCGACAGCACCGTCGCCGCCAGTTCCGCGCCGTCGAGTTCCTCGACGCGACGGCCGCCCTCGATGCGCGTCTGTTCGTAGAGCACGACGGCGCCGCCGCGCCGGGCGAGCGCCCGGGCGTTCATCACCTGGTGCTCGCCGGGCAGGCTGATCTTCGGGACGACGATCGCCGGCAGACCCAGCGACGCGACCTCGTTGAGCGTACCGGCTCCGCCGCGGACCACCACCAGGTCGGCGAGCGCGTAGACGTGCTCGATGCTGTGGAAGTAGGGCCGGGCGACGTAGAACCCCTCGATCGCGCGCCGCTGGTCGGCCGAGTAGCGCTGCTGCAGGCGGTCGTGCACCTCCTGCTGCGCGTCGTAGGTGCCGTCGGCGCGGCGCAGCCCCGTGCCGTGGATGACGAATACACGATCGCGGTGCGGCAGCAGCGCCCCGAGCGCGTCCACCACGGCGCGGTTGATCGTCCGCGCGCCCTGGGACCCGCCGAACGCGAACACGACCTGCCGGCCCGGCGGCACCGCGAAATCGAGCGCGGCGCGCGCCGCGTCCCGATCCACCGTCGCGATCCGCCGGCGCAGCGGATACCCCGCCATCACGGCCGTGCCGCCAAACGCCGCCGTCGTCTCGGGGAACGACACGAAGACGCGATCGGCCAGGCGGCCGACCAGCAGGTTCAGCTTGCCCGGCGCCGCGTTCTGCTCGTGGACGTAGACCAGCGCGCGGCACAGGCCGCCGCGCCGCAGGAGGGCCGCGGCGAACATCACCGGCGCCGACGCGAACCCGCCGGTGCCGACGATGATCTCGGGGCGGAAGCGACGGATGATCCACGCCGCCTTCGCCGTCCCGGCGACGATGTTGACGAGAAACGGGATCCACGCGGCCGAGGGCCGCGCGCCGGGATAGGCCGATGCCCGCACGAACGTGATCGGGATGCCCTCGCGCGGGACGACATCGGCCTCGGCGCGGCCGCGCACCCCCACGTAGAGGTATACGCTCCGCTCGTCGCCGAGCGCCCGGCCGATGGCCAGTGCAGGATTCACGTGGCCGGCCGTCCCGCCGCCGGTCAGAAGGATGCGCGAAAAAGCCGTCATCGCGTGCGGGTCAAGGGTATCACGCGGCCGCTCACTTTCGCCGGACGAGCGCCGATGGCGGCACGCGCTGCTTCGCGAGGCCTGGCCCGCGCCACGACACCTCCAGTTCGAACCCGCCCGACTGCTCGAACATGGCCACCGCGATCGGGTGCAACCCCTGCTCGAGCGCGACCGCCGCGCGCTGTTCGAGCGAACCGTGGAGGCCGTCGTTGTCGATGAGCAGTGCCCCGTCCACCCACATCCGGCTCCCGTCGTCCGACCGCAGGTAGAACGTGTAGACGCCGGTCGCGGGCACGCTGACGTAGCCGTCGAAGCGCATCGCGAACTGCGTCTCGCGCGTGCGCGGTGTGAGATCGAACGTCGTCACCGCGCCCGCTCCCGACGTCTTGGCGGCCGAGAACTCCGGGAGTGTCTTGTAGTCGCCTTCGACCGCGAGGTACGTGAGCCCGGGCACCGCATCGGCGACGGTCACCGCCGAACTCGGGATCACCGCCGTGAAGACCGCCTCCGTCACGCCGCTCACCGCGCGGCCGCCGCGGAAGGCGCGCGCGCGCACCGTCGCCGTGCTCGTGAGCCGCACCGGGCCCGAGACGACGCCGGAGGCGGCATCAGGCTCCCGGCCGTCGATCGTGTACCGCAGCTCGACGTTCCGGCGCGCCGTCGTGATGCGCACGTCGGTCGTACCGACGAAGATCGGCGCGTCCGCCTCGATGACGGGCGGAATGGTCACATCCGGCTCGCCGGCGATGTCGAGGACGAACACCTCGTCGATGGCGGGCACGGAGCCGGCGGGCGCACCGATCGCGATATGCAGATCGTCGCCCTGCCTCGTCACCGGCAGGTTGTAGGGCGCCCGCACGCCCGCCAGCGTCCGCGCGAATCGCACCTGGTTCAGCAGCCCCGGCACGACGAGCACGTTGTTCTTCGGCCGCTCGAACACGTGAAGGTACAGCCGCGTCGTCTCGCGGTCGAGCGTGCGCATCGTGCTGCGGCCCCACGGCAGCGACGGGAACGGACTCGCCCCAGTGCCGTGGATCGCCGTGCCGTTCACCGCCATCCATGTGCCGATGCTCTTCAGGCGATCGACGCTTTCGGCCGGAAACTCGCCGATGGACGTCGGCCCCACGTTGAGCAGGAAGTTGCCGCCCTTCGACGCGATGTCGACCAGATTGCGAATGAGTTCAGCCGGAGATTTGAAATCCTTGTCCGCCTTGTTGAATCCCCAGTTCCGGTTCATCGTCATGCAGGTTTCCCAGTCGAGGCCCTGGATGCCTGTCGCGGGGATCTCCTGCTCGGGGGTGCCGAAGTCGCCGAGCTGGCCCTGGCTCTTGTCGATGCCGAAACTGCCGCCCGAGCGGCCGACGCGGTTGTTGATGACGATCGACGGCTGCAGCGATCGCACGTAGTCGTAGAGGTCACGGCCGCGTTCGTTCGTCCATGTGCCTTCCCACTGGCCGTCGAACCAGAGCACCCCGATCGGGCCATAGCCGGTCAGCAGCTCCTTCAACTGCGCCTTCATGAACCCGACATAGCGCTCGAAGTCGGCGCCCGCCGCCGGCCGGGACCCGGCTTCCCAGTCGCGCCGCGGCAGGTAGTCGGGATGGTGCCAGTCCATGATCGAGTAGTAGAAGCCGAGGCGGATACCTTCGCGCGCGCACGCCGCGGCGAGCTGCTTGAGGATGTCGCGGCCGTACGGCGTCGCCATCACGTCCCAGTCGGTCTGGGCCGAGTCGAACAGGCCGAAGCCGTCGTGATGCTTCGTCGTGATGACGATGTACCTCATGCCCGCCAGTTTCGCGAGGCGGACCCACTCGTCGGGATTGAAGGCGGTGGGATTGAAGCGCGCCTTGAACTGTTCGTAGACGTCGATGGGGATCTTCGCGTTGCTGCGGATCCACTCGCCGTAGTCGGTGCCTCCGTTCCACTCCCCCGCCGGCACGGCGTAGAGCCCCCAGTGGATGAACATGCCGAAGCGCGCCTCGCGCCACCAGTCGAGGCGCACGTCGCCCTCGGCCGCGACGGCGGCCCCGGCGTCAGCACGCGGCGGCGCGGTCAGGCCGGGCCCCGTCAGGATGAGGGCGACGAGCAGGGCTCCGAAGGCAACGACAGACCAGCGGGACGAGCGAGCGGCAGGCAGCATCGCGACGGCTCCTCTTCGGAAATCGGACCGAGGGGATTATCGGGCAGATGCGGGGCCGTTGTCGCGTGGAACCCGCGCGGGGCGGTGGCCGACGCAAGAAACGCCCGGACGATGGGCGCCTGTGCGTCGTGTTCCAGCAGGAAGGCGTCGTGCCCGTAGTCGCTCGGGAGCGTCTCGCACGTGACCGGCCGGCCCGCCTCTCCAAGCGCCTCCGCCACCGCGTCCAGCTGGTACGGCGGATACAGCCAGTCCGACGTGAACGAGAGCAGCAGGAACGTGGCGCAGGACGTCGCGAAAGCGTCGGCGAGGGATGTCCGGCCCTCGGTCAGGTCGAAGCGGTCGAGGGCCCTCGAGAGCGCGACGAGCGAGTTCGCGTCGAAGCGATCGACGAAGCTGCGCCCCTGGTGATCGAGGTACGACTCGACCTCGAACGGGGCGCCGCGCGCGCGCCCGGCGCCCGCGCGGCGGCGGCCGAACTTCCGCTCCATCCCGTGGTCCGACAGATAGGTGACGTGGCCGACCATGCGCGCCACAGCGAGGCCATCGGACGGCCGCGCGCCGCCGTAGTAGTCGCCGCCCTGCCAGTTCGCGTCGGCCATCACGGCGCGCCGCGCGATCTCGTTGAACGCGATCTGTTGCGGCGAGTGCCGGTGCGTCGTGGCCAGCGCGACGACGGCACGCACGGCGTCCGGATACGCCACCGCCCACTGCAGCGCCTGCATGCCGCCCATCGACCCGCCGGCGACGGCCGCCAGTTGCGTCACGCCGAGGTCGTCGATGAGCGCCTTCTGGACCGCCACCATGTCGCCGACGGTCACGGCCGGGAACCGGCTGCCGTACGGGCGGCCGGTGGCCGGATCGATCGACGCCGGCCCCGTCGTGCCGTAGCAGCTGCCGAGCACGTTCGAACAGATGACGCAGTAGCGATCAGTGTCGAAGGGCTTGCCCGCTCCGATCATCACGTCCCACCAGCCCGGCTTCACCGCGTCGTCCTGCCATCCGGCGGCGTGGGCCCCGCCGGAGATCGCATGACAGACGAGGATGACGTTGTCGCGGGCCGCGTTGATCGTGCCGTACCGCTCGAACGCGACGTCGACACACGTCAGAGACTGCCCCGACTCGAGCTCGACCCCGTCGGCGAACAGCCGGCGCGACTCGGTCGTCACCCGGCCGAGCCCGCCCGGCGCGTCCTGGTGAGCGCGCCCCTGAGCCGCGCGGCTCATGGTCCGGCCTCGCGGATCGGCAGGCACAGCGAGCCGCACGAGAGCCGCGCCGACGCGAGGGTCTCCAGCGCCTGTGTCAGGCGCTGGTGGCTGCACGACGGCACGACGGCGCTCCACCGCGTCCCCTCGCCGTCATCGTCTATCCAGGTCTGTTCAGGCCGGATCCCGATCCGCGCGAAGGCCGCAGCCGGCTCCGCCGCGGCCGCCCCGCGTGGCGCGCGGACGCGAACGTAGTGGCGCGCGTCGAAGTCGCGCACGACCGGCGTAGGCGCGTCGGCCGGCCAGGCCTTCGGGGCGACCACGCCGGCGGCGATGGCCCGCAGGTCGGACACGACGGCGACCGCGGTGGCATCGCCGCCCGCTCCCTGGCCGGCGAACACGGTCTGCGCGCTGCGGTCGCCCGTGACGAGCACCACGTTTTCCGGGCCCGTCGCACGGGCCAGCCACGAGCGCTCGCTGACCAGCGCGGGCAGCACGCTCGCCGTGACGGCTCCCGCGGTCGACGCCGAGCGCTCGGCTGATGCGACCTGGCGGACGACGCAGCCCAGCCGGCCGGCCGCGTCGAGATCGCGTGCGTCGATCGGGCGGATCGATTCGGCCGGGATGTCGGACGGCCGCAGGTAGCCCTCGAAGCCCAGCGCGGCGAGGATGGCCAGCTTGGCGCGCGCGTCGAGGCCGTCCAGGTCGGCCGACGGGTCGGCCTCGGCCAGGCCGCGCGCCTGCGCGTCGCTGACGGCCTGCGCCAGCGTCACGCGATGCTCGGCCATTTCACTCAGGATGAAGTTGCACGTGCCGTTGAGCACGCCGACGATGCGCGTCAGGTGATCGCCGCCCAGGCCCTCCTGCAGCCCGCGCACGACCGGGACGACCCCGCCCACGGCGGCCTCGTACCGAAGCGCCCTTCCGGCCTGCCGGGCCAGCGCGGTGAGCATCGGCCCATGCTCGGCGATCACCTGCTTGTTGGCCGTGACCACCGATCGCCCCGCCCGCAGCGCCCCGGCGATCCACGTGCGCGCCGGCTCGATGCCGCCGATCACCTCGACGATCACATCGGCGCCCGTCTGCAGGAGTGTCTCCGCGTCATCGGTCCACACCACCTGCGGCGGTACCCAGGGCGCGTCGGCCCTGGCGTGCGCCGGGCGGCGCGTGCAGATCCCAACCAGCTGGAGCTGACGGAGGCGCCGCTCGCACAGGATGCGCGCGACCGCGCGCCCGACCGTGCCGAACCCCAGCAACCCGACTCGGCATCCGGTTTCGCGGCCCGCTCCCGCGGCCAGGCTCAGCCGCCGCGCGCCGGTCGTGACGCCGTCAGGGGTTCGTGCCTGTATCGCGATCATGCCCACACCTCCCGTCCGTCCGCGGGCCCGTCGATCGCCGGCTCGACGCTATCTGGCGGGTCGATGCGGGCGTGGTCCCGGTACTCGTCGCGCTCGAAGAACCGCCCGTGCAGGGAGGCCAGCACCCGAGCGAGCCGGCGCTGGGCGACAAGCACCGACAGGTGGCATGCCCCCGGCGTCTGCGTCACCAGGCGCAGCGGCACGCGCCCGATCGATCGCAGCACGGCGGCGGCCAGCTCGGCGTCGCGCGTCAGGGCATCGCCGACCGCCGTGACCGACGCGAGGCCATCGTGCCGCTCGACACGGCCCAGCGTCCAGGCGTGCGCCGCGACGGTGTCGGCGGCGGGCGTGGCCTCGACCAGCAGCGCGACGCCGGTGTCGGACACGGACGCCTGATGCAGCGTCACCCCGGCGCGCGCGCACGCGGCGGTCACCTCGGCCAGGGCCGCGGCGCGACCGGCCGTCGGGCCCAGCTCGATGGCCATCAGGCTGAGCCCGGTCCGCCACGCGATGCCGGCCAGGGGACGGGCGCGCTGCCCGTGGTGCGCGGTGATGAGCGTCCCGGCCGACTCCGGGCGCCGCGCGTTCAGCACGCGCACCGGGATGAGGGTGGCCACCGCTGGCGCGACGGTGGCCGGGTGCAGCACCTTGGCGCCGAAGTACGCGAGCGCGGCCGCCTCGCCGTACGAGAGGCGGGCGACGGTCTGCGCCTGCGGCAGCACGCGCGGGTCGGCGGTAAGGACACCATCGGTGTCGGTCCAGATCTGGACCTCGTCCGCCTCGAGGCACGCGCCGATGAGCGACGCCGAGTAGTCCGACCCGCCGCGGCCCAGCGTCGTGGTCGCCCCCTCGGGCGTCGCCCCGACGAAGCCCCCGACGACCGGCACCTCCAGACACAGGATGCGCGCGCGAACCTCCGCACGCACGCGGCCGCGCGTCGCTTGGAGATCCGGCGCCGCCTCGCCGTGGCGGCCGTCGGTCACCAGCACGCGGCGGGCGTCCACCCACACCGCCGGCAGGCCGCGCTCTGCAAGGAACGCCGTCACGATCCGGCTGCTCGCCAGTTCGCCGCTCGCGACGATGGCGTCCCGCGTCGGGGGCGCGCAGACGCCCGCCGCCGCCGAAGTCTCCGCCAGCGCCTGCACGTCGCGCCACGTCGCCTCGAGGTCCGCGTCGAGCGCGAGCCGGCGCGCGGGTGCCGCGATGGCACCGGCCACGACGCGGTGGCGCGCCCGGATGGCGTCGAGCCGCCGCCACGCGTCCGGCAGGCCGCCGGCTCCCGCCAGGTGCGCCAGCTCGATGAGCTGATCGGTGACGCCGCCAAGCGCCGACACCACGACCGCCCGCGGCCGGCGCTCCCGGGACACGATGTCGCTCACCTGCGCGATGGCCACGGCCGTCGCGACCGACGATCCTCCGAACTTGAGCACTACCATGGCGTGACTCCGTCGACCAGCCAGCCCTCGGCGGCCAGCAGCTCCGCGTTGAGGATGGCGGCGCCTGCGGCCCCGCGCACGGTGTTGTGGCCCAGCGCGACGAGCTTGGCGCCCAGGACCGGGCAGCGGCGGATGCGCCCCACCGACACCGCCATGCCGCCCTCCTCGTCCACGTCCAGGCGCGGTTGCGGCCGGTTCGGCTCCGTCCGGCAGACGATCGGCCGCCGCGGCGCGGTGGGCAGTCCGAGCGCCTGCGGGCGCCCCGCGAACGCCGTGAACGCCTCGACCAGGTCCGCGTCGCTCGGCGTCGTGTCGAAGCCGATTGAGATCGACTCGGTGTGGCCGTCCACCACGGGCACGCGCGTGGCCTGGGCGCTGATGGTGACGGGGTGATTGACGATGCCGTCGCCGGAGAACGCGCCGAGGATCTTCGGCGTCTCGGTTTCGATCTTCTCGTCCTCGCCGTCGATGAACGGCACGACGTTGCCCAGCAGGTCCCACGACGCGGCCCCGGGGTACCCGGCGCCCGACGCGGCCTGCAGCGTCGTCACCAGGGCGCGGCGCGGCCCGAAGCGGCGGCACGCCGCCAGCACCATCGCGAGGAACATCGTCGAGCAGTTGGGGTTGGTGACGATGGCGCCCGACCAGGCGCGGCGGCGGCGCTGCAGAGGCATCAGCGCGAGGTGGTCCGCGTTCACCTCCGGGATGAGCAGCGGCACGTCGACGTCCAGGCGATGCGTCCGGGTATTGCTCACCACGACGTGCCCGGCGGCGGCAAACGCCGGCTCGATCTCCACGGCCGCCGACGCGTCGAGGGCGGAAAACACGAGGTGCGGGGCACGGCCGGGGATCGGCCGCTCAACCACGAGATCGCGCAGGGCCTCGGGCAGCGGGTGGGCGAGCAGCCATCGCGTGTCGCCGTACCGGCGCCCGGCCGAGCGCTCGCCCGCGGCGAGCCACGTGAGGCGGAACCACGGGTGGCCGGCGAGGCGGCGGACCAGCTGCTGCCCGACCATGCCGGTGGCCCCGAGAATCCCGACGTCCCATCCCTGCTGTGCCATCGTCGTTCGTCCCAAATGAAAAACCCGCCGGCTGGCTATCCAGGTCGGCGGGTTCGTGTGGTCCGTGTGTGGCTGTGTGCTGCTAGGGCCCGGACGCGACGACTGCGCCGACGCTGGTCATCCGCATGACCAGCCCGCGCATCGCCATACCGGCGGCGAACGGCGAAGGAACGTGTCGCGTCTTCATCTCGGAGGCATTCTACGGAGCCGCTGCCGGGATGTCAAGATATTAAATACAGATATATCCATGCGTGGATATGTAATGCCGCACCCGCCCGCCGGGCCCGCCGGCGGGCGTGGTAGACTCGGCTGTCGGATCTGGGCGCGTGCCGGCGCGGACGCCGGCCCCGCCCGTGTCCCCGGGAGGTCACCCGTGCGCGGTCGCCGCTTGCTTGTCGGACTCGTCATGGTCGCCGTCGCCGGCGTGGCCGGCCTGGCGCAGCAGCCTCCCCCGCCACCGCCGCGCCCCGCAGCTCCGGCACCCGCGGCACCGGCGCGCCCCACGACGCCCGCCGCCGTGCCCGCAGCCGCACCGGCGGCCGCGCCCGCGGCGCCGCCGTCGTTGTCGGACCAGTTCGCCGGGGTCGCCTTTCGCAGCATCGGCCCATTCCGCGGCGGGCGCGTCACCGCGGTTGCCGGCGTGCGCGGCGACCGCCACCTCTACTACATGGGCGCGACCGGCGGCGGCGTGTGGCGCACGACCGATGGCGGCCTCACCTGGCAGAACATCTCCGACGGCTTCATGAAGACCGGGTCGGTGGGCGCGATTGCGGTGGCCGCGTCGGATCGCAACGTGATCTACGTCGGCATGGGCGAGGCGCCGATCCGCGGCAACGTCTCGCGCGGCGACGGCGTCTACAAGTCCACCGACGCGGGGAAGACCTGGAGCAACGTCGGGCTGGCCGACACGCAGCAGATCTCGCGCGTCCGCATCGATCCGCGCAATCCCGACGTCGTCTTCGTGGCCGCCCAGGGCCACGTCTGGGGCCCGAACCCCGACCGCGGCGTGTTCCGGACCCTCGACGGCGGCACGACGTGGAAGAAGGTCCTCTTCGTCGACGACAAGACCGGCGCGTCCGATCTCGCGATGGATCCCACCAACCCCCGCATCCTGTACGCCGCCGTCTGGCAGGTCTACCGCACACCGTGGACGATCGAAAGCGGTGGCCCTGGCGGCGGGCTCTACAAATCGGCCGACGGCGGCGACACGTGGAAGAAGCTCACCGGGGGGCTCCCGGAGGGCATCGTCGGCAAGGTGACGGTGACGGTCTCGGCGGCGAACCCCGCGCGCGTGTGGGCGATGATCGAGGCCGAGGGCGACAAGGGCGGCCTCTACCGCAGCGACGACGGCGGCGAGAAGTGGACGAACGTCAACGCCTCCCACGGCATCCGCCAGCGCGCGTGGTACTACTACCGCGTCTTCGCGGACCCGGTCAGCGCCGACACGGTCTACACCACCAGCATCAAGTTCCACCGCTCGACCGACGGCGGGAAGTCCTTCTCGGCCATCCGCGTCCGTCATGGCGACACGCACGACCTCTGGATCGACCCGGACGACCCGCAGCGGATGATCCTCGGCGATGACGGCGGCGCCGAGATCACCATCAACGGCGGCGCGAGCTGGACCACCGAGGACACCCAGCCGACGGCGCAGATCTACCGGGTGACCACCGACGACCGGTTCCCCTACTGGATCTATGGCGCGCAGCAGGACAACAGCACGATCGCGATCCCGAGCGGCGTCCCCGATTCGAGCATCGGCGCGACCGACTGGCACACCGTGGGCGGCGGCGAGTCGGCCTGGATCGCCCTCGACCCGCGCGACCGCGACATCGTGTACGCGGGCAGCTACGGCGGGTTCATCACCCGCTACGACCACA
>Ga0315283_10004025_pt1 | contig 12698 bp, 10 predicted proteins | sample YL17G09_0_MG_FD_204541 | JGI IMG/M metagenome (GOLD analysis project Ga0315283, IMG submission 204541) | Sediment microbial communities from Yellowstone Lake, YNP, Wyoming, USA - YL17G09_0 | ecosystem: Environmental > Aquatic > Freshwater > Lake > Sediment | place: USA: Wyoming | collected...
CTATCAGCACTGGGTGTCGGTGCAACAGAACCACGCGTGGCAGAATCGCTTCGACCCCACCGAGCACCCCGGCCCGGTTCTCACCGACGACCACAACCCCGCCGAGCTGTGGATGGATCGCGTCGAGCAAGTGTCACGTAAAGAAGTCCACGAGTTCTTCGGCCCTTACGCCCGCGTTTGGTGATCCTCTGAAGCTCCGCACCGCAACCCGAAGTTCACGGCCAATCAAAGCGGACGACCGTTTCAACCGTCCCGATGACGCGGCACGGGGTGTCGCACGGTGGCTGCGCCTGGCCGGTTACCAGGAGAACATAGTGGCCGGCGGGCGCGATCAGAGGCGCGCAGTCCGGGCCGGTCAAAATGCCGTTGAAGCTCCAAGTGTCCGCGCTCTGCATTCCGGGACCAAGCACACGACCACCAGACACGCAAGCCACCGGCGATGGTGCGATGGGACACGGGCCCTCCACGACGCCCGGCGCGCGCAAGGAGAATCCCAGCCCACAAGAAGTCCTAACCGCGGAACTCGAAACATTGGTCAAGACGGCATCCACGACAACTTCCTGCCCGGACAGGCGCGGGCGAATGTTGGCGTCGAGGCTCAACAGCGGAACGGCCGGACGCACGGCTTCGTCACCGCATCGAACGCCAAGCAGCCCGGCTAGAACCAACAGAATCTGGAACGGTCGTCCGGTCAACGTGCTTGCCACTGGAACGAAACCTCTTTCCGGGTTACGAACGCGTGACCGCGGTCATCACGCCAGCGGAAAACCGCGCGGACGGTCCAGGACTCCCGGTTCGTCAACGCCGTCGCCCAGGGCCGGTCACCGGGGCAGTGGGCGCCGTTGAACGAGGCGGTCTCCGCAATCGCCTCTCCAGGAAGCAGGAAAGTGAACGTGTCGAATGGAGGGCCCACGTCCACCGGATCCACCGTCAGGGCTTCGCAAACGTAGGGGAACGACGGTCTACCCGCGGGATCAAGCCACTCGATCGAGAGCCCCTCATATCCCGCGCCAGAGCCCGCGATATCGGGGGGGATCGTCAGGTGCCAGATCGCCCGCGCGCCGGAATTGACGGCCCGCGCCGACACCCGCACGGGGTGGTGTGCATCGCCGGTGGTGCTGGCCTGCAATACCAATTCGACGCGCGTCGCGCCAGGCGCGAGCGGTTCCGAGCAACCGAGGAACAGCGGTGCAACAACGCCTAGCAAAAGGCTCCGGCGGAAACGCATGCGCTCACCTCTCGGGTACTGGGCAGACACCGATTCCGTAGAGCATAGGCCGCGCGGAAAAGGCAATCAACAGACCTGGAGAAGTCCGAGAAACCCCGCTGACCCACGAGCCCAAAGCCGCAATCAGCGCCCGCCCTCCAGCGGCCGGATCGGGCCCGAGATCTCGATCTCGACGGGGTAGCCTTGCAGTTGACGCGGGATCGTCGCCGCGACCGTGGAGTCGAGCACCATCACCGTGATTGCCGGCGTGCCGTCCTCGCGGGCGCTCTGGTATACGCCCACGACGCCCGCGCGCTGCATGAGCGCCTGGCTGTGCTGCTCCAGCACCTTTTCAATGGCAGGGCGATTCACCGGCGGTACCTCGCGGTTGTCGCGGCGTTGCTCGCAGGCGCTCGCGCCGAGCATGGCGCACATCGCCGCCGCCCGCAACAGAATGCGAAACCTGGTGCGGCGCCGCGGCGGCACGAGAAAGCGCCCGCCCCTTGCGGAGCGGGCGCCCAACGCGAACGTGCACACCTCGGCGAGAACCGCGCGGCGCGAGGCCACGCGCGGTGTCCACGTCGCGGCGATCAGTTGCCGACCATCGTGGCGCCGAGGAAGCTCAGCACCTGACCGATGGGATTGGCGATCGCGCTGGTGGAGCTGCCCGCGAACAGCAGGCCGATGGCCCGCGGGTTCGTAGTCACGTCTTGCACCATGAGCGAGCCCGAGTCGCCGCTGTTCAAGAAACGGCTGCCCTTGTTCTTGATCACGATTTGACCGGTGACGGTCTTCGTGAACGAGGTTCCGCCGGCGCACTCGTTTTCATACGTAATGCTGACCGTTGCGTTGAGACCGGAAACCGAGCTGCGCGAGAGGCCCGTGGTGCGGCCGCTCTTCTTCACGGCCAGGCTCAAGGCCGCCGCCTGCGTCGTCGCCGAGAGGGTGCCGATCTCCAGGATCGCGCCATCGGTGCGCACCATGCCCGACGTAACCTGCGCGATCGCGCAGTCCACGTTGGAGCTCGGCAAGCTCTTGATGCCGGACAGCGTCGCGACGTTCTGTGCGGTGGCGGCGTTGCACGCCACGTCGATCAAGCCCGGCTGGACGACCGGGTCGCCGGCCGTGGCGACGCGCGAATTACCGCCCGCCACGATGTCGGCCTCGAGGACGTGGTAGTTGTTGAGCACGTACTGAGTCGTACCCTTCTTGACCAGCGAGCCCAGCGTACCGCCGCAGCAGTAGCCGTTCGCCAGGTCGTAGCGCCAGCCGCCGGACGTTCCCATCTGGATGGGCGGCGTTTGCTTCACCTGGTGGTCGGCGACCGCCATCGCACGGATCGGGGCCCTCCCCGGCAAGATCGCAGCTTGGCCGGGCCCGGTGCGACGCCGTACAATACTTTGTGTCGAGATTCACAAGGTCCCGGGCGGCCGCAGGAACCCCGGCGGCACTTGTTCTGGTGCATTTAGGGGAGATGGCGTGCCGCGAAACAGCCGCAACGGCGCCGAGAGCCCGGATGCCGACAAGCGCCGCGCCCCAGGCACCCTGGACCGCGCGTCCGTGGCCAGCGTCGCCCGGCTGTCCAGCTACTATCGCATCCTGGAAGAGGCGGAGCGCGAGCCTCTCGAGACCATCTCGTCCAAACGGCTGGCCGAGCGCGGCGGCGTCACGCCGGCGCAAGTGCGCAAGGACTTGTCCTTCTTCGGCAACTTCGGTCGCCGCGGCCTGGGCTACAACGTGTCGCTGTTGCGCGACGAGATCGGCAAGATTCTCGGGCTCGGGAAGCGCTGGAGCGTGGCGTTGGTGGGCGCCGGAAACTTGGGACAAGCGCTGTTCGCCTACAAAGAATTTCAAAAGCAGGGGTTCTACATCGAGCATGTTTTCGACGCCGATCCGGCCAAGGTCGGCCAGGCGTGGGGCGAGGTGAGGATCCAAGGGATCGCCGAATTGAATGCGACGGCGTCCAACCCCATTCACATCGTCATTCTGGCGGTGCCCGTGGCGGTGGCGCAAAAGGTCGCCGATCAAGTGGTCGCAGCCGGCATCACCGCGGTGCTGAATTTCACCCCGGCGCAGCTCGTCGTCCCGGAACAAGTCGTGGTGCGCAATGTCGATCTCGCCATCGCGATGGAGTCCTTGAGTTATTCCTTGATGAAGTGACCGCCGGCCGCACGCACGCCCGAATCGGCGCGCTATCGCCGCACCGTGTCCGACAGGAAGAGAGTTTGTTGTGCCGCTTCTGAGTTTGAGCCGCCTCGATTTCGACTTCGGACGGGAGTCACTGCTGCGCGAGGTCACCATGGACCTCGAGCCCGGCGAGAAGGCCGCGCTGGTGGGCGTGAACGGCAGCGGCAAATCGACCTTGCTGCAGTTGATCGCCGGCACGCTGGCGCCCGACCGCGGCGAGCGGCACTTGATGCGGCGCGCCCGCGTCATCGTGCTGCCGCAGGAAACCGCCGCCGACGGGGACGGCTCGCTGCTCGAATGGGTGAAGGGCACCCACGAAGTGGAGGATGTCTCCGCCGCCCTCGACGCCATTCACACGCGCATCAACGACGGCGAGGTTTTGTCGGACGATGAACTCGAAGCCTATGGCGATTTGCAGCACCGGTTCGAGGCACTGGGGGGCTACAAGCACCAATCGCAGGTCGAAGCCACGCTGCATGGTCTGGGCTTCAAGGACGCGGATTTCGAGAAACCGGTACGGGTGCTCTCGGGCGGTGAGCGCCGGCGCGCCGCGCTGGCGGCGACGCTCTTGCAAGGCGGCGACTTGATCCTGCTCGACGAGCCCACCAACCACTTGGACCTGGATGCGCTCGAGTGGCTGCAGGATTTCGTGCACCAGAGCCCCAGCACCATGCTCATCGTCTCCCACGACCGCTACTTCCTGGACCACACCGTCACCGGCGTGTGGCAGTTGTCGGCCAAGCGCTTGACGTATTGGCCGGGTAACTACTCGCAGTTCGTGGAAGTGCACGCCGGCGCACTCGCGCTGCAAGGCAAGCAGTACGAGCGCCAGCAAGGCGAGATTCGCCGCCAGGAAGATTTCATCCGCCGCAACATCGCGGGTCAAAAGACCAAGCAGGCCAAGAGCCGCCGCAAGATGCTGGACAAGATCGACCGGCTGGATCGGCCGAACGAGGATCAGACGCGGTTCAAGTTGCGCCTGCGCACCGCCAAGCGCGGCGGCAACATCGTGCTGGACGCCAAGGGGCTGACCAAGAAATTCGGTCCACGGACGTTGTTCGAGAACCTGGACCTGCAGTTGGTGCGCGGCGACAAGGTGGGCATCGTCGGCCCGAACGGCGCCGGCAAGACCACCCTGCTGAAAATTCTAGCCGGCAAGGCGGCCCCGGACACCGGCACGCTGCGGCTTGGATCCGACATCGATTTGGGGTACTTCGATCAGGAACTGGATGTCGCCGGCGACTCGGCGACGTTGCTCGACGAAATCTGGCGCATGGATCGCAATCAGTCCGAGGAAGCAGTGCGCGCCTGCCTGGGTGCCTTCGGCTTTGGCGCCGACTACATCGACCGCCCGGTGCGGGTCTTGTCGGGCGGCCAGCGCAATCGCCTGGGACTGCTGAAGCTCATGTTGACGCAGCGCAATTTCCTGGTGCTGGACGAACCCACCAACCACTTGGACCTCGACTCGGTGGGCGTTCTCGAGGATGCGCTGACGAACTTCGAGGGTACGTTGTTGCTGGTGTCGCACGACCGGCAACTCTTGTCGCGCGCTGCGTCCAGGCTCTTGATCGTGGCGGGCGGCCACACCCGTCTTTTCGACGGCGGCTATGAGGAATACGTGCGCGCCCTGGGCGGCGCGCCGCTGTGGAGCGAGATCGCCGCCTACGAGGCCGAGCATCGCGCCAAGCAATCCGCCGCGACGGCCGGCCGGGTGGCGATGGCAGCGGCGCCGGTTGCGGCGCCGGAAGGCCCGGCGGCAGCCGCGGGCCCGCTCAGCAAGAACGCCCTCGGCAAGCTGCGCAAGCAACTCGATGTGGTCGAGAGCGAAATCGTCTCGCTTGAAGTCGACTTGGAAGAACTGGAGCACACCCTGGCCGAGGCCCACACGCTGGCCCCCGCCGACATCGAGGCCGCATCGCGCCGGCATGTCGAAACCAAGAAACAGTTGCAGGCACGCTATAGTGCGTGGGAAGCCTTGTCCGAGGACGTCCAGGCTCACGAAGCCGCCGCCAAGAAAGCAGGCCGATGACCGCACGCCAGGAACGCAACGCCCGCCGGCGCGAAACACCCCGCGCAGAGCCCCGCGCCCACGGCGCCGATCGCGGCCGTGGCGGCAGCCGCAACCGGGACGAAGACCAAGACTTGGCCCCCGCCGAGCGCCAGCTCCGCGCCGCGGAACGCCACGAGCGCGACCGCGGCTGGGACAACAAACGGGAAGTCGAGCGCGCCATTTTGGTCAGTGTCATCTTGCCGGCCTCGACGCGTGCGCAGAGCGACGAACATCTCGAGGAGCTTGCACTGCTCGTGCGCACGGCGGGCGCCGATCCGGTCGCCAGGCTGACCCAAGAGCTGCGGACGCCCAGCGCGCGGACCTTCATCGGCAGCGGCAAAGTGGACGAACTGTTGCAACTGTGCCGCAACCATGACGCCAACCTGATCGTTTTCGACGATACATTGGCGCCGGCCCAGGCCCGCAACCTGGAAAAGGTGCTGCAGCGCAACGTCATCGACCGCACCGAAGTCATCCTGGATATTTTTGCACGCCACGCTCGCAGCCGGGAATCCAAGATGCAGGTCGAGCTGGCGCAGTTGCAGTACATGCGCCCGCGGTTGAAACAATTGTGGGACCATCTGTCGCGCCAAGACGGCGGCATCGGCACCCGCGGTCCCGGCGAGACGCAGTTGGAAGTCGACCGCCGGCGCGTCAACGAGAAGATCGCGCGCCTGAAGGCCGATCTCCGCAGCCGCCAGAAGGCGGCGGCAACGCAGCGCAAGTCGCGCACCGGCGCCTTCGCCGCGGCGCTCGTCGGCTACACGAACGCCGGCAAGTCCTCGCTCATGAATGCGGTCGCCGGCACGGAGCTGCTGACCGAAGACAAACTGTTTTCCACCCTCGACGCCACCACGCGGCGCGTCGCCTTGGGCGACGGGCGCGAGGCGCTGCTCACCGATACGGTGGGTTTCATCCGCAAGTTGCCCCACGACCTGGTGGCCAGCTTCCGCACCACCCTCGACGAGGTGAATCAGGCGGACTTGCTGCTGCACGTCTGCGATATCACCAGCCCGATTCTGGAAGAGCACCTGGACACGGTCAACGAAGTGCTGGGCGAAATCGTCGAGGGCCCGCGGCCGACCCAGCTCGTGTTCAACAAGATCGATGCGCTGGTGGACCGCAGCGAGATCCTGATGCTGCAGCGTCACCACCCGGGAGCGCTTTTCGTCTCCGCACGCACCGGCGAAGGCTTGCAGGCGCTGCGCGATGTCCTGGAGCGCCATGCCGCGACGGGCACCGTGGTCGTGGAATTGGAACTCCTGAACGAGGCCGGCCCGGTCCTGTCTTTCTGCTATCGCGAGGGTCGCGTGCTGGCGCAGGATTCCTCCCCGGAGGGCCGCCCCCTGGTGACGGTGCGCCTGCCTGCCGGCAGCTATCAAAAGTTGCTGTCGGAGCACGAACACAACGTTCACGTCGTCATCCACCCCGCGGAGGGTGTCCGATGAATCGGCCCGAAACGCCCCGCCTGACCGTGCTCGAAGGCGGCGCCGCGCGGGGGCTGTCGCGCTGGATTGGGATCGCGGCGCTGGCCCTGGCACTCGTCGCATTCGTGGCGCACGCGCGCATCTATTGGCAGTGGACCGAGGACGACGCCTTCATCAGCTTCCGCTACGCGCAGAATTTGGCACAGGGGCACGGGCTGGTTTTCAATCCCGGGGAACGCGTCGAGGGCTATTCCAACTTCACATGGGTGCTGCTGTCGGCGGCCGCTCTTCGTCACGGTGGCGATCCGGAGCAAGTCGCCAAAGTGGCGGGACTCTTGTCCGGGCTCCTGGCGCTCGCGCTGTCGTGGTTGCTGGCGCGCCGCCTGACGACGAACGGTGGCATCGTGGCACTGGTGGCGGCGTTCCATCTCGCCATTTCACCGGTCCTGGTACAGCACTCCGTGAGCGGGCTCGAGACCGCCTTCTTTGCCGTTCTGCTCATTGCCGCAGTGTTGCTGGCGGCAGCCGAGCCGCGGGGCTGGATCCGCGGGGCCTTGTTGGCGGTTTGCATTCTCTTGGCGATGACACGCCCCGAGGGACCCTTCGTGGTGGGCATCGTGCTGGCCACCCGCGCTTTGCAGGCGCGTTTCCGCGGCGGCGCTTGGCGGGCGGCGGCCGGCGACCTGCTGGCGTTCGCGATCCTCTTCGGCAGCTACTTCGTCTGGCGCTGGAGCTACTTTGGCTTGCCGTTCCCGAACACGTTCTACGCCAAGACCCAGGGCGGCACGCATGGCCTGATCGACGGCGCCCAATATATTTTGTCGTTCGCACGGGACTCCGGCGGCGCGTTGTTCTTGGGGCTCGCGCTGGTGCCGCTCGCCACCGGACGGGTGTCGCGGCTGTATACGATTGCGCTGGCGGCAACCGTGGCGGTGTTCATTTTCGCTTTCGCCTCCGGTGGCGACTGGATGTTCCACTACCGGTTCTTCGCGCACGTGCTGCCGGTGTTGCTGGCGCTGGTCGCGGCGGGGCTGGACGTGGTGCTGGCGCTGCCGCGCCCCGGCACGTTCCGGGCCGTGTTCCTGTACGCGACGCTGGCCTTGGTTCTGCTGGCGACGCACCTCTCGATCGCGAATACCGAACTCGGGATCGCGCGCATGGTGTTGCCAGCGCTCGCCCGCCACAATTATCTTTCGCAGAACTACGAAGAGCTGGGACGCTGGCTCCACGACAACACGCCGCCCGAGTCCAGCGTCGCCATCAGTGACGTGGGCGCGGTGGGGTACTTCTCCGAGCGTCGCATCCTGGACATGTTCGGGCTCATCGACCCGCATATCGCGCACCTGGCCGGACGCATGCACTACAAGGCGGATCCCAAGTACATTCTGTCCAAGGCGCCGGACTACATCGTGCTGGTGTCGTTGAACGACGACGGCAAGGGCTATTCCTTCCAGCGCATCCCCGACTACACCATCAACAATCAAGCCGAGTTCCACGACAAGTACGAACTGGTTCGCACCGTGCCCCAGTACTGGCAGAACGAATTCGTGCTGGTCTACAAGCGGCGGTAGCTGGTGGCACACGCCCCGTTGCGGGGCAGGTCTACTCGACGCGCTCTTCGAACACGATAAACAGTGGCGCGGTGTGCACGGTGCCGAAATCGTCCGCCACCGGCCCAGTTCCCATGGGGATTTCACGCCGGCGGAACCCCGAGCCGTCGGAGTAGTGTTGGAGTTCGCCGTCGCGCACGCCGGTGGTAAGAACGCCGCGGAAAATCACCCCGGGCCGCCGAGAGAGTACATAGTCGAAGTCCCGCTTTTCGTGGCCAGCGGTGCCGCCGCCCCCGGTGACCGGTACGGTGTGCGCGATATGCGCATCGTTCAAGCCCAGCATGTCGATCACCGGCAAGCCGGAGTGGTACGCGACTGCGCCAGCGGCATTTGTGGCCATCCAGGTGCCAGGCGCGACGTGTTCGCGCAACCAAAGACCGGCCAGAACCCATTGGCGGGTGAGAACGGCGTTGGAGATCGCAAAGCTCGCGGGCAAGCGCCGGCGGTTCAGCGTCGGCATAAAGCCGGCCATCAAGATGCAGCTCCACAAGATGCCGGCCACAAGCCACGGCATGCGGCCTTGCAAGCCGCGCACTCGCGCACCGATTTCGACGGCGGCTTCCATTTGCAACAATAGCACCGGCACCACAAGCGGAGCGAAGAAGCGGCCCATGGGCATGTGGTCGCCACCCACCCACACCACGGCAGCGCTCACGCCGGCAACCAGTAGCGCGAAGTACAGACGCTCGGGATTCCGGTCGCGGTCACGAAGCGCAAGCAACACCAGCGGCAGGCACCACAGCAAGATCCCGCCGAAAGGCTCGACCACATTGTAGACGTAGAACAGCCCGCGAACTTGTTGCAACATTCCGCCACCGGTCTTCGCGTAGTACGTATTCGGCAGAACGCTTCCGTAGAAGGACCAGCGCCAGACGACATAGGGGACGAAGACCACGGCGAACGCCGCCGCCAGGGACACAACCGAGCGCTTGCGGCGCTTCTTCTGCAGAGCCGCCATGAGCACGGCGGGGAAGAGGAACAAGAAGCCATCCGCGCGTAGAAGCGCCAGACCGGCAAACAGAACGCCGGACACCCAATGTGGCCGGTCGCGCCGGCGCTCGTGCAAAAACACTATCGAGGCCACGAGAACCAGCAGTGCGAACGGCACGGTCTCGAGCCCCGAGAGAGCCCACACCTGCGGGCAGGCATGCAGTGCCACGCTTGCGGCGGCGAAACAGGCCATTCGCCACGACCGGCGCAAGCAGGAACTCGCGGCGAGTGCCGCGCCGAGGGCGAGCGCGATTCCGGCGATACTCCCCAGGCTGCGCGCCGTGCTGACGACATCTAGGCCGGCGCCCGATACGCCGCGCAGGAGCGCGACCCAAAGAAAATCCGAATAGCCTTCGACGCGCTCTCCGGGATTGTAAACGGGGCCCATTCCGGCAGCCCAGTTGGTGGCATAGCGAAACGCGATGAAGGCGTCATCGTGCAGGAAGTCATAGTAGTGCTGGTGGAACCAACAAGGTGCCGCGCACAGCAGAATCGCGATGGTCGCCACTACCCTGCGCATGGCCGCGCTCCCTCTCCAGAATCCTGCAGACCGCGGCGACCCGCGCGACTCACTCCGCACCACATCATGAGCTCTCGCAGAATGGCGGCGCCAGTCTACATCAGGCCTGTAATCGTCGTCGGAACCTCGAGGCGGGTTCCCGGTTGCCGGTCCTCTCGGCACACCAAACACTGGGGTGGCAGGCGAAAATTGGGAACGCGGCGTGCTATTGCCAGACCCCAGACGAGCCGGATGCGGAGGACCGGCGTGATGCGCGTCCGCGCGGGCGGTCCAATGGCCGGCGCGGGCCCGCCGCCAGGCACCCTCAAATGGCTCCTACTTGATCTCCGACTGTGCGAGTGCGAAGATGCCCCCGCAGGTTCTCCCTGGGCCTCAAAGAACCCCGTTTCACCAGAAGTGGCGAAGGACGCAGGTCACGCCGCGAACGCAATCGCCGCTCCCCTTGCCTGACCGCGGCCTCGGCGTTGTTCGGCGCGCTGGTCGTGCTTGGCCGACAAGTACGAGCTGGTTCGCACCGTGCCCCAGTACTGGCAGAACGAATTCGTGCTGGTTTACAGACGCCGGTCTGTCCTGACCCGCCCGTTGCGGCGCCTACGCTCCCATGGTGGGCTCAGCCGGCGGCGGGCCGGCGCGGGGCCGCCGCCACATCGCATGCGGCACGGTCACGGGTTGGTCCGGCTGCATCATGAAATGCGGCGACATGATCTGGACGCCGTTCTCGTTGAAACAGTCTTGGATGTGGGCGTGCAGTTCCGCCAACACCGGAATGCGTCGCTCGGGCGCCGGCAGAGTCGCGTTGATTTCGTAGTCGACGTAGAAGTCGGACAAGGACCGCTGGAGCACGAACGGCGCGGGATCTTGGGCCAGGCCCGAGGTCCGGCGGGCCGCCTCCAGCAGCATCTCGTGCACGAGCCGCCACGGTGCGTCGTAGCCGATGGTGACCGCCGTATGCAACACGACGCCGGTCTCCGCGGCCAAGCGCGAAAAGTTGAGGGCTCCGGCACCGACGACCACGCTGTTCGGCAGGTTCATCATTTCTTGTTTGACCGTCTGGATCTTGGTGCTCAGCACGCCGAGGTCCAGCACCGTCCCCTCGACGGTGCCGATGCGCACGTAGTCGCCGCGCCGGAATGCCCGCGAATACATCAACACGAAGCCGCTCATCGCCTGACCGATGACACCGCTCGATCCGAGCGTGACCATGAGCCCCAAGAGCACACTCACGCCCTTGAACACGCCGGTGTCGCTGCCGGGAACGTAGGGATATGCGGCGACGATCGCGAAGGCCCAGAGCCCGGCGGTCGCGAGACGCCGTGTCGGCGCGGCGAGGTCCTGGTGCAGCCAGTGCAAGACGATGCGCCCGGACTCGACGGCCGAAAAGAAGGTGTTGAGAACGTTGGCGACGGCACGCGTGAGGAACAAGAGCAGTGCAATCGTGGCCAACCCGGGCAGGGTGCCCATGGCGCGCGCACCCAAACCACGCACGGTGCCCCACAACCATTGTCCGAGCCGGCGGCCCCAGGGTTCGGTGTAGGGAAATCGCGTCAGGACGAACGTCAGCAGGAGATAGCAGAAGAGCAGCACGGCCGCCCAAGTGACGAGATCTAGGAGCCGCGACGCCAGAGTGCCGGCGCGCCCGCTCGTAACGACATGCCAGGCGACGCGCGGCCCGCCCGCGGCCGGCGGTTTCGTGCGGGCCTGAAGCCAACCCCGTGCGCGGCGGCGAATCCAGAACGTCAGCCACAGCAGGAGCCAGAGCGCCAGGCACGCGCCCAAGCCTTGAAGCCCGGCCCGGAGCGTGTGCCGTAAGTTCTGTTGCTCGCCGGTGGCCACCGCCGCGTCGCGAAGGCGTTGCACCGACTGGTTCGCCGCACCATCGAGCGATTCGCCCAGCAGGGAATCAATGTCCCCGGGCGTGATCGCAAACACGGTGCGGTCGCCAATGCTGATCAACGCACCTTCCGGTGTGTGCCGCATCCGAACTTCCGCCGTGGCGTCGGCTTGCAGCGCCGCCGCGACCCGGCGTTGCGCTGCCGCGGCGCGCTCGGCCGGCGCGGCCGCCCCCAGTGGAGCCCGAAAGGTGAAAATCCAGCGGTTGAAAACCGCCAGCGGCGCAGAGTCCGGAGCGGCGCCCGCAGCCGGAGTTGCGCTCTCCTGCCAAGGGGCAGCCGCCGCCATCCCCGGACACAGCACGCGGGCCGCGACGCTACTCCACACGAGCAACGCGAGCAGGGCCGCGTACCGGACGGCGGTCGCGAGACCCTTCACCTGTCGAACCATGGAAGTGCTCCAGCGCCCGGGAAACGCGGCATTGTACATCAGCCCGGGCCGGGGAAGGCTCCCCAACGCTTGAACTCTGGCACGCGGGATGCCATCATGCCTTCCCTGGAATGTGCGGTGCGCCGCGTGCGCCCGCAGCCGCGCTCCCCGAACGCTCCCCAGCAGGTGGTGGACAGATGCTGCGTCAGGGGTTCCGCCGTTCCGCCGTTCGCCTGGCAGCGACCGCCGCGCTTTCGGCCGCACTTGTGACCACCGGCGGCTGCGATTTCGGCGAGCCGGCGGCGCTGGCCGCGCCGCGCTACGCCTGTTTTCAGATTACGGATCCGTACGCCGCCGGCGGGGGATGGCACCGCGGCAATTTCCACATGCATTCTTCACACAGCGACGGGGCGATGTCCGGAAGCAAGCTGATCGAGCTGTACCAGCA
>Ga0315283_10004028_pt1 | contig 12692 bp, 17 predicted proteins | sample YL17G09_0_MG_FD_204541 | JGI IMG/M metagenome (GOLD analysis project Ga0315283, IMG submission 204541) | Sediment microbial communities from Yellowstone Lake, YNP, Wyoming, USA - YL17G09_0 | ecosystem: Environmental > Aquatic > Freshwater > Lake > Sediment | place: USA: Wyoming | collected...
TAAACTTGGTCTGGAGAAACAGGCGATCTCGCGTGACCCCTTGGTGCGCGAGGGCCAGCAAGGCCTCCCCCACCAATGCTTCCTGGTAATGGATCAGTTGGTTGGCCGTGTCGATGGCCGTGAAGCCCGCCGCCACGGCTGACTCCACCAGTTGCGTCGTGGCCTCTTTTTTCCACGCCGTGCCATACATGAACGAAGGAACCGGCACATTGTTATAGGCGGTCAAGGGCATGCTGTGTTCTCCAAGATGAACAGACTGCTGTTAACTCACATTATTCATAAACGTTTCTGCTGCAATCGCCAATCCGCTGCTCTTGCGCGTGAAGCGTCGTTCGTATCTCGTCCGAAGAAAAGAGCATATGGCGTATAGCCAATAGCGTATGGTCCGGAATGGAGAGTGGGCGTCTTTGCTACCAGCTATAAGCCATTAGCCATACGCTCTTATCCCCAACGAGATACGCCCTTCGACGGGCTCAGGGCGTCCCGAGCCTGTCGAGGGACGCTTCACGAGGAACGCGCTTTCGGGCGATCTCGTGACGAACTTTCATGAAGAATGCAGGTTAAGGCCCGGTTTGAGACGACTTACGGTTGGCGCTGCTCTGCAAATCCATCTCGAGCAGGACCGCACTGCCGGGCTCCTTGGGATCAAGTCGGATCGGCATCCGATCGACAACCAGCTTGACCAAGGGCACCGCGACGATATGCGGAGCCTTGTCCGAGGGATTGGAATAGAGCCCGAGCCGGACATTCTTCGGCCGCTGACTCGGCGTCAGCTGAGGCTTGAGGTTTGCCTCCACGAATCCCACCAGCATCCCGCTGCCGTCGGCGAGCTTATGGATCTCGTAGGCATTGGTGACGGGCGGCGTCTGTTCCAACGGGAGATCCGGGCTCTGCGTGATCAAGGCCATTCCCAGGAGCTTTGGGGGAATAAACCCAAAGCTCCCCGTCGGCGCGACCGAGAAGCGGATTACCGAGGTGGAGGAACTGAGTGCAGACACCCCGTTTTTGGCCCGCAATTGACGCCGCAACTCCGCTTCGCTTCCGGGCGTCTCAATGAAGACCGCCGCCGGTGCAGCTGTTTGCACGGGCAACACCTCTGTCTTGCCTCCTTGTGCCGCCACGAGCGAGATCGGAACGAGGCTCATGAGAGTTAGGACAAGCAGGGGGCCGGCGATGAGGTAATGGGCTGGCGTGGGTCGAGTCAATCGTGCGACGATGTCAAACATGGGTGCGAATCCTCCTGGTACGGCGATAAAGAACGAGTCCCTAACCCGCATTATTCATGAACACTTCTGCTGCAATCGTCGATCCGCTGCTCTTGCGCGTGAAGGAATTCCGGAATCTGTTGATCTGTTGACCTGTTGAGTTTCCGACCAATCAACAGATCATCAGATCGACAGATCGTCAGATATCTTCCACTTCACGCTTCACGAGGAACGCGCTTTCGGGCGATTTCGCGACGAACCGTCATGAATAATGCGGGCTAAGACAACGGATACCCCTACTCTTTATCAAGCTTGCCCTATGCGGTGCAATCTAAGATCCGTGAAACGTGACACGTAAGGCGTTAAACGGAAGAGACGAAATGCCGCGCGGCGCGATAAGAAGAGATTTCCGCCCCTGTGTTCCTTGAATCCCCCCTCCAACGGGGGATAGAGTCAGAGTCGTCCCCAGAGTACAGTGAGTCCAAGAGAACGTTGAAGAGGTCCTGAATGACGACCCTCGGACGAACAATTCTCAGCCTCGCGGTCACGGCGCTCCTCACCGGATGCGTTGGCACCCGCATCGAGTATTTCACCGACACGACCTATCCACCGCGAAGCACCACGGCTGCTGTCGATTGGCTCCCGGAGGAGCCCGCACGACCCCACGTGGAAGTGGCACGGATTACCGTACGAAGCTCAAACTATAGTCTGGAGACTCTTCGGCACACGATGTTGGACCGAGCCCGTTCGTTGGGGGCCGATGCGATTGTGCCGGACGTGCCGATGGTCGTGATGTCTCAGCCAGGAAGCCCCTACTATGAACCAGGCTTGTTAGGACCAGCCGGAGTGTCGTTTCAACTGTATGGATACGGGTGGTACACGCCCTACAGCTCCAACCCCTACATCCTGACACAAGGTGCCACGGATCAGCCGCGCATCGAACATGCCCTCTCAGGCATCGCCATCCGGTTTGAAGAGACCCCGACCGACGTGCAGTAACCCGCCCCGGTAGTCGCAGCCCCTCTGTCTACATTCGTTCAAGAGAACAACAGACTCGACGGCAATTCCTAAACCGCACTCTTCACGAGGGTACGTGACGAAACCGCCGAGACGCTCCGCGAGACGGGCGCGTGGAGCCGCGAGGCAGGCTTCAGAGCCGAAACTGCGACGGGAGGGAAGCATACTTGAAACAGTATGTTGACCGACCGAGCGGCGAGCCCGCACGCCTAGCCGCATCCAGCTTGCGGCCAGGCTTGTCGCAGCGGCGTGGCGGCGGTTGCAGTAGAAGCCTTCGTGAATAATGCGGGCTTAGATCAGTGGCGATCGGTGGAACGCCGCGCGCCGCGAAACGGGTCCTAACACGATTCGATCATGCCTTTCGCGACAGGCGAACAGTCAGTTCCTCATACACATGCCGGCGATGGCCGACAGCCATCAGGCGAATCACGCGCGTCTTGCGATCGATGGCGTAGACGATCCGAAAGCGGCGGACGCGATATTTCCACAAGCCGTCGAGTTCGCGCAGGAGCGGCTCCCCACCCTCCGGGTCGGTCGCAATGCCACGAACAGCCGCTTTGATGGAACGTTTCAGGTCAGGATGGAGAGAGCGGATCACCTCAGCCACATGCGGAGGGACGTCAGGACGGAAGGGATTCACGCAGTGCGACGCTTCTTGACGGGGGTAAACGGCTCACCAAACACATCCTCGAAGGTGAGGCCTTTCCTGCCGGCCCGATAGAACGACTTGCTTTGGGCGATCTGTTTCATCAAGACAGGATCGCTTAGCACATCCAGCGTCTCTTTCAATCGTGCATACTCCTGCACATTGATGAGAATCGCAGCAGGGCGGCCGTTCTTGGTGACCACAACCTCCTCCTCGCGGTCCTGAACGCCGGCGATGAGCTCCGGCAGCCGCGCCTTCACCTCAGATAAGGACAACGTTTTCGCCATCTCGCACCTCACAACATTCAATGACCAGAATTCTGGTCTCCAGGAAAGGATATCCCAGCGGCCAGGAACTCGTCAATCAGTCGCCGGGAACCTCCAATGCGCCCCACCACGCAGCGTAAACGGGTCTCTGATAAGACGTGAAACGTAAGGCGTGAGGGGTTACACGAAGGAGACGGAACGCCGCACGCCGCGAAACGGGTGCTGACATCGTTCTTCTCACGCACATCAACGTGAAGGGCTTCGACCAAGATTCCATATTTTTTCGGCCTTCGTGCCGAGATACCAAAAGCTGAGACCCAACAGGGCGAACATGATCGCTTTGTGTATGGAATTCCAAAACAATTCAAAGAAGCGCGTATAGAGATTGATGAACAGAAAGGTCAGCCCAAATCCCTTGGTGATGCCATTATCATATTTCAATCCATGATAGATGGCCCCGCAGGCCACCAAGCCAAACAAGATCGACCAGTGGAACAGCTCGACCTGCTTCACTCGTTCCCAGGCATGCAGGTCTCCATAGTTCCCAAAGATCGACATGATCCAGAGCGCGATGAAGAGATACAGCAGCCCCATTGTTAGCGTGCTGCGGAAGAATCGTTTCGCCGTCTGGTGCGTTTCCAGTGCAAGAGCGCAGGCGGTGAGCACCCCACCAAAGAGCACAAAGCGTAAGGGGAAGTTCATCCCGAGGTAATAGGCCCCCCATCCCGACATATAACCGGTTTCCGTTCCCATCCACCCACCCAGCGAGGCAATGGCAAACACCCAAATGAGATTCGATTCCACTGCCACACCAAGAATGCCGTAGACGAGAAACGACAGCAGAAGCAGGATCGAGAAATGCCCGCTGCCCGTATCCAGCGCCAGGCCCAACTGATAAATGGCTCCCGCCGTGGCCAGCACGCCTAAAAAGAAAATTGCTTCGTTGCGATACGCCTGCGCCGGATCCAGCGCGCGGCGCTGCACCCCCCACCAATACAGCCCCGCTGCAACAATCGCCATCCCCACACACTTGACGACGTGCGGCGCGTCAAACAGTCGCTCGAGCAATTGAGCCAGGACCCTATCCGCGAGGACCGAACTCACGGCAGTCACGATACAGATGAGGGCCACCCAGAACGAATACTTCGCGAGGCGCCGCCAATCAAAGGGTTGCACTTCAATCGTACCGGCCAATTGCCGGGCCTGAGCGTCAGGAAGCACCCCCTCCTGTCTCCACCGCTCGATCGCATCATGGAGGAGGGCTGCCTGTTTCCGTGGAAGCCGCACCGTCACCTCACCGTATAAAGTGTGTCGAGATCGTCAAACCATGAATCGAGGATAGCTCAGGCTATGATTCAACGAGGAAAGTGTCAACGGAATGATGCGAAACATGATGGCATTTCAAGAGGTGGGACGCCGCGCGCTGCGAAACGAGGGCTAAGGCATTTCTTTGTCGCGTGATGTTGGATCGCAAGACCTGGCCCTCTATCTTGGTGCCGGAGCCATCGTTGTACGATTCGACACATAGATCCTCGCGCAGCATCCCCGCATACATCACGGGCCGGAAGGAGCACTCCTTCCGGCCCGTTGCATATTTACACACCCATCGCATGCAACAATCCCAACGAAGCGAAAACCGCTGTACGCCACGACGCAGACGCCTGACGACGCTTCCTGGTCAGTCGTGCAGAGGAGTAGTTCGAAGAATCTTCCGCATGCCCCAAACCGATGGGTGAGGCTCGTTCAATTGAGGATGCTCCAAGTCGACTTGAACATTGTAGAGAGAGGTTTCTCCGGCTTCGACTTGGGCAACCTGATACCAGCAATCGTACTTTTGCCCCCAGCGATCCAGGTAGCGTAGACGGATATAGCCATTGTTAATGGGTTTTGCGCGGATCGGTGCGTCCGGACTCAATACGATAGACACCACATGTTTCTGATACTGCGGACCACGAGGATAGACTTTCTTCACGGCGAAATTACCTTCCCACCCACCCATGTGCAGAAGGCAATCGTACGCCACACCCCCACCCACATTCTCGAGTTCCGGGTAAATGGTGAGGACGTTCCCCGAACTCATCGCTGACAGGTTGGTAATCCGAAGATCGGGTTGCGCCGCGCGAAACTCCTCCCTGATTCGAGTCGCGAACGTATGCAAATAGAACGCAACGGTAGCCCCGACAACGAGGAAAGCAACCAAGCCAAGCAGCAACAACCAATCCATGGCCAACGGTAACGATCAGTTAAGAGTCTCGCGTTGAAGCGGAAACGGAGAGAGGCTACGTTCTCGCGTGGCAAGTGTCAACCGACGGTGCAGGAGATGCTGGCAATTCAAGAGGCGTGACGCGGCGGCGCGAAACGGGGCCGACGAGAATTCTCTTCTGGAAAAGTAGAATGTCCCCGTTTCTGCGCCTAAACGGAGAAGACGAAATGCCGCGCGCCGCGAAATGGGGGCTCGACACTGTGTCCTTCCCGACTCCTAATGATCATGACGGTGATGCAGTTCCGACAGGTGCGGGTGATCATGGGTGAGGGGGAGGTGCCAGTGCACGTGAGCATGCGGCTCTTGAAGGACAGGGCCTCCATCGTGCACGTGGTCGTGATGCTCTTCGTGCTGATGGCTATGGTCATGTTCGACTTCCTCATGCCGGTGTGCATGCGCGTGGCGCCCGCGGAGGAGTAACGCGACCCCGGCCATCATCAAGGCGGTGGCGGTGGCATCCTGGATATCCCATCGCTCGCCTAAGACCGGCACGGCAACCACCGCGCCGATAAAGGGAGCCGTCGCAAAGAACCCTGCCTCACGCGCCGCGCCGAGCAGCCGGAGCGCGCGCATGTCCAGCACCAAACTCACTCCATAACTGACGAGTCCCAGAAGAAGGGTCGCCAGCAGAATCGTGAACGAGGGCCACTGCTGGCTGGTGAGCGCCGCAAGGGTGAGCATCCCGATACCGGCGCCGAGGGTCTTCATGCGCGTGACCACCAGCGGATCGCGAAGGGAGAGACGCTGACTCAGATTGTTGTCGATCGCCCAGCAGAGACAGGCTCCGAGCACGGCAAGAATCCCAAAGATGTCCCCGCGGATCGCGCCGGGCCGATACGTGAGTATCCCTGCACCAACCACGATCACGAGGACGCCGGCCAGTTCGAGTCGGACCAAATGCTCGCGAAAGACCAGGATCGCAATCAGCACGGTGAAGGGCGCTTCCAGATTCAAGAGCAATGAGGTCAGGACGCCTGACAGGCGCTCCAGTCCCCACAACATCAGAAAGGGACCGAGCATCCCCCCGGTGAGAATCACTCCCGCCAGCAACCCGGCATCGGCCCGGCGAACAGGGGCCTCTTCTACGCCAAGATGAAACGGGCGACCGGTCATTTCGAAGAAGAGCAATCCCAGGCCCGCGCCAAGATAGAGCAAGCCCGCAGTCACCATCGGGCCGCTCTCCGGCAGCAACAGCTTGGCGAAGGGAGGGCTGATGCCGAACAACAGAGCCGCTGCAAGCCCGAAGAGGGCTCCTTGCCGTTTCGATGGAATCATCGGATAGCAGCTTACCGAGGATGATAGGAAGGTGCAACGGATGAGACGTTACCGACGGCCTGGCCGGACATTACCCCTCTGGCAGTGGCAAGGAACAAGTGGCGGGACGCCGCGCGCCGCGAAACGGGGGCTGCCCGTATCTGTATTTACGCTGTGTTAGCACATGGCTTGACTCCGATTCTTTGCCAAAGTGGAATTTCTTGCTCCAATCGCATAGAATGTTATTGTGCATACAAGGAGAACCTCCATGGCTGTAAAGACAAAAGCTAACCCTAAGAAAGGGAAAGCTTCCGCTGAAGATCAATATCGTGAGACTTTTGGTGATTATGATGAAGCTCAACCTGAACAACCTATGTTCTTTAGTCAGCCTAGTCCTTACAAGCAGATAAGAACCGTTACTACATACGGCGCATACGAAGATCCTGTCTAGCCCTAACCATTCATGCCCAACTGGAAAGATGTCCTAAGTGAGATTCAGCGCTACCAGCATGTCCACGGCAGAGAATCAAAGTTCGCCGTAGATATCATCCGCCGAAAGTATCTCAGGCGGCTAAACCGCCACACTGACCGAAATATTATCGCCTACTATTCCGGCTGGCTCTCAAAGCCGGATGTTCAGTCCGATATTAATGATGAAGATAAGAACGGTTTCATGATGGCCGTTCACAAGCTGGACAAACGTAAGGGATTGGACCTTATCCTGCATACTCCTGGTGGCAGTGTCTCAGCCACACAATCAATTGTGGATTACCTCCATCAGATTTTCAAAAAAGACATCCGTACATTTGTCCCACAGATTGCGATGTCGGCTGGAACAATGATCGCTTGCTCAAGCAAGGAGATTTGGATGGGACTTCATTCAAATCTTGGGCCTATTGATCCTCATTTAAATGGATGGCCTGCCTATGGCGTGATTAGTGAATTTAGACGAGCCTGTGAGGAGGTCAAAGACGACCAGAGCAAGATTCCGATCTGGCAATCAATCATCCGGCAATACAGGCCCACGTTCTTGAGTCAGTGCGAAAATGCTATCGAATGGTCCAATACATTCGTGCAGGAACAACTTGCAACCATCATGTTTAAAGGCCAGGCAGATGCAACAGCGAGAGCTAAGAAAGCCGTGGAGCATTTGACGGACTATACCGGCAATAAATCACATGCTCGCCATATCCATGTGGATGAATGCGAAAAGATCTTGAAGGTCAAGCGAATTGAATCTGATCCAAAGCTACAGGACATTCTATTAACGGTTCACCACTGCTACATGCATGCTTTAATGAATACCAACTCCTTTAAGATGATCGAAAATCATCTCGGTGCTGCTTTTGTAAAGCAGGCCGCGACGGTCGTCATGCCAACTTAATAGTTTCCGCATCTACTCGCCTCTCTCTTGTATGATCAATTCAACTGCGCCGACTACCTCCCGTCAGGGTGTTCAAAAAGACCGTCCAGCGCGGCTGCAACGAGTAATGGGGCGAGGCGTACTTTTTCTCGTACGTTGAGCCCCTGACTGATGTGAGAACAAAGATTGAGGGACTTTTCAACGCCCTGGTAAGGAGGTATCCCATGTTTACGTCCAACCATTACGACTGAATCATTATCGACCCCGGCCTGATGGAGGCACACTGACCTATCAACTGGCGCCGTCGGGGGAGAACATTCCCTTATCTGAATGAGGCGATTACTTGCGGAGGTTCGAAGTTGAAGGTCTTGAAATATAAAAGCTCCCTCCAAGCTTACTCGTTTCTCTTTAAGAGGGGATGCCCAGACTGTCCTTCACTGCGCGCAACATTCTCACCCACCCAACCCCGAGCGCGCCGAGACGCGCTCTTGTCCCAGGCGAGCACCGTTTCATCGTGCGCGTTCTGCAAGCAAGAAGGATGGTCTGGCTATTCCCTCCACCTGTTTGCGGAGGGTTGGAAACCGTGTGTAAAACCCGTGGCGCACCAGGGCCTCTTTCACTAGAGGCCCTGGTGGCCGTGAACATGGCTGGTCCTATTGCACGTCGACGGTGATGGTATTGGTGGCCGTGACAAGATCGTGGTCCTTCGTGGCACCTTTCACGGTGACCTTGTGAGTCCCCTTGCTCAGGCCCTTAAGCTCCCCTTTAAAACCCTTCTGATACTGATCGTCCACGTACGCATGGACATGCGTAGCTTGGGAGCCCTTGGTCAAGTCGTACTTCAACTCAAAGCTGTCGCTGACCTTGTCCCCGTCCTTGGGAGACGTGATCATCACCTTCGACCCATCCTCTATTGGTGGTTTAGCTGGTTTATCCTCTGCGAAGACTGGCGCCCCGCTGAGACAGCCCACTAACGCGATCCCCAATCCCATGAACCCGATACGTCCCATCACATGCATCGCGACCTCCTTGTTTGAACCAACTGAATGGACACTGCAGCTTACCATCCCCTGCCGGATTTCCTCTTGTCTGATTACCAGTCGTTCCCCGGTGGAGAATATCTGGACATTCTACTTTCCAGGATTGTCTCAGTCAATCCGCACATACGCGCATCGAGGAACCGTCATCAGTCTAATTGATCCTTCCAAGCTCGCTTGCCTATTTTTTCAAAGGGCAGCCTGATCGATCCTCGATTGCGCGCGTCGAACGAACACATTCTTATCGTACGCGTTCCGCGAGCAGGAGGACGACCAGGCCGCCCATCCCATCCATCTCAGGCCGCGCGTTGCGCGAGCACAGGAGAACAACAGGCCACCCTCCCGCTCTCTGCTCGGCGAGTAAGAAGGGCACCTGACCGCTCCCCCTCCTCCTGTAAGATCGCCTCTTCCCTCGATACCTCCCAGCACCATGGAGGTCTCCCATGTTTACGTCCAAACATTACGACTGGACCATCATCGGCGCCGGCCCTGGCGGGGGCACGCTGGCGTATAAGTTGGCGCCGTCTGGGAAGAACATTCTCTAGCTGGAACGTGGAGACAATTCGCGGAGGGTTGGAAACGGTTTGTGGAAACCCGGCGAACCAAGGCCTCTTTCACTAGAGGCCCTGGTGGCCGTGAGGATGGCTAATCGCAGTACTATTCCACTTCGACGATAATGGTATGGGTGGCCGTGACAAGATCGTGGTCCTTCGTGGCTCCAGTCACGGTGATCTTGTGATCTCCCTTGCTCAGGCCCTTGAACGTCCCGGGGAAACCCTTCTGATACTGACCGTCCATGTACACATGGGCATGCGTGGCTTGGGAGCCCTTGGTCAACTCGTACTTCAGCTCAAAGCTATCGTCGACCTCTTCCCCGTCCTTGGGAGATGTAATCATAATCTTCGACCCGTCCTCTATCAGTGGTTTCTCCGCTGATTTATCCTCTGCGAAGACTGGTGCCCCGCTGAGACAGCCCGCTAACGCGATCCCTAATCCTATGAACCCGATACGTCCCATCACATGCATCGCGACCTCCTTGTTTGAACCAGATGAAAGGACACTCTCGTTACCATCCCCTGCGGGACATCCTCTCGTCTGATTACCAATCGTTCTCCGATGGAAAATATTGTGGCATTCTACTTTTCAGGATTGTCCCAGTCAATCCGCACATGCGCGCATCGAGCGACCAGCATCCTTCAAATGATTCTTCCAAGCTCGCTTGCCTATTTTTTCAAAGGGCAGCCTGATCGATCCTCGATTGCGCGCGTCGAACGAACACATTCTTATCGTACGCGTTCCGCGAGCAGGAGGACGACCAGGCCGCCCATCCCATCCATCTCAGGCCGCGCGTTGCGCGAGCACAGGAAAACAACAGGCCACCTTCCCGCTCTCTGCTCGGCGAGCAAGAAGGGCACCTGGCCACTCCCCCCTCCCCCCTATCACTCCGTAATTAATATGGTACGGTAGAGGGAAGCAGGAACCTGACTATGACCTTCAAGGCACAATTTCCAGGCGAGCAGAGCGTCGAGGGCGCCTTCACCAGGCAGCCGGATGCCTTTAAGAACTGGGTGACCGCAAATAATGGTAGTTCCGACTACCAGGCGGCGAGAGGCCGCTACCATCTCTATGTCTCCTGGGCCTGCCCCTGGGCGCATCGGACGATCATTGTGCGGAAACTCAAGAAGCTCGAAGACGTGATCGGCATGACGGTCGTGGACCCGATCCGTGACGAGCGGGGCTGGGCCTTCCGCGAAGGGCCGGGCCATTCGCTCGATCCCATCAACGGATTCCAGTTCCTCAGCCAGGCCTACAAGGCCACCGATCCTGACTATCGGGGACGGTTTACTGTCCCTGTGTTGTGGGACACGGTGACGAAACGCATCGTCACCAATTCCGACGACGACCTCATGCGCATGTTCAACGGCGAGTTCAATCGCTTCACCGAGAGCACGATCGACCTGTATCAGGACGGCATCAGGAAGGAGATCGACGACCTCAATACCTTCATCTACGAGAACGTGAACGACGGGGTCTATCGCGCGGGATTCGCCACATCGCAGCAGGCCTATGAACGAGCCGTGCGGCGCCTCTTCGACGCCCTCGATCAACTCGAGGCCCGGCTGGCGCGCCAACGCTATCTCTTCGGCTCACAATTCGTCGAAACCGATTGGCGCTTGTTCGTCACCCTCGTGCGCTTCGACGCCGTCTATCACGGCCATTTCAAGTGCAACCTCAGGCGCATCATCGACTACCCGAACCTCTTCGGCTACCTCAAAGACCTCTATCAGACCGACGGCATCGCCGACACCGTAAACTTCGACCACATCAAGCGGCATTACTACATCACCCACGACGACATCAATCCAACCCGCATCGTCCCCCTTGGTCCCGATCAAGATCTCACCACCCCCCACGGCCGCGAACTCCTACGGTAGAAGACTCGTGAAACGTGAAACGTATCTCGTGAAACGGGAGGAGCCACTGGTTTCTTGGGTTTGTCTCGTGTATGTGCTTGAACCAGAATAACCAGAGAAACCAGATGAACCAGACAAACCACTTCGGACTCACCTCGCCGTAGCATTTCAGGACAGTCCGCCAAACACCATTGCCCTATTCTGCTACGAAACCTGTCAGTTGCCTCGCCGGCCTCTGTCGTGACCCTGCGCTAACCACGCGGCGCATCACACATTTGCTTGGTCCATCCTGCGCGGATGTGATGGCATTCCCCTTGCTCCTTTCTTCTGAGCGAACACAGGATGCTCAAAAAGGCTGTTCAGCAAGGCCGCAGCGAGTGAAGGGCCGAGGCGTACCCGCAGGGGTACGTTGAGGGTCTGAACGATGCGAGAACGACGCTGGCAGGCTTTTTCAGCATCCTGTTAGGCTCACCCTTACCCTCGGAGGTGAATATGCCCGTCCTCAAGAGACTCCAAACCTATCTCGACAGCCACAAGATCCCCTACGAGATGGTCAGCCATGACGCGGCCTACAGCGCACGAAGGACAGCTGAGGCCCTCCACGTGGCTGGCGACATGTTTGCCAAAGTGGTCATCGTCAAAGCCGACCAGCGGTTTGTGACGGTGGTCATTCCCTCCACCTGGCGGGTGGATTTCAAACGACTCGAAGAGGCGCTGGACAGCCGGCACGTGAGGCTTGCGACGGAACACGAGCTCGCGGACCTCTTTCCGGACTGCGAAGTGGGGACGATGCCCCCGTTCGGCAATCTCTATAACATGGATGTCTATGTCGATCAGCTGCTCACGCAAGATGAACACATCCTCTTCGACGCAGGGACCCATACAGGAGCCATGAAGCTCCGCTATCGAGACTTCGCTGAACTGGTTCGTCCCACGGTGGCGCAGTTTCATCGGGAGCCCTCAACGCTCCAGTCCTAGCAGACCGTCGTGAAGCGTCGTTCGTCCCTTCGGTGGGTCCAATCTGAAACGAGATACGAACGACGCTTCACGAGATACGGCGATCTTCAGGAAACGCTCCCCCAGCCTCGCCCCCTCTTTCGCCAGGGCTCCGTCATCTATCGAGCCAAGTCACTGAACGGCCTCAAGAAACACGGGGTACTGGCTTTTTCAGTTTGGTGGTGCTATAACAGCATGCATGGAGCCTCCGGTTCTCCCGACCTCCGCCGT